>Ga0315290_10000636_pt1 | contig 23047 bp, 18 predicted proteins | sample YL17G12_0_MG_FD_203627 | JGI IMG/M metagenome (GOLD analysis project Ga0315290, IMG submission 203627) | Sediment microbial communities from Yellowstone Lake, YNP, Wyoming, USA - YL17G12_0 | ecosystem: Environmental > Aquatic > Freshwater > Lake > Sediment | place: USA: Wyoming | collected... | reverse complement strand
CCATAATCGTAATCCCGTAACCAATCATCATTGTCATCTGTTTCGCTGAGCACTCTCCAGCCATCGTAATAATAATGCGTGGTCGTATCGGCTATGCAGTCCTCAACGGCAATCCTTCTTCCAAGCGTATCGTAAGTATAAACCGCTACATCCACCGTATCGCTCGATTTTTTCACCCTGGTCAGCCTGTTCTCATAATCATAATGATACGTATAGCCATTGTGGTCCCCGGTCATATTGCCGGCATCATCATAAGCCAGGGAATTACCGCCGATAGTGGCGTATTGGTTGTTCGTGTTGGGACTGCTTAAGGCATACACAATATCACCGACAAGAAAGTCGCCTAATGCGAACATATGACTATCGAGGAAAACGTAACAGATCAATCCATTTATTGGGTAAGGGTTTCGGTTGTATCACACTGATCAACAAACTCTAAATGATATTCACCTGGTTTAAATATATACGGCCTATTATACCTTTCCTTGCTTACTGCATCATGAATTGAACCTTTGGCAAAATTTGAAAGTGATATTTGACAATTAACTTTTGTATTTAATAGCACATCAGCATAAATACAATCATCCTGTATTATCACATAATCTATAGAAAATATATTGCTTATCGGTTTTTCTTCAGAATTTAATTCTTCAATTATATAGCCAAAGTATTCTCTTCCATTTATTTCTCGAAACCCAGGACATAATGTCCTGTATGGTATAACATTCGATGAATGTGTGTATGCCCCTCCAATTCCAATTCTATATTCACGTTTCTTAATGTCATCCCAATCTAATGATACCACTACCATTGTTTCTTGTTCATCTCTACAACCTATTAAGATCAAGCAACTAATTAAGGCGATAAATAATTTTGATAAATACATATTTTTGGGTTTCCTTGAATACTATTTAGTTTTCTCTTTGCAGGCATTGTTTCCCGGGCAACAGCATGAAAAGGTATGACGTAATGTTTTTGACATTACAGTTTTGGTTTGTTTGAAACCTAATCCTGTGTCAGCAGAGAAAGGTCCAATTCCGATTGAAACGCCTACATACTCGTACTCTTTCCAATAAAGAAAAATATAAACAGTTGAAACTACGCCTCGTGCATCCGGATCTGGACAAGGTGTGCCTATGGTCAAAGAATCAATTTCAACCTTATCTTCAACGCTAACACCAACAACAAAAACCGCTATCCCAATTCTGTCAGGTCGACCTTTAACATTATATGATACAACTTTTGGTTGATAATTCCAAGTTTGCGTATTGTTTTGTCCCGCACATCCATATTCCAAGGATACTTTGTATTCCATTGTTGTTTTAACAGCAGTACCACCTTTTTGAATGTCCGGTGTCGTATGTATCATACTCCCTTCAAATATCTTCTTCTTCGCACAAAATAGTCCAAAACTGTCATAGTATTTTGTGGGAATGGATCTAACATACTCGTAAATGTTCATGCCATTCGTATATTGCCCGAAAGTATTGTGTGTTCGCGGGAATACAGGCATGCCGGTTCTCGCAAACTCGACGATACAGATACCATCCCTCATGCCGAGTGGGTCACGTGTGATGAACCTGCCGATATCAACAAGGTAATAGCGGTTCTTGTAGTACATTATCAGCAAATCGCCGCTGTCGAGTTCATCGAGGCGCTGGCCGGTGAAGAAGATTGGGTTGCCGACGGTGGAGGTGGTTTGAGGGGCGTCATCTGAATTGTACCATATACCGTCAGTGCCGGCTGTGTATATAGTGCACTTGCCGTAGGCATCGTATTGGTAGTACTCTTGGATATCACCGCTGGAATCGACAATAGCGACCGGGCTGAATAAATGATCGTGGGCGTAATAGTGATCGACATCCGGCGAGGCATCTACCGTCATTATCAGGGCCTCATCGAGGTAATTGCCATAAGCAAAATCACGCTGGCGGTCATCATTTTCATCGGTCTCGGTCAAGACCCGCCAGCCGTCGTAATAATAATGCGTGGTCGTATCGGCTATGCAGTCCTCAACGGCAATCCTTCTTCCAAGCGCATCGTAAGTATAAACCGCCACATCCACCGTATCGTTCGATTTTTTCACCCTGGTCAGCCTGTTCTCATAATCATAATGATACGTATAGCCATCGTGGTCCCCGGTCATATTGCCGGCATCATCGTGGGTGACGTTAGTGCCGCAAGCCAGGCCGATGTAAGTGTATTCGTTGACGTCGTTGTGTTGGTATCTGGCCACATCAGTTCCGTTATGCTTAAGGGTTGTCCGGTTGCCCAGCTTGTCATACACGAAATCTTCGTTTTGGGTCTGGACGCCTAGAAGATACTCCGCACGAGTCAATCTGTCAAGGTCATCACAGGAATAAGTATTGACCAGGGGGCTTCGGTTGTCACGATGGCCAAGAATCTAACCGATTGTAAAGGGCGATTTGGGCGACAGTTCGTAGAAACGTGATCCCTTCTACTCCCTCCAGTCGTCTTATTCGGATATTTCTTCAGTTAACAATGTGTGATCAAGCATTTCATATGGTGTACAACTACTGAAAAGAACAGCTTTTTCGTTGTTGCCAAAAAGAAAACCAAAAGAAATAAATCCCTCGGTCTTTATCATTTCAATAACTTCTTTGGTTGGTTTCACATCGTTAGCGCCATGGATTTTGCGATAATAAATTAAAGGCTTATTTGCATACTCAGCTCGGATTATGCTGTTTATCACATGCACACGGTTGGAACGTTCGGCATCATGGTACCTAATAGAAACATTCAGAGAATCCGCATCCTTATTAACCCAGTCTTGCTCCCACGACTTAACGATTTGGCTTGTACCGGGTGGTCTATCTTTTATCTTACCAACGACCCAATCTCCGTAATATCCACCTTTGTTAAGTGCATCAAACAGCTTGTAGTTCAAAGGAATCCACTTTCTTGCCTTATAGAACTGGCTAAGGTCATTCAAGAATACTTCCGGTGGGAAATCCTCATTAATTTGATAAAACACGATTCCACCATATTCTGTTTTCTCACCAAACTCTAGACAGACACCTTCCGGCACATAGAAATTATCCAATTCGTCTTGAGACAGAGATATATGCGTTTTCTTGGAACAAGATACGAGAAACATGCCGCACAACATGAATATTACAATACTGTGGTATTTACTCATTTTATGGTTCCTATTCGATATTATTTGCATGATTTGTTACAAGCCGGAGGAGCACTATTGTATAGATCGACGCGCCTCCAAATAGAACAGATATACCTCCGATAATAAAAGCCTCAAATATTGTCTCTGTTGCCGTACGATTGGACGGTAACTCTACAGCAACTAAAAAAACGCCAAATCCCAAAAACGCTAGCAGCAAAAACCAACATCCCAGTTCCAGTAACTGGCGAGCCCATTTGCGCTTCCGGATCATCCCAACACTTGCCACAGCTATTATTGAACCAATTAACAACTCGGTGATAAACCACGCGAACGCCACCGTCTCATGTGGTGTCGATGGAAGCGTAGCATGCCCCACAAAACCTACCACGCTTCCACATACCAGAAACCAACCGATCACTAACCAAATTTTCGCCACTTTTTTGATGGTGTGCATATCACAACTCCTATGTACAACCTTTTGCACTGGTTGAGCGTGAATTGGACAAGCGCATTTAATTGTTTACACCTATTTTTATCGGATTCACCTTTGGCAAATCAAGGTTTTTTAAGGCATGGGAAAGCTTGGAATTGTCTTTTGTGATTGAGATAATGGGATGGTGGAGACAAGACCACCATCGCAACGACAATTCGTCGCTTTCAACTGGTTATCCCTGGTAGGTTGCCTCTGGGCAGAGCCTGCGTCCGTTTGGCCAGTCGATAGTATTCTTGTCGATGGTTCAATTATTGTCAAGTTTCTTTTTCTTATGAAGCTTACCCCTACGTGGTTCTGGAAATTGTTGGTTGGATGTTGGTCCACGGGTTTCGTTCGCCTGCGGCTCACTGCGCCCGCGGCTATGCATATTCGACCGCTACGCGGTCGGAAGAGGTGCGTGGGCTAAGAGGGCACCCTACGAGAAAAGCTGCGCGGGGATGACAATTGTTGGCGGGGATGACAGGGAGAGATTGCCGCGCTGCGCTCGCAATGACAGGGAGAGATTGCCGCGTCGCTGCGATCCTCGCAATGACATGAGGAGAGATTGCCGCGCTGCGCTCGCAATGACGGGGTGAGATTGCCGCGTCGCTGCGATCCTCGCAATGACATGAGGAGAGATTGCCGCGCTGCGCTCGCAATGACGGGGTGAGATTGCCGCGTCGGCCTTCGGCCTCCTCGTAATGACAGTGGTGGGCGGGTCGGTGGAAGATGGATTGGCTATCGCGGTTCTGGGTATCGTGTTTTTTCCTGTTTGAGGGATTGCTAAGGTGACGGAAACGGGGTGGTTGCAAAATTGCTTTGGTCATGGTATTTTATGCGAATGGCTAAGACATCAGGGAAAAATAAGGCTGAAACAGGGCTGGAAGGGCAGTTTAACTTTGTCGAAGGTTCGTATCTGGAATCGACAAGCCGGCCGTGGTATGCGCTGCTTTTTCTGCTGCCATTGGTAGGGTTGTATGAGGCTGGGACACAACTGGTCAGTGCCGAACAAATTGCGGAGGCGCCCCGTATAATGGCGTTTACCTGGCTGATGGGGCTGGCTGAGTGGATCGGTATGGACCGTTCCATGGCGTGGGCGTTTCCTGGACTGGTGGTGGTGATAATACTTTTGTGCTGGCATCTGAGCAGTCAGAATCCGTGGCGTGTGCGTCCTGGCTGGATTGTCTGGATGGGAGTGGAATCCCTGGTGCTGACGGCGCCGCTGTTCGTCCTTGGTACGGTGATGCACAGTGCCGGGAGTTGCGTGGTGTTCGCGGTGGTCAATGACGGCGGCGTGGCGACAGGTATGCAGGAATACATGGCAAAGATTGTGACGAGCATAGGAGCGGGTATTTATGAGGAGCTTGTGTTCAGGCTGATTTTGTTCGGGCTTATTATTATGGTGCTGGAAGATGCGATGAAAGTGCGAAGCCTGATCACAGTGGCAATCGCGGTGCTGGTTTCCGCGGTATTGTTCGCGGTGCATCACTACGTCGGTCTTCAGGGTGGCGAGATTGTTCGTTTGGAAGAGGTTAAGATAGGCAGCTTTGTCTTTCGGATGGTGGCGGGGATATATTTTGCCGTGATATTCCGTTATCGTGGGTACGGCATCACCGCAGGTGCGCACATCGCTTACGACATTATCTATTTTACAGTCAGTTGACCTGTGGGAACCTCCGATGTCAGGACGGGTCGGGTTACAAGTCAGTAACTTCGATTTCGCCAGGCAGGTTTGTCGGTGGTTTGTCGGTTTCGACGTATTCAATGTGTCCGCTGCCCTGAGCGTCTTGTGGTAAGTTTACCGGTCCCATATACCAAGCGGCCAAATCACTGTTACTAAAGTATATTCCATCACTGCCTTTAAGTGTCAGCGACTTGATGGAATAGTCACCAACGAAATCATTCATTGTACGGTTTAGAGCTTCCAACTCGTTATCGCAGCCGATCCATATAGCGGATTCGCTTATCGCTCCAGCCGTGATCGAACCGACATTGCCGGAAATTCGCCAGAACGCCTTATCGAGGACACCTGATATTTTCGCGTCGGCCAGCGCTATGCCTCCCGGTCCGGTTATGAACAGATTGGCCTGGAAGTTGCCGGCGACCTGGTTTTTCGTATCTCCTTTGATAGTCAACCTGCCCAGCCACGGTGTGTCTATATAATCCTGCAAATCATTGCCTTCGAGCCATTCTGTGGCGGTTATGGATTTGATCGGGAAAGAAGCGGAATCGATACTGAGGTCTGTCACCTTTGCGAGGCTTATTGATAGCGTTTCGCTGGGATCGGTTGACGATGCTCCGATTGATATTAGATGTCCGTCCGGCACGTCCGCTAAGACATCGCCCAGCACAAGTTGTTTGAGGCTGCCGAGAACGTTAATGTCACCCCGCAAATTTGTTGTTTTGCCGGTAATACTTGCAATTGAGCCATTCACCAGGATATCGCCCAGGCTTGTCACGACTCCTTTGCCTTTGGTTTTAACAGATAATTTGCTTGTCGGCTGGGTGTTGTTGAGGGTTAGCGTAGTGAAGTTGCCATTTCCTACAATTTCGCCGTAACCCGGGCTGCTGAGAGTGAAGGTGACCGGGACGTCGTTATTATCTAAAACGGTCAGTTTGACTTTCTGCCTGGCATCGAAATCGCCGAACTTCCAGACCAATTCATACTCGCTGCCAACCACGACATTGCTGTTATAGGTTTCGTCACTTTCTTCAATGACATTGTTGACATCGATTTCGGTCAACAGATAATAATTTCCGGCGGGGACATCAGGCGGAATTGTTGCTTTGGTTTTAAAAGTTTTGGCTTTGCCGGGCGCGAGCTTGACTGTTTGATTAGCTAAGAGACCTATTATTATATCGTCATCGCCAGGGAACTGATCGGTTGAAAGGTATGTATAGATGTCAATTTTGTCGCTGGTGGCGACATCGCCGATATTTGTGATTATGATCGGCACATTACCTTTATCGCTGGGCACAATGGGATTCGGCAAGGTAATAGTGGTAAATTGGCCGATCAGGTCGGGACCGTCAGGGACAGCCATTTCCCAGGCTCCCATATCGACTGCGTTTCCGATTGTCCGATCATTACCTTCTATGTCGGTATCAAAACCCGCGATGGCGTTGCTGTCACCGGTATTTCGACATGGAGACTGGGCACTTAAATGGTAATCGTCAATCCAGAAGTCGTCGTCAGTGGCAGCGGGCGTGCCATTGGGATCCCAATAGCCCGAATCGGCAAATGCCGGGTCGTCATCAATATTGCCCGGGCCAAATTCTTCGAGTGGAACAGAAGCAAGACCGAAATATATAAATCCGGCCTTCACATCGGTATATGACAGAACAAGATTGGATTGTTCAGATGTGGCGATTTCCGGTCCTGCCGCTTCGGGCAATTCACCCTGGGTATTTCCTCTTACGATATTATCCCAAAAAATGCAATTGGTTATCGTGGCGTCGCCCGCGAAAGACCAAATACCACCACCGTAATAATAAGCACTGTTTGCAGTAAAGGTACAGTTTGTCAGGGTAATACTGCTGGCGTTACAATAAATTCCTCCTCCGTAATTTTCGGATCGGTTATTAGCGATAACGCAATTGGTCATGGTCATATTGCTGCCATTGGTGCAGGATATCGCCCCGCCCCAATTGTCTGAGGTATTACCATAAATTCTGCATCCTGTTAACATGGGACTGCTATCTTCGTCACAGGCGATTCCACCGCCGCTCACAGAGGCGTCCGTGCCGCCGGCCCAGTTGCCCCTGATGATGCAGTTGGTAATTGTGGGACTGCTGGATACGCACTTGATGGCACCGCCTGAACCGGCATAGCCGTTGCTGATGGTAAGTCCGTCAACAATGGAGTTGGGATCTTCGCCGTTGTGGAAATAAAAGCCGCGATGTGGTTCTGATTGGGTAGCATCTGGATCAATGACGGTATTCGCTACCACATTGAGGTCAGCGGGATCAGTCCCGCGGACGGTGATAGCCAGTCCATAAAAGTCAAGATCGCGATTGCCCGGTCCGGTGTATATACCTTGCGCAAGAATAACTACATCGTGATCGTCAGCAAGATCGATAGCCGCCTGAATAGTTGCTTTAGGATACTGGAAGGTGCCTTCCCAACTATCGTCTCCATTTGCGGCGTCAACATAGTAGTCGGCGGCCGTGGTCGATCCATGACAAAAAAGCAATATGAGCAAGATTGCCACTATAGGTTTTTTAATGTTATCTTCTATTTGATCTGTACCCATACTGAATGAAAATACCATGTGGTAAAAGTTACATTTAAGTAAATCACAAGATGCTACGATTGGCCCTGCCAGGTACAATGACACCCGTTGGGTGTGTTTTGCCAGATGCAGGAACATGTTGCTTTTCGGGGGGGGCGATTATGGCTTGATTCTAAATGTACGGGCAGACCAACATATCTCCATGATGTCCGCAAACTCGCCTTTATTCTCTTCCATAAATAATAAGGTGGCATTATAACATTTGTTATCGGGCGCTGCAAGGATTTTTCTTTAGTTTTTTTGTTGGTATCTATTAACCGAGGATGTGAAGTAACCGATTCGGCGAACATAGCGCCGGCGTCAAGAGGATTATTTCAGGCGGGTGATGTCGTATTGAATAAATGTCTATACGATTAAGTCATAGGAGTTTTGTTTCGCCTGGGACGGCCACCGGGTGCACCGGGAGATCACCCATTTCATATTTTGGCGGCGACAAGTCCAGCTTTGATGTGTTCATTACCCAGTTCCAACTTAGTTCCCGTCCGGTATAGGCGCTCATTCGACCCATGATAGCGGTCATGGTACTTTCGGCGATTCGTTGGCCTTCGTTAATTGGTTCGCCACGGCGAATACTTTCGATAAGGTCTGTGTGTTCCTGGATAAAGGGGTTGGAGTTGGGGCCTTCATATCTGTAGGGATTGGCGCCCTTGATGGTACCGTCGCCATAAGCGTCGCCCTTTGTGCCGACTATTCTTTCCGATATTCGATTGGTACAACCATCCATTTGTCGGCACATGCTTATAATTCGTACACCATCGGGATATTCATACTCGACCGCAAAGTGATCGAATATATTACCGATCTTTCGTAGTTGACGGCCCCCCATTCCTATGGCCTTGACTGGATGCGCTCCGATCGCCCAGTTCATGACATCGAGGTTGTGAACGTGCTGCTCGACAATATGGTCGCCTGAAAGCCAGGTAAACCAGGGCCAACTGCGTAGTTGCCATTCCATACCCGAGAGTCCCTCCGGCTGGTAATACTTCCAGTAGTCCATCATTATTCCGTCGTTCCAATAGCACTGTCCGCCGACAATCTTGCCAATTTCGCCGTTGTGAATGCGCTTCATGATCTCCAGGTATGGCAGGTCGTGCCGCCGCTGTGTGCCGGCCACTATCGCAAGTTTTTTTTCCGTCGCTATTTTCGATGAAGCGATAACCGAGCGTACGCCCAGGGGGTCCACCGCTACGGGTTTTTCCATGAACACGTGCTTGTCCGCTTCGACGGCAGCCTTGAGGTGTATCGGTCGAAAGTGGGGTGGGGTAGCCAGGATAACCATATCGACGTCAGCGGCGATGACTTTTTCGTAGGCATCGAAGCCGACAAAACAGGTATCGTCGGTGACTTTGCAATTATTCGGCATCTTTTCAGCGAGCGTTTTGCGCGACTCATCCAGACGATCCTTGAAGAGGTCTGCGATGGCAGTGATATCGACGTTTTCTGAGGATTCCACACAATTCAACGCAGCTTCTGTGCCGCGTCCGCCACAGCCGATCAGGCCAACCCGCAGTTTGTCACTGCCGGCGGCGTAAACGTGCCTGCTACCCGCGGTAAGGGCCGCCAGCGATACTGCCGCCGTAGCCGATGTTTTGATAAAGTCCCTTCGTGAGAGTTTTTTTGTTTTTTTGCCGCTCCTTTTCATGATCGAATTGCTCCTTAAAAACACATTGTCTCATTTAGAAGAAACTAAGTTGCATTCATTATTGAGGCTCCCTTGAATATAACTTAGAAATCGTCACAGACACGATACGCTTTTATCACGGCCTGTTCACCTTCTTTGCCACCTTTGCTGTTGCCGTGCTCCATTCCGACTACGCCTTTGAATCCTTTGTCATAAATGTGTTTGAAGACGTTCTGGTAGTTGATCTCTCCGGTTGTCGGTTCGTTTCGGCCGGGATTATCGCCCACCTGGAAGTAGGCGATTTCGCTCCAGGCCATGTCGATATTTGGAATCAGATTACCCTCGGTGACCTGTTGATGATAAAGGTCGTTGAGTATTTTGCATGAGGGACTGCCTACCGCTTTGCATATCTGATACGCCTGGGGGATTTTGCTGAGGAACAGCCCGGGATGATCGGTCCACGGGTTTAGAGATTCGAGCACCATTATCAGTCCCGATGGCTCGCACACCTCGGCGCACCATTTGAGTTTTTCGATGGCGTTGGCTGTCTGATAGTCCCATTCCATGTTTTTGGCGTAGGCGCCTGGTACAACCGTGCACCATTTGGCGTTGACGCGTTTGGCCACTTCGACAGCCTGTTTCATCGTTTCGACGAGCATATCGCGTACCGATTTGTCGTCGGAGACGAAAATCGGCCTGTCGAAGTTGAACCCCGCCACGAAAACTCCCATTGTCATACCGAGCCGGCTCATTTGGCTGGCGATTTTTTCCTGCAGATCTTTGGGCCGGCTCATCATGCCATTATCTTCCATGGCGGTAAACCCCTGATCGGCCATGAACTTGAGCTGGTCGATCGGATCATCGCCCCCGTGATGGCTAAACATTCCGAAATGGGGTGCATAGTTGAGTTTGAATTTTTGGTTATCCGCTGATGTGGAAGTGAGGTTTTGCCCTTTGGCCGTCGCCGATGCCAATGCCGCCGTTCCTGCCGCCAGACTGGTTGTCAGAAAGTTTCTTCGATCCATAACAGTACCTCCCAAAAAAAATGTTGTTCGCACAAGTAAGGTCCGAGTCATAGTTTCTGATTTTGACTAGTATCGATATTGTATCGCAATCGAGATGTTTTGTTAAGGGATATTCCAACGCTTTTATAACTACAGTAATGTCAAGACATTACAACAATTATGATTTCCCCGGTCGGCGTGTTGTGCCATCGGCCAAACGAAAAAGCCGTGGCGGCAGGGATTTGGTGAGAAAGACCTTTGGTTTCGTATCATTACATTACCCGGCTGGGGCGGTTACGGTTATTTGTGATGTTTTCTGTGTCTGAATCGACTTGGTTGAGGGGGCGTTTCTTTGTCGATTGACTGTGGCTGGTCAGGCTCATGCCATACACGGATGTTGGCAACTATTTCTTCGTCCATCGCGATATTACTGCCTTCGCATTCAATTACGTAGGCGGGATATTTTTGATGTAACGTGACAACTGTTCCCGGTCTTATTCGGATACTGTCCAGTTTATGAAGCTGCTGATCGCTTTTACAATTAACATAGGCAACCCGCGCAGACTGACCTACCTCTAATTCGACCAACGGTACAACAGAGCTTTGCGCAGTCCTGGTGGAACGTTCGCAGCACCGGCCCGGCGGTATTGGCATTCCGTGAGGACATGTCCTGGGATGGCCCAGTAAAATACAGATACTATCGACCAACTCAGGGGTAACCGTATGTTCGAACTCACAGGCGCCCGATTCAAAATCAGTGCCAAGAACATCATAAAGTAACCTTTCCGCCAGTCTGTGGGCACGAATTATGCGCGATGCATAGTCCCGACCTTTTTCTGTGAGGGCGATTTTGTTGTCTTCGCTTAGTTCGGCCAAATTTTCAGAGACGATTTCATCGATTATATCGGCATTGTAATCTTTATCCATAGCGTCCTTTATGACATTTATGGAATCTTTTCCGTCCTCTTTCATGTACCACAATTGCTCAAGATGTTCGTCTCTTTCTCTTGTTTTGTTCATAGGATTATCTCCCAATGGTGAATACCAAAATCCAATGCAGGATGCCAGCTAAAATAAAAGAAGATATATTTATAGCCAAAGCCATGGCTAAACCGGTTTTTGCTCCCATTTCCCTGCACATTGCCACTACATTGGCAAAGCAGGGCACAAACATTGTGGTAAGAACAGCGGTTACAATGCACTGTGTATAGCTAAGCGCGCCGGCATCCACCATGTTTAAGGTTACGCCCGCCGCTGCTTCATGCCTGGCAATGGCAAGAATAAGCACATCCAGAATATCACGAGGCAAACCAAGCCAAGAGACCACAATCGGTTCCATTAACGTTTTTGCAAAATCAAGGATGCCAATTTTGTCAAGCAGGAACAAGGCTGCGGCTGCGATCATAAAAATAGGAATGGCTTCCTTCAAAAACCAATATAATCGATAATATGTTTTGACGCATATAGCTTTTAGATTGGGCATGCGTGCCTCGGGCAGTTCACATATAAAATCACTTTTCTGGTCATCCTTTATAACCCTGTTAAGGATTAACCCCGCACATATCTCGACAAGGACCAGAGTTCCATAGCCAATCATAAAAGCCTTAATGCCGATTCTGCCGTATATGCCCATATCAACGCCCATTTGTGCGGCGCAAGGTATGGCAAAGGCGATAAGATAAACGGCTATAAATTTTTCTTTTTTGGATTGTAACCCTCTCGTGGTAAGCGTTGCCATAGTTTTACATCCCATGCCCAGGACCAAAGGCATCATGGCTTTTCCGGTCAGACCTATTTTTTCAAAAACTCTTTTAACTAAAACACAAAGATTAGGGATATACCCGATGTCTTCGAGGAAACCGAACATGATAAAGAATACTGACAGTATGGGAAGCACTGTAACGATAGCGTTAAAGAGGCCCATAGTCAAAATCCCATAATGTCCCACCAGGAATTCAGTCCAGAAGCCTTTTCCCGGCAAGGTGCTCGTTATAAAATCTATGGTAGGCTCAAGTAAGGCGGCGCTTAGGACTTTGTCCAAAAAACCGGCAACATGTGTCACAAGTAAAAATGTAATCACCAGGAAAAAACCTAATATTGGAAGCCCAAATACCGGGTGGCGGCTCAACCGGCCGAAAATTTTGGAAAACCCACCCGGCGATATCTTCTGTTTTCTGGTTGCTTTTTCGGCGATATCTTCCACCCAGTCGCTACGCTTGTTGTTTAGGACATGGCCGATGTTTCCCTGGAATTGCCGCCTGAGGTTGTTTACCTCTTTCCTTAACAAGGTTCCTTTTTCCTGACCGTATTGCTTTGTTAATCGATCCATCATAAACGGGTCATTGAGCAACAGCAGAACCGCTGTCTTTTGTTTGAAAGGCACTTCACCCGGCAGATGAGAGACGATAGCCGATATACCATCGTTCATGATTTGGCCGTACTGCAGAAGTTTTTTGCTGCTCCGTGCGTTTTTTAAGGTGTTTTTGAGATCGCCTGTGCCCAATCCGTTTATAGCTATCGACTCAATAACAGGGACATCTAAAAGGCGCGACAATCCGCTGGAATCAATCCATATTCCCCTTTTTGCTGTTTCATCTATGGCATTGAGGGATATAACCATGGGTATCTGTAATTCCATCAGATCGGCGGTAAGTGTAAGCGATTGTTTCAACTGGTTGGCGTCGATGCATTGTATGATTATATCCGGCTTTTCCGAGAATATCATATCACGAACTATGATCTCTTCTTCGGAGTGGATGTAGAGACAATGGAGCCCGGGCGTGTCGATGATTTCATAAAGCTCACCGTCAATTTCACATCTGGTTCTTTTTATTTCTACGGTAGTGAACGGATAGTTGGCAACCAGGGTATATTGGCCTGTGAGGTTATTGAATATCTGACTTTTGCCGGTATTCGGCAGCCCGACAATAGCGATTTTTTTGACCGCCTGGGAAGTGCTCGGATTATCTTTTTTTATTTTTTCCTGGGCGCTCATCGCGTTTTCCTTTCAGGCCGTTGTGTTTAAAACGTCATTTGTGTTCGCAGGCCGAAAACGACGGCATCTTTGTTAGTTTTGCCCGGACCGGCAATATATTGGATGCTGGGGCTTATGTTGAACCATGGCGTGACCTGAGCATTGTAATAAACTTCCAAAAGGCTCTCATTGTTTTGGGTATAGCCGTTTCCCTCGTTCGCACCGGCATAATCGCTGAATATTCCCTGAGCGAAGGCCCCGCTAAGCACATCATGATCACGGCCGGCGATCAGTCCCTGATACTGCAAACCGATACTCCAGAAATTTTCAAACTCGTTCAGGTTACTGTCGGCGTAACCAAACCGACCAAAAACACCCAACCCCTGTGTGTCTTCCGGGTCGCTATTTTCCCTGGTGAGCAACTGGTCGCAACTTAGATACAAACCAATATCATCGCGGGAGTTTTTCTGGTTCGAAAATCTCGCTTTGTCCTGTCCATCCATCCACATACCCACGCGATAAGCGCCCGGCATCGCACCTTCATCGCAATTAAGTTGGGGTGTTATCCCCGTTTCCAGGGCATAGAAAAAGTAGTCTTCATTGTGGAAAGCTGTTCTGAAACCGGTTTCTCTGCCATCTGCCTGGGCATCGACTACTCCGGCCATGATATACCACGAATCGGTTATGGCCAAGTTGAGTACAAAACCAAGGCCTTGTTCAGGAAACGGTATCGTAGGATCGTCAACTAAAGAAGCATTTAGAAACTGGCAGCATTCATCATCAGCGTATTTACTCACGTCAAATATGCCGGTAAAGTCCAGCTTACCAATCGCTATGGTAAGATTTTCACTGAACAATGGCGTTTCGTAAAAACATTCGACAATATCCATTGTACGGTTGCTGACAGAAAGAGCATTTATGCCCCATGCACTGCCTACCGAATGGGTGTCAATGCCTTCTTCGTTAGGCCAGCCGCCCCAGCCGTGTACAAAGAGAGAACCGCCTTCGATACCCAGCAGTTTTTCCATATCTACCGACATTCCGAGGTCATATTTGCCGAGATGCCTTCCTCGATGATCATTTGTGCTTGTTCCGCCTTTGACATTTGCCTGATAGGCAGTGGTCAAACCAAGACCCACTTCTATACCGGAAAGCGTCAACTGGTCGTTGAGACCCCAAAAACCGTTAGTAGGACTGGCACAATGCCAAAAATCAGCGACTATTTTTGAGTTGTCATGCGATTCATCAGCCGGGCAAATCCCAGCTATCGCCAACACGAGCATAAAAAGCCATAAAGAGCTATTTTTCATAAAGCCATTCTTTTGCTAAATAGTTTTTTACATCGTGGGCTCAAGAGCCGCGACACAGCCGAGATTGATAATAATTCTCAATCTCAAATAGAGTTTACATCGCTATCGAACGGTCGTCAACCATTTTTTTGAGATTTTTTGAAAAAATTTGACAAGGGGTCAGAATATCGTAAAATTCCTTAAGGGACTCTGAGAATGATAATCAGACTATTGGCGAGACAGGTTAAATGAAGTCAGCGAAGACAATTTTCAGGCAATATCTCAAAGAAGCCGGGATGCTCTATAGCCGACAGCGAGAGCAGATTCTGGATGTATTTTTGCAAACCGAACGGCATTCTACAATAGGTGATCTCCACGAGCTTGTAAAAGAAGAAAACCCCAGGATCGGCCTTGCTACTGTGTACCGGACGATGAGAATAATATGCCAGGCCGGTTTGGCAAGAGAGGCTGATTTTGGAGACGGTTTCAGGCGATTTGAGCATAAATATCGTCATCAGCACCATGATCATTTGGTATGTCTTGAATGTGGCAGGGTCATTGAGGTGATCAGCCCCGAGATCGAAGGTTTGCAGGAGACGTTGGCCAAGAGGCATGAATTTGTCCCCACCAGTCACAAGATGCAGATATTTGGCGTGTGCAGGGCGTGTGAACGTGACACCAACATCAAACGCAATAAAGAATAGGGCGGGAAATGTAAAGAATCGGCAGAAAACGGCAGATCGGTCAGTTTGAGTTTTTTTGCTGGTAGTCGGGATCGTGGCGGCGGCGATACCACAAGGGCCATTGGTCGGGTCGGACGTTTTGCCAGAGGCCCTGCTTTTCGCGTTGCGTGTTTTTTTGCAATTGCAGGAAATTCCGGCGGAGTATATGGTCGAAGCGATGGTCGGCGTAGCCGAAGCCCTGAGTGATGAGTTGTTCGTTGAGCATTTTTCCGTCGGGTAGATAGATATACGCCAACAGGCGTCCGTAGTAATCGCGTGGTTTCTGGAAAGGTTCGAGCTTGATGGTAACCTGACGATTCAAAGCCGCCCGGCTTGTAAATTCAGCAGCTTCCGGGCCGTAATACATTACGCCTTGGTCGGGATGCTTCGTTTCGGGGGTGTCCACGCCCCACAATCGAACACGAGTATAGGCCTTGCCGGTTTGCAGATCGGGGATGTCAATGTCGATGGTGTCGCCGTCAACGACCTTGATAACGGTAAATTTCCGGTCGTGATAGCGGCTGTGATCTCCGGCGGGCAAAGGGCCGAAGTAACCCAGACGTCTCGCCAGCACCACTATCGACAGGACGACTATGAAGACAAAACCCAACTGGCGACGGCGTCGGGAGGCCAATGGGTGTTTTTTTCGCGATTTTTGAACCATATCCGTATTGTAGTAGAAATATTGCTTGAAGGAAGTGGCGTTTACCGGTTATACTTATCGGGTTACCGTAGGATTATGGATTCTGTAAGATTTCCAATGGAGTTGCAGAAATGGAAACGATGTCGATATGGAAGCGATTTGGCGGCTGGCTGCGTCGTTCGCAAACGTCGAAAAGCTGCGGAGAGGTGGTTCATCTGGATGCGGAGGGTCTGCTGGTCGATCCGGCTGAGGACGACCAGATAAGTGAAAATTCGTCGATGTTGCCGGTTCGCAACAACAAAAAAGAACAGCCCCTGGCAATGATGGAAGAGGGTTTTAACCAGTTAGTGGAAGTGCTCGAATCGATCAATAATAACGTAGTACAGCAACGAAAACATAATGCCGAAATGGTCGATAAACTCTCGGAACTGAGCAATTCTGTGCGGACTCTGCCGCAAAGCGTCGAATCGCAGGGGCGTGCAGCCAAGATGATGACTGACGAGATCAAGAGGCAATCCTTGTATAGCCAGCAATTAGCCGAGACGATCAAGTCACTGCCGGAGATGAACCGGGACCAACTCGAAAAACTTGACGATGTTGTCCGGCATCTGGAAAAGTCAACGGAGGCGGAGTTGCAAATGGCTGAGTCCTTCAATCAATTTGGACAGGCCACACAGGGGCTGTTGAATAACAGCAAGACGCAAACGCTATCGCTGACGAATATTGGCCGAATGCTGGAGCAAAACGAACAGCAGTTGCGAGAGCTTTCGAGGCGGCAGAGCCGTCGATTTGCCTGGCTGCTGGCTATTGTACTGGCCGTGTCGCTGGCGGCGGCGGGAGCTATAGCAGCAATGCTGATATACTACAAGCCTAAAGCATAGGAGCACATACCCAGGCCAGATATTTAGCGGAGGTTTGCAACTTACTGGAGTCAAAGGGTTTATGTTAAATCGGCCAGGATTTTTTTGCAATTGGGCTGCCAGTGTCAAAAGAATTAAGTTTTCCGTTGTTTTTTTTGATTTTTTGTTATATACATGATTTTTGTTAGCCAAATTGCTCCGTAGTGTCGATAATAGCAATTTGGGATGTGGTTATTTTTATTACTACTTTAGCGGATCGGTGCCGTTGTTCGGGCCGACCGGCTGAGGATGTCAGTTATGTTTACAGAAGAGGACAAACAGAAGGTTATTCAGGAACATGCGGTGCACGAGAAAGATACCGGTTCGCCGGAAGTGCAAATAGCACTGCTGACGCATCGCGTAAAGGATCTGACGGAGCATCTGAAGATACACAAAAAAGATCATGCTTCGCGTCGTGGTCTTTTGAAAATGGTTGGGAAACGTTCCAGCTTGCTAAAGTACCTCATGAGGAGTGATCACAGCCGATATAATGCGATCATCTCCAAGCTTGGTCTGCGTAAATAGAACCTTCAGGCTACTGCAATTTGGATTTGGCACGAGATTATACCGCTGTCGCAAGGGAGGGGAGGGGTTTTACGGTGTTGTTTTCTCCTGATTTTCCAGGGTGGCGTGAGTAGGTACAGGTAGTTTTACGGTATTTGAGCGGAGAGTTGTGTGGTATATGCAGTGGTGGTAGTAGTTTTTGGTGGTTGTGATGGTAACAATGGTAATTTTTGGCTTAAGATAAGGCAGTTAGGATAAGAAAACATGTCAGTTGTAACAAAAGTTGAAAGAGAAATTGCAGGAAGGACGCTCTCTATTGAGACAGGCAAACTTGCCAAGCAGGCATCGGGAGCAGTAATAGTTAGATACGCAGATACAATGGTATTGGCAACCGTAGTAGCTGCGGATCCGAAACCGGGAACGGATTTTTTCCCGTTAGAGGTGGACTATCGTGAAAAGACGTCGGCGGCGGGGAAGTTTCCAGGCGGATTTATTAAACGTGAAGGACGTCCCAGTGAAAAAGAGATTCTGACGATGCGGATGATTGATCGTCCGCTACGTCCGTTGTTTCCGAAGGGTTTTGTTGACGAGGTTCAGATTCAAACGATAGTATTGTCGGCCGACCAGCAGAATGATCCGGATATCCTGGCCATGATCGGAGCCTCGGCAGCTTTGAGCATCTCCGATATACCGTTTGACGGGCCGATCGGAGCGGTTCGCATCGGACGGGTTGACGATCAGTTTGTAATCAACCCGACCCATGCCGATTTGGAACGGACTACTTTTAATATGACTTTAGCCGGTCACACCAAGGCGGTAAACATGATAGAAGTTGCCGCCAATGAGTTGTCGGAAGATGTTATAGTTGAGGCGATTGAGTTTGGGCATAAGGTCATTGTCGAAGTATGCGAGATGATTTGCGAATTGACAGAGAAATGTGGAAAAGAGAAGAAGGAATTTGTTTCGCCAGACACCAGCGAACTGATGATGCTGCTGGAAGAGAAATGCGATAAGGCTTTTCGACAGGCCTGGTCTATGCCGAGTGAGAAGCTGGAGCGTAAAGAAAAGATTAAGGCCCTGTTCACAGAATTTACCGAGGAGATGTGCCCCGAGGGCAGCGAAGAAAAATATCCGCTGGAGCTGGTACGGATGGCCATCGAAGATTTTAAGGAAAAAGTGATCCGAGATGAGATTCTGTTGGGCAACCGTGTCAACGGTCGCGGCTATAAGGAGATTCGTCCGTTGAGCGGAGAGGTCGGTTTGCTGCCTCGTACGCATGGCTCGGCGGTTTTTACACGTGGAGAGACACAGGCCATGGTAACGGTTACGCTGGGTACGACTATAAATTCACAGAAAATCGATGGCATTATGCCTGAATATAACAAGAAGTTTATGCTGCACTATAATTTCCCGCCGTTTTGTGTTGGTGAGGTTCGCCGAATCGCGGGACCAGGTCGCCGAGAGATCGGACATGGCGCGCTGGCCGAAAGAAGCCTGGCTGGTACAATTCCCCCCCAGGAAGAGTTTCCTTATACCATAAAAATAGTCAGCGATATCCTGGAATCGAACGGTTCCAGTTCCATGGCCTCAGTTTGTGCCGGGACTCTGGCCCTGATGGATGCTGGCGTACCGCTGACCAGACCGGTTGCGGGTATTTCTATCGGCATGGTTTCCAACGGTGAGCGTTATGAACTGCTGACCGATATTCTCGGAGAAGAAGATCATTACGGCGACATGGACTTTAAGATCGCCGGATCGCAAAAGGGCATTACCGGAATTCAGTTGGATCTCAAAGCTCGCGGGATATCGTTCGAACTCATTCGGCAGACTTTCGAGCGGGCCAAAGAGGCTCGCGTTGAAATATTGAAAATGCTTTTAGGTGTAATCGACAAGCCTCGGGAAGAGATTTCGCTTTATGCGCCAAAACTAATCAGCATGAATATCCCGCCAGATCTGATCGGTAAGGTGATCGGGCCGGGCGGCCGGGAAATCAAACGGATTCAGGAGGAAACCGGTGCAACCATTGAGATTGAGGACGACGGTACTGTCTTTATATCCTCCTTTAATGAAGACGGCCATCTCAGGGCCAAGCAGATTATCGAGTTGATGACCAAGCCGGTGGAGGTCGGTGCGCACTTTGACGGCGAGATCGTTTCGATGAAAGATTTTGGCGTGTTTGTCGAGATTGCTCCGGGCGTGGAAGGTTTGTGTCATATCAGTGAGTTGGCTGATCGATTTATTAAGTCCGCCGATGAGGTCTGCAAGCTTGGCGAGAAGATGTCCTTTAAGGTTATAGCTGTTGATGATCAGGGTCGGATCAAATTGTCGCGTAAAGCAGCGATGAGAGACGAAAAGAACAAATAAAAGGCACATAAAAAATCGGTGGCGAGGGCAAGATTTACGGTCTGGCAGTACTGTTTATGGCATGTTTAATTCGATAGTGTCATTTGTTGTGGGGGTGATGTTAACCGCTTTGACGGGATGGCAGTTGGCCCGGCGGCAGAAAGAAAAACAACGCCGGCTACTGCGTCGTACGCGACGGGCGGAGAAGCTGGCGGAACTTGGGACCCTGGCCGGTCATCTGGCCCACGAAATCCGTAATCCACTTTCGATAATCAAAATAAACTTGCAGTTATTGTCGGAAGATATCTCCGGTTTGGCTAAAAATTCCGACAGCGTCATTTCGGCTGATAAGATCGACTCATCCCTGCAGCGGTATCAGCGCCAGTTGCGCAAGATCGAAGCGGTCACCAGAGAAACGGACCGGCTGACAAATACGCTGAATAATTTTCTCCGTTACGCCGGCCGGATGGAGATGCATCCGGGCCGATACGATGTTAATGAGATACTGGACGATCTGATAGATTTTTACGAGCCGCAGGCCTTGAGCAAACAAGTGCAGGTCCGTCGCGGTCTCAGTGAATTGCCAGCCGTGTGCCGGGTCGATAAAGACCTGCTCAAGCAGGCGTTTTTGAATCTCTTTATCAATGCTGTTCAGGTAATGGGACAGGGAGGAGAGTTGATGATTCGCAGTAAGCTCAAGTCGCAGTTGGTCCTGATAGAAGTGATCGACACCGGTCCCGGCATACCGCCCGAAGAGCAGGAAAAGGTGTTCGATCCATATTATACTACCCGCAGCGACGGCACGGGGCTGGGTCTGCCGATCTGTCGGCGGATCATCGAAGAGCACCACGGTCACATAGAGTTGCACAGCGAACCGGGCAAAGGCACGTGTTTTACCATTGAGCTGCCGCTGGCGGACAAAAACTGAGTTTCCCTCGGGCCGCTACGAAAGTTAACTAATATATGCCTGACCTAAATTTTGTAAAAGTCCGGTTAACAAGATTACTATGAGCAAACTCTCAGACAGACAGCGAGTTGTTTTGATCGCGGTTTTTCTTGCAGTCATAACTATCGCGGTTTATGGGCAGGTGTATCGTCACGATTTCATTGACTTTGACGATGATCTTTACCTCACCGACAACCAGCACGTGCAGAAAGGTCTGAGCTGGACGGGCGTAAAATGGGCTTTCACTACCAATGAGGCTTACAATTACCATCCGCTGACCTGGATATCTCATGCGATTGATTGTCAGATTTACGGTCTTGATCCCGCCGGCCATCACCTCACCAATGTATTTTTGCATATTTTAAATACGGTGCTTTTGTTTGTGGTATTCAGCGGAATGACCGGCAGATTATGGTCCAGCGCCTTTGTCGCGGGTTTATTTGCTCTTCATCCTGTTCATGTCGAGTCGGTTGCCTGGGCCGCTGAGCGTAAGGATGTTCTGAGCACATTTTTCTGGATGCTGACTATGTGGTTTTACCTTCGCTATACGCGTCGGCCGTGCCTCGGCAGGTATCTGCCGGTTTTCTTTGCACTTGCTTTAGGACTGCTGGCCAAACAAATGCTGGTTACTCTTCCCCTGGTACTGCTCTTGCTGGACTATTGGCCACTGGAGCGATTTGGGGTCGGTCACCAGGGGCGCCGCCAACGAAACAGAAAGGCGAAAACGACTCTACCATCAAATTTTTTTGCCCGATGTTTTCTGGAAAAGCTGCCGCTTTTGTTTTTGTCCGCCTTGGCCAGCGTGATAGTTTATCTTGTCCAGGCCAAGGCTACGGTGGTAAAGAGCACATTTGAGATACCCATGGCGTATCGTCTGGCAAATGCCCTGGTCGCCTATGCGAAATACATTGTCAAGATGTTTTGTCCTGTTCGCCTGGGGGTTCTTTATCCACATCCCGAGGCCAGCTTACCTTTATGGCAGATATTGGCTTCTGTTGCGCTGCTGTTGTGTTTGTCGGTTCTGGCGATTCGCTACTGTCGCAGTCGCCGCTATCTGATCGTAGGATGGTTTTGGTATCTGGGAACTCTTGTTCCGGTAATCGGACTGGTTCAGGTCGGACTCCAGTCAATGGCCGACCGATATACATATATCCCGTTTATCGGTTTGTTTATCATCGTTGCCTGGCTCGGCGGTGATCTGCTTGGCCGGTACAGGTTTGGGAATTTTGTGTCGGCGGCAGGGTCCGTCATGGTGCTTTCGGTTTTGACGGTGCTCACCTGGCTGCAGTTGGGGTACTGGACCAACAGCATCACTTTATATGAGCATACGGTCGTTGTTACCGACAATAACGATATCATGCACAGCAATCTCGGCCAGTTGTACTTACAACATGAAAAACCAGACCAAGCCGTCAAACACTGGACCGAGGCATTGCGAATCAGGCCAGACCAAGTTACCATTGGCAAGAACCTGGCCGTCATACTTGCCCGCCAAGGTAAGATCGATCAGGCCATTGCTCATTTCCGTGAGGTGCTCAAATACCGGCCGAACGACAGTGATGTCAGCCAAGAAATTGACCGTCTGTCAGCTCAGCATAAAAAAACGACCGCGGCCCAATTATATAGTAAGGCTAACGCTTTTGCCGGGGAAAACAAATTCGAAGAAGCGATCGACTGCTATAACAAAGTAATTCAGCTACAACCGGATCATGCCCTGGCTTACAATAATCTGGGAAATGTGTTGTTCCTGCAGGGTAAGCCCAAGCCGGCCCTTGACAACTATTCCAAAGCTCTCAAGTTGAAACCGGATTATGCTCCTATTTACAATAATATTGGCTCTGTTTTGTCTTCCCAGAGCAAATACGAGGCGGCCCTGGCCAACTTTTCCAAGGCCCTCGAGCTTGATCCTGGTTTTGTCAGAGCCTATTACAATATGGCCGTTGTTTTTACCAGGCAGGGCAAAAAGGACCTCGCCATCACCGCTTATCGTCAAACCCTTCAGATCGACCCAGACTATCCGCAAGCCCGGGGCGAACTCGACGCCCTGCTCGAAAAAACCAAAGACTAAAGGGAACCTCTAAAAATTCATTTTTACTACGAACGGCTGCAATTTCCGTCAGCATCGTTATCGGCCAAAAATCGTCCTCAACATAGTTTCAACTATGCCTGCGGCGATTTTTGACCTCTGCCTCGCTG
>Ga0315290_10000635_pt1 | contig 23048 bp, 22 predicted proteins | sample YL17G12_0_MG_FD_203627 | JGI IMG/M metagenome (GOLD analysis project Ga0315290, IMG submission 203627) | Sediment microbial communities from Yellowstone Lake, YNP, Wyoming, USA - YL17G12_0 | ecosystem: Environmental > Aquatic > Freshwater > Lake > Sediment | place: USA: Wyoming | collected... | reverse complement strand
ATGTTCAGTTGCAAATGGTACAAATGGTACAAATGGTACAAATTTAAAACAAATTGGGTTAGAATGTAATTTAGATGAAGAATTTGTTCAAGAAAAAAAGATTATAGGAATGCGTAAGACGGATAAGGCGGATAAGACGGGCAAAATAGATAAGACGGGATAAAACAGACAAGATACGTAATGACGATGAAAATATACCATTAGCAATGTTATCAAAAAAGATTATAGGAATGCGTAATGAAAATATACCATTAGCAATGTTGTCAAAAAATATTTCAAAGGACTGGGATTTTAGTTAAGTTAACATCGTCCAAAATCTGATAAAAATATATAATTAATTATTAATTATACATGTCAACACCATTAGCAACTATATTTCATGGTGATATTACATTGGAACAAGGTAGTGACGTTACACAATTTGGATGGGGTGATATTAATGTAAACAGAAAATGTATTATTAGTGGTACTGAAAACAGTACTTGTAATACAAATGGGTCACTAATTATCGCAGGTGGCGTTGGTATTACAAAAACTCTTAATGTACATGAAAATCTTAATACTTTATACGGAGTCACTAATTTAACAGAGACTCATATTGATACAAATAATGGACCTTTTACAGTAACAGGCGGTAATACAGTATTTATACAAGTAGGTGCAAATGCAGAATTTAAAAGTACAGGAGGTAATGTAAATGTAAATTCATTGGTTGGTACATTACAATTATATGGAGGTTTAAATTCGTCAAATGCTGTAGATATAGTAGCATCTAATGCAGATGGTGGTATTTCATTATTGTCAGGTACAAATACTGGTTCAATATCTATTGTATCTGGTTCGGGTGGTATAACAGAAACTACTTCAAATGGTAACATATCAATTTCTGCAAACAATGGTTCCGGAAGTTTTAATGTAAATTCTGCTAGTGATAATCAAAATCTCACAATAAGTCTTAATGGTATAACAGATTCTCAATTACGAATAGAAAGTAGAGGTAATAATACAACAAATACAGCATTAGTTATTAATACATCAAATACAAATGGTAATATTCAAATTTCTAATGCAGATGGTTTAGGAAATGGATCAATGTCTCAATTAGTTGGTTCTGGTGGGTTTACAATGATTACAAATACATCTGGTCCTATATCAATTGTTTCACAAGCTGCTAGTTCAAGTTATTTAGTTAATAGTATCGGAACCAATCAAAATATGATTATAGGTGTTGAAAATCCAAGTGATTCTGCACTTGTATTAAAAAGTTCTGGTACAAATGTCACAAATACAGCTTTACAAATTTATACTACCACTACCAATGGTAATATTTCTATAACACAACCATATTTATCCCAAGGTAAAATTACATTGTTAGCAGGTTCTGGTGGGATAGATGCATCTACTCAAACTGGTGGTTCTATTATTATGACAACTTATGGAGCTGAAAGTATATATACAAATACCACATTAGCTGACTATCAAGACTTGAATATTAGTGTTTCAGGTAATACCAATTCACGAGTAAATATAACTTCTTCAGGTATAACTAATGATGCTATAAAATTAAGCACAACAAGTATTACTGGCGGTATATATCTTACTGCAAATGGAACTGTAAGAATTGAAAGTGCAGATATAAATAATGGTGTACAAATAGCTACAAATATGTCGAATATACCTATTTATATCGGTACTCCAAGTAGTACAACAACAATTTATGGTAATTTAGATGTTAAAGGAGTCACAACATCCGTAGAATCAACAGTTGTTACAATAAATGATAACATGATAGTTGTTAATAACGCACCTTCTGGAACTGCAGATGGAGGTTTGGCAATAAAACGTTATCAATCAGCTAATGATAGTTCTTATGGAGATGTTATTTTAGATAATCCAGATCATTCTGCGACTATACAAGCTGGTGATAATACTACGACAACAGTTCATCTTAGTTTAGACGCAAGTAATGTTGATAATTATTATGCAGGATATTGGATTAAAATAACTGGTGGTACTGGAGAAAATCAAGTTAGAAGAATTCGTAGTTATACTGGTTCTACACGTATAGCAACTATTTACAGTACAGCTGATCAGAATGGAGTTTTAGGTAACCCAATTCCAACAGAAGGTTTAAATTTTTCAACAATCCCAGACAGTACATCTACATATTCATTATACCCTTGCGAATTTGTAATGTTAATTTGGGACGAATCACATGACGAATTCGCATTCGTATGTAGTAATCAAAATCCTTCAGATAATACATCTATTGTACATTATTCTGATATGCACGCGAATGATATAATTGCCAACAATGTCACATTGAATACTATAAATGGATCTGCAGCAGATGTAACTGCATATGTTACTTTAAATAATAATTCAACGACACCCGTTACAATAACTGGATTCCCTAAAAAATATGGTGTTTATCAAGTTTTTGTTAAACCTAGTTCTGAATCGGATACATCTAGAACACATGCTATATTTACTATTGGTAGAGTTGATGCAACTAATATACCAGGTACTGTTATTAGAATTATATCTGTAAAAGGTGTATATAATGACCAATTAGATATACAATGGCCTAATGATTCACTTCCTCAACTACTATATAGACCTTACCCCAATGGTATATCAGGCTCAACTGTTTTCAAACTTAAAATTGTAAGTTTGTAATCAAATCAAATTAATTTAAATTAATTTGATTTATTCACTTTTTGTTTCACTTTTTGTTTTTTTTATGTATTTATTCCAAATATATTTTACAAACCAATTTTTAAACCAATATGTATGTAACCCCAATGACAATAAACCCAATATTAAAAACATACTATTTGATCTAAATTTCCAAGTTAAATAGATATGGTATAGTATTCTTGTAAGTAAAAATGTAATACCAAAAATATTATCTTTACGTAATTCTTTATTGTAACTACCAGTACTTAAAAACATTGTAGGAAATTCTTCAATCATGTATAAAAAATAAAAACTAGATGCATCTATATTTAATGCCGCCATACTTATAAATATATACGCAATATGATGTGTATACCCAGATAAAGTACACATATACTTGTGATATTTGTTGTAACCAACATAACAATCCGTAATTAAATAAGACATTAAATTTAACACTGATAATTCTAATATAAAATTATCACTCGATGTAAGATTATTTGTATATAAATCAGTATCAAACCCAGATTTGTAAAACTTGTAATTAAAATATACACTTAACAAAAACAATGTAGTAGATGCCTTAATTGATAATATATGTGCACGTTGCCTTTCTGATAAATGACTATTCCTTTTTATAGTATCATTGTATATAAAATAATAATCTATACAAAATAATACGATAAAAAGACTAGATAATAACAAATTCATAATATTGTATTTTACAGTTATTTTAACTTTAATATAATAACGTACAAGTATAAAAATAACAAAAAATAAAAACACACAATAATTAACATAATACAAATTACTTTACGTAAATAACTACCTTGACAAAATATCATCGGTAAACTACCTTGACAAAATATCATCGGTAAACTACCTTGGCAAAATGTCATCGGTAAACTACCTTGGCAAAATGTCATCGGTAAACTACCGGTATCACACACATTACATGTATCTCTAACAACGTAAAACATAGTTTTATAATAATAATAATAATAGTTAGAATTACACAATTTCCACAATAATTTATTTAATATATTACTCCTTTCCACCGCTTTACTCGTTTTACTATATAAATAAAAATCATGAAAATCATCAAGTGTAAAATAATCATTGATACAAATATTACATCTACATAATGGACAATCTTCATATCCATATAAAAATAAAATCAGTAAACAATATTTATGAATCGTATTACTACAACAATTTAATACCTTGTATACCTTGTATACTTTGTAATTACTTGAATTACTCTTATTAAAATCTATAGTATCCAAATCTTTGATATCCAAATTTATAGTATCCAAATCTTTGATATCCAAATTTATAGTATCCAAATCTTTGATATCCAAATTTATAGTATCCAAATCTTTGATATCCAAATCTTTGATATCCAAATCTTTGATATCCAAATCTTTGATATCCAAATTTATAGTATCAAAATCTATAGTATAATCTAAACAAATACAACACAACTCCTTGTCTTCCATGAAATTATAAGTCTTTTCTGTTTAAATTAAAATTTTGTAAATTTTATTGTATAATATATGAAATTTTTTTATTAACTTACATTATATATGTCAAACAGACTTGGTGATCACTATAACAGATATTCTAAATCAAGTTATTCCGAATATAATACAAAACAATATGATCAAAATAATTTTAATAACGCATATAATCCGTCTTATAACGTAAAACATAGTTTAACTCAAGAACCTGATATTGAATATGAAGAATTTACTCATTATTTATCTGTTTCATCAAGAGATAGAAATAGAAATCCAAGTCACCCAGATAATATACCAATATGGTCTAATGTTAATAATTACAGTATTACATTTCCACTTGAATTTCGTAATATTTCATCAGTGGAATTAATACAAGGAATAATACCTGCTACAAATGATGCAGACAAGGAACCATATTTATTATTAGATATAGATGAAATACCTGATGTTATGATTTCAAATGACAAATACATTTCAGATTCTTTTGCTATGTTACAACCTACTATACCTACTACAACTGGTGGATTTATGCAAATAGATAAACGTATTCATGAAAATACAGTTAAAAATTTCAAAACACCAAAAGCTAATTTGTCTAAAATGACTATTTCCATAAGAGACTGTACGGGAAATTTATTTAATTTTGGATCAGATACTAACTATCCAGATCCTGTAACTAAAACACTTCAAAATACATTTATATTTAAAATTGTTACATTAGAAAAACGTAGAGCAGAGTTAAAAAACAGAGGTGTATTCTAATCTGTTTTACAGTCTGTTTTACAGTTAAATTAATATATATCATATGCTAAATATAGATAATATATCCTTATAATAACAATCTTGTGCAAAATAAAAAAATCATAAATCTCTTTTGCTAAATACACTTGTAATTTGTCAGAAAAATAAACAAGTGCAGCTAAAAGTGTAATGATTACTCTAAACCACGTGTAATATTTTTTATCAAATTCCATCTTTATTTATATATACAACATAAATAAAAATTTACAAATATTTAATTTGGATTTTTTACTATTACCAATTCCATATTTTAACTAATTCTAAAATACAATTTTCTGGAACATCTGTTACTTTAAAATTAGCCTTAATCTCAACGTCGTTATACGCTTTATTAGTACAAGTAGTTTTATCTGTTCCTTTCTCATCTTTTTTTGTCACACAAGTCATATGTTCTGGACGTCGTGGTTTAAATACATATGATTCGTATGCATTTTTAACTTGTTCTTTTGTACAAGTAAAATGTTCCAATATTTTGTTTACGTTTAAAATATAAATAGACAATCCTAATATTAAAATCAATATTATATAATCGTAATTAACTTTCATCTTGTATGTATAAGTATAACTTATATATTTTTTTTTATTAATTTATTTCTTTTGTTTAATAAATCTTGAACTAACACCTCCTCTTGGACCAAACTCTTGTGGCTCTATACTTTTCAAAGCATTTGGTGTATCAATACCTATTTTATCATTAAATAAATAGAATGATCTAGAATGATAATTATTATCCCTAGGATTACAACTATGTTTATTTGTTTCCAATAATGGAACTCTAAATGCATCTTCTACTTCTAAATTACCATGTGCTGTCTGATACTTACCTGGAATCGTTGACATTGGTAATTGACCATATTCATTTTTTATATTACAATTAGTTAATACTCCACCTGTCTTACCGTATCTTAGAAAAGAATCTGAATCCATACTTTCCGCCGGCACAAACAATTGATCTCTAATAGTCATACCGTAAAAATTCAGTTTATCTTTTGCTTCAATAAGATCTATATGATTAGTTGTTACAAATTTTAATTTCTTACCATTGTCCCCATTTCGTTGTTGAATTGCACAAGGATCGTCAATCGTTCTATTAAATTCTCTCTTTTTTACATCTTGAAATTCAGAATCGTCAAAATTACTATTATACAACATATATAATATTATAAACAAAATAAAAAACAAGAATTTAATATAAAAATAATTGTCATTTAAATAATCTCGTTACTTTTTTACAAAAAATACATAAACATAAACATAAACATATCAATATCTATATCTATGTACTCGACCAATACATTTTTAACATTAACACTGTACTCGCTAAAATTACTACCGTAGTCGACCAATACATTTTTAGCATTAACACTGTACTTGCTAAAATTAACACTGTACTCCACCAATACATTTTTAACATTACTTGTGTACTTGGTCAATACATTTTTAACATTACTTGTGTAGTCGACCAATACATTTTTAACATTAACACTGTAGTCGACCAATACATTTTTAGCATTAACAACGCGCTCTTCAAAATTAACACTGTACTTGGTCAATACATTTTTAGCGTTAACAACGTACTCGCTAAAATTACTACCGTAGTCGACCAATACATTAACACTGTAGTCGACCAATACATTTTTAACGTTAACAGTGTTCTCTTCAAAATTAACACTGTACTTGACCAATGCATTTTTAACATTAACACTGTACTTGACCAATGCATTTTTAACATTAACACTGTACTCGCTAAAATTACTACCGTAGTCGACCAATACATTTTTAACATTACTTGTGTACTTGGTCAATACATTTTTAGCGTTAACAACGTGCTCTTCAAAATTAACACTGTACTCAACCAATGCATTTTTAACATTACTTGTGTAATTGACCAATATATTTTTAACGTCAATAGTGTTCTCTTCAAAATTAACACTGTACTCTACCAATACATTTTTAGCGTTAACGGTGTACTCGTTTAATACATTTCCAACATTGCGTCTACATTCTCCTAATGCATTATCAAGTTTTTTATCAAGTTTTTTATCAAGTTTTTTATCCGAAAAAGATAACAATAAATATATAGATGTTATGCTAACCAAAAAAAAATAAAAGTTAAAATACGATATTGATTTCTTATTGTGTATACGATTATGTATACGACAAAGGTTTTCATTATGCAATTTATAATTTTTACAACTTTTATAATCACACAATCTCTGGATATTTTTACGAGACATCTTGATTATTTAAATTATTTTATATTATTCATTTTTTTATAAAATAACCAAAGCAAATTTTTTACAACACATCGGTTATTTTTGTTGTAATTTCATTTGGAGAATTAAATGTCAATGTTATATTTGGTGAATTTATTGTAAAATTAGATACTTGACTAGATATATTAGATTCCGTAAGTAATGGAATTCTTTCATCATTTGAACTTGAACTTGTATTTGAACTTGATTTTTTTACTAAAAAATTTAGCAATAGTTCTATTATACCATTACCTCGAATAGTTTTTATATAAGGTAAAACTTCACTAATTGTTAACAACATACCTGATATTATAGAAATATAAAATGTAATTTCGTTGTTGTTTAAAGATTCATTTGGAGATTCCATTTATTTGTAAATAAATTTTATTTTTAAATCAAAAGTCTGGTTGCCATTTTAAAAATTTTGTATTATACGTACATTCTAGATGCAGTATTTTATTTTGTTTAAATAATTCTTTCATATGTTTTGATTGGGATATTCCTTTTATATATAAAATTCCCTCAAAATTATTTGACGTATAGTTATATACATTATATACATCTGTATAATTGGTTGTAGTTATATTTTTAGTTAAAATTGTTGTATCGCTAAAAGCTTGTTCAATATATCTTGTTTTTTCAAATTTTGAAATACGTTCTACACTACAAATTTCATTTTTATAAATGAAATTTTTTTTGAAAATATATACAAGGTTTTCATTTTCCATATCAAAAATAGGATGAATATTTATAGTCATATGGTTATTTAGTTGTTTTAATTTTTCACGTGTAATTTCTAATAAAATCTCATTTAACAAAGTCATTCGTAATTCATATGCAACGTTTATAACATTATTATTTTTAAGAAGAATATCTGTTAATAAATATTCATATTTATCATCGTGTTTGTACAAATAACCTTCTAATAAAAAATCGTTTTTAAATACATTGTCAATTTCTAAATAAAAATCAGAATTTTCAGGTTTTACTAAATTACATTGGTAAGAATCTGGAAAAAAATATAAAATATTATAATTTGTATTAATTTGTTCTAATTGTGTTTTCTTTGTTACTAACAAATAATATTTATTGTTATTATTTGGTATAATATAATCATAAGATATACCAGTATTAACATCTTTGTTTAATACTATAGATTTTCCCTTAGACTGTAATACAAATTCATTATACTTTTTTAATAAAGGAGCTAATATAGAAGATTTTAATAGCTTAGTTTGTGAATAATTAACACTCTTATTAAGAAACGTCATTGTATATATATATCCTGAATTCCAAATTAAATTTCAGTTTTTTATTCGTGTAAATCTTAAATATTTTTTAAATCGTAATTTTAGAATTAACACTTAATGTCAGTGTGTTTAGAAGGTAATGTTTTTATAGATGGAGGCCAGGTACAAAATATTAATGTTACAAATTCTACTATAGGAAATAGTAATATATCAAAAAGTTCACTCGATATGACAAGTTCTGGAGGAGTCATTCAAAATATTACAAATGTAGCTGACCCAATAGCATTACAAGACGCCGCTACAAAAAAATACGTTGATAATTTAGATATTGTTATATCTAATGTTACTTTAACAAATACAAACACTTCAATCATATCAAATTATATTAAAGGTAGTTATGTTATAACTATAAGCAATTCAGTATTTAATGGACCATCTGGTGTTTTCCACGTTACAAAAAGCGAAAGTTCACAACAAGCTCATATTGTTAGAACCGTTGCAGCACCAGGTTTGGGTACTAATGCCTTTTTAAAAATAACTTGGCCACAAAATTCTGGTATTTTATTAAGTAAAACAAGCTCAAATTATAATGGAAGTTATCGTGTAAAAGTAATGTAATTAACTTCTTGAAAGTTCATTCTGCAATTCCTGAAGTTTTAATTTAATCTCTGATAAACGTTCATTCAAATTCAACAAATACTTTTTCCTTTCTAAAATCTTTTGTATCGTCAATATATCATCCTTTATTTCATTTTCTATAACGTTTTTAACTGAATCCAAAATCTGTATTTGTGTATTTTCAACTGTATTTTCAACTGTATTTTCAACTGTATTTTCAACTGTATTTTCAACTGTATTTTCAACTGTATTTTCAACTGTATTTTCAACTGTATTTTCAACTGTATTTTCAACTGTATTTTCAACTGTATTTTCAAGTTTGTTGTCTAAATTGTAACCAGGTGTATTTTCAACTGTATTTTCAACTGTATTTTCAACTGTATTTTCAACTGTATTTTCAACTGTATTTTCAACTGTATTTTCAAGTTTGTTGTCTAAATTGTAACCAGGTGTATTTTCAAAGTCTTCCATTTGTATTTCACTTTCACCTTCTTCTTTGTTATCTTCTTTGTTATCTTCTTTGTTATCTTCTTTGTTATCTTCTTCGTTTAATACACGTGTCAATATGTAATTAACACCAAATACAAAAGTTACAAAAATTACACTACTTAAGATTTCTCTTTTCATATGATACACAATATAATCAGTAATGTTTAAATCAAAAAACATGTATTTATGAAACTAAATCTAAATTATTTTTAAATCGTTTTACACAACTTAAAAATAAACTATTTACAAAAAATTTTAATTTACAAAGTTTAAACTTCTTTGGGTTTTAAAGGAATTGGTTCAGCCAATTCAGATAAATCATCTAATAATTCTGAAACAGGGTCTTGAGCAGCATCTTGAGCAGCATCTTGAGCAGCATCAGATTCTACCGCAGGTGCTTGACCTTGAACACCACTTGCCACAAATGCAACAACTTTACTTAATAAAGACGCATCATTTAAAGTATATGCTCCATGACGTTGACCCTTGTTTACACCTTGAATCAATAATTGTTTTGCTAAATTTGTATCAATTTCATTATCAGGAACATTATTAACACTCACATCAATTGCTCTTTTTAAAATTTCTGCTTCATTTAAAAGATATGCACCCTTTTGTTGAGCTACTTCAACATATTGAGTTAAAATTTGTATAGAGTTTTTATTATCTAAAGTAATAACAGTTGGTTCCTGTGTTTCCGTCATTTTTAATATAATTTAATAAAAAAATTGATACTATTGAACACACTTATATTTTATTCATTTTTTTTATTTTGCGGTTTAATTTTTATCTAATTTCATAAATATATATTAAGAGCTTTCATAATTTAATGAAATCTATTATCGGAGATCTTACTACTGAAACTATTAGCCTTATTTTTAGAGAATGCGAAAAAGATAAAAATAAACGTCGCCTATCAAACATCATTAACAATATAATCAATATTGCATTTGAAAATATTAAACCCTATCTATATACAATTATGGCAATCCTTATTTTATTATTCGTAATGAATTGCTTCCAATTCTATTATTATATAAAATTATTCCTTACAAGTAAAAATTTAGAAAATGCCAATATAGATGACATACTAACTAAAAGCTAATTTACTTATCAATCAGAAATTTCAGAAACTACATACACTTAAGAAATTTCATAAACTACATCACAAAGACCACAAAGATATATTGTACAAGTTAAATTTTTCACATTACACACATTACACATATTATCATTTATACTATCTAAATTAATACACAATTGATCATAACATAACAATTGTTTATCTTTACAACTATCAAAACATTCCATAGATAATTCATCAAATATCCTATATAATTCGCATACAATATCAAGATTACATTTTCCCTTTAAATTTAAAATATTTATAACTTTTCTTTTAATAATCATATAATTTTCACTTTCACTTTCACTTTCACTTTTCATTATTATAAAACTAAATATATTTTTAAATTATATTTAGTTTAACAAATGCTTTAGAGCTGAACATTTGTATTTATTCTTTTAAAATTCAGTTATAGATTTTTCTTTTACAAGTGGTTTAAGAAGTTTAAACTGTTTATCATAACCTATATCTTCTAATTGTTCCGTAACTTTTTCTAATAAATATTGGTCTTTATATATTGATACTATTACTATATAAGGTGGCAATATAGAATGTGGTTTAATGTCTTTATATACAATACCTGGTTCTAATATATCCTGTTGTAAGTTTTCAAAAACATTTCGAATACAAAATTCTTTATCTAAAAACAAATAATAAGTTATTGTCATTTTATTATATATATAATAATTCCTTTTTAAATTCCTTTTCAAATTCCTTTTCCTTACTTTTCCTTACTTTTCCTTACTTTCATTTTCCATTCGCAATTCGCTTTCCCTTTCCCTTTTCCATTCGCTTTCCCTTTCCATTCGCTTTCCCTTTCCATTCCCTTTCCATTCGCTTTCCCTTTTCCATTCGCTTTCCCTTTTCCATTCGCTTTCCCTTTTCCATTCGCTTTCCCTTTCCATTCGCTTTCCCTTTTCCATTCGCTTTCCCTTTCCCTTTTCCATTCGCTTCCTTTTCCTTACTTTGTCGTGTGGTGGCGTAACCCCACTTAGACATACGCATTCAAATTATAAGTTTCTTCCCATTTATGAAAAACTGCTCGTCTATTTTCAACAGATTCTTCTAATCTAGATTCGTAATTATCTAAAAAATCTTGATCATTGCAAAGTTCAATTGCATTTTCCAAATGTAAACATTGTTTATCTAACAAATGATCATTCATAATTTTTACATTATCTAGAAAGCTACTGGAAATATTATCAAATAATTTAAATGAAACAAAATTTGTTTTTGAAGACAATATGTTTTCAGATAAAATTTTCAAACTATCCAAATAATTCGCCTTTACATCATCTTTTAAATTAAAGTATTTGCAAATAATGTACTTTTCAGAATTTGTTGGTCTACTAGTTTTTGGTTTGTAGATATATACTTCTTGATAACATTGAAATAACAAATATAATAAATTAATACTTGTTTCTGTCAAAATATCAAATACTTTTAAAATAAAATGTCCATTTGTTTGTTGCATACTAATAGCACTATAAATTTCATTTAAAATCAAATGATAATGCAATTGCTCTTTATGATTAAAATCTGTACCCTCATCAAAACCACCATCGGCTGTTACTAAATAAAAATTCTTTTTAATAATATTCTTAATATGTTCTAAATTTTGTAAATTATTAATATCACCAGTATTATCCTTTCCATATGTAATACATAAATACTTGTTTAGAATATTCTTATTATAACTAGGTAAATTATAATGTTTATATTGTGGCAAATCCTTATTCAAAGATATAGTGTAAATCCTAGAATTATCATACTTGTTGTTTTTACGTTTACTCTTAACAACTGTAAATCCTTCTTCGTCTACATCCGGTTTATCAATTTGCAATGGTTGAATAATTCTATCAATTTGCAAATAAATATTTGTACCTTGAATAAATCCACCAGGTGCTTCCGCACAATGTAAAATAATCTCGTTTTCATTATAATCTTCAAAAATTTCAAACTCGTTAATAATTTCCCAATATTTGTAAAATGCACGATTAATAATTGGATCTTTTACTTGAAAATCATATTCGTTAATATACCAACGTACTTTTTTCCAATTTTCACCATTAATATTATCAATGTTATTTCTACAAATATTTAATTTTTCATTGTAACCATACAATTCTTGAGGACTTTCTGGATTATTATCCATTTTTAACTTTATACTCAAATCGCTAATTACATCAGAACTATTTGAATCAAATCTGAATAACATTATACCTCAGTTTGTAAATTAAATATTTTAACTTTTAAATTTGATTTTTTATTAAAAAAATTAATCTTGACTAACAAATTAATCTTGACTAACAAATTAATCTTGACTAACAAAATATTCTTCTAATCTTTTTTGCAATTCTTCTTTTTTTCCAGATGTTTTTAATCCAATTTCTTCCAATAATTCTTTAATAACCTTTATAGTCATCTTTGCATTTGATTGTAATAAACCATTGTACTTTTCATAAATTAGTTTTTTCTTATCCGTAAATTTGTCCGTAAATTTGTTGTTTTGAGTTTCCATCGGTGTTTCTATTGCTTTCGGTGTTTCTATTGCTTTCAGTGTTTCCATTGCTTTTGGTGTTTCTATTGATTTCGGTGTTTCTATTGCTTTCAGTGTTTCAAGTTCAATTAATTTTTCAGGTTCAATAGTCTTTGGGGTTTCTATTGCTTTTGGTGTTTCTGTTGCTTTTGGTGTTTCTGTTGCTTTTGGTGTTTCTGTTGCTTTTGGTTTATCAAATAATAAACATTCATTATGCATAATTATATACCAATTATTATACTCTAATTGTTCTATTTCAATACTGGATTCAACATTTGATATTCGTCTTTCAACAACGTGTCTATGACAAGTGAAATATAAATTTTTTTTCCCAATATAATATTCTGAAAAATCAAGTGGATCTTTGATAAAAATAGGTATGTAATTAATATTTAAATCATCAAATATCTTTTGAATTTTAGGAAAAATTTTATCAGGTGTGTTATCTAGTGAATCATCTCTAATACAATTTTTGTAATATTTGTATTCGATGCAATTAATCATATCAATAATGTTGTATAATGAATTAACCTTATATACACTCGTATTTTTTTGATGTAAATCAATTGTTTCAAAATTAAACTGTGTCAACCCAGATATATCAAAATTTTGTTCAATATGCGGGATCAATTGTTTTTGCAAATTTTCTTGATTGTTATTTTTTTGAAATACACAATAACGATTTAAAAATGAAATATCGCGTTCACATTGTTTAAATTCTAGTCCTGAATTTTTTGAATTGTATAAATTTTCAAACAATTCTGTTTCCACGCACGTATAACCTTTTTCTTCCATTATAGCTTTAAAATTATCAAAGTCAATTATCCACTCGTCAGAACCTTCTCCAAGAATATTATTTCCATTCAATGTTATTTTCAAACGATTTCCATAAACTGATCCTGGATTTACTGTTTTTTCTAAAAGATAAATAATTTCACCATTTTCATCGTATGATACTAGATCCTTTTCTCCAAATAAATTATCCAATTGTTTGTTATCCATAAATGTAATAATAAAATACCCAGAGTTTTTTAAAGATGTTTCTAAAATTTTTACAATATTTTCCACACGTTTTTCCGATTCAAAAAAATAATGAATGCCAAATTGACAACATACTACATCAAACATACACTTGTTTTTGTAAATAATTTCATACCCATCATCACGTGTTAAATCCAATTTAGAAAAATTATAATCAAAATTTGTTTTTGTTTGTAATTGATCAAAACGCCTTTTACATTCTGTAATATTACGTTCTGAAATATCATATCCATATACATTCTTAATATTATTAAATACCCATTTGTGCATATCACCACCTTTACCAGAGCATAATTCTAATAAAGATCCTGCATTTTTAGAATATTTGTTATATAAATATTCTTTTACTTTGTTATGAAAGCGTCTCATTGTTTCAAAAAAAAAATCTCCATTCTTTTCTGAAGAATTATTTTTAGAGTTTGTATAAAACTTTAATAAATAATCCTTTTCAACAGGATTATTTATGTTATTCCAAATATCACACGCAACTTTGCTAAAATTACCGTGCTTTCTTGGATTTACTGTCTTATCCCATCTAGTTCTTAATGGTACAAACATCAATTTAGCAGAATCCCATTTAAATTCTATAACTGTATTTGTTTTGTACGATTCACCAGTAGTAGAATCAATTAAACCATCAGAAAATGAAGTTTCATATGTCACTAAACGTGATTCTGTATTTTGACCACATAATTTTTCAATATCAAATAAAACCGTTGTTGTCTTGTTTTTTTCATTTGAACCTTGCTGAACCGATGAAGGAACTTCACCTTGTACATACAATTGCCATTTAAAAGTACCTTGCCCAACGTTTCCAATGTTTCCAATGTTTCCAATGTTTCCAATGTTTCCAATGTTTCCAATGTTTCCAATGTTTCCAATGTTTCCAATGTTTCCAATGTTTCCAATGTTTCCAATGTTTCCAATGTTTCCAATGTTACCAACGTTACCATTGTTTGGCATTTTTACAGCATAAAAATCAATTGTATTCATTTCTGCAGGTTTCCATTTCAACAAACTTGTCCACTTTTTAACTAATGGATATGGTTCATTTACAGGTGTAAAAATCAAACCATCATTTGCATACACATTTTCAGAAACAGAATCTAATATATGCTTTGATCCACTAAATACATTTCCAAAATAATAATGTTTAACTGAAATCTTGTAAAAATGTGACTCTGATAATGTCTTGACAATATGATTCAAACGATTTAAACGAGTCTTTAAATCATACTTGGTTTGTCCTCGCAAATCTTTACCATTATAAAACAAACAATCAAACGACAAGAAATGAATTTGATTTTGGTGTCTTACAAGTTCACCATCTATAATTGTAGAATAATACATCTTGTCGCTACATTCAGAATTATTTTCGTTGGTATTTTCATCTTCATTTTGTTTACAAGATTTAACATTTGTTTGATAAATTTTGGCCAAATTATTATCAATAAAATATACTGATCCAGCCTTGTCAATAAACATAAAAGCACGATTTCCATCTGCTTTATCCGTTACTGAATATTGTTGTTTGTACAAATTTGAAATTTTTTCCTTATGAAGAGTCTCTGGTTGAGCACCGATAAAATAATTATTTTTTACAAGATCTCTGTATTCCGATACAACACGACGACGTTCATTACCAGGAATCACATAAAAATTTTCTTGACGATTTTGCAAAATAACCATCAAATATTGCATAATCAAATCAGATTGCATTTTGTTGATCTCCAATTCCACTTCATATTTGGTTTGAATTTTGTTAAATCTATCTTCCTGAACAACAATCGTCAAATCAAAACTACCAAATGGTAAAATATAACTAGTTCTTGACTTATTTCTAACCAATTCATATTGTTCACCATTTTCAATCTTTATACCATTTGTTCGTTCAAAACTAACAGACATACGTAAATCGTAATCGTAGATATCATAATTTCGCAAATTCTGTTTCAACATAACCGTTTCTGAATTATCTGATAAATCAATAATTCTTTTAACTGAAGCACGGTCTCTTTTGTAAATAAATTCCGTTGTATTTTTTATATTTTTTTGTATTTGTTGTCCATCAAACATCCGTTTTAAAGAATAAAAATTCTCAATATCAACATTTGAATCAAACGAAGTTCTATTTGACTTGTTTTGATAAAATTTACCAAAACGTATCTCAAATTCATTATTCTTTGCAAGAGCTTCTTGCAAAAAATTAAACAAAGTGCGTGTATTATTTTCACCAAAATCAAAAAAAGACATTGTTAACTAAATTGTAATTTTTATAGTTTTTTATTTTTTATTCAATTTTTTATTTTCCAGTTAATTTTCCACCCATTCCAAAGCTGCATTTTGATTAAATTACCTAGTATCTTTTAAATTAAATTTGAAATCTATTATATTAATTTAAATAGCCATTGGTGCTCGAATCGGTGGATGTGGGAAATATCCTACAATATCAAAATCTTCAACTGTCATTTGTTCAATGGGTTTTGTCTTGATATCAGGATTTAAAAACAACTTTGGAAATGGTCTGATTTCTCGTGTTGATTGTTCTGCAATTTGTTCCAAATGATTCTTATATATATGCATATCGCCAACATTATAAATTAAACAATCTGGTTTCATATCACAACGTTTAGCTATAATATAAGTCAATACAGCATAACTAAAGATATTAAATGGATTTCCCAAGAAAATATCATTAGATCTCATATTAAACATACAACTAAGATAACGTTCGCCATTTCGTTCAGTAACATAAAATTGTAATGAAAAATGACACGGCAAAAGAGCCGTTTTATCAAAATCAGGTGGATTCCAATACGACATCATAATTCTTCTACTAAATGGATTTGTTTTCAATTCATTGATAACATATTCCAATTGATCAAACCCACCAATCTTAGAACTATCTATGTTTGATGTATCAGCAAATGCTTGACTATATTTTGCACCAAAATGTCTCCATTGCCACCCATACCCTGGACCTAATATTCCTACATCATAATGATGTAAACCACGGTTATCTAAAAATTCTCTAGATGTATTGCCATCCCATATTTTTACTCCATTTCTTTGTAAAATTTTTGCATCAGTGTCACCCCTCATAAACCAAAGTAATTCTTCAATACAACTTTTCCAAGGCACCCTTTTAGTTGTCAATAACGGGATACTTTTAGAAATGTCAAAATGAATTTGATGTCCAAATACACTAATAGTACCAACTCCTGTCCTGTCATCTCTGCTATTACCTTTTTCTAAAATATGTTTTATACAATCTAGATATTTATGCTCATCAGTTTTATAATTGTCAAATCGTTTGTATTCTAAAAACCGAAATGTATATCTGGATTCGTTGTATTTTTCTGATACACCAATTAATTTATATCTTTGATCAAAATGTGACATAAAAGTATCTGGTTCTAAAAAATTATCTGGCTTATAATCATATACTTGTGTTAAAAATATTTTACTTGGAAGTATCGTATTATTATCTGTCTTTAAAAACAAATCATAAATTTGACTACCACCAATCACATATACATTTGATCTTGTACAATTGTAAAAATCTAAAAATTGTTCAAATGTAATAAAATACACATTTTTACAAAATCTCGATGCAATATCTGAACCTTTAAAAAACAAAGAACCTCGTGGATAAGGTGATAATTTTAATAAATCAGTGTCATTTGTCAATACCAAATTTATTCTACCCTTTAAAGGACGTTTTTCTCTAGGTATTGAAAACCAAGTTTTTCTACCCATCAAAACAACATTTTTATCAAGTAAAGATTCCTTAGATAACCTATTTGTAGTAATAGATTTAAATGATTTCATATCTTCTGACAATTTAAATAACAACCCTCCATTTCTTCCAATTGCTAATTTATTTTGATAATTTGCAACACAACTAATAATATTAATAGTCATGTTTTTCTTTATCTTGATTGTTTCTTGATTGTTTAACTATTTAATTCATTTTTTTACTATTTAATTCATTCTTTAATAAATAAAAATTCTTTTAGATTTATCTAATTTTATATTATCATAGCATTTTGTTATATAGTTATTTATATATATTTTATTATCATCATTTATATATTCTGAAAGCAATTTTATATTTATCAACATTTTAGTATTATCATATAATATTAGTTTTTCTAAACCTGTACAAATACTATCTATATATATCAATGTATTTATAGTTCTACCTAAATGATTTTTAACTAAATATTTTAAATAATCAAATTTTGCCATTTCACAAAGTTTTATAACTCGATGTGTATTTATAATAACAAAACTCCTTTCTAATAATCTTTTGTCATTATCATACTTTTGTTCTTTCATTAATATTTCCAAATGGATTTTGTCATGTAATTCTATACATCTATTTATTAAAGACTGATAATCAATACTACGCCCCCTCATTATATATTCGCGCTTTTGATCAATAAAATATCTTAAAACATTAGTTCGTTTATAACGAATTAAACAAACAAGTATTTCACAAATATAACTATTATCATCGTCATTAAATTTACCAAAACAATGTTTAACAAACATATATTTAATACACGTTATTAAATAATTATCACCCCTTGAATAATAATCACTTATTGTATATCCTATTGTATATGACAATAAACTAATTGGTATATTAAATATATCAAACAATACATGTAATTGATCTATATCAGATTTTACTAATATATATTTCATATCATTTAATGAAATTATTAATCGATCTGTATCAGAAATATCTATATCAGAATTATTGAAAAATATTTGCGTCCGCTCGTTATTTGTATTTGTATCATTTATTACATTTCTAAAACAACATTGTGATGCATAAAAACGGAATAAATCAATGTCTTTTATAGAATTGTCAATCATATATACAAGAAAATCTGCCGTATAACGTTTGTGATTCTTGAAATAATAAAACATACGAAATAAATGATTTATAGAATTTGTTTTATCAAATACTCTTTGGAATTCAAAGGATCTTATTATTTTTTTTACAAATATTTTATTACAATAATTTTTATTGTACTTGTAATTACCATAACAAGAAATATTAACCATTAACACATTTATTATATCTTGAACTGACAAGTATTTTGATAACGTCTCAAAAATATCATATATTAAAAAATCATCGAATGAGCGTTTCATTAATGGGGGTCCTAGAGGGGGGGTCATTCTAATATATATTTATGTTTTTATTTTTAAACAGGTTTGATTAAAATTTATTTTTTAACAAACAATTACATATGCATATATTAGGTATTGATTTTGGAACTTCAAATAGTTGCATATCTTACTTTAATGGAAGTAATTATTGTATTATACCTAATGAACAAGGTAAATATACTACACCATCATGTATATATTTCAGTCCAACAAGTGATGAAATATTATACGGAGAAACAGCATATATATCTTCACAAAACCCATGCAATGTTATTTATAATATTAAACGATTGATTGGTACAAGTTATTCCGAATTCATAACAAATACATCACTTCGATATTTTTTTCGTCATTTAAATATTGTACAAGACCATAAATCAACATATTGTAGTATTACATTAACATATAACAACGTTATACAGACATTTTCTATAGAATATATTTGTAAATTGTTTTTAAAACATATTATATTGTATGCCGAAACACATTTAAATCAACCAGTCCAATCTGCTGTAATTACTGTACCAGTACAGTTTACACATATTCAAAGAAATATTTTAAAATCAATCTTCCAAGATATAAATGTGTTTGTCCTAAGAATACTCAATGAACCCACAGCTGCCACTTTAGCTTACATACAAAATGAAAATGACAATGATAATGAAAATGACAATGATAATGACAATGACAATGACAATGACAATGAAAATGTATTAGTAGTAGATTGTGGTGGTGGGACTACAGATTTTACTGTATTAGAATGTGATTACTCTGATATGTTTTTTGAAGTTAAACAAACTTGCGGTGATATATTTTTAGGTGGTGAGGATATAACAAACAATTTAGTAAATTATGTTTTATCTAAATCAAATGTTTTATCTAAATCAAATGTTTTATCTAAATCAAATGTTTTATCTAAATCAAATGTTTGTTTTACAACAAAACGTGTTGATAATATTAAAAAACAATGTGAAACTTGCAAATGTAATCTTAGCTTTACAACAAAAGATAATATATTTATAAATGAAAATCAAAATTTATGTATAAGTAGACCACAATTTATATCTATTAATAACGTTTTTTTTGACAAAATAAAGTCATATTTGATGCAAATTACTTTTAAAATTAACAAGGTTATTTTTATTGGTGGTACTACGAGAATTCCTCATTTTGTAACAATTGTAAGGGACATATTTGGAAAAGATATTGTTATACAAAATAAAATAAATCCTGATCATACAGTTAGTATTGGTGCTGCTATACAAGGATATTTATTAACAAATAACGTTAATGCTACAGAAAATGCTACAGAAAATGCTATTACATTTTTAGATATTGTACCAATGTCATTTGGTGTAGAAACTGTGGGTGGTATTATGAGTCCAATAATATCAAAGGGTAGTATTTTACCTGTTAGTAAAACACAAGATTTTACAAACTCTGACTCTAATTCTGAAATTGATATTCTTGTTTTTCAAGGTGAACGTAGATTAGTAAAGGACAACTTGTTTTTAGGTTGTTTTAAAATAATACTTGATAGCCCTAAAAAAAACAATATTATTATTCAAGTCACGTTTGATATTAATTCTGACGGTATATTAATAGTAACAGCTAAAGAAAAATCACAAAACGATGAAAAAATGTTGATAATAACTGATTATTTAAAACAATTACATGACACTTATACATATTCTGATGAATTTGAAAAAATACAAGATTCAGAAATGTCAAGTAAAATTTTGGCAAAAGTAGAGCTAAATAATGTTTTTCAAACTTTTTCTTATAAAAAACATCAAATATACAAAGAGAATATACAATTGCAACAATTATTAAATGAAATATCTGATATAATTGACAATTTTGAAAAATATACAACCAAAGATTTAATTGAATATAAAATTAAATTTCAACAGCGATGGCATATAACTTGTATTAATTTATAATATTTTTTTTATTAATATTATTATATATGTCTGATAATACTTCTGATAATACTTCAGATACACATTCTAATTTTTGGTCAATGAGTGAAAGTGATCAAAACAGTGTTTGTAAACAGGATGACTTAAAACTAGAAGAATATAAAATTTTAAATTTTTTAGGTTCTGGATCATTTGGAAATGCTTATCTTGCAGAACGATTAAATAGTCCTAAAAAATATGTTTTAAAATTTATTCAAATTAGAAACCCAAGTGATAATAAAAATATTGGTGTAAAGTTACAAGATATACATTCTGAAATAAATATTTTACGACAAATATCAGATAATATTTGTACTCCTGATATTCTATGTTATTATGATCATTTTTTTACTTGTAAAGATAATGTTGTAAAAATGGTCATAGTTACTGAAGCATTTGTAAATTCTATTTCATTAAAAAAATATATAGAAACTAATATATCTAATTTAAGTGATAAATTAAATGATGAAATTTCTAGTTTAGTGGATGAACGAGATATTATTGAAGAAGATTTAAAATATTTATCAAATTCTATAGAAACAAAATCATTACAAAAAAAATTAAACAAACTTGACGTGAATATTATAATTAAACGAGAAAAATTACAACAAAATCCAATGATACCATTATCACATAATGTATTATTAAAAATAATGTATAATATATTAAAAGCTATATATCATCTTTTTAAAGCTGGAATTGGACACGGAGATTTAAAACCAGGTAATATATTAATTAATGAAACTACACTTGATATACAAATAATAGATTTTGGATTGGCATGTACAAAAAATTGTTTACCCTTGGGTACTATTCTTTATGATTCACCTGAAATATTAAATAATCATCTTAAGGGAAGAATTGAACGAACATTTTCTTTACAACGTTTACAAAAATCTGATATTTTTAGTGTTGGGTTAATATTTTACGAACTTGCAAATGGAAAATTACCATATATACCAGAACAACAATCCGAGTCACCTATTAAATCACTTTTTGATTATTATAAAAATAATATTATTTTTTCAATGTACAATGATAATAAATATCCTATTGATGAAAAAATAAATATGTTTATAGATTCTATTTTAACAAAAAACGAAGATGTTAGACCTGGAATTAAGCAATTAATAACAACTTTCGAACAAATAATCGAAGAATACAATGTATTGGCTGAAAAACGTAAACGAGAACGAATCGGAACATCTCTGTCTCCTTCAAGTCCTGTTAAATATTCACCTGTTATATTTACACCAAATGAAATATCTCAAAAAGGAAGTGGATTTAATAAAAAAACATCTAAATATCCTCGTAAATAGAGTAAGGAATATGATATGTAATAAAATGGGATGGCTAGTTGTAGATATCACAAAAGGCTAGTTGTAGATATCACAAAAACTGCTAAACTTTTTTTAAAAAGTTTAATTATTTTGTTATTCACTTTCCAATAATTATAAATAAATCATTTATAAGATCAATTAAAAATAAATCATTTATAAGATCAATTAAAAATAAATCATTTATAAGATCAATTAAAAATAAATCATTTATAAGATCAATTAAAAATAAATCATTTATAAGA
>Ga0315290_10000633_pt1 | contig 23084 bp, 23 predicted proteins | sample YL17G12_0_MG_FD_203627 | JGI IMG/M metagenome (GOLD analysis project Ga0315290, IMG submission 203627) | Sediment microbial communities from Yellowstone Lake, YNP, Wyoming, USA - YL17G12_0 | ecosystem: Environmental > Aquatic > Freshwater > Lake > Sediment | place: USA: Wyoming | collected... | reverse complement strand
AACCGTCGAAGGCTGACATATAGAAGACCGCGCAGCCGCCGCTCGGGACGGCCAACTCGCCGGCCAGGGTGGCCGTCGACACGCCCAGAGCCTCCAGGCGACGCAAGACGACGCCTTCCTTGTCAACCGTGTCCATGGGGCGACCCTTCACTGCCAGACTAGAAAGCCCTGATCAGCCAGATGACCCAGGAACGCCTCGCAGTCCTTTTCGACCCGAGCCGGGTCCGGGGCGTCGAATTCCCGGGTTAGGGCCCGCATGATGTCGGAGAGAGGTGTCCGCCCGTCCGAGAGAAGCCAGATCCGCCAACCCACTGGGTCCAGTTCGAGACAGGTCTCGCGCCGGACTAGGTATCCGACACCTTCAAGCCTCCGGTAGCGCACGCTCGGCACCCGGCGGGGGCAACAGGCCGCCTGCCCCGAGGAAGGACCACCATCCGATGCCATCTGAGGAAAGACGTGCCACATGCTTCATAGCCTAGCACGGAGGTAGGAGCCTGCAATGTCGAATTCTGTCGAATGACGGGACTCCACATCATCGACGCCGGCCCGGTGGGGTCCGGGACCGCCCGGCTAGGCCTGGCGACGGGCTAGAACTAGACCTAGACCGCCGAGGGCCACGATCCCACCGGCTATGGCCTGCGCCGACGGCACTTCCCCGAGAAGCAGCAGCCCCAGCAGCACCCCGCCCGTCACTTCCTGGGTAGCGATGAGGTTCACCGTCACCGCATCGGCCCGGCGCAGGGCGGCGTTGTAGAGGGTGTGGCCGCCGGCGGTGGGAAGAAGGGCCAAGAGAACGACGGCCAGGATCGTGAGCCCCGGAAGCGCCGTCCCCGCCGCGGAAACCCGCCCCATCACCCGCTGCCACTGGGCCAGCGGGAGGAGGGCCAATCCGGCCACAAGGTAAACCCAGAAGGCGTAGGCCAGGAGGTTCGTCCGGGTCCGCTGGCCGCGGCCGATCAGACTGTAGACGGCGTAGGCCAGGGCCGCCAGGAGGGCCATGAGGTCGCCACTGAGTTGGGCCCGAGTGAGACCGGGCTCAAGACCAACCATGATGGCCAAGCCCGCGATGACAACCAAGACCCCCGGCAGCCGTCGGAGGTCGAACCTCTCGCCGAGGAAGACCGCCGCCAGGGGCATGGCCAGGAGGGGCGACAGGTTCACGAGGACGAGAGCGTGGGCGATCGTCGTCCGGTAGAGAGCGCCGATGTAGAAGGCGAAGTGCAGGGCAGCCACGAGGCCGGCGGCGAGGATGGGCAGGAAACGTCGGGCGGGGGAAGGGCGAACGCCCGCCGCTTCGCCAGCCAGAACCGGTTCCCGGAGAAGAGACCGGCTCCGCTGTCGTCCCGCGGCGGCGATCACGGCCACGAACCCCGCCCCGAGGATGAGGCGGTAGGAGGCCACCTCGAGCGGTCCGAGGCCGGAGGCCAGGCGGACGAGGACGGCCGAGGTGGAGAAAAAGAGGGTGGCCAGGATGGCCAGGCGGAGGCCCTGAGTCTGCTCGGCTGCCGGCGACGGCTGTCCGCTACCCGCGCTCCCCGTAGCTCCGGCCACCGCCTCACCCCCACCGGCTCGCTCTTTGGCCGCTCCTAGTTCGTCCCCTCCGGGGCCTCTTCCAGGGTGACCTTAAGAGACATCGCCTGACCGTCCCGAGTGAAGTCCACCGACACCTGGTCCCCCGGCTGGCGGAGGTCGAGAACCCGCCTGAGATCGCCCAGGGTGCTCGTCTCTTGACCGTCGACCTGGACGATGACGTCGCCCTCTCTGAGACCGGCCTTCATGGCCGGGCTTCCGGAGAGAACCTTCCGCACGTAGATACCCTTGTCGATGCTGAGGCCGTAGTACTGGCGGGCGTCGGCCGCGCGGATGATCTGCACGCCCAGGTAGGACCGGATGACCCGGCCGTAGATGACCAGGTCGCCGAGAACGCGCTGGGCGACGTTAGACGGAATGGCGAAACCCATCGACTCGACATTCTCCGAGGCAATCTTCATGTTGTTGATCCCGATGACCAGGCCGGACATGCTCACCAGCGGGCCGCCGCTATTGCCCGGGTTGATGGCCGCGTCGGTCTGGATGAGGCTGAACTCGCGCTCATCGGAGTAGCTCACTTTCCGATTGAGGCCGCTGACCACGCCCACGGTCACCGAGCGCTGGAACTCCATGTCGACCGGGTTGCCGACGGCCATGACCAACTCGCCCGGCTGGAGAAGGTCGGAGTCACCGAAGCGGGCCACCGGAAGATTGGGGTCGGTGACCTTGATGACGGCCAGATCCGTCCACCAATCCTCGCCGACCAGTTGAGCCTCGTGCCGCTGCCCGTCGGCCATGACAACGTAGAGTTTCGACGCTCCCTGGGTCACGTGTTGGTTGGTGCCGATGTAGACGACCTGGCCGTCCCGCCTAAAGACAACCCCCGAACCGCCGCTCTCCTGCGGGCGCTGCCTCCCGGTAAACCAGTCGTAGTAGGTGGTCTGGTTGATGATGCCGACCACGGACGGACCGATCTGCTGGGCCACGGCGGTGACCGGCCAGTCACCCGTCCACTCGATGGGGGGCGCGCTGACCGTCGTGCCCACGCCGGCGCCGGTGGCGGGCGACTCATCGATGATTCCGGCCCGGGAGGCGATGTAACCCGGGGCCACGGTCAGGACCAGAATGCCCCCGATGATGGCCGAGACCAGCGCAACCACGGCGTAGAGGAGGATGTTGGGTCCTTGTTTGTACCCGCTGGATGTGAAGTATCTCATCTCGTCCATCTTCCTTTCCTCAGCTCCTCGTGGCGCTGGTTTAGAGGCCCCTATCCAGACCATTAAGAAAGGTCGAGCATAAAGGTGACCTTAAGACGCGGGTCTTCCCACCGCTTTCAGACGGGCGAGGGCCCGTTGCAGCGCGATGTCGGCTCGGGTGAGGTCCAGGCTTGGAGTCGGACGGGTCAGGCGCTTTCTGGCTCGCTCGTAAGCGGCCTGAGCGCGGCCGACGTCGATCTCCTCGGGCAGTTCGGCCGTATCGGCGAGAAGGCTGGCCCCGCCGTCAGGGCTCATTTCGAAGAAGCCGCCGCCAACAGCCAGGGTCCGGAAATCCGCTCCCGCCGCCCCGGTCCGTGTATCAGCCGCCCGTGCCCCGCTCACCCCGCCCTCCGCGGGCCGGAACCTTACTACTCCCGGTGACAGGCTGACAAGCATCGGGGCGTGTCCGGCCCAGAAGCCCACCGCGCCACGGGCCCCCGGGACAACGAGGGACGTCACCCGCTCGCGGAGGACGACGCGGTTCGGGCAGATAACCTGGAAATCAAAGCCGACCTCGTCAGTCACCGGCGGCCCGCTCCTTCTCCTTACGCTCGGAGGCGCGCTGGACAACCTCGTCGATGGCGCCGGCCATATAGAAGTCCTCTTCGGCGACGTTGTCGTGCTTGCCGGCGAGAATCTCCTCGAACCCGCGGACGGCCTCCGTCAGCGGCACGTAGACGCCCTTACGGCCGGTGAAGCCTTCGGCCACCGCGAAAGGCTGGGTCAGGAACCTCTGAATCCGCCGGGCCCGGGCCACGGTGAGCTTGTCCTCGTCGGACAGTTCCTCCATGCCCAGGATGGCAATGACGTCCTGGAGTTCGCGGTAGCGCTGCAGGATCTGCTGCACGCCGCGGGCTACCTGGTAGTGGTTCTGGCCGATGACCGAGGGCTCGAGAACGCGCGAGAACGACTCCAGCGGGTCAACGGCCGGGTAGAGTCCGAGTTCAAAAATGGCCCGCGAAAGATAGATGGTCGCGTCGAGGTGGGCGAAGGTCGTGGCCGGGGCCGGGTCGGTCGGGTCGTCGGCCGGAACGTAGATAGCCTGGACCGAGGTGATCGACCCCTTCTTGGTCGAGGTGATGCGCTCCTGGAGGTTGCCCATCTCCGTGGCCAGGGTCGGCTGGTAGCCGACGGCGGAGGGCATCCGGCCGAGAAGGGCCGAAACCTCCGAGCCGGCCTGCACAAAGCGGAAGATGTTGTCGATGAACAGGAGCAAGTCCTGGCCTTCCTCGTCGCGGAAAAACTCGGCCATGGTCAGGGCGGTCAGGGCCACGCGGAGGCGGGCCCCCGGCGGCTCGTTCATCTGGCCGAAGACGAGGGCCGTCTTGTCGATGACTCCCGCCTCCTTCATTTCCTGCCAGAGTTGGTTGCCTTCGCGTGTGCGCTCCCCGACGCCGGCGAAGACGGAGAAGCCACCGTGCTCGTAGGCGATGTTGTAGATGAGTTCCATCAGGATGATGGTCTTGCCCAGGCCGGCCCCGCCGAAGAGGCCGATCTTGCCTCCGCGCGGGAAGGGGGTCAGAAGGTCAATGACCTTGATACCGGTTTCGAGGATCTCCCGGGTAGCGGCAAGCTGAGCAAAGTCCGGCGACGGCCGGTGAATGGGCAGTCTCTTGTCGGCCTTGACCTCGCCCAGGTTGTCGACCGGCAAGCCCAAGACGTTGAAGATGCGCCCGAGAACCGCGCGGCCGACCGGGACAGTGATGGGCTGGCCCGTGTCGATGACCTTCATCCCGCGCTGCAGACCATCGGTCGAGGACATGGCCACGCAGCGGACCACGTTGTTGCCCCGGTGCTGGGCGACCTCGAGGGTGATGTCAAGATCGGGCGGGGGCGCGCCCTCGCCGCTCAGAAACTCGGGGTCCTGGTCCTTCGTCCGAACCGTAAGGGCGCCGTAGATCGGAGGAAGCTGCCCTTCCGGAAACTGAACGTCGACAACGGCGCTGATGATCTGCGCCACTCTACCGATGCTGGCCATCGGGGTTGACCTCCTCCTGCTTGTTCTCTAAGAGCCCGGCCCGCGTGGCTTCGGCTACTTCTCTTTCAGAGCCTCCGCGCCGCTGACTAGCTCCATGATTTCCCGGGTGATAGACGCCTGGCGGGCGTGGTGCATCTCCAGGGTCAGCTTGGCGATGAGATCGTCGGCGTTCTCGGTGGCCGCGGCCATGGCCGTCATCCGGGCCGCGTATTCGCTGGCCCGGGCCTCCAGAAAGGCCTGAAACAACTGGTTGGTGACAAACTTGGGTAGCAACATCGCGTAGACAGACCGCGCGTTCGGCTCGTAGACGTAACGGAGATCGGCCGCGACAACGTCGCCGGCCTCCTCTTCTTCGGCCTGGGGTTCCCCGCCCGCCTCCCCGGCCACCCCCGCGGTCTCCGGCGCGGCCACCGGCAGGAGCCGCACCTCCACCGGCCGCTGGGCCATAGTGGAGAGGAACCTTGAGTAGATAACGACGACCTCGTCCGTCTCGCGCCGGCTGAACCTGTCGATGAGCCGGACGGCGAAATCGCGCGACAGCTTGTCGAGATCGTCATCCGGCACGCCCAGTTCCTCGCGGGCGATGGCGTAGCCTCGGCGGCGGAAGTAGTCGCGGCCCTTGCGTCCGACGACAAGAAGCTCCAGCTCCGCAGACCGCCGCCTGATCTCCGCCACGGTGGTCTCGGCGTGGCGGAAAAGGTTTGTGTTGTAGCTCCCGGCCAGGCCGCGGTCTGCCGAAACAACCAGAACCGTGACCCGGCGCACCGGACGGACCTTAAGGAGGGCGTGCCCGGCGCCCGCCCCGTCCGTGGTCAGCCGGCCGAGAAGCTCGGCCAGCTTGGCCGCGTAGGCGCGAGCCGAGACGGCCCGCGTCTGGGCCTTCCGCAGCTTGGCCGCGGCGACCATCCGCATGGCGCGCGTGATCTGCTGCGTGCTCCGAACAGCCTTGATCCGACGCCTGATGTCCCGCACCGCCTGAGCCAACCGGGGAAGCCTCCCTTCCTCCTGGGGTCGCCGCTACCGACCCGCCGACGCGCCGGCCGGTCCTCCGACCGCCTGCCCGCCGACCACGCCTGCCTCGGCGGCGAACAGCTCCAGAAACTCCTTGACCGCCGCCTCGAGAGTCGCCAGGGCCTCGTCGCTGAGGCGCTCTTCCTTGACGATGGCGGCCATCAGTTCGGCCCGGTCGGCGTGTAGGAAGCGGAGGTATTCCTTCTCGAAGGCTCGCACCCGCCCGACCGGCAAGCTGTCGAGGTAACCGTTGACCCCGGCGTGGAGCACGGCCACCTGATCTTCCATGGCCATCGGCACGTATTGATCCTGCTTGAGAAGCTCCATCATCCGCTCCCCGCGAGCCAGGCGGGCCTGGGTGGCCTTGTCCATGTCCGAGGCAAACTGGGCGAAGGCGGCCAGTTCCCGGTACTGGGCCAGATCCAGGCGCAGCCGTCCGGCGACCTGCTTGATGGCTTTCACCTGGGCCGCGCCGCCGACGCGCGAGACGGAGATGCCCACGTTGATAGCCGGCCGAAACCCAGCGAAGAAGAGGTCGGTCTCCAGGAAGATCTGGCCGTCGGTGATGGAGATGACGTTGGTCGGAATGTAGGTGTGAATGTCACCGGCCTGGGTCTCGATGATGGGCATCGACGTCAGGGATCCGGCCCCGAGTTCGTCGCCGAGCTTGGCCGAGCGCTCGAGGAGCCTGGAGTGCAGGTAGAAGACGTCCCCAGGAAAAGCCTCGCGGCCCGGTGGCCGGCGGAGAAGGAGGGAAAGCTCGCGGTAGGCCACGGCGTGCTTACTGAGGTCGTCGTAGCCGACAAAGGAGTGTCCCCTCCGGTACATCCAGTACTCGCCCATGGCCGTTGCGGCATAGGGCGCCAGAAAGAGCATGGGGGCCGGCTCACTGGCCGAGGCGACCACAACCGTGGTGTAGTCCATCGCTCCGGCCTGGCGAAGCTTCTCCACAACACTGGCCACGGCCGAGGTCTTCTGGCCGATGGCCACGTAGAAGCAGTAGACGCCCTGACCCTTCTGGTTGATGATCGTGTCGACGATGATAGCCGTCTTGCCGGTCTGGCGGTCGCCGATGATGAGCTCGCGCTGGCCGCGGCCGATGGGGGTCATGGCGTCGATGGACTTGAGGCCGGTATAGAGCGGCTGGTGAACGCCCTTACGGGCCACCACACCCGGGGCCAGAAACTCGATAGGCCGAAACTCACCCGACTCGATGGGCCCCTGGCCGTCGATGGGCTGACCCAGGGCATTGACGACTCGCCCGACTAGGGCCGGGCCGACCGGCACCTGAATGATGCGGCCGGTGCGCCGGACCTCGTCGCCCTCCTTGATGTGACTGAAGTCGCCCAAGAGAACGCAGCCGATGTTGTCCTCCTCAAGGTTCAAGGCGATCCCGAAGACTCCGCCCGGAAACTCAAGGAGCTCCGAGGACATGGTCCGCTCCAGCCCGTGGACGCGGGCAATACCGTCACCGACTTCGATGACCGTCCCCACGTCCGCGATTTCAACGGCCGCGTCGTAATTCTCGATCTGCTTTCTCAGGATGGCAATAATCTCTTCGGGTCTAATGGCCACGGTCTAGACACCCACCCTTGCCTTCGCGAGATGCTCGCCCAAGCGATCGAGCCTGCGCTTGAGCGAGGCGTCGAAGAGGCGATCGTCAACCTTAACTTGAATACCGCCGACAAGCGACGGGGCGATGACAAAGCTCACGCGGACGCGACGCCCCAGCTTTCCGGCCAGGGTCTCTTGGAGCCTGCCGCGGCCATTCTCACCCAGCTCGACGGCCGTGCGGACCTCCACGTCGACGAGCCCCTCGGCCCGGTCGGCCAGAAGGGCGTAGGCCCGAGCCACCTCCGCGACGTAGGCTTCCCGCCGCTTGTCAACAGCGAGAAGCAGAAAGTTTCTGACCAGATGATGGAAGCCGCTCCCACCCGCCTCACCGGACGCGCCCTTGGCGGTCCCGGCGCACAACGCCACGACAAGCCGCTTCTTCGCCTCCGCCGGCAGCCTGTCCCCGGTGAAAAGGACCCGCGGCTTCTCCTCGCCCCAGAGGGCGGCGACCGCCAAGGCGAGGTCACGTCCGACCTCGGCCGTGGCCCCGGCGCCTCGGGCGGCCTCGAAGAGAGCCTGAGCGTAGCGCCGAGCTACCGCGCCGCCATGAACCAAGTGGACCGCCTCCTATCCAACCCGTCCCGCCAGGACGAAGACGATGGCGAAGACGAACAGGGTCAGGGCTTCCATGAAGACCAGGGCCAGCATCATCGTCGTGCGGATGTTGCCGGCCGCACCGGGTCTGCGCCAGGAAGCCTCCATCGCCGCGGCGGCCGTGCGCGACTGGGAAGCCGCCGAGCCAAAGGCGGCCAAAGCCACGGCCAAAACACTCGCTCCGGCGAACAATGCCATCGCCGACATCCGGCTTCCCCTCCTAACTGGCCTTGCCGGCCGACGGACCTTCCGGCCCCGGCATCTTCTTCACCAGATCGTCGACCAGCTTGCGGTGCTGCTCCACGTCGAGAGACCGCTCAACGACCTTGCTCGCCGCCATCACGGCCAGGTCGGCGATCTCCTCACGTATCTCGACCAGGGCCCGTTCTTTCTCGCTGGAGATCGCTTTCCGCGCCCGCTCAATAATGTCTTGCGCCTGGCGCTCGGCCTGGGCCAGAAGCTCGTCCTTGGTCTTGTCGGCGGTAGCTTGCGCCCGGCTGAGAAGACTCTGGGCTTCCTCCCTGGCCCGGGCTATCTGCCGCTCGTAGTCGGCCCGGGCGGCCTCGGACTCCTGGCGGGCCGTCTCAGCCCGAGCCAGATTCCGCTCGATCTCTTCCCTCCGCGCGTCAAGAAGCTTGAGAACCGGGCGATAGAGAAAGAGCCTGAGCAGCAGAAAGAATATGACAAAGTTGATTATCGCCCAGATCAGTTCGTTAGTGCTGAACTCCACCTAGAGCACCTCCCTACCAGGCGGCGCTGCGCCGCACGTCCTCGCCAGGCCCCGCGCCTAGCCTCACACCACCATGCCCGAAAGCACGAAGACGATGGCGAAGACGAAGAGAGTCAGGGCCTCCATGAAGACCAGGGCCAGCATCATCGAGGTGCGGATGTCGCCGGCGGCCTCCGGTTGGCGCCAGGTGGCCTCCATGGCCGCCTCACCGGTCTTGCCCTGAGAGAGAGCCGAGCCAATAGCCGCGATGGCCATGGCGGCCACGGCCGCCGCGCCAAAGAGGTTTCCGGCCGGAGTCGTGGCCCGCCCGTTGAGGACGAAGACAATGGCGAAGACGAAGAGAGTCAAGGCCTCCATGAAGACCAGGGCCAGCATCATCGAGGTCCGGGTGTTCCCCGCCCCTTGCGGCTGCTTCCAGGTCGCCTGCATGGCCGCCGCGGCCGTCCGTCCCTGGCCGGTAGCTGATCCGACGGCCGCCAGGGCCATGGCCGCGACCGCCGCCGAACCGAAGATGACACGCGAGGCATTGACCGAACCGGCGAGGACGAAGACGATGGCGAAGACAAAGAGGGTCAGGGCCTCCATGAAAACCAGGCCCAGCATCATTGAGGTTCGGGTGTCGCCGCTCTCCTCCGGCTCACGCCAGGAAGACTCGAGCGCCGCCGCCGCGGCCCGGCCCTGGGCCAGGGCCGAGCCCGTGGCCGCTAGGCCCATGGACACGACGGCCACCGCCGCGAAGATGCCGGTCTCGCTATTCACTCGCCCGGCCAGGACAAAGACGATGGCGAAGACAAAGAGGGTCAAGGCTTCCATGAAGACCAGGGCGAGCATCATGGTTGTTCGGACTTTCCCTGAGACCTCAGGCTTCTTCCAGGTCGCGTCCATGGCGGCCGCGCCCGTCCTTCCCTGGGCGTGGGCCGAGCCGAACGCGGCCAGAGCCATGGCCAGAACAGCCGCGCCAGAGAAAATGACCATTGCCGACATACGAGTTCCTCCTTAGTCCACAATCCTCTTGGCCCAGCCGAGCTCAGTGCTCCTCAGCCACTGCGGTAGACAGGTAGATGGCCGTCAGGAAGGTGAAGATGAAAGCCTGGATCGCCCCAAAGATCAGTTCCAAAGCCAGGGGGACGATGGGCAGAAACCACGGTATGGCCATCAGGAGAGCCAGGACAACGGTCTCACCCCCGAAAATATTGGCCACGAGACGCAACGACAGAGCAAACGGGCGAATGAACTCCTCGGCCACGCCCAGGGGCAGAAGAAGCGGCGCCAGGTACCAGGGATCGACCATGTGCTTGAAGTAGGCCAACCCCCGCTTGCGAATGCCGACGTACTGCACGGTGACAAAGACCACGATCGCCAGGCCGGCCGTCACGCCCCAATTGGAGGTGGGCGCCTTTAGCCCGCGGATGTGCCCCGCGCCCGGCAAGAGCCCGGAGTAGTTGCACAGGAGAATGAAGACGAACAAGCTCCCGAGGAAGGGCAGGAAAACCCGGGCATTGTCTTCACCAATGATCGGGGCGAAGAAAGCCCGGAGCCCGTCCACGACCATCTCCAGGAGAGACTGCCCGCGGCCGCGAGGGATACGCCCCAAGTTGCGGGTCCCGAGCCAGCACAACCCGAGAACCAGGACCATGATACCCCACATGGTTGTCTCGATGCTGGTGACCTCCAGCCCCAGGAAAGGAATGCGGAAGAAAACGTCCGCCGGGGCGCCCGCCCCCTCGCTCGCGCCTGAGGCCAGGGTGAAGAAAACCAAGAGTCTATCCCCCCAAGCTTATCCAAAGCCAGGCCTGACGCTCTCGAGCCGAGGTCGCCGGCTATACCGGCCCACCCTCGGCGCCCTTCCGCGACAGCCGCCAGAGCATGAGGTAGCGGGCCAGAAAAAGTCCGGCCAGGTTGGCCAAGATGACCCCCGTGTCGCCCCCTGACACCCTGAAGGCCACGTAGAGAGAAACGAGGCTCAGGGCGATGCGCAGCGCGAACTGCAGGGCGAAAAGCGATGGCCAACTCACCGAGCCCGGGCCGCGCGGCGCGCTCTTGCCCCCTAGGCGCCAAGCCCAACCCGAGATGGCGTTGTTGAGGAAACCGACCGCTCCGCCAAGAGCAAACGCGGCTATGAGTACTCCCACTCTAACCACGGTCCGGTTTCTCGCTCTTCTCTGGAGGGTCTTGGTCCGGCACGGTGTCTGGGTCCCGCGAACCGTGCCGGGGCCCTTCCCGCAGGATGTCCCGGAGCAGGACCCTGAAGCCGGCCACGATTCCAAGCATGGTTCCAACAAGCATGAACCAGGGGCTTGTCCCCGCCCACCCGTCAAGCCATCGCCCGCCGTAGTACCCGATGAAAAGGCCGGCCAGGAGAGTGAGACCCGAGGTCATGGCCACGCCCAGCAGGTCACCAGACTTTCGCGGCGCTCCGGACGGTCCCGATCCCTTGGGCTTCGACAAGCCGATCCAACTCCCCCGTCAATTCTGGTCGATTCGTCAAAGGTTTGCAAGCCCAGTTTATGGGCCCGCCATCAGTCCGTTCTGCGAAGCCCCGCGCCGATGCTGCTAAGTTTCTCGACGGCCCGCTCGTATCCGCGCTCAATGTGCTCGATGTCGGTGATCTCGGTCTCGCCCTCGGCCGTGAGTCCGGCGATGATAAGGGCCGCTCCGGCCCGCAAGTCGGTCGCCTTCACCGCCGCCCCGGTCAGGTGGTCCACACCCTGGACGGTGGCCGTCCGCCCTTCCACCGTGACATCGGCGCCCATGCGTTTGAGCTCATCGACGTGTTTGAACCGACCCTCAAAGACGGTCTCGGTGATGATGCTCGTGCCGGAGGCTACGGAGAGCAAGGCCGTCATCTGCTGCTGGGCGTCAGTGGGGAAACCCGGGTAAGCCAGGGTCTTGACCGTGACCGGACGCGGCCGCCCGTTGCCGATGACGTTGATCGAGTCGCCGTTCTCCACGATCGTGGCCCCCGTCTCGACCAGCTTGGCCGAGACCGACTCAAGGTGCTTGGGGATGACGTTCTCCACCACGACGTCGCCGCCGGTGGCGACCGCGGCGATCATGTAGGTGGCCGCCTCTATTTCGTCGGGGATGAGCGAGTGGGTCACGCCGGAAAGCCTGTCGACGCCGGTGATCCTGATTATGTCCGTGCCTGCGCCCTTCACCTTGGCCCCGGCCGCGTTCAGGTAGTTGGCCAGATCCACGACGTGGGGTTCCTTGGCCGCGTTTTCGATGACCGTGGTGCCCGTGGCGAGAGTGGCCGCCAGCATGATGTTGATAGTCGCCCCGACGCTGACCACGTCGAGGTAGACCGGAGCGCCGACGAGCCGGGTGGCTTCGGCCTTGACCACCCCGTGCTCGACCTTGACTCGGGCCCCGAGGGCCGTGAAACCCTTGATGTGCTGGTCAATGGGGCGGGAGCCGATGTCACAGCCGCCCGGGAAAGGAACCTCAGCCCGTCCGTACTTGGCCAGAAGAACACCGAGGAGGTAGTAGGAGGCCCGGAGGCGGGTGATGAGTTCCTGGGGAAGCGCCTGCCAGGCGAGGCGGCTTGGATCGACGATAGCCCGCGGGCCCTCGGCGCCGTTACCGGGCACGAGGTCGACGCCTACTCCTAGAGAGCGAAGAATGTCGCAATAGATGGAGACGTCCTGGATGACGGGGACGTTCTCGATGATACTCAAACCATCGGCGAGGAGGGCCGCCGGGAGAATGGCCACGGCCGAGTTCTTGCGGCCGCCGGCCCGGACCCGTCCCCTAAGGCGAGATCCGCCTGTTACGACCAGCTTGGACAAACCGTACCCTCCAGAAGTTATCGCAGGTAGGCGATAGCTATTCGTCAACTCGGGTTGGCTTCCTTCCCGGAGTGACCTGGGTAGCGCTCCAGGTTGAGGTCGAGCCAGCGTATCCAGGACCTCTCCCAATCCGTGGCCCTGAGGCCGGTAACCCGCTCCAAGGCGGCCCCGAAGCTATCTCCTCTCCCGAGACGCCCGAGGAGGCGGCCTACGCCGTCCCCGCGACTCTCGGCCAGGTACGAGACGAGCAGGAAGGCCTGCCGGTAGGCCAGGGCGGTGTTCTCCAAGCTGTCGAAATCCGTAAGGTCGGCGAGGCTATAAAGCGATTCCGGCCTCACGGGCCGCCACAGACGATTGCCCGGCTCAAGCCAGAGGTAGCCGGTCTCTTGGTATTCTACGTACTGGGCCAAGCCTTCGGACAGCCAGCGCGGGTAGTTCCCGCCAGGGACAATGCGGTCCAGAAGGTAGTGGGTGTACTCGTGGACGACCGGACCCTTGATCGCAAGCCGAGCCTCGGCGTCCGATGGCGCCTGGGCGTCAAGCCACAGGCGAGGCGAGAGCAGTTGAATCACACCACCCCAGTAGGCGCCGATAGCTTGAAAACCGGTCCGCGACCCGAACTGTCTGTCGAGCGAAGCGTAATCTGGGTAGAGAAGGATGGTGGTCCGGCCCGGGTCGACGCCCGAGACGGAAAGGCTCAGCGGAGTCGAGCCGAGCCGGGCCAGGGCGCTCTCCCGCGCCGCCTCCGCGCTCTCAAGCGTGGCCGCCGCCCACGAACCGTCGCGAACTTCGTCGTAGTAGAGGACGAAATGGGCGCTCTCGGCCGTGGCTCGACCCTCAAAGGCCGCGACGAGCGACCGCTGCCGCAGGCTCCGCTGCCAGGAGTAGATGAGGTTTGCGGCCGGGGTGGTCCCTCCGAGGCCGGGAACTACGGCGAAAAACGCCAGCCCAAGAAGAATGCAGGCCAGGGCCGACCGGATCACGGATTTGGGGCGGAGCTGCGGCAAGACAATCACGTCCCGCTTATGTAAACTCCGGGCCATTATACACCGCCGGCCGCCGGCGGCCAAGTCATCCCCCCGTTCGCTTGCCGGGGCCGTTCGCTTGCCGGGGGTCGCTCTCGCCGGGAGCCGGCTCAGCCTCCATGGGGGTACTTGCTGATGGGGTCGAATGTGCCACCGTCTTGGCTGAGTTCGAAATGAAGGTGAGCGCCCGTGCTCCGACCGGTGTTACCGACCTGGCCCACGCAATCGCCGCGGGCCACCGCGTCGCCGACCGAAACCGCGATGCTGGAGAGATGACCGTAGGTCGACTCAAAGCCGCCGCCGTGATCGATAACTACACACCTACCCAGACTGCCGTTCCAGCCGGCCAGGATGACAGAACCTCCCTTGCAGGCCAGGACGGAGGATCCGTAGGTGGCGCCGATATCCGTTCCGTGGTGGTAGCCGCTACGGCGCCAGCCATAAGACGAGGTGATGCGGCCGGGCGCCGGCCAAACCAGACCGCCGGCCTGGGCGGGGTAGATCTTCGTTCCCTGAACGTAGTCCTGGGTGGAAGAAGGCGAGACGGCCCGCTCGGAGACAACCGTACGCCCGACTTCCGCGCCGTTGACCCGCCGGATCTCCACGGTCACCTCGTTGCGCCCGTAAACACCGGACTTCTCGACGTAGCCCTCGTAGGGCCAGAGAGCGGCATCCTGCCTGACCCGTTCGGCAAAGGCCAGATACTTGGTGTAGGTGTAGCGTTCATTGCTCCGGATACTGACGTAGGGGTCGGCCACGATCAGGTTCAGTTCCTGACCAATACGGATCACGTTGGCGTTGGTCAGGGCCGGATTGGCCTTGCGCAGGTCGGCTACGGTCATGGCCTTGGCCGTGGCTATTCCCCACAGACTCTCGCCTCTGGCTACGACGTGGACCTCGATCATGTCCGTGCCGCGGAGGAGAATCTGCTTGGCCCGCTGGACATCGCCGACCTTGGCCACAGGGGCTTCGGCCTGGTGGCACGTAATCTTCTCTTCGAGGGTGATCTCCGTGATGGTCGTGTTGCCCTTCTTGAGGAGGGCCTTTCTGTAGTCGTCGATGAGGCTGGGCAAGACCTGCCTGGCCTCGTCCTGGGTCCGGACGTAGGCCACGTCTTGTCCATCGACGTCGAGAGCCCAGACCTGGCTCACAAAAACGAGCTTGGCCCGGCAAGCCTGGGTGAGAGGCTCGCCCGCCAGGACCACCTCGGACGGCTCGGGACGGATCTTGGTCAGTTCGATCTTGGAGCGGAGGGCGACGGGAACGCCCATGGCCGCCTCGGCCCACTCAGAGGTCGCCTGGAGAGCGGTGCGCCACTCCTCCTTGGTGGTCACATCACCCAGGACCGCGCCATCCACGGCCACGGCGTAGACAAACTGCTTCTCGTAGTGCTGCCCCCAGAGTGTGCCCACGATTCCCAACACAAAGAGAACAAAGCCGATCACGAATGTCCGGGCGAATGGTGGCCGGCCTCTTGACGTCTTGGCCATTGATCCTCCAGTAGAAGGGGTAGCTGGCAAGCGTAATTCGGGAAGCCCCGAGTCTTGTCCTCTTTCCAATATGTGCCGAGAGGGGATCGAAGCCAAGCGAGGAATCGAGAAGGCGCAGCTAGAAGCGGGTACCTCATCTGGAATGTAGGCAAGAAGCTTCGTCAAGTTCAGCCTGGATCCTCGCCTGCACTCGTCGTCTCGCGCCGCTAGGTCGCGCCACTCCGGTCTGACCGCACAAGTTGGGGGGTTTGATCACTTGCGCCGTCTCCCATTCCCTCTCGTCGCCCTGGCCATCGCCACGCTAGCTCTCGCCGTGACCCCCACGCTAGCTCTCGCCGTCGCCCCCGCCGCGCCAGCTCTCGCCGCACCCCCCGCCACGCCAGCTCTCGCCGCACCCCCCGCCGCGGCCGCGCCCGCGCCGCTTTCGCCCCTAGACGCGCCCTACTCCGGCGAGCCGTACGCCATGGAGTTCGCCACACCCATTCCACCGTCCTATGACCTGCGATCGGTGATCCCGGTGGGCTCCGGCCCCGAAGAGCCGGTCTACATGGCGGGCCCGGCCGAGGGCAGCCGCGAACTGATCGACGACGTTCCAGCCCCCGAGCCGTCGCCGCGAGTCTACTCCTACACCGTGGTCGAAGGCGACACTTTCTGGGACATCTCCGAGCAATTTGGGGTAAAGATGGACACGGTCATTGGCGCCAACCCCGAGACCAGCCCCAGCCGGCTCAGGGTGGGTCAGACCATCCGGGTTCCTTCCATTGACTGCGCCCTGCACCTGGTCGTCTCGGGCGACACTCTCTCGGGGCTGGCAGCCAAGTACAAAGTAGAGGCGGCCACGATTGTCAAGGCCAACTCCATCAGCGACGCCACCACCCTCAAGATCGGACAAGAACTCATCCTCCCCGGCGCCACCCCGACGATCATCCATAAAGTGAGCCTGGGAAACGGGTCCGCCGTGATTCTGAGCGGGAACTACCGCTGGCCGGTCAGCGGCTTCGTCAGCTCCAACTACGGTTGGCGCTGGGGAAGCTTCCACCACGGGATTGACATCGCCGCCCCCTACGGTCGATCCATCTTTGCCTCCCGGGGTGGGAAGGTCGTCTTCGCCGGGTGGAAGGGCGGTTACGGTTATGCCGTGGTCTTGAGTCACGGTGAGGGCGTGACCACTCTCTACGGGCACGCCTCACGACTCCTGGTCGGCTACGGCGAGTGGGTCGAGGCCGGCGCCGTCATCGCCAAGATCGGCAGTACCGGCTTCTCGACAGGCTATCACTGCCACTTCGAAATTCGAGTTGACGGGATCTCGGTGAACCCGCGCGATGTTCTGCCGTAGGCGAAGCGGGGCTGGTGACGGGGCAAGAAAATGGAGCCGGCGATGGGATTCGGACCCATGACCTCCCGATTACGAATCGGGGGCTCTACCACTGAGCTACGCCGGCTCGACAGACTAAAGCATAGCGGACAAAAGGCGCCTCGCAACGGGCGCTGCAATGAAATTGATCCGAAAAGAATGGAGCGGGAGACGGGATTCGAACCCGCGACACTCGGCTTGGGAAGCCGATGCTCTACCGCTGAACTACTCCCGCTCGAAACTTCCTACGTTGCGCCAGTGACTCCAAACACTGAAGTTCATTATAGTCGGCCAAGTTGCCCTCGGCAAGACGGGGACGGGCTGGGCCGGACCGCGCGCGACCGCTACTCGCTACCTGGGTCGGCCCCCTCCGGCCGCCAGGGTTCGGCGAGCCCCTCCCGGGCCAGGATTTCCTTGGCCACGAGCAAGCCCGAGGCCGAAGCCTGGACGAGGCCCCGGGTCACGCCGGCGCCATCGCCCACGGCAAAGAAGTTGCCGATCTTCGTCTCCAGGACCGGACTGAGTTCCGGCCGGCTGGAGTAGAACTTCACTTCAACTCCATAAAGCAGAGTGTGTCTGGAGTTCACCCCGGGCATGACTTTGTCGAGGGCCTCCAGCATCTCGAGGATGGAACGGAGGTGACGGTAGGGTAGGACCAGGCTGAGATCGCCCGGAATGGCCTGCTCAAGGGTGGGCTGGACCATGCCCTTGGCCATCCGTTTGGGTGTCGAACGGCGACCGGCCAGTAGATCCCCGAGGCGCTGGACCATGACCCCGTCCCCCAAGAGGTTGGCCAGGCCGGCGATTGACCGTCCGTAGGCGATCGGATCGCGAAACGGCTCGGTGAACGTTTTCGAAACGAGCAGGGCGAAGTTCGTTAGCTCGGTCTTTTTCTCGGCGAAGCTGTGGCCATTCACGGTGAGTAGGCCGTCCGAGTTCTCGGCCACGACCTCGCCGTAGGGGTTGATACAGAAGGTGCGAACCTGGTCGTCAAAGGTCTTGGAGTAGTAGATGAGCTTGGGCTCGTAGAGGACGTCGGTGAAGTTCTCCATGATCACGGCCGGCAACTCCACCCGGACCCCGACGTCGACTGGGTTGTTGGTCAAATCGAGGCCGAGGCGGTGGATCTCGGAAACGAACCAGTTGGCCCCCTCCCGGCCGGGACCCGAGATGAGGTAACGGGCCTCCAGCACGGTCCCGTCGGAAAGACGCACCCCGCGGACGCGGCGACCTGGTCCGGCGGGTGCGGCGGGGGCGGGTGCGGCGGGGGCGGGTGCGGCGGGGGCGGGGGCGGGTGCGGCGGGGGCGGTCGGCTCGTGGTTTCCGAGCCTGTCCACCAGGATCTCAACGGCCTCGGTTCGCGTCCGGACGTCTACCCGGGTTTCGAGCCGGTCCCGCATGCGCCGCAGGATCTCGGCGCAACGCTCCGTGCCAAGGTGGCGCACTCGGCTGGGGACGAGAACGAGGTCGGCCGTGGCCGCCTGTCGCTGGAGGTTCCGGAAAACTCGTGCTTCGGGAGCGTAGATGGTCTCGGTGGCGCCGAAACTCAGGTAGGTTCGGTCGACCTCTTCGATAAGAGTCAGGAGGGCCCGGTCACCGATGTACTCTTGAAGCTTGCCCCCGATGCCCGTCGTAAGGGTCAACTTGCCATCGCTGTAGGCCCCCGCCCCGCCCCAACCGCAAAGCAGCATGCAGGGCTTGCACCGGCTACAGCCCCCCCGGCCGGACTGCATCGGGCAGGTTCGGTCGCTGATGTCAGGACCCTTCTCCACAATGGCCACCTTGAGCCCGTGGTCCTGGAGAGCCAGAGCGGCGAAAATGCCCGCCGGGCCCGCCCCGATGACGACCACGTCGTAGCGGGTCGCGCTCACGCGCGGCCACCTCCTCCGTCTCGGTCACTCACGGTATTGCTTCGTCTCCGCGGCTTCCCGCTCCCTCCTACTCCGGCCGCTGGGCCACAAAGTAGATGCGGGCCGTGTCGTGTCCGGCCGCCTCGAAGCCGAAGGCGGCATAGGTGGCCAGAGTCCTGAACCCGGTCCGGGCCAACATGCCGCGGATTTCCTTCTCGCTATAGGCCCGCTCCCGGTGGATCTCCTTGAAACGCCGGTAGAGGCCACCCCGCGACCGCACGAAGGCCGTCACTTTGATTTCCCAGATGAACGAGGCCGGATCGTAGGCGTTTTGCTCGAGGAACGACCATCCCGGCCCTTCGAGGAAGAGCAAGGCCTCGCTCATCAACGACAGCCGCCTGGCCGAATTCACGTCAAAAATGAAAAGACCCCCCGGGCGGAGGGCGGCCAGGAAGCCCGGCAGAGCCGCCTCCAGTTCGCGCGGGTCGGTGATGTAGTTGATGCTGTCGTAGAGGCAGAGAACCAGGTCGAAGACTGACCCTAGAGCCAGGGTCCCAAGCTCAAGGCGGCGCATGTCCTGGAGGGCGAACTCGATGGGCAGGTCCACCGCGGCGGCCTTGGCCCGGGCGACATCGAGCATGGACCGGGAGGTGTCGACACCGGCTATCCGGTAGCCTCTCTGGGCAAAGGGCAGGGTCGAGCCTCCTGTGCCGCAGGCCACGTCAAGAATGGTCTCGGGGGCCAGACCGTGGCGGGCGCAGATCTCCTCGACGTAGTCCGCCCACATTGAATAGGACACGTCGCGCATGACCGCATCGTAGATGGCGGCAAACTCGGTGTAGGGAGGGTACTCCCCCGCCCCGAGACACCCCTTTGGGGCGCCGGACGCGCCATTCTCATGCTTCGTGATTGGCTTTCCCCCCCGCGCCCTATCCTTTCCTCTGAAGCGCCTTGACTTCCTGTTCCGACAGAGAGTTGACAATCCAGAAGGGCTCTTGGTAGTATGACGTTAGCACTCGGCGCACCCGAGTGCTAACAATTCGCTTAGGGTCCTTTCAAACGGTCCGGTTGGGGAGATGCGGCACCACGGATAGCCGGTGGCGTCGCGCTTCCCACGGGCCTTCAGGTTTGCCGAAGGGAGGGAATACATGTGCTGAAGCCACTAGGCGATCGGGTTGTGATCAAGGTCATCGAGGAAGAGGAGAAGACCCCCGGAGGGATTGTCCTCCCCGACACCGCCAAGGAGAAACCGACCGTCGGTGAGATCATCGCCGTCGGGTCGGGTCGGATCCTCGACAGCGGCCAGAAGGTCGCCCCTGAGGTCAAGAAGGGCGACAAGGTCGTGTTCAGCCGTTACGGGGGCACCGAGGTCAAGATCGACGGGGAAGAATACCTGATCATGCGCGAGAGCGATATCCTGGCCATCAAGGACTAGCCCGGGCCCGGCCGCGCGCTTGGCGCGGCGAGTTTGGAAGGGCATCGCTTCGGAGGAGGTAGAGAAGGCTCTATGGCAAAGCAACTGGCCTTTGACATCGAGGCCCGCAGAGCCCTGGAGCGCGGGGTCAACACAGTGGCCAACGCTGTCCGCGTGACCCTCGGCCCCAAGGGCCGCAACGTGGTCCTCGGTAAGAAGTTCGGTTCGCCGGTCATCACTAAAGACGGGGTGACCGTGGCAAAGGAGATCGAGCTCGAGGACCCCATGGAGAACATGGGCGCCCAGCTTTGCAAGGAAGTCGCCTCCAAGACCAACGACGTCGCCGGTGACGGAACGACCACGGCCACGGTCCTGGCCCAGGCCATCGTTCTCGAGGGTCTGAAGAACGTCGCCGCCGGGGCCAACCCGCTGTTCGTCAAGCGCGGCATCGACCAGGCCGTCGACGCGGCCGTCGCGGCCATCAAGAAGATGGCCATCCCGGTCAACACCAAGGAAGACATCGCCCACGTGGCCGGCATCGCCGGCAACGACTCGGAAATCGGCAAGGAAATCGCCGACGCGATGGACACGGTCGGCAAGGAAGGCGTCATCACCATCGAGGAATCCAAGAGCATGGAGACCACGGTGGAGAAAGTCGAAGGGATGGAGTTCGATAAGGGCTACGTTTCAGCCTACTTCGTGACCAACCCCGAGACCATGGAGGCCTTGATCGAGGAGCCCTATATCCTCATCCACGAGAAGAAGATCTCGGCCATCCAGGACCTTCTGCCCTTGCTCGAGAAGATCGTCCGGACCGGCAAGCCCCTGGTCATCATCGCCGAGGATCTCGAGGGCGAAGCTCTGGCCACCCTGGTGGTCAACAAGCTCCGCGGCACCCTGAACGCTGCCGCGGTCAAGGCCCCCGGCTTCGGCGACCGCCGCAAGGCCATGCTCGAGGACATCGCCATCCTGACCGGCGGCACCTTCCTCTCCGAGGACATCGGCGTGAAGCTCGAGAACGTCGACCTCGGTCAGCTCGGCCGGGCCAAGCGGGTGAAGATCGACAAGGAAAACACCACGATCATTGAGGGCTTCGGCAAGAAGGAAGCCATCACCGCCCGTATCAACCAGATCAAGAAGCAGATCGACGACACCGACTCCGATTACGACCGCGAGAAGCTTCAGGAACGTCTGGCCAAGTTGGCCGGCGGCGTGGCGGTCATCAAGGTCGGCGCCTCCACTGAGACCGAGCTCAAGGAGAAGAAGCATCGCTACGAGGATGCTCTCTCGGCAGCCCGGGCCGGCGTGGAGGAAGGCATGGTTCCCGGTGGCGGCGTGGCTCTGGTTAACGCCATCAGCGCCGTCGACAAGGTCCAGGCCGCGGGTGATGAGAAGGTCGGCGTGAACATCATCAAGCGTGCCCTGGAGGAGCCTCTCCGCCAGATCGCCCGCAACGCGGGTCTTGAGGGCTCGGTTGTCGTCGATCGGGTGAAGAAGGAGAAAGTCGGCGTCGGCTTCGACGCGGCCAAGGAAGAGTACGTCGACATGCACAAGGCCGGCATCTCCGACCCGGCTAAGGTCGTCCGGCTCGCTCTCCAGAACGCGGCCAGCATCGCCTCGCTCTTGCTGACGACGGAGGCCTTGATCACCGACCTGCCCGAGAAGGAGAAAAGGGGCGGCGGTCAGGGGTACTCGCCGGATATGGATTACTAGAAGAGCAAGGCGGCAGACCTAGCGCGAACCGTTCATGCGGAGGCCCCGGTTAGATGCCGGGGCCTCTGTTTTTCCTCGGGATCCCCACAGGCTCAGGGCACATTGACTACCTCTGACCCTAGGACCCAGCGCCCTGCCGCTGTCGCCGACCGAGGTCAGCCAGGAACCGGGACCGCCAGTCATGGCATCAGTCCTCGTGCTCTTCCCCGTCGCGCCTGTGGTCCTTGCACTTCTTGTGATCCTTGGGCTTGTCGCAGACCACCACGATACACACTTTGCCCTTGAACTTCACGACCTTCTCCTTATGGTGCTTCTTCTTCTTGTCCCAATCTGCCATATCTACCGCACCTCCTTTCCGGTGCAGCGTATTCCTAGCTAGGAAGACTGGTGAGTGGGGGATGGCCTGCCTATGCGGTGTTTGGGGAGCGTGAGGCCACTGTCCGCGACGGCAGTGGCCGTTGGACCCGTTTCCTACCTGAAGGGGTCTGTCCCGGCTTCTGCGGGAAATCAGTGGGACCGTCAGACTCTGGACGGTCGGACGTTGACGGGCAGGGAAAGCAGTGAACGAGGAGTTGCGAATCAGCCACCACGCCGTGTCCCCCCCTGGCTACCATTGGGGAGTAGGTGTTCGCCTTCTTCCGGAGACCACCCGCCGGGCAGAGATGGGTCGGCGGGTGCGGGGGGGAACGACCCCGGCGCCGACCCCGGCGTGGGGGGCAGGCCGGAGGACACAGGACTCGGCAGCCTCTCCAGCGAAGGGCCCGGTTGACGATCAGGATGCCTCGAAAGGGAGGGCTCTCCTTGGGCTCCATCACCGGCCGTATCGGGGGAAAGATCTTCGGCTACAACCTTGACCTGCAGGCCAGCCCAGCCGGACTCAGCGGGCGCATCGGCGGACTTGTGGGAGGGGCCAACCTTGCGGTCCGGGTGGGGGCGTCCGGGCAGGTGTCAGGGCGAATGGCCGGCGCCGTGGCCGGCAAGGATGTCACGGGTCTGCTTAGTGGCTCTAGCTTCGAGGGCCGCATCGGCGGCGGGCTCGTCGGTAACGATGTCCGGCTGGAAAGAGGCGGCGGCCACATAACCGGGCGGTTCGGCGGGTCTGTCGTGGGTCACGATTGCGATGTTACCTTCACGCCAGCGGCTGGAGACCGTGAGAATCGAGCCGACGGCGGACGCGGTGTCGGTCGTGGTGAGGAAGAGGGAACCAGCGGAGGCGGGAGGCTACGCGGCCGGATGGGTGGCGACGTCTTCGGTTGCGATCTGGACCTCGTGGTCAATGGTGACGTGCCGCCACTCCTCGTGGCACTTGCAGCAGTCGTGGTCTACTTCCGGCTGCTGGAGACCGGCAGCGGCGGATCGCACGGTTGACCGGACTGAGGTTCCTCGGGTTGGGACCCGCTCGGGTGACCACGACCCTCGTCAGGCGGAGCATGGGCCAGCTGCTGGGCCGGAAGCTCTGCGCCAACCAGACTGCAGTTGCAGCCTTCGAAGGTGATCCCCAGCGACTGCCACAAACTCGCGTCCCTCCCCCGCCTTGAGGCGTGGGCCCTGAGGGTGTTGGAGGCCCGCAGGGTTCCCAGGGTCACTGTCTCCGGCGACAAGGCTGCCATTGGCCCCCCCCCCCCGACGAGCCGACCGCCTAGCGGGAGGCGAAGTCCGCCTTGGTCGCCCGCAGGAGCTTGGGCTCTAGAACTAGGCGAACCCCCATGATGGCCATGACCTTGGCCGCGGCCAGGA
>Ga0315290_10000632_pt1 | contig 23091 bp, 22 predicted proteins | sample YL17G12_0_MG_FD_203627 | JGI IMG/M metagenome (GOLD analysis project Ga0315290, IMG submission 203627) | Sediment microbial communities from Yellowstone Lake, YNP, Wyoming, USA - YL17G12_0 | ecosystem: Environmental > Aquatic > Freshwater > Lake > Sediment | place: USA: Wyoming | collected... | reverse complement strand
GTGTGGGGGCAGTTACTGGAGCAGCGGTGGGTTCGGATGGTTTCGTGTTCCGGTCGAGAAATTCTCTTAGCTTTTTAAAGTCCTCACGAAGCGGTTCGAGCATACTGCCCTGGTGCAAGGCTGCGGCGGGATGCAGTAAGGGAAAGAGGACGAAGTCTTTCAAGTAGAACGCCTGGCCACGAACCTTTGTAATCCCCACCTTCCGTTCCAGCAATGTTTGCGTCGCCCAATTCCCCAAGGTGCAGACCAGTTTCGGGTGGATCATTGCGATCTGTTGCATCAGAAACGGCTTGCATGTCTCGACTTCATCCGGTTCCGGATCGCGGTTGTTCGGAGGGCGGCACTTGATCACGTTTGCGATGTAAATGTCACTGCGCGACAATCCCGCGGATTGCAGGAGATCATTCAAGAGTTTTCCTGCAGCCCCAACGAACGGTTCCCCCTGCTGGTCTTCATGGAAGCCCGGTGCTTCCCCCACGAACATCACGCTCGCGTGCGGATTTCCCACACCAAATACCACTTGGGTCCGGCCCATCTTTGCGAGCTTGCAACGTTGGCAGTTGTGCAGAGACTTGGCGAGATCCTGAAGCGGGGTCAACGTAGTATGCATGGAGGTCACGGCGCGTTGAACACCACGGGATCTTAGGCAGGGGCGGCCAGGTTGTCAACGGGTGGAAATGCCATCGAGTTTGAGTTTTTCTTGGGTCCCGATAGGGACTCTTTGCAAGCCTTCATGTTTGAATGGTCGAGAGGAAAATAGACAGTGAGCGCAGTGAGCAAAACAGCCGTAACGCAGCCATATCCTTCACGGTTAAATTTATCGCAACATAGCAGATCACCCTGCGAAACTTAGCCTCGCCGACTCTGAACGCGGCGGCAGCTATTTAAGTAACGATCTCAATGGGTTAACAGATATCAGCAAAAACGTAACTCCCTGAGCCCCGTCTTTATTAAAAAAACCTTCGCTCGAAATATTGAACGGCATGCGAAATGCTTGTCGATGTTTGTCCTTGCATGGAACACTACGTAGGAGTACAAGTCCGGCTCTGACCCCCTCGATAACGCTCTGTGCTAGGGATCGAGGATTGAGGAGGACATCAGTGGGTCGCACCTCTCCAAGTCTCACCTCCTTTATCCCTCAAGCATGTGACCTCCGTCACGGGCCATTTCCCAGCAGGGGTATGTATGCGTGAGAGCAACGCGCAAATTGGACGAGCGTTGCTCTCGCCGCACGAGCAAGTCAATGCCCCGATCCAAGACACGCACACCGCTCAGAACGCTACACCGTTCAATCTAAATAAGAACCTGACACAACAAAGTCTTTCTAATAATGGCGCGGAGCCTGGGGTAGCCAATTCACATCGGATGGTCTTGGTCTGGGAATCTCAAACTTCTCGGCTCAGACTCGTTGACCGTGTGGTTTCAGATTGTGGCGCTCACGCGTATCAGATAAAGGAGTTGGGTGATATTGAAAAAGCATTGCGTTCTTCTTGTTATGCCGCCGTGATCGCATTAGGAGCGTACCCGTCTGATGATACTCTTGCCTCGAAAATTATTGGCCGTATGAAACAGGCTGGATTGACAGTGATCGCTCATGAACGGGGCGCGCACTCTTGGTCCGTGGGCCTGCGCTGCCAAGCCTTATTGGCCGGCGCATCGTGTGTGCTCGACAGCGAAGAATCTGGTTTTTCGCAAGAGCTACAGCGGATCTTGACGGGAGTCTTTGCGCAAAAAACACGTGAGCTGGTTGAAAGAAAGGATATCCATGAGCGCATGAGATCCTTCGGTATTGTGGGAGAAAGCGACGCAATAGAGGTGGCATCCCGACAGGCGTTGCGGGTTGGCTATTTGAGCGATCTGGCCGTGTTGATCACGGGAGAGTCGGGAACAGGGAAGGAATTGATGGCGCGCGCCATTCACCAACTTGATCCGAAACGCTGCGCGGGTCCTTTCGTGGCGATCAACTGTGGGGCGATCAGTTCTGGCCTGGCTGAAAGTGAGCTGTTTGGTCACAGCAGGGGAGCGTTTACGGGGGCAGACCGGGATCGAAAGGGACTCGTTCGTGCGGCAGATGGAGGCGTGCTCTTCCTGGACGAGATTGGAGATCTTGGGAGTGATATGCAGGCAAAGTTACTTCGAGTGCTTCAGGATCATCGTGTCTTGAGCGTCGGCACCGATCGCGACGTGGGCGTGGATGTTCGAGTGATTGCGGCCACGAATCGCAATTTAGAACTGATGATGGAACGGGGAGAGTTCAGAGCGGACCTGTTCCATCGGCTGAATATGTTCTCGATCTATCTCCCCCCGTTAAGGGAGAGAATGGCCGATCTCAAATCCTTGATCGATAACATTCTCATGAAATATCGAGCGATCTCAAAATCGGAAATTTCCTCGGTCGACACCGACTTCATCGAGGCCCTGGCGCAATTGGACCTTCCAGGTAATGTGCGGCAACTTGAGAACATTGTCCGGCGTGCCGCACTCAATAAAACAGATAGTGCGCCTCTGAGTCTGAGTGACCTTCCTCCAGAGATATGGCGGCAGCTCTGTGCGAAGAAACAGGTGAACAGTGGACAGGCTGCGATAGGCTGCCACCCGAATCCGGCTGTCATTCCAGACTCACCACTCTCGTCCACGGAATGTATTACGCCGCTCTTCACACGGTTGGATTCGAAGGGGTGGAACCTTTCGCGTGTTGTAGAGTATTGCGAAGGGTTGTTAGTAGAAGCGGCGTTGCAACGCGCGCAGGGGAATCACTCCCAGGCCGCACGCGTCTTAGGAATTACCCCTCGCACGTTGTACAACAAACTGAAAAAGCCCCATCGCGACAGTGAACCTTGAATTCCCTGTCATCCGGAAAAGATATTCCGGATCTGATCCGGTCCTTTCCGGAAAGGTTTTTCTTCTTCTCCCTCCCTCCAGGTGCCTATTCAAACAGTAGATAACCGCAAGATAGTGGTTTCCCACACCTTTGATCACCGCAAGGGGTGCGTCTCGCGCGTGGCATGTTCGCTGCACTACGCCGTTGTGAGAACGCGCAACTTGTGGCTATCGATGTTGAGGGTCATCTCACGTGAATCAAGCGGCGAATGACGCGAGATCGGGCGAATCGTGCCAGTGCAAGACCACAGTGGGTTTTGCTGACGATGTGAACCCTAGATCGGGTAGTGAGCAAGCTGCAACCACACAGAGGCATACGTCGGCGCCGCTCACACCGCCGAAGATCTCTCTTGGTCACATTCCAACGGGTTGGCTTGGAACGCAAAAAACGGTTGAGCATGTACAGGCGCTGATTCGAGCCGGAGCGAAAGATTTTTATGTTCGTCAGAAGGCCATCGACATTGTGCTGGAGAAACAAGTCAAGCCCAAGGACTACCTGGCCGAGATCAAGGCCCTCTTCGAGTGGGTCCAGCAGCATATCCGCTATACCAAGGACACGGTTCAGGTGGAGGTGCTCCATTCCGCGAAGCGCATGCTGGAGTTGCGGGCTGGCGATTGCGACGACATGGCCATCCTACTGGGGGCGATGTTGGAAGCAATCGGGCATCCGGTGCGGCTGGTGCTCAGCGGACCAAATCTATTCAGGCAGGATCTCTTCACGCATATTTATCTGGAGGTGTTTCACAACGGTCACTGGATCCCGTTGGATGCCACCATGCACTACCCGATGGGATGGGCGCCAACAACGCCGGTGAAAAAGATCATCGCGATCGAAAGGAGGTCGAACATGATGGCCGAGGATATGGAACTGCGAGGCATTGGCGCTGTCGGGCCGGTACCGGACTGGTTACGAGGACTGATCCGGGCGGTGCGTAGCGAGGCCATACAGCCCAAAGACACGAGGATAAAGTCCCTGTGGGACCTGCTACGGCAGCGGCAATTGTTGCGTCGAAGCCCATGGCTCAAGGCGGCATTGCACCGTATCTGGAACCAAGGGCTGTCCGCTCGACCTCGCCCGCGCACAGCGAGTCGAATAAAACGGAGGTTACGGCTTTGGGGAATTTTGCCACCGAAGTCAGTGAGCGCGATGGCGCATCGCCCGTCAGTCACAGGCCCCGTAACCAGAGCCGCGGTTCAGGCGGTTCGGCCCGTGGCGCTTAAACCAGTCGCGTCGGTGCGGCCAGCGGCCATGCAGCCGGTACGACCTGTACAGATGCAGCCAACATCACCAAAGGCCCTGCGGAAATGAGTGCGGACAGGCACTGCACATGCTCAAAACAGCCTGGCAACAGGAACAGGTCGTCAGTCGGACAACCCTTCGACGTGGCTCGGATGCAGGACGTACGGCAAGGGACAAGCTTGTACCAGGCATTCAATCGCTTCGGCCCGTCTCGCGTGATGAAGATTCACCAGTCCCGAGTGATCCCGCCCGTCGTCGTCGAACTCGGCGAATTGGTGGGCCTGATGTATCGCTCCGACAAAGGCCAACCGGGCCAACCTCGTACCTACATTCACCGGATGGAGAATCCTCCGCGTCTGGTCAGCAACATCGAAGGGACGCAACTCTATATCGTGGGAGGCAGTTACAAAGTCACTCCACGAGGGATCGAAGGCTAGAGCGATCGGAATTTATGTTGGCGAATTTACGGACCGCTGATTCGCCGACAGAAGCAGGGGGAATGACATGAGCAAGGACCAACAGCTCGGATTGGATGAGTTGATGATCGTGAACCCCAGTTCATCGGGGACGGAAGCCATGTTTCTGGGCGAGGATGGCACCTTGTATCAGGTACAAGGCCCGGATGAAGAAAACCCACAGCAAGGAATGGGGCAATACTTTCTGGGCGAAGATGGTTCGCTGTATCAGGTGCAGGGCTTCGACGCGGGCGGTTCGGCTGAGCTTGGTGAGAATCCATGCAAAAACCTGGGAGAAGAGGACGGTCGTGCGCTTGGCCGGTACTTCCTTGGGGCAGACGGTGCGCTGTATGAAGTTGTCCGATAGGCAGTGATTGTTAAAAATACATAAAGGAGGTTGCTATGGCAAAGGTTCAAGGTGTGAAAGAAAAGCTTCACTCGCCCATATACGATGCCTTCTTCGTGAAGGAAGAAACAGGCAAAAAGTTCACAGACTTTATGACAGATCCACGAGTGATTCGCTTCTTTGTGGATATCCAGAGCAAGACCAAGCTGGAAACAAACCTTCAAGCTTCCGGCGTCCTGCCCAGCCTGAATACTTTCGAGGCGCGGGCTTTGCGTGTGGTGGTCTCCAACCTGCGCCCTTCCTCAACAGAATATATTGCGGGGGGGCAAATAACACCTGCAACTGGGGGCCCGAGAGACATGTTCAGTGAAGGTGAGATTTTGGCGGACCTGATCTACAACTCGGTGACCTCCTTGATTGTGGGGGAAAAGGTCATGATCGAGATGCCCACCTTCTGGTTTCCATCCGGCGCTGGTGTAAGTCCGGGTGTCCTCACCGCTGCCAACCATGGTGAGCCAAGTCCGGAGGCCACGTTCCGTTTTGCCGAGCCGGTCTATATTGAGCCACAACAGAATTTCCGTGTCGAGATGGCGTTCCCTCAGGGAGTACCCGGAGTGAATCCAAAAAACGAAAAAAAGTTGGCTTATGTGGCGGGCCCGCTCCGTATCTGGGTTGTGCTGGATGGCTATCTGACACGCGATGTCCAGTAAAGTAAACGGCGGAAACCAGAAGGAGAAAAACCATGCAGTACTTAAGTGGAGACGAAGTGACACAGATGATGGGCATCGGTTACCACGGCGAAGTACGCCAGGGCCCGGATGGGGATCTCTATCAATTTGTGCAGGGTGTGGACGGTCTGGGCAATCCCATCGGCGGCATCTGGAGCAGGGTAAAGCGTTGGACTCGCAGGGCAGTGCGCAGGGCGCTGCCCTACGTTCAGCAGTTTGCGCCATTGATCCCAGGCGTTGGTCCGGTCGTGTCAGTGCTGACACCGGCGATGGCGCCGGTGATGATGCCTACTTCACCGGCCGAAGCACCAGCGGCCATGCCGACAGAAGCAATGGCGCCGGCCGAGACCGCCACCGCCGGTTGGGGCATTGGCGAAGATGCAATGACCCAGATGATGGGCATCGGCTACCTCGGCGAAGTACGCCAGGGCCCGGATGGGAATCTCTATCAATATGTGCAGGGCGTAGATGGGCTGGGCAATCCTATTGGCGGGTTCTGGAGCAGACTCAAGCGTGGACTAAAGTCCGTTCATAGATTGGCTCAACGAGGGGCATCGTTTATCCCCGGCCCCTATGGAGCAGCGATAAGAGCTGGTCTCAAAATAGCGACCCCACTTCTGCAAAAGGCCGGTGTTGCGGGTTACAACGGGCTCGGCGCGTTGTACCAGGCACCGGACGGCACCCTGTACCAGCAGGTCCAGGGATTGAATGAAGACGAGGAATTGCGAGGTCTGGCCGAAGATGAAGAACTGCGAGGCTTGGACGAAGATGAAGAGTTGGGGGGAATCGATGAAGACGAAGAGCTACATGGACTTTCAGAAGAAGAGGAATTGCGTGGTCTCGATGAGGACGAAGAACTCCGTGGCCTGGATGCGGACGAGGAGCTACAGGGCTTTGCCGAGGATGAAGAACTGCGTGGAGTTGCGGAAGATCAGGATATGCAAGGCATCGATGGCTATGTGCGGCAGGATGGCATGAGTGGACTGGAAGCCTTCGTGCCACAGGAGCCTCCGCAGACGCGCTGGCATGTGGCACCAGCTCAGGCGGCAGAGGTATGGAAAACGCTATGGTAAGCCGAGTGACAAAATTCCCCATCCCGCGTCTCGGGCACGCGCTCCGCTGTTTCAGTTTAGAACGAGATGCCTGGGATATGGGGCGAGGCAGTAGGAGGTACAGATCATGCGATTAGGACTGAGCCAGGACCAGCAACAGGTACCCATGCGTTCAGCGTCGGACATCATGCCGTCGCCGGCTGTTGCCCCCACGGCCAAAGAAATTCCCTACGACTATGTGGCCAAGTTCAAACTCCGAGGGGAGCCAGGCAACCGCGTTCAGGATGTGATCAACATCAGCATCGAAGGTGGGTTTGTGGCGGTGGCGATTGGCTACAGCTTCATCCCGGCCAAGTTGACATCTTTGCCAACGCGCCTATCCCCGGATGATATGTCTAATAACGGCGTGGCAATCGTGACGTCACTGTTGAGCAATCTCTTGCTGCCCGGCGATAGTGAATCAGGCTGGCTCGCGGAATGCCTGCTCGTGCGACTGTGCGGCATTAATTTCAAGTACAGCATTATCGATAGCGGCACCGGGCGCGAGTTGCAGAACCAGCCTATCCACAACATCGCCGGACTAGGTGAGGCAACAGGTGAACGGCCTTTCCGTCCCCTCGCCAAGCCGATGCTGTTCATGCCCCGCTCAACCATCCGCATCGAGGTCGAGGAGATATCAAAAGGGCAGATTTATGGTTACGAAGACAAGGGGACCCAACAACGTGTTGGCGCGGAGCTCTTCATCGTGTTGCACGGCTACAAGATATTGGGCTACGGAACGGGACTGCCATGAATATGAGCCACGCCTGTGATGTCCCTCGGGATACAGGTTATTCCAATGTGTGCCAGATCTGTCGCGTTCCCTTGGATGCCGGGTACTTTGATGTTGCCAGCATCCAGGACGCGCCGGGAGTCGGGAACAATCATGATAAGACAGAGGTGGAGGTCGCGCGCTACGAGCTGAACCCTCAGTATTGCGGCACATTGCTATATTTCACCCAGTATGCGGACCGTACAGAACTAGACTTATCCACGCGCCAAGTGATCTCCCACACACCCGGCTATGAGTGGATGATCCTTTGCAACAACCAGCCGCGGGCGCCCTACTTGCCAACGAAACTAATATTGAATCCGTGGGGCTATTACGCCCTTCCTATCCATCTGAGATTGGAAGAGGGCTGTACCGTGAGGCTCGTGGTCAGAAAAGTGGATGGTGCAGGGGTGCTGTCTCAAGTAGGAGGCCGACTCCTAGGCCGCTCCTGGTACAACACCATCTACGGAGGAACGCCGAATCGTTTGTAGGGATGGAAAGGGGAAATAGAGTTGGTTATGAAACCGGTAGCCAATGTATTCGAGGTATTCAATGTAGGGTGGGTTAGTGTCAGGGTAACCCACCACAGCTGTCGGCAGGGAAGCCGAATCACTACCAGCCCAAGGTCCAAAGAGACAAGATGCGCTTGTTGGTTTGGTGGGGTACGCGCTACCGCCCACATTCGTGTGGCGAGATACGTGTCAACTTATGAAATAGAAAGAAGTATGCCATGTACGTGAGGACGAGTGAAGCGTTGGGGCCAGTCCCGTCATCATTTTGTTATGATTCTTCAATAAATGGGGTCGGAGACAATATATTACGGAAGCCAGTCCTTCTGACGCATTATCACGTGCGGAAGGCTCTCAATCCCGGGGCGGGACTGCTGTCGGATCCAGACGCCAGCGTTATGACGGCCGCGCAGATGAGGCCGGGCTTCGTAGAGGTGACCGACCCACGGCGCGTGAGCCTGCAGAAGGAACTGACGAAGCTGGTCCAGGACAAGTATCAATCGGCGGTGTCGCCCAAGGTGAACTTGCGGATCGCGCTCGTGGATCTGACGGAGGCGAAGCACCACACGCCGATCTTCGCCGGCTCCTCCGCGTTCAACGCGAGCAATCCGGGGGGAGAAGAGACGGTGGAAGGAGACAGCCTCGTCAAGATCCTTGCGCTGTATGCGGTCTACCAGTTGCGCTTCGACTTAAACACCTTTGCCACGCGCAACGGCATCAACAAGGGCGGCGTGCTGCAGGTCTCCATCGCGAAGGAATGGAAGAAGGCGGGGCTCCAGTCGCAGCCCAAGCTCACAGGGCTATTCCAGTTCGCGGAAAAGGCTGGTAGCTCGGTGGAGGCCAGGCTGCGGCGGACGCCTGCGATACATGGGAACTGGGCCGCGCGCGCCCTCATCATTGCCCTGGGCTTCGAGTACATCGGCTCGGTGGCGCTGCAGTCGGGCCTCTTTGACGAAAAGCAGGGTGGGCTGTGGCTGAGGGCCGCCTATGAAAAGCCCGCCCTCACCTGGTGGAGTAGTCCGTTTCCCACACTGCCCCGTCACAGCGCGACGGCCCTATCGGCAGCAACCTTCTTTACACTGCTGACTCAGGGGCGCCTTGTGGACCAAGCGTCATCGAACGAGATCGCCAAAGTACTGAAGTCGAATCAGTGCATGAAGAATGGCCTTCTCGACGGAGTGAAGCAGCTTCCGGGGGCACCGCCGGCGTCAGCAAATAAGTGCGGGCTTGTCCATCCTCGTTATCACGAGGCGATCCAGATGATTCGCCAGTCTGCGGTAGCAAAGCGGCTGGAGTATGTTGCGGTGGTCCTTTCCGAAGAACCGCCGGCGCTGGATTTCACCCAGCTAGGGAAGGATCTGGACGGCATCATTGCGAAGCAAAATCCCTGATGATGAGGCCTGTCTATGTATATGCGCTATGCAGACGGATTAGGGAAGGCTTTCTCGACGGCAACCATTTACAACGCCGATACTAGGCTGGTCAAGCAGGTGACTCCGGCGGCCCTGTGTGGGGTGTGGCGTAGTGGCGGCAATCTCAACGTGCGCGGGTGGTCCAATATCACCCATATAGTCATCCATACCCTGATTGGCTCCGCTGCCACAACGATCAAACACTGGAATAACGGCGAAAACTGCTTTCCGCCGCATTATGTGATCAACAAAAGCGGCGGGATTACCCAAATGGTCGCCGAATACTACTATGCACAGCACGCCGGGTCGGCCAATACATATTCGATTGGCATTGAACACGAAGGAGGCTGCTATAACACCCCGGCGTGTTTCTCCGAGGCGCTGTATCTGGCCTCTACAGCCTTGGTGCGGGATATCTGCGAGCGCCGAAAAATTCCCAAAGACCGCGAGCACATCATTGGTCACGACGAAGTGCTCGGCACAGACCACGGCGACCCAGGCGGCTACTGGGATTGGGATTACTATATGGCGCTGCTCCAATGGGACGGCAGCACGGCCAGTCAGAAGCCGCAGCGCATCGTGCTGGATTACAACTCTCTTTTTACCTTTCCGCAAACGGCAAGCTGGAAGGAAGGTACGCGCAAGTGGATGAAGTGGGGACCTAGCCACGAGCAGAGTTATGCCGCCAAGTATTACTATGCCACGGCAGACGCAACTGCAAAGGATGACGATGTCGTCCAGTATGAGGGGACAATCTCCGATAATGGCAGATGGACTCTTTCTGCCTGGTGGCCGGTGTTGGCCGACAGCAACCCTGCGGCACAAATTAACGTCTTCACCAACAACGGCGATCAGGCGCAACGCTCTGTCTCCGCGGTTTACGACCAGAGTGCACGCGGGCTCATGGCTCGGCGGACAGTGGCGCTGCCCTCAACGCACACCTGGATGGCGGTCCACACCTTCACTCTGAACGCCGGTGACGGCGTCAGGATCCAGGTTTCACGGCGCAGCAGCAAACGCGGCAGGGTTATCGCCGACGCGTTCCGCCTATTGAAAACTTGACTGCTCGCAAGGAGCTATCCATGTACATCGGTGGCGCGCAAACTAACAGTCAGGCACAGAGCCAGAGTACAGCACTTGGTGCCCCTGCGGTGTCTGGCGCACCTCTGGCGCTGAGTGCAGACGCCTTAAAGAAAGCAGTCACTTTGAATAGGGTCTATGCCCGCACGATTGGATGGGGAAATTATACGGGCCAGATTGCCGTTCGGCTAGGCATCACAGCTAAGAACCCGGATATTTGGAGCTTCGTCCAGGCCCTGGCCAACTGGCAGGCACGAGACGGAATAGTGCCTACCGGCATCCTGGGAGGGGAATGGTATGACCTGCTGACGCGTCAAAATCGTTGAGCTTATTTATATGGTGAGATTTTTTATCAGAGGTAAGTAATGTACATACGGACAAGCGATGGGGTCACCAGCGGGTACAGCCTGACGGACGGTGGCACAATGCCAGGACTGGCTCCGGTGCCTGAGGAGCATCTTGGACTTACCCCTGCGGCGGAGATTCCGGTGCTTCATCTAACCCAGATTCAACGCAACAAGTACATTGGCGTATTCACCCGCAAACCATCTGGTTTCGAGGCTTTCTTCTGTGGTGACCTTCCCTCACCTCAAGTGGCAATTGCTATCACGGGCAAGCTGATGATCGAGGAGAATAGAGTCCGTCGGCTCATCACGGCGGTCGACCTGAAGAAGTGGCAGCCAAAGGACATCGTGAATCGCGTTTATACCGGGCGCGGCGTGAACGCTTCGACAAGTCCGGTAAGTCGAATCAAGTCAGACGGGAGCTTCACCACGGAATCGATGATCGTAGTCGACCCGGGGACTCGAAGGCTTCGTGTTCAGGTCACGCTGGATTTCAAAGGCGGCCGCGAGGTAACGGCGGAGGCCATCTTCCAACACAGCGATTTCGATTGCTTCCTCACGTTGATGGATTCCTACGAGAGTAAGCGTCCGATCGGGCGAGTGACAGGTATCTGCCAAGTCGCATTTAGCCATTTCGAATTTCTGTCATCGGTTCGAAAGATGTATCAGCCGGCGCCGGGAAGCCCGCTGACCGGGATGTTCGATGCATTCCTCCACCGAAATCGGAAAATTTGTCTGCTTGCCGCGGTTGATTCTCCCCAGGGCAAATATATCCGCTCGTTTGAAACTATGACGATCGGCAGCGACAGGATAGACATGGGCCATGTCCTGGTGGGGATCGAAGCGCAGCGACGGCAAAAGCCGGACTCTATTCTTCCACCTGTTCGGGCAGACGTGACTACGGAAGCACTTATAACCTGGGCCGGGGATTTGGGCAGCGCACTGGAACCGTACGCAGAAGCGATAGCCACCGGAAGACAAGTCGATCTCAAAACCTACCTGAACGACAAAGCGAGCTCTGCCGATCTCTTCGGCGATATCGACGGTATCAATATAGGAAGCGTCTATGATGAAACTAAGTCGCTGTCCGAAAACCTGCGCAAGTATTACGGAACCAAGCCGTTTCGGCGTTTCCACGACTATCTGGCCCGGTTAACGGATGATTCCGGCAAACCGATATTGACACTGGCGCAACAGAAGCCGCCAAAGATTGACCTGACCAGTTGGAACAGAGTCGTAAGCTTCATCGCTATGTTTGTAGCCGGTGTTGTGTATAAACGTAAAGTACTGGACAAACTGACGCAAGCCCAACTGGCCCTGTTTGAGCCCATCGTGCAGCCCGGATCGAAGGAAATGAATATTGTCGCGGATTATTTTTGCAGCTTCATCGAGGCAGGGCTTGCGAAGGAACCTTAAAACCGGCCTTTCAGAGGCCATTTTAAAAAAATGAGTTTCCGGATAGTCTCGCAGTCCGGCAGCATGCCCGCGGCGCATTTGTAGAGCGCGATTGGTTGCACCCAAGCGTTTCGCAGCGCGCTGCAAATTGCCCTGCGCGGACTGGACCGCGATGCGGACGGGGTCAATCATGTACTACCCGCAGAGCGGGAAGGCATGGGGTCGGAGTGGATTTCTCTCCAAAACCATCTAAGGGGGAACGCCGAATCGTTTGTGAGCCTCCTTAGAAAGAGGTCTAGCTATGTCACGCTACGACGCCCAGGTGATACCACAAAATGGTGTGCCCGATGGTCATGGCTGCATGTGCTGCACTCCGTAAGACAACACCATGAATGCGTTACTTGTATTTGATCGAGCGCTCGGACGGCCAGAAGAGGATATTTTGACTATACCGGAACCATCTTCATGTGGTGAATTGTAATCCCACATTCTGAGATGTCAGGAGGACGATTATGTACGTGTGGGTGAGTGAACGACCGGAACTATTACAAGACATCGAAGGGCAAAAGCGAGCGATCAAAGAATTGAGGGGCCGTGTCACGCTTGCTGAAGAGAAAGTCGAGAACCCCTTCAATCATTTCTTGGGCGACGTCATACCGCAAGGTGTATTAAAACGAGCGGGATTTACGACCGAACGATGGGCTGACGGAAAAGCACCGGCGCTCATCCAGGCCGCTTTGGAGCAGAGCAATAAGCTCAGGCCTTTTATCGCGAATAAGCTCGGTAAAATAAATATCTCTAAAAACTATCACCACTACGGGTCTGATGATGAGTTCGTCTCCGCATACCTAAAGTTGAACAGAATCGTTGTCCCCTTTGGTTCACAAGAGAAGGCGTTGACTGACAACGTCCGCGCGTTTTACCACCGCCCCACGGACTCAATTAGACTTCGACCTCACACACACTTTGGTGAAGTACTCCAATTGGCCATCAGCAGGTTCTCGTCGCCGGGGTTTGGTGGTTTCTTTGGTGAGTCCCTGGCCAAGAGCGTCGGTCTATACTTCACAAATCTCGTTCTTGAGGAACAAGGCCTTGATCGGATGAAATCTGCGGATCTGAAAGATCAATTGGGTAACGCGATAGACCTGGTTGGTGTGGTAGGACCTAGCCTGGTCGGTAAGGCGTATTTTCAGAATCATTCGGATCTCATTAATTACCTCACTACGAAGCTCAGCATAGGTCCTGTTCGCATCGAAGAACTCACAAGAGACGCTCTCTACAAGAAACCGCTGTTGCGTACGGCAAGGTTCGCCAACCACCAGGTCAAGAACATGGTCGGGGTCGGAATCACAGGGCCAGATTCGGTCCGGCTCTGGATGCGCACCGAAGTCCCCGGCGTGCATGAACTCCAAATCCAGAAAGGCTCAGGCGCCAAGAGAGTAACGCTCACGATCCCCGGCGGGCCAGGCGATAACACAGCCGTTGTTCAGTATCCCGGACCCGCCGGACCGCCTCTCGAACCCTTGACCAAGTATACCTACCGCATCATTCGTACTGCCGACCGTACATCCGTGGGAGCAGGATCCTTTGAAACGTCGCCTGCCGGGGATGGCGATACACCCCAGAAGGTCGTCATTGGATTGTGGAGTTGTCATCAACCCTTCACCGATCGTGGAACGATCTCTCCCGAGTCGGACCGAATGCTTTGCCTGTTGCCACGCATCCTCCAGGAAAACAATGTAAAGTTCGTGCTTCCCTGCGGCGATCAGATCTACGCCGATGAACCAGGAATTTTCTCGCTGTTTAACAATCCCTACTTGATCCGGCAGGCTGTCCGAGGAAAAACGAATATCCTCGACTGCTCGCCAGAAGAGGTTCGCCGTGCGTACGACCTGCGATATCGCACTTTTTGGTCTGTGAAGCCTATCCGAGAGATGTACGCCAACTATCCCTGTTACCCAACACTGGACGATCATGAGATCAAGGATAGTTGGGGGACGCAGCCGGAACACTCTGGACACAAGTATCGCAACATCTTGCCGGGAGCACTTGGTGCTTACTTTGACTATCAGGCTTCGAGTGTTTTGCCGCAGATACGTAGCTCATTTCACTACAACTTCAGCTATGGCAACATCGGTGTTTTTGTCATGGATCTCCGTTCCGAGCGGTTCTCCAATTCCAGCAACCAGATGTACAGCGCGAACCAACTTGAGGATCTTCGCCAATTCCTTATTAACAACGGACACAAGAAGGTGTTGCTCATCGTGTCCAGTGTCCCTGTATTTTTTGTGCCCGGCGGTTTGGCAGATGTTTTGGGGAAGGTCAAGCCGACCACCTTTCATGATCATTGGTCACATTCCAAAAACATTCCAGCCCGCAACGCTTTTCTCGGCTTGTTGTATGCACATCGAGAGGCTCATCCTAATCAGTGCGTCGCTATCGTCAGCGGCGATGTCCACATAGGGAATGCGTGTAGCATTCACATGCAGGGGTTACACGAGCCTTGGCTTTATCAGTTCACGTCTAGTCCGATCTCAGTCCTGGAAAGCTGGGCTACCAAGACAAAGGTAAGAGTTGCTCCGCGCCTCGTCACAACTTCAAGCTCAAAGTTCGATTTCCCTTGTACGCCGTCGGGTGGACTCTGCGAAGGGCGAATCAGCAAACTTCCGGGTGCGAAGGGTGCCTCGCACAATCCGTTCGTAGATATGAACATCGGACTCATCGAAGTCCAACGCAACGGGGATGTCTCCAAACTCAAATTCAAACTGATTGGTTCCCACCCAACGGAGGAACGTCCGGTCACGTATTTCGAAAGTGGGTGGTTGGGCTGAATCCACAATATAGGCGGAAATGTCAAAGCCGGGGCCGGAGTGAATTTGGTGGAGAAGTAACTCGTAGCTCGCACACTTTGAGCAAAGCTGTTGAACAATGCTGGGTCAAGCCAAGGAGATGCCTGGCAACAGCCAAGCAAGGAAAAGATTCATTCTTGCACTGGTGTCAGCGGCGGGCATGAGATGGGCACTTCCCCCAATCTTCGTTCCTTTTCCCTGTGACGAGCGAGATTACTAGGCAACAAAGCAGAAGGAGAAACATCATGTACATCGTGGTACGTAGCGGACTGGGAGACGCTCCGTCGAGCGAGCCCTGGCGCAGCAGGTTGGGCTTACGGCCACAGCCCCAGGCTCTCAGGTTTATGAACCTCGACCAGTTTCGTTGGAACGAAGCTTCACTGACTGCTCGCCTGAGGCTCATGGTAAGGCAGCTTGCTAAACACGTGCGGTTGAGTTGGCAATCAATGCAACCAATCGGAGTCATTCGTTTGGTCGGGCATACCGACAACACAGGTCCCGAGAAGTACAACATCAATCTGGGTGACCGGCGTGCTCAGGCAGTGAAAGATGAGCTTGAGAACATTCTCAAGGAGGACATGCTCAAAGGACGAATACGAATTGTGATTTTCGTGGACCCCAGTCCAGGAGTGTCCGCGCCAACGGCAGACAATAGAACTAGGGAGGGCAGGGCTCGCAACCGCAGTGTTGAAGTGTTCATCGGTGGCCCGCCTCCTAAGACCCTATTTGATCCGAGACCAGTTCCGCCCCCACCGACAGTGAAACAGCCACCGATAGACCTGTGGACCTTACCAGAGAAGATCAAGAGACGTATAGAAGAAAGGGATGAAGAACAACGCTACAATAAGCCAGTGCCGCCCCCGCCTCCAGGCAAGTCGTTACAAGATTGGCTCGACGAACGGCTCGACCGTCTTCCGCAACAGCGTAGACTCCGGGACGCTATCTTAAAGGGTAGCTGCCGTTTGCTAGAGGAATTATTCGGACGAGAAGGAGGGACGCTCAGCGACAAACAGAAAGAGGATTTCCGCACGCAATGTCGCGAGGAGGCGAAAAAGCCAATCTGATTAATGGGCAGTCTAAAATGCTGCCAAGCGGGATTTGACATGTGAAAAATGTTGTACAAGCAACGCTAAGCAGTCCAGCTCCACCGAAGCGTGGTTGCCGCATCGTGAGATCCGCGATGAGATTCGCAATATCCTCAAGCTAACAATCACGGCATCACGTGTATTCAGCACGTAAACGCGCAAGTCCATAGGGAAGACCAATCAAGATGTATATACGAACACCTGAGATGTGGGGTTTAGCTGACCTGCCTTCAGCCAAGCCAACCGCTAAATCTTATCGGCCACCGTTGACCAATGGCGGCGAGTTTATTCGCGAGGAAGATGCGGACAAGGTGCTGACTATTCTTTCGGGACCATCGCCGTACCAGGATTACATATTGCCAGTGATGGCTGTTCGAGCGACCTCACAACGGCCCAGAAACTTTCTTCGAATTGTCTCCTCACCAGAGGAAGTGCCAGAGCACCTACGCAGGAGATTTGTAACGATCAACAACAAGATCGTCGGTGGAACCATTGACCGACCGGCGGGCACGATCTACCTGCTCGCGCCCCCAGGTCGCCGGAACGATACGCGACTCGAGTTCGCGTTGCACGAAGCTGTTCATCTGTTCGCACACCCATTCATGAGTTTGGTGGACGAAAGAACTTTTCGAAGTAGCTATGGGAGAGGCTGTACTACCGAGACGGATGTTGGGACCTTCCAAAGAAAGTACTGTTTGGGTTTTGGCGAAGGTGCAACACAGGTTATTACCGAACAAATCATGAAGGCCCAGGGCATCACCAAGTATAAAGAAGACAGGCCCTACAAAGAGTTCACGCCCCCCGTATTAGAGCTCATCCGGATTTTCTCAATAGACAGATTTGCACGTGCCTATTTCTGGGGAGCCGTCAACGAGTTTACACAGGCGATGGAATCACGTTGGGGGAATGCCTGGCGGAACGTCGCTAATTTCACATCTGCCAGAGACACAAAAAAGGCATTAGCCTGGATCACACGGCTCGAGCTTACTCGCAAACTTCAGGAGCAGGGGGCCGAAATTAGGAGGAGGAAACTCAAAGGCAAAGGCGACTTTCCCACCCTTTCGCGCTCGAAGAAATATGCGTAGCTTGACAGTCAGCGTGATGCCTTGAAAAATGTGGAGAAGTGCTTATTTTGAAAGTCGATTGGCGAATCACGTTATCGACGATCATCGAATATCTGAGCGTGACAATTTTCCGGAAACGAGGAGTTTATGTATTTCGGCGCACCAATAAATTTCGCAGTACAAGAAGGACAATCCACTCCTTCATCGAGGGCGCAGCGGAACGATCGTATCTCGGCATTCTGCGGTATCGTGAGGGGCGCTAAGAGACAAGGGGGTAACCGTGTATATCCAAATGCAGCATCAGCAAGGCCTGGGTGAACTGGGCTGGTTCATAGACAGAATAATCGGCTCTACCAGGACACCCACCGGGCACGAGATACTAACCGAGCGGGCCGCGCGTGGCTTGATCAAGAATAGTGCTGACTTAGCCGCTCTAATTGCTGGATCACGCCGCCCCGACTTGGCCGATCCACAAGACCACATCAAGCCCGGCGAGGAGAAACGACACTTTCTTCGTTCGATTACGTATAGTCCCTTGCATGCTTGGTTTTATGCCATTGATCATTTGCAGAAACTGCACCAGCAGATGATGGCCAGCAGTAACCGGGCTGATCAGTTCATGTTGATCAGCGAAGCTCTTCATCTGATCCAGGACTCGTTCGCGCCCGCCCATGTCGAACGTGACCCGCGTACCGAGGACATCCTGAACATCCGTGTTTACGGCCCCAAGGCTCCGCTAGGCAACCATCTTTTTCGCATAGACCCACGAGACGACATATTTACGACTAAGCCCCCTCGAGCGTTGACGCTTAGTGCTCAAAAGGCCATTACATGCAGTAAGGAATATTTGCGGATGGCGCTGAGGCACATCCGACTCAAACAGCTACCACCACAGTTGACATCGTTACCGCTGATCCAACAGACGGCGCGAGATTTGAAAGCATTCATCTCTCGTCGACTTTGGTTGCGGCTGCCTGATCTCCGCGTCGGCTCGCGCGGTGAGGCAGTGGGCATACTTATAGCCTACTTAAACGGGTGGATGCTACAGAATGCACCTAGTCTCCTATCTAGTCTCCGATTACCCAAAGGCGCTAGTCCTACTTTTGATTCCAATACGCACGATGCTGTGCTGGCCTTTCAGAAAGCCAAGGGCCTCAGCAATAATGGCATAGTGGAACGACCCACCTGGGAAAAGTTGCTGCTTTATCTATGACATCAAATGAAGGCGTCCTTGACTCTGCATCTGCGGTTCTGGAGGTGAGTGCCACCAATGCGGAATATAACCAACCCGCGTTGCGTATTTAACAAGCCAGTAAACGCGGAGGCGCGGCCTCGATCAGGATCAATGACCCGAATCCCGACATCGAGTTAGTCGAGACCGATCAGGTGGCTCCAGCGGGGAAGTATGAGATCGCCGTCCAGTCGGACAAGCTCCAAATCAATGGCCGCAACGCCGATGATACTGCCTTCGAGACTCTGGTCGTGTTTCAACGGAAAGCAGCGGGCGGCAACATCGGAATCCGGACAAAGAGCCAGTTTGGAGGAGGACAGGGTGTCATGGCGATTGCGAACGCTACTGTCGCTCCGTCGGTGAATCCCGCTGGCGGCGGGATTTTGTATGTCGAGGACGGAGCGCTCAAGTATCGAGGATCGAATGGAACGGTGACCGTTATCGCGCCGGCCTAGGCAGTTGCCTTCAGCCTGTCGCACCGACGGCTTCCTCATAGCGATAGACCAGGTCATCGTCAAGCTGACCTAGCGAGGCGCGATCGCATCGGCGCACCGGTTGCCGCTGACAACGGCGCTCTCGAAGTTGGGAGGCCATCCGGTATCGGTCCAGGCTCCTGCCACGAGCAAGTTGGCAATCGGACTGCGTTGGATGGGCCGATGTAATTTGCTTCCGGGCCTGAGTGAGAGGATGGCGTTGGGAATCGTTCGGCGGTGGGTCGATGCGATTGTGCTTTTAGGCAGGAGGAGCCCCGACGATTTGAGAAGGTCGTGAATATGGGCCTCAAGGTCGGAGTCCGGTCGAGCCTGCGCGAACTGACTGTCCGTCGTGATAAGAGAGAAGCCTGTGCGATCAGGCCCCGCTGCTGTGGCGAGTACCGAGTGAAATGCTGTGTCACCCAACAGGACGAGGCGAGGGGTGGCACAGGGTTGCTCGGCATGCACGAGAAGGATTGTGCTGTCGATCGATCGCAACTCCGCGAGATGCTGAAAATAGGCGTAGCGGGTCAGCCATCGCTCTGGAAGTAAGGGCGTGAGTTGCTGCGGCGGCAGGGCTGCCACATACCAATCGGCTTGCAGCAGGGAACCATCCCTCAGCAGGACGCCCGAGATGCGATCTCGTTCATAACGGAACTCTGTGGCTTCAGTATTGCGCAAAATGGTAGCGCCGGCCTGGGTCAGTGTTTCGGTGACCGGTTGTACGAAGCAGGTCTGAAGTGAGTCCTGAACAACCGAGATGCGGCTATCTGAACGAGTGCTCAGGAACAATGGCCTCATCGATGTGACGAAGGCATCGGCGGACATGATGGCGAGATCGTTGCCGGTCAGCCATCGTGCGAGAGGATTCCAGACGACGCGGCGCGTCTGTGCGCTTTGTCTGATTGAAGCAAGCCACTCGTCGGCGGTGCGTTGCTCCAGATCGGCAGGCAGCGGCTCATCGCCCTCCCACAGCCGTTCCAACCATGATGCTAATCGCCATCGTTCTTTCCAGGGGATGCCGGAAAATCTCAGGAGGCCCACCCATGTATGAAGGGGAGCGGGGAACCAGGTACGCGGGTAATGAACGAGGGTGTCGTCAGGGAGACGAAATTCCAGCGGGATCTCGGCCCCTGCCGGCTGCTGTGGATCGGGATGCAGCGAATGCAGCAAGGCTTGTGTCGCGTGATGGCAGCCGAGGATGGTGAAGGGCTCAGGGTCGTCGCACAGGTCTTCGCTTGTGCGGGCGCCTCCCAGCAGGGGGTGACGATCGACGATCGTGACTCGATAGCCATGACGGGTGAGGCGGTAGGCGGCGGTGAGACCGGCCGGACCTCCACCAAGAATCACGACGGACTGAGTGGTGGCGGACGTCACGAGAATCGGGAGCGGAGCCAGACTCCGGCGGCCACGGCCAGTCGATGACTCGTTGAGAGCCGGGCCCGAGGGCCGAATATCTGATGTTTCGGCTCCTCGATCTTTTTCAAGAGGCGGAAGTACACGGCGCGCATGATTTCAGAGACAGTCAGCGCCTGCTGGTCGCCTGCCGGTAGGGCCTCGAATGCCGCCTGTGCTTTTGCATAGTACTCATGGGCCCTCGCGGCTTCGAAGTGGAGCAATTTGCGGAGCTCTGGGCTCTCCTGCCGCTGGAGGATGGCCTGATCGGTGCAGCCGAATTTCATGAGATCGTCTTGCGGCAGATAGATGCGACCTTGGGCTGCGTCTGTCCCGATGTCCCGTAGAATGTTCGTCAGTTGGAACGCCATCCCTAGATCGACGGCGTAGTCTTGTGCCCGTGGCGATGTCGGTCCGAAGATATGGAGGCAGATCAGCCCCACGACCGATGCGACACGATAGCAGTAGAGCGAGAGGTCTTGAAACGAGTCGTACCGTGACGCCGCGAGATCCATTTCGACCCCTTTAATCAGCTCATCGAAATAGGCTTGTGGGATAGACAGTTGCCTCACATGGTGGGCCAGACTGATGGTCACCGGGAAGGTCGGCGTGCCGCGGTAGGCCGCTTCAAGCTCGGTCTGCCACCGTTGCAGTTCCTCCTGGGGGTTGCTTCCTGCCGGGGGTTCATCGACCGCATTGTCGACTTCCTTACAGAAGGCATAGACCGTGTACATGGCGGCGCGCCGTTTTCTCGGGAGGAAGAGGAAGGAATAATAGAAATTGCTCCCGCTCTTCTTGGTGAGAGTCGTGCAGTAGGCTTGCGCATCAGTGACGGAGCGTGCAGTCATGGGCGTTGGTGAATCGGCAGTGGTCCAAAGCGGCAGGCCATGGATTCAGGGATGTGGTCGCGGTCTGACGGGTGCAGGATGGCCGCCAAGAGTTCGATGCCGTCAATCAATCGAGGGCCTGGCCGGCTGAAATAGGAGGAGGCGTCGACCAGGAATGTGTGCGACGCCAGGTCAGAGGATAGGCGCCAGTGACTCGGTTGCTGCATCAGCTGGAACAGCTCTGTCTGTGTCCGTTCGACGGAAAAACCGCAGGGCATCACGATGAGGACGTCCGGAGCCGCGGCCAGGACCTCGTCCCACGTCACAACCCGCGATGGGCTACCAGGCTGCGCGAGGACATCCTGACCGCCGGCGAGCTGGACCATCTCAGGAACCCAATGACCTGCGACGTAGAGAGGAGAGAGCCATTCGATACAGGCCACGCGGGGGCGATGGGATATGTCCTGGACACGAGTCCGGATGGCGTCCAGTCGATCGCGTAATTGCGTGGCGAGACGATGGCCCTCCGCCGACCGACCGGCGGCGTCGCCGATCCGAACGACATCGTCGATCACGTCATGGACTGTACGAGGGTTCACTGTGAGGACAGTCGGTGGGTGAGGCATGGAGCGAAGGGCGTCGTGCAGTTGGTCCGGCGTGACGGCACAGACATGACAGAGGTCTTGGGACAAGATCAGATCGGGTTGCGCCTGCCGCAACAGATGGTCTTTCAGCCGATAGAGCCGTTGTCCCGACGCCACCAGCTGACCCACTTGTCTGTCGATCTCGGCGCTGGCCAGTCCATGAGGAGGAATCATCGGTTCAACCATGATGGGCACGTTTCTGACCGATGGCGGGTAGTCGCACTCGTGACTGATTCCGACCAACTCATCACTCAGGCCAAGCAAGGCAATCACTTCGGTCGCGCTGGGAAGCAGAGAGCAGATTCTCATGGCTGGAAGAAGTCAACAGTCATTGGTCAATAGTAAGAACAGGAAGCCATCCTCAATGAGCATGTCTGTGGGTCGTCTTCGCGATTGACGAATGACCATTGGCGTTACCCTCTCCAGAGTCGTTCGCGGAGTTCGCTGAGGTGAACCTGTGAAAGACTCTGGGCGACCGCATGGGCTTCATGCAGATCTTGGATCGTGTGTGTGTTCGCCACGGCGAGGACTTTCATCCCGGCGGTTCTCGCACTGCGGATACCCGGGATCGAATCCTCAATCACCAAGCAGGATCCGGCGGTGATGGCCTGCTCTCGGCGTTGTCGATTCAATGCGTTGAGGGCTTGGAGAAAGGGTTGCGGATCGGGCTTTCCCCTGGTCACGTCTTCTGCACTGGTGATGTGATGAAACTCTTTTCGGAGCCCCGCCTGTTCAAGGATCACCTCGATTTCATGGCGGAGGGCGCCGGACGCGATGGCCAAGGGGTAGGCGGCGGCGGCCTCACGCACGAACTCGCGCACCCCGGGAAAAATGACCAGATGATCCTTCACCGATTCCAGATAGGCATGCGCTTTCCGTTGCATCAGTTGCGCGAGGGCGGCTGGGTCAGTGGGGCGCTGGTGCGCGGTGAGTGCCGCGATAAAGCAGCCTCGATCGTCGTACCCCAGATAGTTGGCGTAGTAGTCGAATTTAGTCAGGCTGATGCCGATTTCAGCCAGTGTCTGACGAAAACCGGCGAAGTGGAGGGGTTCGGTGTCCGCGATCACGCCATCAAAGTCAAAGATGATCGCTGTGAGTGTGTCCATGGGATCGTCTCAATACTGTGGGTGTGGTTACGGGATAGAAAACGGGCGGATTATAGCACAGGGAGATCGCCTAGCCCGCATTATTCATGAGCGCTTCTGCTGCAATCGCCGATCCGCTGCGCTTGCGCGTGAAGCGTCGTTCGTCTCTCGTCCGAAGAAAAGAGC
>Ga0315290_10000631_pt1 | contig 23112 bp, 15 predicted proteins | sample YL17G12_0_MG_FD_203627 | JGI IMG/M metagenome (GOLD analysis project Ga0315290, IMG submission 203627) | Sediment microbial communities from Yellowstone Lake, YNP, Wyoming, USA - YL17G12_0 | ecosystem: Environmental > Aquatic > Freshwater > Lake > Sediment | place: USA: Wyoming | collected... | reverse complement strand
CCGTCGTCCTCGAGTGTCATGTGCGCGACGATCGGCTGGTCGGACACTCGGCGTATCCCCCGAACGGCAGCTTCGATTTCCGCAAGGTCGTAAAACGTCTCGACCGAGAAGAGATCGACGCCCCCCTCGGCGAGCGCCACCGCCTGTTCGGCGAAGATCTCGACCGCTTCATCGACCGACGTGGGGCCCCACGGCTCGATGCGCACGCCAAGCGGGCCGATCGCCCCCGCAACGAACAGATCGGAAGCGGCCTTGCGCGCGAGAACCGCGCCCTCGTGGTTGATCGCCCGCACCTGATCGCCCAGCCCGTGCCTGTCGAGTTTGAGACGGTTGGCGCCGAAGGTGTTCGTCTCGATCACGTCCGCGCCGGCCGCGACGTAGGACCGATGGACACTCTCGACGAGAGCCCCATTCGAGACATTGAGCTCGTCGAAGCACCTATTGAGGAACACACCCAACTCGTAGAGCCGGGTTCCCATGGCGCCGTCGAAGACAACGACCTGCTCGGAGAGAACGGAGAGAAAGTCCTTCTTCATGCGACGGGAGTCTACCAGGGCCCGAAACACGAAGGGCCGGCCCCGGGCGTCATCCGCGCGGAGCCGGCCCCTCGAAGAGCGTTCTAAACGCGGCTTATTCGAGCACGCGGACGACGACGCGGCGGTTCTTGGCGCGGCCCTCCGACGTGGTGTTGGCTGCGACGGGCTTCGTCTCACCGAACGAGATGATGTTCATTGCATGCAGCGGAATTCCGTCTTTCTCCGCGAGATAGTTGCGGACCGCTTCCGCACGCATCGCGGCGAGGCGTTGGTTGTAGTCGTCGCTGCCGATGTTGTCCGTGTGCCCCTCGATCTCGAGGTACACGGTCCGGTCCAGGCCCTTCACCTTCGAGGCAAGATCGTCGAGGATCGCCTGGGCGCCTTCCGGGACCTTGTCGCCATCGAACGAGAACTTGACGCTGTCGTCCGACAGGGTTGTCGTCCAGAGGATCTTTCCACGAGCCAGCTTCTCGGCCGACTCCGCCTTGGTCATCGCCTGGCTGCCGATTTCGACGGCCTGCTCGGCGGTGCCCTTCACCTGGGTGATCCGCGCGTCGGTGTCCTTTGCAAGATCCGACGTGCGCTTCTCCTGCGACTCGAGACCGCTCTCGACGCCCTTCACGCGGGTGTCCGTCGCCTCGACGTTTTGGCGCCACGCCTTCTTGGTGACGCAACCACTGGCCGCGATCAGCGACAGCACTGCCACGCCCGCGACCGCCAAACTCAACTTCTTTTGCATAGCCTCCGCTCCTTCGTTGTTCTGACCGTTGCCAGCGCCTCGGGGCACCATCGCGAAACGGTGAAAGATGATCCGGCATCCCCCGGGATCAACCCGCTCCGGAATCACCGAATTGATGTTACAAAGTCGATCCTCTTCCCGCAACGGGGGTGAAGCCCGTAGCTCGGATGGAAAGAGAGTCAACTATCGTGCCATCACGAAAACGCTAGCCTACTTACAAATTCGTTCGCTTTCGCGCAGTTGGAAGGGTGCAAACTTCGCGGTCGAGCCGGTCCTGCCCTGTCGTTCTTACATTGCCTTGACCAAGGCACGTAGGGTCACGGGTTAGCGTAGTACCCCTTGCGAGTCCTGACGAGGTAACGGCCGCTGCGCGCCTGCAGCTGGATGGAGCGGAAGCTGCCGTCCCAGTGCTGAAGACCCGGGGAGTATCCGATCAAGTATTGATGTCGGAGCTCGGTCGAGATGCGGGCGACGGCCTCTTTCAGCTCGTCGGGGTCCTGCACGACAAAGAGGGCGCCGCCCGTTTCGTCCGCGAAAAGCTGCAGCACCGCCATATTGAACCCAAGGTCCTGGACTCGCTTCCGGTCCTCCCAGGGGAGGGTCGAGAAGCCAACCGTGAAGATCGGGACTTCGACCTTGCGGGCGGTCACGACCGACTGTTCCATCGTGAGCTTGCTCGCATTGTCGACGCCATCCGTGATGAGGACGATGGCTTTCCGGCCGGTCGTGCTCTCGTCGACAAGCTTCGGAATCGCCGCAACCGCGTCGTTCAAGGCGGTCTGGCCGTACCCCTCCTGAACCATCAGACGCTCGATGAACCGCTGGTGATCCGAGGTGAACTCGGTGACCCAGGACACCTGATCGTCTGCGAAGCAGATGAGCGCAAAGCGGTCCTGCGAACGAAGCTGGTCCACGAAGAACCGGATTGCCTCTTTCGCGGCCTCGATTTTCCCGCTCTGGCGCATGCTGCCCGACACGTCGAGCACGAAAGCGATGGCCACCGGCTCGTCGCTTTCGACCGAGAAGTACTTGATCTTTTGCGGCACGCTCTCATCGGTCAAGCTGAAGTCCCCGGCTTTGAGCCCGGTGACGATACGGCCTCGCCTGTCTTCGACGCTGGCCGGCAAGAGCACGAGCCTCACAGCGACTTCCTGCTCGTCCTGAACTCGCAGGAGGCGCTCGACCGTCGCATTGTCGAGCTTGCGTTCCGCCGCGGGACCCTCCGAAATCGCCCCGGGCCCACCCGCGGCGGTCGGAGAGGTGCCGACCAGGCTTCCCGTGCAGACCAGGGTCAAAACGACACGGTTCAGGCGCATGAGCGAGACTCTCCCCGAATCACGAACCTGCAATCATCGGGCCAGCGCGGAGCCGGTGTCGGGGGAATGGTATCGGAGGGACAACCCCGTGGCCGCGAAGAAAGCATCGACCTCGGAGGACGCGCTGCGCCCTCCGTTGACGATCACGTCGAGCCCGGCTGCTCGTCCGCCCAGTTTGTCGCGCAAGTCTCGCAGGGCGAGATTCTCGGCAAGAAGATGCTTCCACCCGTGGCGCTCCGCGCCCCGTCCTTCCCGCAGCGCCCACCGCGTCACGCCTCGGCCGAGCCAAGATTTTGCTTCGATGTCCTCGATCCACGCGCGGAAGAGACGTTCGAGGCCCGTGACGTCCAGGAGAACGGCGTCCGCGGGGTACTGGTCGAGTCCCGCGTCCGGCCGTTCGGCGGGGTCCGGAAGAAGGAGCGTGGCCCCCTGGCTCAACGCGGCCAACGATGCACCAAGCCGCGCGACCCCACCGACCGGAAGGGAGGCGAGCACGGTCTTCCCTCGCGCAAGACCCAGGGCCTTTGCAATCACGCCCGCGAGGACGAGAAGGGTGGCGCGCCCGACCTCCCGGATCACTCCTGAGGCGTCGACGAGTAAGCAAGCCGCACCACCCTCGCTCTCGGCGAGGGCCCGGCGCAGTTGGCCCGGATCGGAGGCGAGGCTCGCCAGCCCGACCGCCATCGCGGTCTCCACGAGCAACGCGGCCGGCTTTCGTTCGGAAGGCGCGGCTGACGTCAGAAGCACCAGCTCGAGGGCGGACAAGTCGGGCCGCAGCGCAAGAACGCGGGCAAGCTGCCGCTCGTCGGAGGCGATGACCTGAACGGCGCCGGTGGACGCGAGCGCTCGACGCAGCGCGTCGTCGGAGAGAGAGGGATCGAGCGGAACGAGGGTCGCTCCGGCGGCGATGACCGCGAGCCCGGCGCGCAGGGTCCCGCAACTTTCCGATCCCAGAACCGCCGCGCGAGCGCCTGCTCCCAATCCGTAGCCGGAGAGCGCGGCGGCGAGCCCGCGGACCTCGTCCCCGAAGCGCGCGGCCTGCCCGTTCCACGCGCCATCGCCGCGTGAAAGGACGGCCGGCCCCGCATCCTCGCTGAGGCCGTCGATGAGGGAGGAAAGGGCGTCACTGCCCATGGGAATCGGCGCGGCACCGGGAGACCTGGTGGTCTCGCGGTGCCGTCGAACCCGAAATCAGAAGCGGTACTTGGCCGTCACGCCGGCGAGCCAGATCTTGGTCGTGTAGGTCCCCGGAATCACGTTATCGGTCGGAACTCCAGTCGCCGTCACGCTGTTGAAATCGAGGTACATGGCGTACAAGTCGATTCCCCACCTCTTGGAGAGGTACCCGTAGCCCAAGGTGTAACCAGTCCGGTCGGAATCCGGAATCGAGGGACGGAGGTACTGGGTGGGGATCGGGGTCTCGTCGAATACGACGCCGACGCGGAGCTCGTTTTTCATTTCTTTTCCGAGACGGAACGCAGCGCCAAGTCGCCACGACCACGTTCCTTCCCAGTACTCAGACTGGCTTAAACTGGTCAGGGGATTCCCGGTTTCGATGTCGAGGCTCTTGAAGTAGTTCCACTGCGTGTAATAGGCACCGACTTCGATGTCGACGCGCTTGCCGGTCCAGGCCATGCCGAGCATCGTTTGGCCCGGCAGATCCAGGTAAGCGGTCGCCGCGGAGTTGAAGACGTCAAAAGGCGGGGTGACGGTGATATTTCCGTCGATCTTGTTCCTGAGCGCCGAGCGATACTGCCCGGCGATCGAGAAGTACTCGTTCTTGAACTGCAGCGCGAAGTTGTATCCCCAGGCGTCGCCTTCGCCGGTGAGGTTGGCCGTGACCGGTGAAGCTGGGACACCCAAGGGACCAAAATCGAATTCCTGCGAAAACTCTCGAATCTCGGTCGTGATGTAGTCGGCACCAAACGCGACGGACCAATAATGGCCCATCTTGAACGCGATATTGGGGTTGAGAAGGTAGGTCCTAAGCTCCGCCCGCTTGCTGAACTGGGTGACGACGGGACTATCCCACTCCGAAACGAGTCCGAATGGGCTGTTCAGCCCGACACCCCAAGCGATACGGTCGTTGATCTTTTGGGAAAAATAGAAGTGCGCTGGCGCGACGCCGTTCGACACGGCATCGATGGAAACGCCCGGGGCCGCGGTCGGGCTGAATTGGGTGTCGCTCCCAGGCTGAAGGTAGTTGAACCCGAACTGAACCTCACGGCCGGTCAGGTTCACCAAAGCCGCGGGGTTGTACCAGTTCGCGGACGCATCGTCCGCGCGGGCCACCCACGCTCCGGCTTGGCCGGACGCTTTCGCGCCCTGCTCGTAGAATCCGAATCCCGAGGCGAAAGCGGGAGCAGCGGCCAAAACAACGATCACGGCGAGGGTAAGTAGACTTCGCTTGTTCATGGCGCTTGGATCCTCCAAGACGGGCTAGTTGGACTCCGAAAGGGCTTGGGCCCTCTCCGCACGACTGTTTTCAGCGGCGGGATAATAGCACGGTGACGGCTCTGCACCGATGCAGCACGAAGATCGTTCTGGAGCGGGCCGTGCTTGACGTAGGTCCGGCTTTTCTCTATATAGGCAGGCTTTCCGGTCTATCGAAACGTGAAGCACGGATTCGATTGCGGTACCGTGCGGCCGAATGAAGTTGCGGGGGTCGTTACATGACTTGGAAGCGGTGGTTGGCAGCAGGAGTTTTTTCGATAGGTTTTGGCGTCGTATCGCTGCCGGCGCTAGCCGAAGATCCCCCTCCCCCAAAGAGTGACGCTCCGCCGGCACCCACGGAAGCGCCCAAAAAGAAAGACCCATTCTTCGGGGATCACTTCGCGATGTACCTCGAGACTCGCGGCGGTCCGGCGTCGATTCAAACCGTCGACAATTCGTTGGAGAGCGGCATCGCCTCGAGTTCCTTGAACAACCTCAACTTCAGCGGGACCAAGAGCGGTCAGTTCACGGCCGGTTGGACCCTCCCGCGTGGGCGCGGCCAGTACCTGCTGACGTACACCGGGGTCGCGGACGGCACCTTCGAGCTCGACGCGACGGGCCAGCAACGGAGCTACCAAAATACAAATGGTACGGCAGGGAACAAGGTGATCGCATTTCAGCTTCCGTGGTGGGACGTCACGGTCCGTGACGGACAACTGACGACGACGAAAACACCGCCCGTTTGGAACTTGTTTTTCGACCGGCCTGAAAATGGCGGAAATGGCAATGGTGAACCGGACCCGGACGAGATCAGGTACCCAACGACGACCGTCAGCCTTTCGGCAACGGTTCCGAAAAGTCTCGGCAACAGGGTTCAAACTTGGGATCTCTACTACCGCCGCGAGTTCGGTGGAGTGAAGATTCGCTCGCGTTGGACGGCCGGCATCCGTTACCTGACCTTCGACGGGGCGATCGCCACTCCCGCGTGGGTGACGGGCCCCTCGAGCAAGCCCGGTTTCGGCTACACGGACGGCACGCAACTCGATCTGATCCTCATGCAACAATCGACGAGCGGTTTCGGACCGGTGGGTTCGGGTGAGATCCAGTTCAATTTCTTCCGGCAGCGCCTGACGCTTTACGCCCTCGTGCAGGCCGCGTTGATCTTGGAGTCGCTCGACACGGATTCAGGGACGTTCACGTTCCTTTCGCGCGACCCGGCCGTCGTTGGCGGCTTCTTCCCGGGCTCCGGACGGATTCAGGACAGCTACTCCAAGTCCACGTGGAACACGACATTCGAAGCGGGTGTCCGCGTCAAACTCCTCGAGGGTTTCCATCTGATCGTCGACTGGAACACTACGGGCTACCTCGACACGATACTGATTCCGACCGACCTGTCGATCCCGGACAACGCCTCGCAGCTCGCGCTCGGAACGACGGCGCGATTCGTATCGCGTGACTTCGTCGTGTCGTCGATCAACTTGGGGCTCAGCTTTCAGTTCTGACGAGCGCGGCGAAATCGTCCCAGAATCTGGGATACGATTTCGCCACTACGCCCGGGTCGTCAATGATCACCCCTGGAATGGCCAGCCCTGCGACAGCAAACGCCATCGCGATGCGATGATCGCCGTCCACTCGAATCGTGCCCCCGTGGGCCGCGCCTCGCGGCGGAGGGAGGATCGAGAGCATGCCGCCCTCCACCAAGGAACGTGCACCCAGGCGATCAAGATTGTCCCGGAGCACCACGAGGCGGTCGGACTCCTTCAGCGTCAGGTGCTGCAATCCGGATAGAGCGCACGGGCCATCGGCAAGAAGCGCCAGCACGGCGGCCGTGGGGGCGAGATCGGGCGCGTCCGCGAGATCCCAGGCAAATGCCGGCACGCGCCCGGATCCCTCGACGACGATACCGTCGCCGCCGTAGCCGACCCGGCACCCGAGGGTTCCCAGGTCGCGCAGAAATCTCGCGTCGGGTTGGGCGCTGTCCGCACGCAGCCCTCGAATGCGGACCCGGCCACCGAGGATCGCCGCCGCACCGAAGAGGTACGATGCGGAGGAGTGATCGCCCTCGATCTTGAGGGTCGTGGCCCGGAGCCGTTGCGGTGGAACCGCGAACCCCGCTTCCCCCTCCGTCGCGACGCGAGCGCCGAAGGCCTCGAGAATCTCGACGGACATCCGGACGTAGGAAAAGGACACGCGGGGTGGTGCGACCTCGAGGCGGAGACCCCGCTGAAATGCCGGGGCCGCGAGGAGCAGCGCGCTCGCGAATTGGCTACTGCGCGCCCCGGACAGGACCACCGTTCCTCCACGCACCGGGGACCCGCCCGCGCGGAGGGGGAACCCCGACCCGTGCGACGCATCGACGGTCGCGCCGAGCGCGGAGAGCGCCTGGATCAGCTCCTCCATGGGCCGTTCACGCAGACGCCGGGACCCATCGAGAATCGAGGGTCTCTCGCCCAGCGTCGCCAGCGCGGTGAGGAAACGCGCGGAGGTTCCGGAAGCACCCAGGTCGATCGTCGCGCCACCAGGGAACGCTCCCGCCGTGCCGTGGACCATCCAGGCGCGTCCCCGCTCTTCGACGCGGACTCCCAACCCACGCAGACCCTGTAGCGTGCGGCGGGTGTCGTCGGCATCGAGCGGTTCGTGGATCTCGCTGAGGCCATCTGCGAGGGCGGCCGCGACGAGCACTCTGTGCGTCGCGCTCTTCGACGGCATCGCGAGGAAGTCAGCGTCTATCGGGCCTTTTGCGGGTTCGATGCAGCGCGTCGCCATGCCGAGCGAGTGTATTATGCGAAGGCCCGCGCCGAGAATAGAGGATCGAGGGGATCGGACGAGGGCAAGGGACGAGAATGACCATCCGGCACCGGCGGTGGCGCCATTTCCTCGCGGCCGGTGTCGTTGTGATCGGGTTCTGTCTGTCCGCGCTCGCGGGCGGCGCCACCGTCGACGAGTTGCTCCGCTTCGGTACTGAAATGGCCCGTGGCGGCAATTGGCGCGAGGCCAAGTTCCGTTGGGAACAGGCCCTGCGACAGGACCCGGCCGATCCGCGCCTCCTGAACAACCTCGCGATCGCCGAAGAGGCACTCGGTGCACCCGACCGCGCCGGCGAGCTTTACAAGCGAGCCCTCGCCGCGGGGGCCAGGGACTCCCGTATTCACGACAACGCAATGCGCTCATCTCTGTTTTGGGGCCGTTCGTCCGATGCGGAAGGCCCCGCCCTCCAGCCCGCGGAGGCTTCCGTCGAGTGGCGCAAGAAGCGCGGGCGCGACGTCGTCGAAGTCGCCGTTTCTTTACCGCTGCCGCCCCGGCTCAAGCTCGACGGCGTCAAGACCGTCCTCGTCGCGAGCTTCCTTGGCAACGACTCGGATTTGGTCGACGTCAACCGCGAGGTGGTCCGCTTCCTGCGCAACGAGTTCCGGAAGCACACCGCGTTCACGATCCAGAACATCACGCCGCCCCCGGCGGTTCCGGAGCAGACGCTCGAGGACATGGCGAAAAACGCGGAGTTTTTCAAATGGCTCGGGCACGAGCATGGCTCCGACGTCATCGTCACCGGCGCCGTGCGCTTCACGAAGCGCGACGCATCAGGGTTCGAGAATGTTGACCTCGTGAGCGAGACGACGGGGCAGAAGGTCCGGCAGACGGTCTTCGTCGAGCAAGAGGAATTCACGTTCGAGTTGGATGCGCTTTACTTCCGCGGCGCGGATGGATCGCTCCTGTTCCGAGACCGCCTGCGGCGGCAAGCGGTTTTCCGTGGCAAGGCGAACGACCCGATCAGCGCTTTCTACGAACTTGGGAACTCGATCGCGAGCGACGTGCTTTCCGTCGTCTCCTCGCGGACCCGGACGGACCAACGGCTGCTCTTCAAGGGATGAACTCGGAGCCCTTTATGACGATTCCGCATCGGAGGCGTGCGGCGACTGTGGTCCTCGCCCTCGTTCTCGCGGCATGGAGCGCGCGCCCGGCGATTGCGCAGTACGGCGCCACCTTCGGGCAGAACAAGATCGCGTACGACAACTTCCACTGGAAGGTCTACAAGTCGCCGCACTTCGACGTCTACTTCTACCCCGAGTCCCAGCCGTTCCTCGACGAGGTCGTCTCGGACGCCGAGAGCGCCTATGTCCGACTCAGCAAGGAGCTCGATCACGAGCTGCGCTTCCGCATCCCGATGGTGATCTACAAGACCCACGGAGAGTTCGAGGAGACGAACGTCGTCCTCGAAGAGCTCCCCGAGGCGGTCGGAGCGTTCGCGGAATACGTTCAGAACCGGATTGTCTTGCCGATCGACCAGCCGCCGGACAAACTCTACAAGCTCATCTCGCACGAACTCACTCATATCTTCCAGTACTCGCTCTTCTTCGAGGGGTACCTTGGGCGGGCGCTGCGCGCGCGCATCCCCACGTGGCTCGTCGAGGGGATGGCTTCGTATTTCGGGCAGGACGAGGAGAGCCTCGACCGGATGGTCATCAGGGACGCGGTCGTCAACAACTTCATCCCGCCCATCCAGGCGCTCGACTCCCTTTCGTATCTGAACTACCGCTTCGGCCACGCCGTCTTCGACTTCATCGAACAGGACTACGGCACGGAAGGAGTTCGCAACTTCATCTACGAGTACCGCAAGGTCCTCCTGACCGGCAACATCGAGAAGGCGGTCAAAGAGGCGTTCGGCACCGATATCGACACGTTCAACCGGAACTTCACCCGATACCTCCGAAAGAAGTACTTCCCGGTTCTCCTGGAAAAGAAGAGTCCCGACGACTACGGGAAGGAGATCGGGATTCATGAGCAGGGCGTCTTCACGTTCTCGCCGACCCTTTCGCCCTCGGGCGAGCTGATCGCCGCGCTGGCGAATCCCAAGATGGACCTGGACCTCGTCGTGCTCTCCGCGGAGGACGGGAAGAAGGTCAAGAACCTGACCAAGGGGTGGAGCAACAAGTACCGCTATCTCGTCGCCGAAGCGTTCTCCGGGCGACGCGACCTTTCGTGGTCCCCGGCCGGCGACCAGATCGCCGTGCTCGTGCGCAAGGAGAACACGCGGAAAATTGCGCTCTACGATTCTTTGCACGGCAAACTCGAGCGGATCATCCCTCTTCCCGGGATCGCGCAAGGCGCGAGCCCGGCGTTTTCCCCTGATGGCAGGCGCATCGCATTCGAGGGAAACAAGAACGGCGTGGTCGATATCTTCGAGCTGGACCTACAGACGAAGGCGATCCGCGACCTCACCCAAGACGACGACTACGACGCAAACCCGTGGTATGCCGCCGACGGCGTCACGTTGCTGTACAACCGGCGGATCGGCGTTTCTTGGAAGATCTTTTCGGTCGATCTTTCGGACCCGACGCAAAAGACCCAACTGACGTTCGGACCCTCGGTCGACCTGCAACCGTCGTACTCGCGAGACGGCAAAACCGTGTTCTTTTCATCGGACCGCGGCGGCTACGGCGTCTTCAACATCTTCGCTCTGGATCTCGCCTCGGGCGAGACGCGGCAGTACACCGACGTGGTCGGCGGCTGTTTCTCGCCGGTTGAGATGGCGCCGCGGGAGGAAGAGCCGTACCTCGTCTTCACGGCCTACTTCGATGGGACGTTCCGTCTCTATCGCATGCAGCTGCGGCAGTCGGAGGCTCTCGCTTCAGCCGAGACGGCCGTGGCCGGAGCGCCCGAAGCCGCGCCCTTCGAGCCGCCGCTCAACCTGAAGGCCGACCTCGCCACCATAAAGCCGTACAAACTGAAATGGGACCTCGAAGCACCCTCGATCACCGTCGGCGTCACGGATGACGGGACGTTCCTGTCGAACGTCGTGCTGCAATTTTCCGATCTGCTTGGCGACCATCGGATCGGCGTGCAGTACTACAGCGTGGCCACCTTCTCGAACTTCGTCGCCACGTACGCCAACTTCAAACATCGCAACCGCTGGGGCGTAACCGCGTTCGACCTGCGGGACTACTACCTTTCCAGTGGAGGGTTTGACAGCAGTTCCAGGCAGTCGCAGAGAAACTCGGGGGTGCAGTTCTTCGCTCAGTTCCCGCTCAATCGCTACTATCGCATCGACGCGGCCGTCACGGCGTCCGACACCGCGCAGGACGTCTTCGCCGGCTACAGCACCGACGCCGACGGGTTCGTCGTGTCGAATTTCGTTTCGGTGAACGATCGTTTCCTGACCCTGCAGCCCTCCTTCGTCGGCGACACCACGCGCTACCAATCGTTCGGTCCGTTCCAGGGGAAGCGCTTCGAACTGGGAGCGACCTACGGCCTGAATCTCGGCGGCGACCTGCCCGGCAACGTCGTCGAGTATCACCTGGATTTCCGGGCGTACAAACAACTGACGCGGCGCTCCGTGCTCGCATTCCGCGCGGTCGGGATCGTCAACAAGGGTGGCCGCGATATCTTCTACGGGGTCGGCGGCCTCAACACGCTACGCGGCTACAACTTCCGCGACTTCTATGGATCGAACGTTGCGGGCGCCAATCTCGAGCTGCGATTTCCTTTCGTCGATGAGTTGCGCTTCCCGTTCGGGCCGATCCGGAACATCCGCGGGGTCGTCTTCCTCGACGCAGGAACCGCGTGGCTTCCCAACGACGAGTTCTACGATCCGGACTTGCAGTTCGTGCGCGCGCAGCCAAATCAGAACGGGACGTTCACGAACATACCTTTCAGCTGGTGGGACGACACGAACAACCGCATGCAAGACCTGCGGGCCACGTACGGCGTGGGCTTCCAGATGTACCTTATCGGCGGACTGCAGTTCAATTGGTGCTGGGCGAAACGCCTTCCGTACACGCGCTATGTCGATGACGACCCCACGTCGGCTATCCATCTCGTCCCCGTCGAGTCCAGCATTGACGGTGTCCGCAGCGAGTTTTTCATCGCGTACGACTGGTAGACGACGGCCTCAGCGCTGGGTGTCTCTGGCCTCTCGCACCGCAAACCAGGCCGACGCGAATCCGAGAGCCGCGCCGACGAACACGACGAAGCACGACGGACCGACCGGCAGCGAACTCCCCGCGGCGAGATCGAGCAGCCCGCCGGGGATCGCCCCGGCGTAACCGCGCGCCGCGCGCCGCGCGGTCTCGACCAGGAACAGCGCGAGCAAGCCCCCCGCAAGCCCCTGCGCGACGCCGGCGACGAGAAACGGTCCGCGCACGAGCATGGGCGGCGCGCCGACGAGGTGCATGATGTCGATCTCGTCGCGTCGCGCATAAACCGTCAAGCGCAAGACCCCCGACACGACGAACGCGACCGCCGTCAGCACGACGAGCCCGAGGCTCGCCCCGCCCCAGCGCGCGATATCGAGAAGAGCGTCTATCCGGTCCAGGAACGCCTGGTCGTAGCGGATTTCCTCGACGACTTTCGCTCCAACGACGGCCGCGCCCACGGCCCGCGCCGTATCGCGCGCCTGCGGCCCGGAAAACAGCATAACCTCGAGGGAGGCGGGAAGCGGATTCGTCCCGAGCTCCGACGGTACATCCGCCAGGTCCTTGAACGAGGCGCGGAACCGACGCAGCGCCTCGTCCTTGTCGACGCGCTCCACACGCGCCACGCCGGACACGGCGGCAATCTTCGCGTAAACGGCGTCCACGTCTGCTGCGCGCGCGCCGTCGACGAGGTAAACCGAGACCCGCAGCTCGTTCTTCCAGCGACCGACGTGCGCCTTGAGATTGGCGAGGATGAGGAGATTCAGCCCCGCGACGAACATCACGGCCGCAAGGGTCGCGGTCGCCAGAAGGTTCGGGCCCGGGCTGTGCCGCCACTCGTCCACCGCATCGGAGACGAAGTACCGAAGATGGGCGATGACGGGGCTCACGCGGTAGCCAGCGGGTCACCCACCCGACCGTGCTCGAGCACGATCGTGCGGCGCTGCATGCGGCGAATCAGGTCGCGATCATGCGTGGCCACGACGACGGTCGTCCCGCGCGCGTTGATCTCGCGGAAGAGACGCATGATCTCCACGGCGAGATCGGGATCGAGATTTCCGGTCGGCTCATCCGCGAGGAGCAACTCGGGGTCGTTGACGACGGCGCGTGCGATGGCGACGCGCTGTTGCTCGCCGCCGGACAAGACGTCCGGCGTGACGTTCAAGCGGTGCTGGAGGCCGACCCCCTTGAGCGCGAGGTAGGAGCGACGCTTCTGCTCCCCGCGCGGGACACCGGCGACGTTGAGGACGTACGCGACATTCTCGAGCGCCGATTTGCGGCGGATCAGCTTGAAATCCTGGAATACGACGCCGATCGATCTCCTCAGCTCGGGAATTTTCCCCGGCGGCATCGCGACGACGTTTCTCCCGTTCACGAGAATCTGGCCTTCTGTGGGAAGCTCCCGGCGCAGCATGAGGCGGAGGAGCGTCGACTTCCCCGCCCCGGAGGGCCCGGTGATGAAAACGAACTCGCCGCGGCCGACCTCGAAGCTGACGTCCCTGAGCGCGGTGGCGCCCTCGGCGTAACTCTTCGTCAGATGGTAGATCTTGATCAGGGTCTGCCTACCAGCTCTGATTGATCAGCAAGTCCTCGGCGAGAATCTCGCCGTCCTTGTTGAAGAAGACCTGTTCGGGCTCGTCGGCAACGATGAGCTTGAACGGCGTCTCGGCGCCCTGCACCAGCATCGGTTTCGCGGATTTCACTTCCTTGCCGTTCAGGTCGATGAACGTCAGCGGGGCGACGCCGCGATAGTAGACGCCCTTCAGCTCCGTCTTGTCCTCGCCCATGACCACGCGCTGCTTGATCGATCCTTCGACGATCCACTTGCCCTGTTCGTTCTTCCTCTTCGTCCAGAAGATCGCGTACTGCGGGATTCCCACACCGCGGATCCACTGGTCGAAGAACCAATCCATGTTTCCGCCGACGACCTGTTCCATAACCTCCTGGATGTCGCGGGTGACGATCGCTTTGCGTTGAAACTGTTGCGCAAGCGCCTTGAGGAGCGCGAAGAATTTCTCGTCACCAAACGTGGAGCGGAACACGTGGAACGCATACGGGCCCTTGGCGTAGATGTTCGTCACCGCCTCGCCGCGGCCGTCGCCGGCCCAGATCGCGGTGCCGTCCTGAACACTCGCCTCGGCCTGGTACTCAAGGAGCGCCAATCGCCAATCGGCGACTTTGTCGAGGTATTTCTTCTTGCCTTGAGTACGTTCGACATATACGGCCGACGAAAGCTCGGCGAGGCTCTCGATGAACCAATAGTTCCGAAAGTTGCCAAAGGTCACGACGTGGGCCCACCACTGGTGGCCGCACTCGTGGGAAACGGTGTCCCGGTTGAGCTTTGCTACATAGCTCCCTCCGCGTTCGGCAACCTGGCCCTGGCCGCGGAAAGCCCTGAAATGGAGGAACACCATCGACGCAGGCGCCTGGGCGTAAACTCCTGCCTGGGGCACAGGATCGGCGATGACGTCCAACTTTGCGAACGGGTAGTCCACCCCGTAAATCTCCTTGAAAAGATTCAGGGCGACGGCGGCCTGCGTCGCGACAGCTCGGAGTTGCTTACCGCGAATGTCGCGCGCCCCGGCACTTGCTCCCTCTTGATCCGTGAGCTGGGCCGTGCTTCCTCTGTCCACGTAGACACGAACTGGAATCTCCGTTCCGTCGATCTTCGTGGCCTTGTAGTCGCCCGCGTCGTCGCTGATGTAGTCGCCGAAGATGACGGTCGGGAAGTTCACTGGACTCGGCGAAACCCAGCGCGACGTGCGGATCCCGTCCTTCACCGTCTCGGAGACAAGCTTGCCGACCCCCAAGATCTGATACTTGTCGGGAAGCCGCGTCGTCAGGTCGAGCGAATCGATAAAGTCCCCCAAGCGGACCAACGGGAGCCATCCACCGCGCGACAGGCCGAAGAACGAAGGATTTAGCTGGTAGATCGCGTCGTAGTTCGTGAACTGTAGCCGGAGCTTCACGACCGTCCCGGCCGGGATGGGCTTCTGGAAGATGACCAGCCCGCCGAACGAAAACAGCCGAGTCCATGTCAACTCGTTGCCGTTATCGTCCTGGATCGAATTGATGAAGAGCTTGACGTCCTTGGTTGAGTCGTCCCCGTCGTCGACCCTTTCGCGGGCGATGAAAAATGGAAGTCGCTTCAACTCAAGTTTGGTCTTGAGGGTGTAGGTGATATCGCCCGAGACTGCCGTCGGGTCATCCAGACCGAGGTCGACGCTGCCGACAAGACCCGTGAGATCGAAGTCGCGTGCGGCCTGGTCCTCGCGTTGCTCGAGAATGTAGGGATCGATCTTTCCGCGCATGTCCTCGCTGTAATACGCGAAGAGATTTCCGTAGCCGGTTGCGCTGAATGAAACCTGCCAGGGCTCGAAGTCATCGTAGGACAGTCCTGCGTAGTGTTCCTTCATGCCTTGGCGCTTGAAGGTGAAGCTCCAGTAGCGGTTGTCCTGGTCGGGAGGAAGCCTCAGACCGGCGAACGGGTTGTCCTTCCTATCCGTCTCGGTGTCTTTCGTCTCGTCGTCGAGCGCCTTGCGCATCCTTGCCATCGCGCCGGTTCCGCCTGAGCTTTCGCCCGAGCCGAGTTGTTTCAATCCCGCAAAAACTCGCGTCATGAACTCGTCGCACGACTTCGGGTCGCAGTTGATCGACAGTGATTCGGGCTTGAAGACGAGGTCGTCCGGATGATCTCGCGCGAGTTTGACGTCGAGCACGCGGTAGTAGTCGGCCTGCGATGCGCCGGCCGGTGGCTCGAAATCGAACTTGAGGTCGTCGGCAAAAACGTGGAACCCGCCGGTCTTGTCGAGGAGTCTGGAGGCATACGCGTAACCGTTGGTCGCCGAGACCTTCAGTCCTTCTTTCTCGAACGACAGGGAGTCAAACCTGTACACCCAAGGCACCCCGAAATAACCCCGGTAGAGTTCCACCACGTCGTCCTTCTTCTCTTGCTTCGCTATCGACCACTTGCCGGCAAGATCTCTCTTTAGGGTCAGCTCGAAACGCTCGGTACGCAGTTGAGTGGTCTCGTTTCCCGATGCGGGTTCCAGCGTGTCCTGGATGTAGCCAACCGTGTACGTGGAGTCGTCGACTCTTTGAAATGTCTTCGAATACGTGCCGCGCTTGTATCCGAATCCGTCTTTGTCCCTCTCGTCGGCGAGCTTCCGACCTTTGTCTTTCAAAACGCTCTCGATCGACTGGCGAACCATCGGAGGGACTGGGTTATCTCCGGCGACCGCGCAGGGTCCAACGGTCGACAGGCTCATCGCGGCGACGACGACAGCGCGAACAACTCGTTTGATCATCGGATCTCCCGTGCCCGGGCGCTTGAAGGGGCATGCTCCACATCGAAAGTCGAATTCTATCCCAGCGCGGGCCCGCGCGCGGCTCACGCCGAGTAGAACCGACGTTCCTCGCGAACCATGTCGCGAAGGAGGCCCGCGGGGCGGAACCGCTCGCCGTGGGCGTCGGCCAGCCTGGAGAGACGATCGACGAGGACGGCCGGCCCGATGGAATCGGCGTAGCGCAGGAGGCCCCCGCGAAAGGGAGGGAAACCAGTTCCGTAGACCATCGCCACGTCCACGTCGCGCGGCTCGCGCACGACACCGTCCTCCAGGCAGATCGCTGCCTCGTTGACCATCACGAGAACCATGCGCTCTTGCAGCGTCTCGACCGGAAGATTCAGCGCAACCGCGGCCCCCGCGAGCTTTGGGACCGCCGCATCGGGACGGTTTCGTCTGCCGTTCTTGTAGTGGTAGAAGCCTCTCCCGTTCTTCTTGCCGAGGCGGCCGCCGGAAACGATAGCCTGGAGGATGGGTGTCGCCGCCCCGATACGCTTGCCGAACGCCCCCTCGAGCACCGCGGCCGCGTGCTGTCCGGTGTCGAGCCCGATCTCGTCCATCAACGCGAAGGGGCCCATCGGCATCCCGAAGGCCTGCATTGAGCGGTCGGCATCTTCGATCGCGACACCTTCGGCGAGAAAACGCAGAGCTTCGTTGAAGTAGAGCATCAGGATGCGGTTGACGAGAAAGCCCGGAGAGTCGCGAACGACGACCGGGACCTTTCCGAGCTCGAGCGCAAGGGCGTGGACGGTGGACACGGCCTCCGGCGAGCTGCGCTGCCCGGCGATCACTTCGACGAGAGGCATACGGTGCACGGGGTTGAAAAAATGCATTCCGACCACACGCTCGGGACGGACCGCTCGCGCGGCGATGTCCGAAATCGGGATCGTCGACGTATTGGAGGCGAATACCGCGCGCGCTCCGATCCGCTCTTCCATCGCGGCCAATACCTTCTGCTTCACGTCGAGATTCTCGACCACGGCCTCGAGAACGATGTCGACTCGCGACAGGCCGGTCTCGTCGAGCGTCGGCGCGATGAATCCGAGCCTCTGGCGCAGTTCGCGCGGCGAGAGGCGTTTACGGTCCACCTGTTCGCGCCAGATCTTGGATGCCTGCCTCAGCGCCGCAAGCAGAGCATCCCCGCGAAGATCCCTGAGGCGAACGGGAATCCCCTTGTCGGCGATCAGCTGAGCGATTCCCCCTCCCATGATCCCGGCTCCCAGCACGGCCGCGCGGCGCACCTTCCGAGGGAGGGCGACGATGCCTCCGGCGTCCTTCTTGAGCGCCGACTGGCTCTTGAAGAGCCACATCAGGTTCTTCGCCGTCCGCGTCGGCACTAGCTCGCCGACGATGCGCGCTTCGAGATCGAGCCCCTGGGACATCGGCATGGAGAACGCCGCGTCGATCGCCTCGAGCGCGCGGAACGGAGCCGGGTAGCTCTCGGGGCTCGCCTTGGCCTCCGTGGCCTTCCGTGCCCTACCGATGACGAAGTGACGAAGCGGCGGCGTGATCTCGACGAGACGCGCGGTCAGAGATCGGTGGCGTTTGAGGCCCGCGGCGGCCTTCAACATCAGCTTGATCGTCTCGCGCTCGAGGTACGCCTCGGGAACGACGAGATCGACGAGTCCCATTCTCTGCGCGCGCTTAGCGTCGAGCGTGCGTCCGGACAGGATCAGGTCGAGCGAGGGGACGAGCCCCACCAGGCGGGGCAACCGCTGGGTGCCGCCGAAACCGGGGATGATCCCGAGTTGCGTCTCGGGAAGCCCGATTTTCACGACCTTCGAATCGGACGCGACCCGCACAGTGCAGGCGAGCGCGAGCTCCGTGCCGCCACCTAGACAGACGCCATTGATGGCGCACGCGGAAGGAATCGGCAGGTCGGCGACTTTTTGGAAGATGATCTGTCCGAACCGAGCCCCTTCCGCGGCTTTGAAGGCGTCGGTGAACGAGGCGATGACCTCGATGTCCATCCCGGCGATGAAATTTTCAGCCTTTGCACTCTTGAAAATCAGCCCACGCACGTCTTCGCGGCCGCGGACGGATTCGAGCAACTCGCCAAGGTCGGAGAGTAGATCGGACGTGAGCAGGTTGACCTTGTCTTCGCGCCGATCGAAGACGACGTGGATGATCCCGTTCGGGTCGATCCAGTGATTCATGCCGGCAGCATCGCTCATCCGGCTAGCTCCTCTCGACGACGACGGCGCCGCCTTGGCCGCCGCCGATGCACAAGGTCGCGAGGCCGAGCGACTGATTCGCCCGGGCCATTTCGCGCAGCAACGTCAGGATCAACCGGCCTCCCGAAGCGCCGACCGGGTGACCGAGCGCGATCGCGCCACCGTTCACGTTGACGCGTTCGAGAGGCGGAGCGCCCACCGCCCCGGTGCCGAGGTTGTCTTCGCAGAACGAGCGCGAGTCGAACGCCTTCAGGCACGCGAGGACCTGCGCCGCGAACGCCTCGTTGATCTCGACGCGCTCCATGCGGGCCATCGTGAGCCCGCCCGCGCGCCGGAGGGCGATCGGCGATGCGAGGACCGGTCCGATCCCCATCCGCTCCGGATCGCACCCGGCGAATCCCCACGACCGGATCTTCCCCATTACTGGGAGACCGAGCGCACGCGCCCTTTCGCCCGAAGCGAGAACGAGCGCGACGGCGCCGTCGGTGATTTGGGACGAGTTGCCCGCGGTGACCGTTCCGAACCTACGGTCGAAAAGAGGCTTCAGCTTCGCGAGTGCCTCCAAGGTCTGATTCTCGCGAATGCCGTTGTCCCGGTCCGCGCTCTCGTCGAATCTCGGCGGGACCGGCAACGGGATCACCTCGCCCTGCATCCGCCCCTCGTTCCACGCCGCGGCCGCGAGCCTGTGGCTCCGCATCGCGAAGGCGTCCTGGTCCTCGCGACCGATCCCGAACTCGCGGGCGAGCACTTCGGCGGTCTCGCCCATGTTGAGGCCTGAGACGGGGTCGGTGAGTCCGAGCTCGAGCGCGACGACCGGCTGGAAGTGGCGCGGGCGAAAGCGAGCGAAGGCCGCCAGCCGCGACACGAGGTTTCGCGCGCGGGCGATCGACGTCCAGATGTCCTGCGCCTCGTCGCAAAAGAGCAACGGTATGAGAGACATCGACTCGACGGCGGCGGCAACGACAAGTTCGGCGTCTCCGGACCGGATCCGGTAGGAGGCCTCGACCACGCTCTCGATCCCCGAGGCGCAATTGCGGCTGACCGTGAACGCCGGGACTTTCTCGGGAATTTTCGCTTCCAGCGCTATGACGCGGGCGACGTTGGCGGCGTCGGCGGGCCCGGCGATGTTCCCGACGATGACTTCGTCGATCGCCTCGGCGTCGATCTCGGCGCGCTCGATCGCCTCGCGGACCGCGGCGCGACCGAGCTCGACGGCTCCGACCCTCCGGAACAGCGTTCCAGCCTTGACGAATGGCGTGCGCGCTCCTGCCACGACGACGACGTCGCGATCTCCGATCATGCTAGCCGTCCGTTTCTCGGCGAATGCCGTACGCCTCGAGTTTCTTGTACAAATTGGACCGTGGCGTGTCGATCGCCTTCGCCGTGGCCGCCACGTTCCAGTCGTGCTCCTCGAGCTTGGCGATGATGAACGCGCGCTCGGCGGCATCCTTGAAATTCTGGAGTGTGGCCGCTCCCGATCCGGCCGGCGGGGCCGCGGCCTCGGAGTTCCCCGCGGGGGCCAAGCCCAAACCCGCAGGAATGTCATCGGCGTGAATCGTGCCTCCGGGCGTCATGATCACCAGACGCTCGATCGCGTTTCTCAACTCGCGGACGTTGCCGCGCCAGGGAAGTCGTGAGAGCGCCTCGATTGCGTCCGAGGAAACCGCTTTTTCCTTGAGTCCGTTTTCGGCACAAAACGACTGCGCGAACCAGGTCACGAGCGGGGCCACGTCCTCGCGTCGCTCGCGCAACGACGGGAGATGGATCGGCACGACGTTCAGGCGGAAGAACAGATCCTCGCGGAAGCGGCCCTGTGCGATTTCGTCTTCGAGACGCTTGTTGGTCGCCGCAATGACCCGAACGTCCACGACGAACGACCTGGCGGCGCCCACCGGCTCGATCTCACCGTCTTGCAGTGCCCGGAGGACCTTAGACTGCGCCCTCAAACTCATGTCCGCGACCTCGTCGAGGAAGATCGTCCCACCGTCGGCCTGTGAGAATTTCCCTGCCTGGTCGCGGAGAGCCCCTGTGAACGAGCCCTTGTCGTGGCCGAACAGCTCGGACTCGATGAGCTCCTCGGGGATCGCCGCGCAGTTGACCTTGACGAACGCCTTGTCCGCGCGCGCGCTGTTCCGATGGATGGCACGCGCGACCAACTCCTTGCCGGTGCCCGATTCTCCGGTGACGAGAACCGAGGCCTTCGTCGGCGCCGCGAGCGCGATCTGGCCGGAGACGGCTTTCATCGCGGCCGAATCCCCGATCATCTTGAACCGCTCCTCGAACGTGAGCTTTAAGGCGCGATTCTCCTTCTCGAGGCGGCCGCTCTCGAGCGCGTTGCGTACGACGAGAAGGACGCGATCGCGCTCGAGGGGCTTCTCCATGAAATCGAAAGCCCCCAGGCGCGTCGCCTCGACCGCGGTCGCGATCGTGCCGTGCCCGGAGATGACGATGATGGGAAGCGCGGGATCCGACTGTTTGACCCGGGCGAGGATCTCGAGCCCGTCCATGCGCGGCATCTTGATGTCGAGAAGGACGACGTCGGGGCGTTCGGCGTCGAGTCGCTTCAGGGCCTCTTCGCCGGACGACGCCTCGGAAAGCTCGTACCCTTCGTACTCGAGGATCATACGGAGCGACGATCGGATATCGCTCTCGTCATCGACAACGAGCACAAGCGGTTTTCGGCGCGGCGCCATGGTGCCCGCAAAATAACACACGCCGCGCGACCCTCTCGGGAGCGCGCGGCGCTGGCGGGAGGTTGGAATTTACTTGGACTTCGGCTGAGGGACGGTCAGAAAGAAGATCTCGGTCCGGCCGCCGAGATCGACGTCTACTTTCACCGACTCGCCCGGCTTCAGACCCTTCACGATGCGGTTCCATTCGGCGACGGATTTGAGAGGGACGTCGTCGATCGACGTGATGACCTGCCGTGGAGACAAGCCCTCTTCCGCAGCATCCGATTCAGGATCGACCGAGACGATCATCATTCCGGGAGCGTCGGCGTCCATCTTGAGCTGCTTGCGTGCAAACGACGGGATCGCTTGAACCTTGATGCCGAGCCCCTCGCTGCTCATGACCGGTACCGTCGCGTCGTCGTCCGACTTCGGCTCGTTCTCCGGTCCCTCCGAATCGAAATTCGGTCGGGTGGTGAGCGTGACGTCGACCTTCATGGTTGCGCCGCCGCGCAGGATCTCGAGCTTGACGGTCTCACCGGGTTTGCGCGACGCGATCATCCCGAGCAGATCCTGGTTGTCCTTCACGGGGTTGCCGTCGATCTTGCGGATCAGATCGTTCTTCTGGATGCCGGCGTCCGCGGCGGGGCCCTTGGGCACCACGTCCGTGATAATCACCCCGTTACTGTCGGGGAGCTTGTAATACGCCTTCGCACTATCGTTCATGCCGGTGCTGTTCATCGTGATGCCGAGATAGCCGCGCTTTACCGAGCCGCCGGAGCGAAGCTCTTCCGCGGCCTTGCGAGCTTCATTGATCGGAATCGCGAAGCCGATCCCCTCCGCCATCTCGCCGCGTTGAATCGCCGTGTTGATCCCGACAACTCGCCCCTGGCCGTCGATGAGAGGTCCGCCGGAGTTGCCGAAGTTGATCGCCGCGTCTGTTTGGATGAAGTTCGCGAGACCGGGCACGGTGTTGCCGATGCCGACCTGACGCTTCTTGCCTGAGACGACGCCGACGGTCACGGTGCGCTCGAGTTCGAACGGGTTCCCGATCGCCATCACCCACTGCCCGACCTTGAGCGAGTCGGAGTCCCCGAGGGGCAGGGTCGGCAGCTTCCTTCCTTTGGGGTCGATCTTGATGAGTCCGAGATCGATCATCGGATCGGTCCCGACTACGTCGGCCTCGAACCTCTCCCCCGTATCGAGCGTCACCTGCAGCTTCGTCGCTCCCTCGACCACGTGGTTGTTGGTCAGGATGTAGCCGTCGCTCGTGATGATGAACCCGGAACCGGAGGAGACACTCCGTTGCGGCCGGGGCTGCCGCGGGTTGATTTGGGGATGGCCCCGGGGAGTTTGCGGACCGCCGGGGCCGAAAAAGAATCGAAACAACGGATCCTCCGGGCTCTCGTTTCCCCCTTCGGATTCAGCGTCGCCGTTCTTGTCGACCGTTGTGTTTTGCACGCCGACGACCGCGGGGAGAGTGTCCGAGGCGATCTCCGAGAAGTCCGGGAGTGAAACGGTGCGTTCGGGCGCCGACGTCGCCGCCGGGAAAGCTGCCGCCGCCACCGCAGGTGCGGCGTGCATCACGGCGGGCGCGTTCAGACGCCCTCCCAGGATCATTCCGAACACGATGCTGACCGCGACGACGCCGAGCAGCGCCACAACACTCGACTTGCGACTCATGACGGGTGACCTCCGAAAAATGGGATGACGATCAAACGGCGCGACCGACGATGCGTCCGCCTTCCGTCGGCAGCAAGTCGGCGACCGCGCTCCGGAGAACCCCGACGTCGACAGGCTTATCGAGGACATGATCGACGCCGAGATGTCTCGCCTGTTGCCTCACCCCGTCGTTGAGGAAAGCAGAGACGAGAATACAGCGCGCCTTGAACTCCCTCCGCCGCAGCTCGGCCAGCAGGGTCAGACCGTCCATCTCCGGCATCTTGTAATCGATGAGGAGCAGATCGACGTCCTCGAGATTCCGTCCGTCCATC
>Ga0315290_10000630_pt1 | contig 23180 bp, 13 predicted proteins | sample YL17G12_0_MG_FD_203627 | JGI IMG/M metagenome (GOLD analysis project Ga0315290, IMG submission 203627) | Sediment microbial communities from Yellowstone Lake, YNP, Wyoming, USA - YL17G12_0 | ecosystem: Environmental > Aquatic > Freshwater > Lake > Sediment | place: USA: Wyoming | collected... | reverse complement strand
CGTGGCGGGCGAGGGCCTCGAGGGCCGACGCCTTGCGGGCGTCGCCGGGCGGCGCCGCCAGATTGAGAGCTTCCGCCACGAAGCGGCTCGGCTTGGCCGGCCGCTTGCCGCCCAGGTCGCGCGCCCCGGTGAGCACCAGCTGCTCGCGGGCCCGCGTCATGCCCACGTAGAACAGCCGCCGCTCCTCCTGCAGATGGGCGTCGCCCTGGGGCGGGGCCTCGCGCAGGAGCGCCTCGGGGAAGTCCAGCGGCGTGCCGCGGGCGCTGCCCGGGAAGCGTCCCTGGGTGAGTCCGGCCAGGAAGACGACCGGGAACTCGAGGCCCTTGGCGCGGTGCACCGTGAGCACCTGCACGGCATCCTGGTCGTCGTCGGGCTCCGCCTGCGGCGGGCTGTCGCCGGCCTCGCGCAAGAGCTCCAGGTGGCGCACGAAGTGCGGCACGCGGTCCTCGGGCGCCAGGAGCGAGAAGCCGCGCGCCACCTCGAAGAAGCGCGCCAGATTCTGCACCTTGCGCTCGTCGGCCGGCTCGGCCGAGCCCGACAGCCGCTCCAGCCAGCGCGAGCGCTCGAGGAAACGGTAAAGCACCTCGCCGGTGGGGCGAGTCACCGCCGCTTCGCGCAGCCACGCCAGGTCGCGCAGGCACTCGCCGAGCGGCTCGCGGGCCGCCTCCGAGAGCGGCGTCTCCCCGGGGGCCTGGCCGGCGGCGAGCGCCGCTTCGGCGACCTCGAGGAGCGCGCGGTTGCGGCGACGCGCGGTGCCGGCGAGGGCGGCCAGGTCGCGGGCCGGCACGCGGTACACCTCGGAGCCCGCCAGGTGGTAGAGCGCCGTCGAGTCGCCCGGGTCGGCGACGGCGCGCAGCAGGTGCGCGCAGAGGCGCACCTCGTCGGCGTCGTAGAGTCCCTGGTTGCCGGTGTAGCGGTGCGGCACGTCGCGGTAGGCGAGGGCCTGCAGGAGCGGCCGGGCGATGAGGTGGGTGCGCGCCAGGACGGCGAAGTCGCCCCAGCGCCGCCGGCCGGTCTCCACCGCCTCGCGCACGCGCCGGGCGATGAAGTCGGCCTCGGTCGAGGCGGTGTCGAACCAGTGGAACTCGGGCGGCGCCCCGGCGGCGTGCGCGGCGCGCGCCACCAGGCGTTTGTCGACGCCGATCCGGGCCTCGAGCCGGTCGGGATCGTTGTGCCGGATGAGCCGGTAGGCGGCGTCGAGGATGGGCTGGGTCGAGCGGTAGTTGTCGACCAGCACGGCGCGCGCCGTGTCGGGGTAGGCGTCGACGAACTGCGCGAGATTGGCGTAAGCGGCGCCGCGGAAGCGGTAGATGCTCTGATCGTCGTCGCCCACCACGGTGAGGTTGCGGTGCGCCTCGCCGAGGGCTTGCAGCAGCCGGAACTGGGCCACGTTGGTGTCCTGGAACTCGTCCACCAGGACGTAGCGGTAGCGCTCGCCGACCTCGCGGCGCACGCGCGCGTGGTCGGTCAGGAGCCGCAGCGAGAGCCACATCAGCTGCCCGTAGTCGCACAGGCCGTGGGCGCCCAGCAGTTCCAGGTACGTCCCGTAGAAGGCGGCGATCTCCGCCTGCTCGGCCGCCGCCTCGCGGGTCGCGTCGTCGCCGGCCGCGGCGGCCAGCCGGCGGGCGTAGGCGGCGTACTCCTCGGGCGAGACGGCCTCGTCGCGGGCCCGGTTGACCGCCCCGAGCAGCGCGGCCAGGTGCTTGGTGGGGTCGCCCAGCGGGCGCAGGCGCGCCAGCGGCAGCTCGAAGAGGTGCTCGCGCAGGAAGACCAGGCCCTCGGCCTCGTCGAGGATGCGCGGCTCGCCGGGCAGGCCGAGGAGCAGCGCGTACTCGGCCAGCAGGCGCCGCCCGAAGGCGTGGAACGTGGAGATGGTGACGTCGGCGTAGCCGTAGGGGACGAGCACGTCGACGCGCGCCTCCATCTCGGCCGCCGCCTTGTCGGTGAAGGTGAGGGCGAGGATCTGGGAGGGGCGGGCCCGCTTGGCGGCGATGAGCCAGGCGATGCGCCGCGTGATGACGCCGGTCTTGCCGGTGCCGGCCCCGGCCAGCACGAGCAGCGGCCCCTCGCCGTGGGTGACGGCGCGGCGCTGGGGCTCGTTCAGGTCGTCCAGGATGGGAGAGAGAACCTCACCGCCGGAGAGCGAGACCGGGGACGTCGCCATGAGCGGACGCTAGCAAAGGGAAGGGACCGATTCAACGCGGCCCGGCCGCCGCCTTGACCGCCGCGCCGGGCGCTGCCTATGGTGCGCGCATGCCGTGTCGTCCTGCCCCGCCGCGCGCGGGCGCGCGCCCCGCGCCCGTGGCTGCAGTCCTCCTGCTGGCCCTGGCGGCCGCCGTGCTCCCCGCGCTGCTCGCCGGCTGCGCGAGGCTCGACACCGGCGAACCGCGCGCCGGCGGCACGCTGGTGCTGGCGCTCGCCGACTCGCTGGACCTCGACCCGCGCACCTCCCACGGCGATCTGGCCGCGCCCTTCCTGGCTCTGCTCCACGAGGGGCTGGTGCGCTTCGACTCGACGGGCCGCGTCGTAGCGGCGCACGCGGCGGCGTGGAAGGTGAGCGGCGACGGGCGCACCTACACCTTCGCGCTGCGCCCGGACTGGCGGTACGAGGACGGCACTCCGGTGGCCGCCGCCGACTACGTGCGCGCCCTCGAGGCGCTCTTCGCCGCCGACCCCGTGTCGCCGGCGCGGCCGCGGTTCTGGAGCCTGGACGGCGCCGTGTCGCGCCGCCGGCGCGATCGCGGGCCGCTGGGGGTCTCGGCCCCCGATCCGCGGACGCTCGTCGTCCGCCTGTGGGCGCCCGACGACGCGCTGCTCGAGAAGCTGGCCCAGCCGCGCTACGCGGTCCCGCTCGCGGCGCCCGGGCGGGAGGCGAGTTCGGGGCACGCCTTGGCCACCGGGGCCTACCGGCTGGCCCGGCGGGGGCGCGGCGAGCTCGTCCTGGTGCGCAACGGGAGATACCGCGGCGCCACTCCGGGGCATCTCGACACCATCCGGGTGCGCACCGGGATCGCGGCCCGGCGGGCCGCGCTCGGCCTCACGAGCGGTGCGGTCGGGATGCTCTGGCCGGTGCCGGTCGAGTTTCGCCTGCGGCTGTCGCGCGATCCTCGGCTCGGATACGCGCAGAGCGGCGGCCCGGGGGAGCTGCACTGGCTCTTGGTGCTGAATTGCGAGCTGGCCCCCACGGCGCGTCAGCAGGCGCGCCAGGCGGTGGCGCGCGCCGTGAATCGGCAGCGGGTCGTGGGGCTTCTGATGCCCCTGGCCTCGCCGTGGCGCGGCTACGCTCCCGGCGGGCCGCCTTCGAGCGCGGCCCCGGGATTCGATCCGCTCGCCTCACAGTCGGCGCTCGACGCCGCCGGGTACCCGCGCGGCATCGAGCTGGCCGTCCAGGTCCCGCGCGGCTCGGTCGAGGCCGCAGCGGCCCGCGGCCTCGTCTCCGATCTGGGCCGCGCGGGCGTGTACGGGGAGATCCGTCTGCGCGCGCGGGCCGAGTTCGAGGCGGCCCGGCTGGCCCGCCGCGGCGCGGTCGCGTCGTTCTGGAGCTGGCGGGCGCCGACCTCCGACCCGCTCTCCAACCTCGCCGAGCTGCTGCTCAACCGCAGCCTCGACGAGCGCTGGGGCGGCAACCTCGGTTTCTTCCGGAGTTCGGGCAGGGCGGCGTTCGACTCCCTGCTGCTGGGCGGGCTGCGGGAGCGCGGGCCGCAGGAGCGGGCCGCGGCCCTCGGGGAGGCGGAGACCCGCCTGGGGGAGGAGATGCCCTTCGTCCCCGTGGCCCGGGTGCGGGAAGAGGTGTATTTCCGCAGCACCTTGCGGGGGGTGAGGTTCCACCCGCGCTACGGGCTGGACCTGGCCCACGTCTGGCTCGTCCCCTGAGGAATACCCGAAATCGCCCACCAAAGCGCACATCTCCTCTTGACGCCTGGGGCTTATCTCGCATAGGATTACAGCGGTCAGGTTAGGTCGCTAGGAGAGCTCAATCAACAGGTACACGCACCCAATGCGCGATCCTCGCGGCCGGGGCCGCACTTTCCGCCCTCCATGCGGCTTCTGCCCCAATCCGTCACAACCAAGGTCTGTCCGACAGGAGTCTTGAATGACCGGGCGATCCCCGCTTCTGTGCTCCCTGCTGCTTCTGTTCGTCGCCGCCGGATCGTGCGTTTCCGTCGCCATGGCCGGAACGGTCGTCCGCACCTTCACCTTCTCGCCCGGCGATGTGACGGTCGCGGGTGACGAGCGCGGCTACCTGCGCTACTCCTTCGAGGGCGGTGCTCCCTGGGGCGATCCCGGATCTCCCGAGGTGCCGGGGCTCTCGGTGCTGGTGGACCTGCCCGCCGGCACGCGGGCCGTAGCGCTGCGCGCGACGGCCGGTGGCTTCGTGGACCTGCAGGGTGGGGCGCCGGTGCGCCCGGCGCAGCGGCCGGCCAGCGGACTCGAGCCGCCGAGCTGGACCGAGCCCATGGCGGCGCGCTACGGCGAGAGTGAGTGGACCTCCTCCCCGCCGGCCGTGCTCGGCCCCGCGGGGACGATGCGCGGGCGCTCCTTGGCGTCGTTGGTGCTCCTGCCCGTGCAGGTGATCCCGGCCACCGGCCGGGCCCGCCTCGCCACGCGGATCGAAGTGACGGTCGAGACCGCCGCCGACCCGCAGGCGCTGGTGCGCAAGCGCATCGTGCCGGAGTGGGAGGTGGAGATGGACGCGGGTTTCGCCGCCGTGCTCTCGCGTGGGCCTGAGGCCGTGCGCCAGGGCATCGAGAGCGGCCGGCGCTGGTCTGCCGCCCCGGCCCTGGGGCCGCAGATCGGCGGGCTCGGCGCCGCGGCCGCGGGCCCCGGCCTCACCCGCCCCTTCGCGCCTACCGCCCTGCCCTCGACCCTGGGCAGCCCGGTCGAGTACCTGATCATCACCAACGAGGCGATGAAGCCGGTGCTGCAGACGCTCGCCGACTGGAAGACCGAGAAGGGCGTGCCGGCGGCCGTGCGCACGGTCGAGTTCATCGAGCAGAACTACCCCTTCGGCGTCGACCGCGCCGAGCGCGTGCGCATGTTCGTGCGCGACGCCTACACGCAGTGGGGCACGCTGTGGGTGCTGCTGGCCGGCGACACCCCCGTGATCCCGGTGCGCTACGCGCACACCACGTTCTTCGGCGGCGCCGAACTGGCCACCGACCTCTACTACTCCGACCTCGACCGCGGGTGGAACGCCGACGGCGACTCGCTGTTCGGCGAGGGTTTCATCGACATCTACACGCCGGGGGACGAGCTCGACCTGTACCCCGACGTGTACGTGGGCCGCGCCCCGATCGAGAATCCGTCCCAGGCGCAGACCTTCGTGGACAAGCAGCTGCTCTACGCGGTGAACCCGGCGGCCGGATACCTGTGCAAGGGCCTGTTCTTCGCCGAGGTGCTGTTCCCGCAGGACTGGCAGCAGGGGCAGAGCATCGCCTCGGATGGCGCCACCATCGCGGAGCACGCCATCTCGCGGCTCTCGGGCTGCATCCAGCCGACGCGCCTCTACGAGAACTACACGGCGTTCCCGGGAGCCCTGCCGCTCACCAAGCAAGCGGTCGTCGACTCGATGAACGCCGGCTACAACCTCCTGCATCACGTCGGGCACGGCTACCGCAATTCGATGTCGTGCGGTGACGCGGCCCTCAACAATCCCGACGTGGTCGCGCTGCACAACCTGCCCAAGGTGTCCGGTTTGCTCTACGCCATCAACTGCACGTCGGCGGCGCTGGATTTCGAGTCGATCAGCGAGGAGTTCCTGCTGGCGTCCGGCGGCGGCGCGGCCTGTGTGATCGGCTCCACCAACTACGACTTCCCGGCCACCGGCGACGGCTACCAGAACGAGTTCTACAACCTGATGTTCCAGGACGGCTTCACCCGCATCGGCGAGGCGCAGGCGCTGTCGAAGGTGCCGTTCATCGGCTTCTCGAACTTCGACAACGTCCAGCGCTGGACGCAGATGACCCTCCTCATGTTCGGCGATCCCGAGATGCGGCTGTGGACGGAGGAGCCGGTCGCCCTGAGCGTGTCGCACCCCGCGAGCCTCACGCTGCGCGACACGACCGTGACCGTCGCGGTGCAGCGCGGCGGCCAGCCGCTGCCGAATGCCACCGTCTGCCTCTACAAGGCCGGCGAGGATTACCGCATCGGCACGACCGACGGGGCCGGACAGGTCACGCTGTCGGTCCACGCCGCCAGCACCGGCACCGTCAAGGTGACGGTGACGGCACTCGATTCGCGGCCCTACCGCGGGACCCTCACGGTCACGGGAACGGCCCAGGTCGCGCTGGTGTCGCGGCCGGCGGACCGCAGCCTGGCCGACAGCGGAGGCGGCACGGTGGGCAACGGCAACGGCGTGCTCGACGCCGGCGAGACCGTGAACCTGACGCTGCCCGTGACCAACCTGGGCGGCGCCGGGTCGGGGAGCGCCACGGCCACGCTCCTGAGCCTCGACTCCCGCGCCGTCGTCCTGGTGGGCGCCGGCTCCTACGGCGTGATCCCGGCCGGAGGCTCGGCGGCCGGCACGCAGTACCGCATCTCGGTGGCACGCAGCGGCGTGCTCGACGGCGACGAGATGCACTTGCGGCTGGTCATCAGCGACGGCCTCGGCCGCCAGTATCCGGCCGATCACTTCCTGGTCGTGCGGGCTCCCAAGGTGCAGCTGCTGGCGCGCCTGCTCAACGACGGCGGCGGCGGCAACGGCGATCAGTTCCTCGACGTCGGCGAGACGGCCGATTACACGGTGACGCTGGTGAACCTGGCCGAGGGTGTGGCGCGCGGCGTGACCGCCACCCTGACGGCGGCGTCGGCGGGCGTGGCGGTGCTCGACGGCAGCTCGTCGTTCGGCAACCTGGGAGCGCTGGGCCAGGCGACGGGCGACGTGTTCCGCGTGCAGAACCTCTCGCAGCCCGATCCGCGCTTCACGCTGGCGGTGAGCGACTTCTACGGGCCGCTGTTCACGCAGGAGGTCAACTTCACGGCCCCGGCGGCTCCGGCCAACCTCTTGCCCGCGGGCTCGGCCACGAGCATCACCATGGTGTGGACGCTGTCGCCGGCCGCCGACCTGGCGGGCTACAACATCTACCGCGCGAACAGCCAGGGCGGGCCGTTCACGAAGCGCAACTTCGTCCCCAGCGGCCGCAGCGCCTACTATTCCGATGAAGGTCTGGCGGCGCTGACCCGCTACTACTACTACGTCACGGCGGTGGACTCCTCGGGCAATCAGTCGGCGGCCACTGCGGTGCAGTCGGCGAGCACCAACCCGCCGATGCATGTCGGGTTCCCGATCCCGATGGGGCGCACGACGCCGTCCTCGCCGGTGATCGGCGACCTGGAGCGCGACGGGCAGCTGGAGGTGGTGGTGGGGTCCGAGGTGCTCTACGCCTGGCACGCCAACGGCCAGGGGGTCGTGGACGCCGACGGCAGCGAGCGCACCTCCGGCGACTTCACGATGCAGGGCACCTACTATGCCGGCGCGCCGGCCATCTCCGACCTCGACAATGACGGGGTCATGGACATCGTGGCCTGCGCCTGGGAGACGAAACTGCTCTACGTCTTCGGGCCCGACGGCTCGGTGAAGCCCGGCTTCCCGGTGAGCCTGCTCGACGCGGTGTGGTCGTCACCGGCGGTCGGCGACGTGGACGGGGACGGTTTCAAGGAGATCGTCTTCGCTTCCAATGGCGCCCGCTTCTACGCCTTCAACCACGACGGCACCGAGCTGCGCGACGGGGACGGCAACCCGGGCACCCAGGGCGTCTTCTTCGTGATGGGGGCGGCCGACAACTACGGCAGCCCGGCGCTCGCCGACCTCGACCACGACGGCAAGCTCGATATCATCGCCGCCAGCCGCGATGGCAGGATCTACGCCTGGCGCTGGAACGGGACCGCCATCTCCGGTTTCCCGTACGGCCCGTTCGGGGCGTTCACCGCCAGCCCCGCGGTGGGCGACGTCAACAACGACGGCAAGTGGGAGATCTTCGCGCCGGCCGGCGACAACCGCCTGTACGGGGTGGCGGAGAACGGCGTCGCCGTGGCCGGGTTCCCGGTCCTCGGCATACCGTTCACGGGCACCTCGCGGGCTCCGTCGCCGGCGCTCGTCGACATCGACGGGGACGGGCAGCGCGAGATCCTCTGCGCCGGCACCGACGGCCAGCTGCGCATCGTGCGCAACAACGGCGCCTACTATCCCGGGTGGAGCGCCGTGCGCTTCACGAGCAAGACCTCGGCCGCGACCGAGTCCTCGCCGGTGGCGGCGGACTTGGACGGTGACGGGCACATCGAGATCCTCATCGGCTCGGAGGACGCCCAGTTCTACGGCCTCAGAGACGACGGGCAGCCGCTGGCCGGGTTCCCCATCCGGCTGGACGGCGAGGTGCGCGGCACGCCGATGATCTGGGACTTCGACCAGAACGGCAGCGCCGAGATCCTGCTCGCCGGCTGGGACAAGAACATGTACGTGTGGACCTACCCCGGCACCTACGTGCCGAACATGGCGCGCGAGTGGGTGATGTTCCGTCACGACTCGGAACGCACCGGGCGCACCACGACGTCCATCCTGGTGGGGGTGGAGGGTGTGGCCGTGCAATCCGTCGAGCCGATCGACGGCGGCATCCGGCTGCGCTGGAAGCTGCCGCCCGAGGCGCTCGCCGACGGCGGGCGCTGGCTGGCCTTCCGGGCCGACGGCGGGGACGCGGGAGTCGCGGCTGGCCGGCTGACGGCGGTGCCCGAGGGCTACCGCGCCGTGGGCGGCGAGGCGGTGACGGCGGATCCGGACGGCTGGCTGGCGCTGGACGACCGCACGGTGACGCCCGGGACGGTCTACTCGTACGTGCTGGCGCGCGTCGAGTCGGCGCCCGGCACCGCGCCGCTGGCGTTCGGCCCGTACCCCGTGCAGGCGGTCTCCGACGCGCCGGGCCGGGCGTACCTGGCCGCGCCGTTCCCCAACCCGGGGGCCGGCAGCCAGACCATCGCCTTCGGCTTGCCCGAGGGGCTGGCGCCCGGGGCGGTGGTGCGCCTCGAGCTCTACGACGTGCGCGGCGCGCGCGTGCGCACCCTGGTCGAGCGGGCGGCCGAGCCCGGCCGCTTCGTGGTGACCTGGGACGGCCGCAACGGCGACGGGCGGTCGGTGGCGGCAGGTGTCTACCTCTACCGCCTGACGGCCGGCCGGGCGGCGCTCGGCGGCCGGTTGGTGCGGCTGGAGCCGTGATGTGCTAGCTTGATCTGCGAGCATCCTCGGCTTCGCACCCACAGGCCACCCCAGGGTGGCCTGTGACGTTGCGGGGCGGCCGGCCGGGGCGCCGCCGCGCGCCCGGCGGGCCGGTGCCCGCGACCGCCGTCCGGCCCGCGCAGGAGTCCTCGAGCATGTCCGATCCGGTCCGCGTCCGCTTCGCTCCCAGCCCGACGGGGTCGCTCCACATCGGGGGGGCGCGCACGGCGCTGTTCAACTGGTTGTTCGCGCGCGGGCGCGGCGGCAGGATGGTGATCCGCATCGAGGACACCGACGTGCAGCGCTCGACCGCCGAGTCGGAGCGCGCCGTCCTCGACGACCTGCGCTGGCTGGGCATCGACTGGGACGAGGGTCCCGACGTCGGGGGGATCTACGGGCCGTACCGGCAGAGCGAGCGGCGCTGGCTGTACCGCCAGGAAGCCGATCGCCTGCTCGCCGAGGGGCGCGCCTACCTTTGTTTCTGCACGGACGAGGAACTGGAGTCGCGCCGCCAGGCGGCGCACGCCGCCGGCCTGTCGCCGCACTACGACGGCACCTGCCGCGACCTCTCCGAGGCGGAGCGCGCCGAGCGCCGTTGCGAGGGGCGCCCGGAGAGCGTGCGCTTCCGGGTCGGCGGCGACCCGGTCCTTGTGCGCGACCTCATCCGGGGGGTGGTGACCTTCCCTGCCGACGCGGTGGGCGACTTCGTCGTTCTGCGCTCCAACGGGCTGCCGACCTACAACTACGCCTGCGTCGTGGACGACGCCGCGATGAAGATCACCGACGTCCTGCGCGGCGAGGAGCACCTCTCCAACACGCCGCGCCAGGCGCAGCTCTACCGCGCCCTCGGCTACCCGGAGCCGCGCTTCGGGCACATCTCGCTGATCCTCAATCCGGACCGCTCCAAGATGTCCAAGCGCAGCGGCGAGGCGGCCACCTTCGTGAGCGAGTTCCGGGCCCAGGGTTACATCCCCGAAGCGCTGATCAACTTCCTGGCGCTGCTCGGCTGGTCGTGGGACGGGGCGACGGAGAGCTTCTCGCGCGCCGAGCTGGTCGAGAAGTTCTCGCTCGAGCGCGTCAACCCGTCGGCGGCGGTCTTCGACCGCACCAAGCTGGTGGCGATGAACAGCCAGTACCTGCGGGCCCTGCCTTTGATGGAGCGGACCGCCCGCGTGCGCGCCTACCTGGAAGAGAACGGGCGGCTGCCGAGGATGCCAGACGTGGACGGCTTCCTCGAGCGCGCGGTGGCGGCCGCCGGAGAGCGGCTCAAGACCCTGGCCGACGTCGAGACCCACACCGACTTCGCTTTCCGCGCCCAGGTCGAGGTGGACCCGGCGGCGCGCGCCGAGGTGCTGGCCAAGCCCGGGGCGCGCGAGCGGCTGGCGGCGCTCGCCGAGCTGGCGGAGAAGACCGAGCCGTTCACGACCGAGTCCCTGGAGTCCGGGGCGCGCTCGCTGGCCGAGCGGCTGGGCGTCAAGCCGGGAGAGCTCTTCTTCCCGGCACGGGTGGCATTGACCGGACGCAAGGTGTCGCCGGGGCTCTTCGAGGTGATGCACCTGCTGGGCCGGGAGCGCACGCTCGAGCGGCTGCGCGGCGCGCTGCGGTGGTGGGAGGGGGGCGGCGCGGCGTAGCATGTGGATCTTGCTCCTGACCGCGTTCATCGCCCCGGCGCCCGTGTCGGGCGCGGCGCAGGCCGCCGAGCCCGACACCCTCACGGTGGTCACGCTCAACCTCTGGCACGACCAGGCCGACTGGCCGCGACGGCTGGCGAAGATCGTGGAGGGGCTGCGCGCGCTGCGCCCCGATGTCGTCTGCCTGCAGGAGGTGCTCCAGCACGCCACGCTTCCGAACCAGGCCCGCGCACTGGCCGACAGCCTCGGCTTCCAGGCTCACTTCACTTCCGTGGACAGCGACACCAGCAGCCGCCGCTACGGCAACGCGATCCTCACCCGGCACCGGGTGCTGCACGCGGGCGGCAAGGCGCTCGATCCGCGCGACGACTACCGCACGGTCGCCCACCTGCGCATCGACTTCACGGGCCGGCCGCTCGACGTCTACGACACGCACCTCCACCACACGTTCGAGGGCGCGGCCATCCGGGCCACGCAGATCCGCGATCTCCTCGGCTTCATCGCCGCCACGCGCGGCGGGGAAGCCGTCGTGCTGGCGGGCGACTTCAACGCCGCGCCGGAGTCTCCGGAGATGCGGCTTCTGGAGGGTCGGTTTCTCGATGTCTTCGCGGCCGCGAACCCCGGGGCGGGCGGCAAGCCGACGGCGACGCTGAACCGGGCGCTCGGCCATCCGCCCCTCCGCATCGATTACATCTTCGTCTCTCGCCAGGGCGCGCCGTCCCTCACGCCGCGGTCGGCCGACGTCATCTTCCGGGATCCGGGCCGGGACGGAATATGGGCGTCCGATCACTTCGGCGTCGTCGCCCGTCTCGTCGTCGGCCGCTAGCCCGGGGGGCGCACTGCGGCGCGGCGGGTGCTTGACACCCGCGTCGGTGAATTCATAACCTCGGGACGCCGATAACGACAGAAAAGCCGGAGACGCGCGTCTCCGGCACGATTTGCTGCCCGGTGGTGTAACGGTAGCACGGCTGGCTCTGGACCAGTTAGTCGAGGTTCGAATCCTTGCCGGGCAGCCATCTTCAACGCGGGCCGTCGGAGTCTGCTCCGGCGGCCTGCGTGCTTGACGGTGGCGGGGACCCTGCTATCGTCCCACGCGTACCAGGACCGTCGGCTGGCCGGATGGGCGGGCAACGCGGCCAGCCAGTTACCGTCCAGTGGAGGTGCCCATGAGACGTGCCCTGTGGCTCGCCGCGATCCTCGTGGCGCTCGCACCCACCCTCGCCACGGCGGGGGGGCGCATCGGCGTCGGGGTCTTCGGCGGCGCCAGCTTCCCGATCGTCCAGGACGACGTCGGCACCGGGTCCACCTACGGAGCCCGGGTGCCCCTCGAGGTGCTGCCGCTGATCACCATCGAGCCCTACTTCGCCGGCTCCGCCATGGGCGAAGGCGAGGCGACGCTCGACGGGGAGACGTACACGCGCGACGGCTTCGACATGACCGCGTTCGGGGGCAACGTGATGCTCGGATCCCCCAGCAGCCCCGGCTTCCAGCTGCTGCCGTACGTCGGCATCGGCTACAACCACCTGACGCGCGCCGGCAGCGCCGACATCGACGAGGTCGGATTCAACTTCGGCCTCGGAGTCGGCTTCGCCGTGCTGAAAAAGCTCTCGCTGCAGGCGCGCGGCGAGCTCAACATGGTGGTCACCGGTGACACCTCGCGCAAGTTCGGCAACTTGACGGTCGGGGTGAACTACAACCTGCTGAAGTTCTAGCGAGGGGAGGGCGCCATGAAGATCCTGCGAACGATTCCCGTGCTGCTGGCGCTGGCCGCCTCGGGCTGCATCCTGACCTCGGGCCAGTTCATGGTCTCCTACGACCTGGGCACGGTGAACATAACCAGCCCGAGCGCCGTGGTCGGCGTGCAGGTCGATCTCAACGAGGAAGACGACTACAACGAGCACAAGGAAGACATCAAGGCGCTCGCCGACGAGGCGCTGCTCGGCTACGTCAAGAACAACAAGGCCGAGCCGCTCAAGGTGCAGATCTGGCTGACCCCGACGCTGACCACCTACACGACCGACGCCGACGTGCGCGCCAACGGCGTGCTGGCCTGGGGGCCGCTGGACCTCGGGCCGCAGGAGCAGTTGCGGGTCAGCTGGGACCGGTCGGCCGAGCTGCTGACCGCCGAGGGCAAGCAGCTCCTCGAGCAGGAGGTCAAGGGCGACGGCTCGTTCACCGTGTACGTCGTCGGGGCCGCCGGCGACTACAGCCTGACGGTGACCAGCGGCAAGCTGCTGGCCATCATCGACGCGGGGATCTAGGAAGGGCCGCGCGTCGCTGGGCGCTCCACGGGGCGGCGGGGCCGCCGCGGTCTTGACGCCCGCGGCGGCCTCGATATAATCGCGCAAAACCGCCGAGGTGGCGCTATCGTCTAGGGGTGAGGACGGGTGGTTCTCAGCCATCAAACCGGGGTTCGAATCCCCGTAGCGCTACCAAAGTGAAGCAAGCCCGCCGGCGAGGTCAGCCGCGCGGGCTTTGCTGCCTCTAGGGCTACCGCGCGGGCGCTGCACGGCCCGAAGGCACCCAGGGCCGATCTCCCTAGGGAAGTTCCCGCCGAGCGCAGTGGCTTAACCGGGCGGCGGCCTCGAGGGCGGTTACGGCGCACAGGGCGATGGTGACCAGCAAAGCAGCGGTGCTGGCCCCGCTCGACCCCGCGAGCATCCGGACGGCGCTGCCGGCCGCGGCGAGCACGGCCAACCGCGCGATCTCGCGCCCCGCTCCCGCGGAGACGCCGGCGCGGGCGAGGTCGCTGGCGAGGACGAGGCGCGCCAGTTCCAGCGCGGCCAGTGCGGCCACGGCCAAGGAGAGCGGGGGGCCGCACGCGAGCAGCGGCGCCCACACGATGGGAATCACGAGGGTCGTGCCCGCGAGCCGGAGCAACTCCAAGGGGCGCTGGGAGAGCCCTGCGGCGATCTCGCGCCGCGCCTTCCATGCGTAGACGGCCGCGGTCGCCAGGGTCACCGACAGAATCAGCGCAGTCACGTACCGCATCGTGCCCCGGGCCGGAAGGAGGAGGTGGACGGCGAGCAGCGACCCCACGAGTCCCAGGCCCCACAGGGAGCGCCAGTCGCCCCGGCGGTGCCGGTGCCACGCGCCGAAGAGGTGCGCCGCGGCGCCCGCAAGGGCGGCGACCAGGAGCCCGGCGATCCACCATCGGCCCGCGGGGATCCACAGGAGCAGGAGCAGGCCCGCCCCGTACATCTGCACCGTCGTGCGGAGCTTTCCCGCCGCGCCGGTTCGCGCGGTCACCGCGGGGAGATCACGCAGGCCGAGCACCAGATACTCGCGGGTGAGGATCAGGATGGCGGCCGGCAGGGAGATGATTCCGAGGTCTGCAAAGACCGAGTAGACCGTCGCGAGGAAGGCCCGGTCGGCGACGATGTCGAGGGCTTCGCCGATTCGCGTCGGACCGTAGCGGCGCGCCAGCGGCCCGTCCAGCACGTCGGTGAGCCCGAGCAGCACGAAGGCGGCGAGCGCGGCGGCGCGCCAGGCGGTCGTCTCCTGGTAGAGCATCGCGATCGGGACCGGGAGTAGAAGGAGCCGCGAGAGAGTCAGGTGATCGGCGCGGATCATCGCGTGTCTCCGGGGGCGGCTCGGGGCTCGGTCATCGCCACGCCAGTCCCGAGGCGAAGTAGAGCCACGGTGCGGCGAGGCAGAGACCGTCGACGCAGTCGAGCATCCCGCCGAGACCGGGGAGGACACCGCCGCTGTCCTTGACCGCGCACAGGCGCTTCAGCCGCGACTCGAGGAGATCGCCGGCCTGCGAGAGCGACTGCGTGGTCGGGGCGAGCCAGGCCAGCGTGGCGAGCGGCAGCGCGGCGCGGTCGGTGCTCCACACCGCCAGCCCGAGCCCCGTGCCCAGGAGGAGGGCTCCGAGCGCGCCCTCCACCGTCTTGCGGGGACTCACCCGGGGAGCGAGCGGCCGCCTTCCCCACAGCCGCCCCGCCAGGTAGCCGCCGACATCGCCACCCCAGCTCACCGCGAGCGCGAGCCATACCCAGTAGCTCGCGTGCTCGCCTCCGGACCGCTGCAGCAGGAGGAGGAAGGCCGGGAGCGCCCCGAAATAGAGCGCCCCGCGAAGCGCGACGGCCGGGCCGGCGCCGACGCCCGTGCCGGAGCGGCGTGTCGGCACGATCCACAGGACCATCCAGGCGGCCGCGCCGACGGCGAGCCCGGCCGCGGCAAGCGGCCAGGGGGCCAGGAGCATTGCCACCCCGCCTGCGCCCACGGCTCCGAGACCGCCGGCGAGGCGGCCGCGCGGCCGCCCACTCGGCACGGTGATCGAGCGGTACTCGTATCCGGCCGCGAACAGCGCCACGCCGGCGGCGGCGGCGAGCCCGTATTCGGTGGTGATGAGGTACGCGAGCGCCGACATCCCCACCGCGGTGGTCATCAGCCGCCGGGCCAGGCCGGGCAAAAGGGCGGCCCGCAGCGTGGGCGGCGACCCGGCGATCATGGTCGGCCGGTCGCACCGGCCGGCGCGGCGAAGACGCGGCGAGCCGGGGTCGGCACGGCCGGGAAGAGCAGCCCCGAGGCCGCACGCAATGCCTGATGCGTGAGGCCCCGCCGGTGTCGCAGATAGATCCACCGGGGATCGGGGAGACCACCCAGGCGGGACTTGAGGGCGTAGCTGGTCTGGCCCAGCTCGAGCCGCGCGGCGCCACAGCGGATCGCTTCGGCCACCACTTCCGCGACCAGGTTCTGGTAGGCGCGGTCGGCGCGGTTGCGCGCGTAGTCGATACCGGCCAGCAGGAAGGTGAGCACGCGCGGAGCGTAGATCAGGATCGCCGCGGCCTCGAGCCTCCCGTCCCGTTCGAGGAGCAGGGCGCGCGCGCCGGATCCGAACTCGGCGTTGAGGCGCTCGAAGAAGGCGAGGGGCAGGCGCTCCAGCTGGAACTCGGCCCGCTCCATCACCTGCTCGTAGAGGGCGTGGATCCCGGGGCACTCGGCGGCCCAGTCCTCGACGATTCGGAAGGTGAGGCCGCGCGTGCTCCGTGCGGCGAGGCTGGCGCGCACTTGCCGGCGGTAGCCTGAACGCATGGCCGCGAGGTACGCGTCGAAGTCCGGCCACTCGATCGGCAGGTACGAGGCGGGCAGGCTGGGCGCGCGGAAGTAGCCGTAGCTCCGCAGACCGTCGAGCGGCGCGCACTCGGCCTCGGTGTGCTCCTTGAAGCAGAGCAGTCCCGCGCCCTGCGCCTGGGCGAACTCCTCCATGGCGCCCGTGACGAGCGGCAGCACGCGGCCGGGATCCGCATCGGGCGCCAGGCGGAGGCACGAGCCTCCGAGGGAGACGGGGAGCCCACAAAACAGGACGCGCAGGCGCAGGAAAGGGGGATGGATCGCGCGGCCCACTCGCGCCACGGCGCGCACGGCGCGCGGGGCGAGCAAGTCGAGCGCGACCGTCAGGCAAGTCAGGGCCGCCGTCGCCGCTAAGCGTCCGCCGTCGTCCACCAGCAAGTAGCGGTAGGTCGCGTCGGCGATGCCCGCGTGGCGGCAGGTCCGCAGGAAGCGAAAGGCCGCGTGCAGGTCCCCGGGCTCCAAGAGCGAATCCCACTCCCCAGGATCGATCTCGTCCAGGTCGTCGAAGACGCGGCAGGAGGGACCGCTCACGCCCGCACCGCGCCGAACGCGCGCAGCGCCTCCTCGAGGTCTTCCGAGGTGTGGGCGGCGGTAGCGCAGAGGCGCAGGCGCGCGCTGCCCGGGGGCACTGCCGGGGGGACGATGGCCGTCGTGAACACGCCCGCGTCGAGGAGACGGCGGGCGAGGCGATAGGCCTCGACGTCGTGCCCGACGATCACCGGCACCAGAGCCGTGCTCGAGCGGCCGATGTCCCAGCCCTGGGCTGCGAGCCCCTCCCGGAGCTGGTCGGCGTTGCGCCGCAGCCGTGCGATTCGCTGCGGCTCGCGCGCCATGACCGCCAGGGCCGCCCGTGCGGCGGCGGTCGACGCGGGACTGAGAGCGGCCGAGAACATGAACGGCGCGACGCCGTGCTGGAGGTAGATGACCAGCTCGCGCGACCCGGCGATGTATCCGCCGGTTGCCGGGATGGTCTTCGACAGCGATCCGGTCCAGATCTCGGCGCACGAACCGGGCAGGCCGAAGTGCTCGTTGAGGCCGCGGCCGGTGGTCCCCAGCAGGCCGAGCGTGTGGGCCTCGTCGACGAGCAGGAAAGCCGCGTGCTCCTCCTTGAGCGCGACGATCTCGGGGAGCGGGCAGACGTCGCCGTCCATCGAGTAGACGCCCTCGACGGCGATCAGTCGGCGGCGAACCTGGGCGGTCGCCTCGAGCGCCGAGCGCAGCGAGCCGACGTCGTTGTGGGCGAAGGTCCGGACCGGCACGCGCGTCACGTGGCAGCCCTCGAGGACGCTGCGGTGGATGTACTCGTCGGCGAGGACCAGGTCGCGCGGTCCGAACAGCGCGGCGATGCCGCCGACGTTGGCCGCGTAGCCCGAGCTCAAAGTGAGGGCGGCCTCGGTCTGCTTGAAGGCCGCGAGATCGGCCTCGAGCTCGCGATGCAGGGCGTTCGTCCCGGTCAGCAGGCGCACACCGCCGGTGCCGGTCCCGTACTGCCCGACGGCGGCGACGGCGGCGGCGTTGATGTCCGGGTGGCCGATGAGATCGAGGTAGTCGTAGGAGGAGAACATGAGGAGCGTGCGGCCCTGGAGCTCGACGTGCGCCCCGTCCAGGCGCCGCAGGGCCTGCTGGTAGGAGTAGAGGCGGGTGCGCACGCCCCAGCCCACGACGTCGAACCAGCGTCTGGCCGCCGCCACGTCGAGCAGCCCGCCGGCCGGGGCGGTCCATCCCCCGGGATCGTCGAAGAAGCCCCCGAAGGGATCCTCGACCACGCCCGGCGCGTACCGGGTCTCGGGGCGGGCCTGCGGGATGAGGGTGGCCGGGGACTCGTCCATCGTCACCTCACGCGCTGCCCGCCCGGCGGCCGATCGGCTCGGCCGGCACGGCGGGCGCTGGGGGAGTCGTCTGGCGCATCGGCTCCGGAGGCCGGGCCAGCCCGGGCCAGGCGGGGCCGCGCTCCATGGCCCGGGCCAGCTCCCGCGGGCGATGGTGCTTGTGGGCGCCCCGCATCTGCCGCCAGATCCGCAGCGTGCCGATCCACAGCCGCAGATAGCGCGGCGACCACACCGGCGGCCGCGTGCGCAGCGTGAGCCGGTCGGCCCGGCGGATGTTGACCGCGGTCCGCACGTAGAGGCGGACCAGGGAGCGGTAGTACTCGCGCAGCGGCACGCGGGTCGGGAGCAGGATGTGGCTCAGGTCGAAGAGGCCGTGGGCCCGGGGGCTCACGGTCAGGCGGTCGCGCTGCTGCTCCCAGACGTCCGTGCCGGGCAGCGGGGTGAGCGGCGATATGTTGAGGTAGTAGAGGCCGCTCTCGTCGATGAACCGCCACAGCCGCTCCCAATCCTCGGGCCCGTAGTCGGGCTGCGTGATGATCGAGCCGTAGGTGTCGATGCGGTGGCGGCGCAGGATGGCCATGGCCTCGCGGTTCTGCTCCACCGTGGTGTGCTTGGCCATCGCGTCGAGCTCGGGGTCGGTGGCGGCCTCGAGGCCGATGAACACGGCGGTGAGGCCGAGGGCCGCCCATTCGGCGACGATCGCCTCGTTCTCGGCGATGAAGTCGGCGCGCGCGTAGGCGAGGTACTTCTTGCGGATGCCGTGCTCGCGCAGCAGCGCGGCGAGACGCGCCAGGCGCTCCGGTTGCGTCAGGAAGATGTCGTCGACGATGTAGACGTCCTCGGCCGCGATGGTCGCCAGCTCGGCGGCGATCGACTCCGGGCTGCGCGAGTAGGCGGGACCGCCGGTCACCCGCCAGGTGTAGCAGAAGTTGCAGCGGTACCAGCAGCCCCAGGTCGTCTTCACGATCGCCACCGGCCGGTGGAAGAGGTAGTAGTAACGGTGCTGCAGGTGGGCCACCAGGTCGCGCCGCGGAAAGGGGAGGGAGTCCGGGTCGGGCATGTACGGCCGCGGCGGTGAGAGCACCACCGCCTCGCCGCGCGGCAGCGCCAGACCCGGGACGGTCGCCAGCGGCCGGCCGGCGGCGTGCGCGGCAAGCACCTCGGGCATGGTGGTCGTCCCGTCCCCGAGGACGATGCAGTCGACAGCCGGGTCCGCGAACGACTCCGGGGCGCCGGCGGCGTGGACCCCGCCGACCACCGTGAGGCAGGCGGGATTCCACCGCTTGGCGATGCGGCAGAGTCGGATGACTTCGTTCACGCCGGTGACGTAGGCGCTGGTGCCGATCACGTCGGGGCGGAAGCGGCGCAGCCGCCGCTCGTAGCCGCGCTCGAGGATGAGATCGAGGATCTCGACCTCGTGGCCGACGCAGCCGGCGGCCACGTACTCGAGCTCGAGGGGCTCGCAGATCATCACGTGCTTGAGCCCCATGGTGTGTCGCGGCACCGGCGGGCGGACCAGCAGGACTCGCATCGTCCCTCCGTGCTAGACGATCCCCGGGGTGATCCCGTGGGCCAGGTGGCTGCGGTAGTGCAGGTTCACGCCCGCCACGAAGGCGCGCAGGCGCGGCCCCAGGGAGGCGTGGTTACGGTGCAGCCGCTTCCACATCCCGCGCCAGGTGAACAGGTGCTGGTACATCTCCCAGAAGCCGGCCTCGAGCTGCTCGGGCGTGAGGTGGCGCGGGCGGAACACGGCGCGCCCGCCCGTGTACAGGCTGAAGTCGCGGTGCAGGATGCGGCCCTCGCGCTCGAGCTCCTGGTAGAGGGGCGTGCCGGGCACCGGGGTGAGGATGTGCACCCGCGGCAGCGAGATCTCGTTGTCGACGATGAACCGCAAGGTGCGTTCGAAGACCGTGTCGTCGTCGCCGTCGAAGCCGACGATCATCTCGGTCGACACGTCGATGCCGTGCGAGCGGATGGCGCGGACCGCCTCGCCGTAGCGCTCCGGGCGATTCCACGGCTTCTCGACCAGCTGCAGGCTCGCCTCGCTCGTCGACTCGATCCCGAAGGAGAGCAGGCGGCAGCCGCTGCGGCGCGCCAAGGAGAGCATGGCCGGACGCTCGGCGATCTGCAGGCTGCACTGGCTCATCCAGACGATCTTCTCCGGGATCAGCGCTTCGCAGAGGGCGGCGAAGTAGTCCCAGTCGACACCGATGTTGTCGTCGATGAAGGCGATGTAGCGGGTCCCGCCGCGCTGGGCGAGGCGGACATCGCGGACCACCTGGTCGACGGGGCGCGTCCGGTAGCCGCCGGCGTGGAACGCCGTGACCGAGCAGAAGGTGCAGGAGTACGGGCAACCGCGTGTGGCCTGGACGGGCCGCCACCAGCCCAGGCGGGAGGCGTCGAGCAGGTCGTAGCGCGGCTCCGGGAGGGTGTCGATGGGGGGGACGCGCTCGGCGCGGTAGATCGAGGCGAGACGGCCCGCCTCGAAATCGGCGACCACCCGGGGCCAGACTTCCTCGGCCTCGCCGATCACGATCGCGTCGGCGTGCGCCAGCGTCCACTCGGGAGGCGCCAGGCTCGCCGCGACCCCGCCGATGACGACGGGGACGCCGCGCGCGCGGAACTCGTCGGCGAGCCGCCACGCCCCCACGATGCCGGACCCCATGCCCGTGAGTCCGACGAGATCCCAGGGCTCGTCGAGCGGGATCTGGTGCACCGATTCGAAGACCAGGCGCAGCTCGACGTGGGGGGGCGTGACCGCCGCGAGCATCGGCAGCGTGAGGCCGGGAAGGTAGAGCCTGGCCTGCTTGATCGGCCGGCCGGCGCGATCGAGAGCGGTGGGGCCGATCAGGAGGATGCGGGGTCGCGGCGAACGCACGCCCATCATGGCACTTCCCTTCCTGCGGGGTCCGGACGACGCGCCGGCCGACATCGCACCCGGCGCTCCGAGGCCGGGGAAGATTCTCGCACCCCCGAGCGCGAATTGACAGCCCAAACGCGCGGGCCTAGCGTGGGCTCATGGGCGGGGGCCGGCTGGCCATCGACGCGGTATCCGGGCGGCAGGACGAGCGCGCTTTTGTCGCGTTTCCCTATGCGTTGTATGCCGCCGACGAGTTGTGGGTCGCCCCGCTTCCCGGGGAGGAGCGCGCCCGCTGGGACGAGCGGCGCAATCCCGCCCTGCGCGGGCGCTGGACCCGCCGCTACCTGGCGCGCCGCGACGGGCGGGTGGTAGGCCGTGTGGCCGCGATCGAGGATCCGGCGTTCGCCGAGCGCTGGCTGCCCGGCTCCGGGTTCTTCGGCTTCTTCGAATGCGCCGAGGATCCCGAGGCGGCGCGCGGCCTGCTGGAAGCGGCCGCGGCGGCGCTGCGCGGCCGCGGCCTCCGGCACGCGCTCGGCCCCGTGAACCTCTCCACGCATGACGAGGTGGGTGCTCTCGTCGAGGGGTTCGACTCGCCCCCCATGCTGCTTTCTCCCTACAATCCCCGCTACCTCCCGGCGCTCATCGAAGGGGCCGGATACACGGCGCGCACCGACTACCGGTCCTACCGGTGGTTGCCGGCGATGGGACTCGCCCCGGCGGCGGCGCGCATCGTGCGGGCCGCCGAGCGCGGTGCCGGGCGCGCGGTCACCTTGCGGCCCGTCGATCCCCGCCGCTGGGACGAGGAGTGCCGCGTGCTGCACGATCTCTACAACGCGAGCTTCGACGCCGTGTGGGGTTTCGTGCCGATGTCGTGGGGCGAGTTCCGCGTGCGGGCGGAGCAGTTCCGGCCCTTCCTGGCGCCCGAGCTCGTCCGGGTCGCGGAGGCCGACGGCTACGCGGCGGGATTCGGGCTCGCCCTGCCCGATGCGAACGAGGCGCTGCGCCCGTTGCGCGGCCGGCTCTGGCCGCTCGGCTGGCTGCGGCTGGTGCGCGCGCTGCCCCGGGTGCGCGGCGCCCGATTCGTGCTCCTCGGCGTGCGTCCTGGATACACCGGGCAGGGGATCGCCGTGCGGCTCGCGGCGGAAGTCGCCGAGGGGTGCCGGCGCCACGGCGTGCGCTACGGCGAGGTGTCGCTCGTACGCGAGGGCAACGAGGAGGTCAAGCGCGTGGTCGCCGCCCTGGGCTGCACGCCGCTCAAGACGTACCGGCTCTATGAGAAGCCGATCGATGGCTGAGGCTCGGGCGACGGCAGCCGCGCCCGACGAGGGCGCTCCGCAGCGCAGTCCCGCGCGGCCGGGCGGCGAGATGGAGGCGCTGCTCTTCCGCCACGAGGTCTTCCGCTATCTCCTCTCCCGGAGCGTGTACCGCTGGGCGCGCCGCGCGTGGTCGGTGGGACTCGCTCCGCTCGACCGCGCGCGATTGCCGCGCCCGCGGGCCGAGCGGGCGGGATGGGCCACGGTTCGGGTGCGGCTGGCCGGCGTCTGCGGCACCGACGCGAGCCTGCTCACCGGGAGCGATTCCCTCTCGCTGGAGCCCGAAGCGACGTATCCGTTCGTGCCCGGGCACGAGGTGGTGGGAGAGGTACTGGAAGTGGCGGGTGCGGAGGGCTCTTCGCCGGGGCTCCGGCGCGGCACCCGGGTCGCGGTGTGGGCCGCGCTGGGCTGCCGGTCGCGCGACCCCGACCCGCCGTGCCCGCCGTGCCGCGACGGCTGGGAAGGGCTCTGTGAGCGGCGCGGAGAGGCGTGGCCGGGGCGCGCCCTCGGCATCGGCTTCAGCCGCGAGACCGGCGGCGGCTGGTCGGAGGAATGCCTGGCGCACTCCACGCAGCTGTGGCCGCTTCCGGACACCGTGGCCGACGAGGACGCGGTGCTGCTCGATCCGGCGGCGACGGCCCTGGCGGCAGTGCTGCGCACCCAGGACGCACAGCCCTCGGCCAACCTGGTGATCGGGGGTGGCACGATCGGGCTGCTCTGCGTCCACCTGGCGAAGGCCCTCGAGCTGCCCGGGCACTGGGTCCTCGTGGTCCGGCACGAGTTCCAGAGGGCGTGGGCCGAGCGGCACGGCCACGCGGCCGTGCGGCTCGCGTCGGACGCGCAGTTCCACGAGTGGCTCGGGGCGCGCGGGGCCCGCTCGACGCGGGTGCCCGGGTACGGGCCGGTGGTGCGGGGGGTCTTCGACCGCGTCATCAACGCGGCCGGCTCGCGCCAGGCCTTCCGCTGGGCGCTCGCTGCGGCGGCGCCGCGCGCCACGGTGGGGCTCGTGTCGGCGCCCGCGTCCCTCGCCCGCTTCGATCCCACGCCGATCTGGTATCGCGAGCTCACCGTGCGCGGCATCAATGATTACGGCCCGGTGGTGTGGGAGGGCGCGAGCCGCCACCCCTTCGCCGTCCTCCTGCCCCTTCTCGCGGCCGGACGCTTGAGCCTGCGGGATCTCCTCACGCACACCTTCCCTCTCGCGGCCTACCGGGAGGCGCTGGCGGCGGCGGTCCACCGGAGCCGGAGCGGCGCGATCAAGGT
>Ga0315290_10000629_pt1 | contig 23182 bp, 19 predicted proteins | sample YL17G12_0_MG_FD_203627 | JGI IMG/M metagenome (GOLD analysis project Ga0315290, IMG submission 203627) | Sediment microbial communities from Yellowstone Lake, YNP, Wyoming, USA - YL17G12_0 | ecosystem: Environmental > Aquatic > Freshwater > Lake > Sediment | place: USA: Wyoming | collected... | reverse complement strand
TATCGTCATCAACGGCAGCAACAATGGCGGTGTTAGCGTAATCGACGGTAAGTTTACACTGCGTTCGCCCGAACCGGTTGCTAAACTTAAATTAAGCTATATTGGCTACCAAACAGCGGAATTTGTTCCTGATATTTCCGGCAGGGAAATCATTGTAAAACTCAAAAAACAGGAGATCGAACTAGCGGAAGTTGTCATCACACCAGGCATCAATCCTGCGCACCGCATCATCAATCATGTGATTGATCATCGCAGCGAAAACGACCCTAAAGCATTGGCATCCTTTTCCTATATTTCGTACGATAAATTAGTGGTCGGAACTAACCTCGACAGCATTCCCCTCACCGACAGCCTGATGGCCGATACTTCATTTGTAAGGATGAAGAAATTCTTTGATGCTCAGCATCTTTTTCTCATGGAAACGGTGTCGGAACGAAAGTTTCTGAGGCCCGGCAAAAACTACAACAAAGTCACGGCTGCGCGCGTTTCCGGCTTGAGTGATCCGCTCTTTGTTTTCCTGCTTTCGCAATTTCAATCCACATCTTTCTACGACGAACTCATTACCATCCTAGATAAACATTATGTAAATCCGATAAGCACCGGAAGCACTTCGAAATATTATTTCCATATAGAAGATACATTATTGCACAAACCTGCAACCGATTCAACGTTCATCATCTCATTCCGGCCATTTCTCAATACCAACTTCGATGGATTAAAAGGTTTTCTGTCCATAAACTCGGATAGATGGGCTATCAGCAATGTGATAGCCGAACCTGTGCGGCAGAGTGGAGTGATAGAAATCAGGATACAGCAATTATACGCTAAGGTTGAAGGTAAGCAATGGTTTCCCGTGCAACTTAATACCGATTTCTCGCTGAACAATGTTGAAGTAGTTGCCGGCAAAACTCGCGTTAAAACCATCGGCATTGCCAAAAGTTACCTGAGCCACATCGTGCTGAACCCTGTTTTGGTGAAGCGTGAATTCAGCAACATTGAGATTGATGTTGATGCAAACGCCTCGCACAAAACGACAGAATTCTGGAACACATACCGCAACGATAGCCTTGATGCCAAAGAACGTATGACTTACCATGTGATTGACAGTATTGGCAAAGCGGAGAATTTCGATAAATATGGTAAAACAATGGAGACTTTGCTCAATGGCCGTCTGCCATTGGGAGTGTTCGATCTGGATATGAACCGGCTTCTTCATTATAACCGGTACGAGGGATTCTTTGCAGGATTGGGTTTGCATACCAGCGATCGGCTTTCAACGTTGTTCAGCCTTGGCGGATATTGGGGCTATGGCTTTGGCTCCAAATCGGCAACATATGGCGCCGACGGTACACTCGTAATCGACCATCTCAGCGAGACGAATCTGAAGCTCGAATTATCCCACGATGTTTCGGAGAGTGGCGGTTTGCCTGATTTTGGAGAAATAAAACGATTGTTTGATCCTTCGGGCTTCTACAACCTGCTGGTTCGGCGGATGGATATTTTGGATTTACACCAGGTTACTATTTCCTCAGGGCTTGTGAAATATCTCCGGGCCGGGATTTCTTTTTTTCAATCGATGAAAACACCCACCTACGACTATGCCTACGTTCGCAGCCAGAATGCTGATGTTACTGTCCTCGCTGACCAATTTCATTTTTCGGGATTATCATTCAACTTCAGATATGCTTATGGGGAGAAATATATCCGGAATTCACGTTCAAGGATATCTCTTGGAACAACTTATCCTATCGTAAGGATGCAGTTTACGCGCGGTATCGATGGTTGGTTTGGCAGCGATTATTCATATACACGCTTTGATCTGATAGTGGAGAAATCTTTTTATACAAAATATCTTGGCACTACTTCAATATGCCTGCAGGCCGGGGCTGCTTCGGGCGATCTGCCGTATTGTAACCTTTTCAATGGTCGCGGTAGTTATGGGGAATTTACAATTTATGCACCGCAGAGTTTTGCAACCATGCGTCAGAACGAGTTCGTATCCGACCGTTATGCATCGCTCTGCTTCATGCATGATTTCGGGAAACTGCTGTATCGTTCCAAACATTTCAATCCTGAGTTTGCATGGTGTGCCAGCGCTGGTTTTGGTGATCTTAGTCATCCCGAAAAGCACCGTTATATTGATGTTCGCAGCCTTACAAAAGGTTATTTCGAATCAGGATTATTGGTAAATAATCTCCTGGATATGAAGATATACAATATTGGCCTTGGTGCTTTCTACCGCCTGGGTCCTTATGCTTTTTCCACGTTTGGCGATAACATTGCATTTAAATTCTCTTTTAATTTTCCGTTTTAGCGGGAAAGGTCCCGTTTTTTCCCTTTATGGCCAAAAGACAACACAAACAAATTAATTTTGTAGTTAATATTCAGCAAGATGGCTTCAACTGATTTTCGAAATTCTATTATGCGAGGTATTCCGGACGAAATTCCTCCTGCCAGGGCTTATGATCTGCATACTAATCATGCACCTGTTCGCAAAGATATTCTTTCTCCTGCCGAAAAACAGCTTGCCTTGCGCAATGCCCTCCGGTATTTTGATAAGCGGCACCATGCTTTACTGGCGCCTGAATTTGCGGAGGAGCTGAAAACTTACGGTCGCATCTATATGTATCGTTTCCGTCCGCAATATGCCATGCATGCCCGCCCTATCATTGATTATCCGGCTAATTGTCAGCAGGCGGCTGCCATTATGCTCATGATCCAGAATAATCTTGATCCCGTTGTTGCGCAACATCCTCATGAACTGATTACCTATGGCGGCAATGGTGCTGTTTTTCAGAACTGGGCGCAGTACCTGCTTACCATGCGTTATCTTTCCGAAATCACGGAAGAACAAACACTTGCCATCTATTCGGGCCATCCCATGGGTTTGTTTCCCTCGCACAAAGAAGCTCCACGCGTAGTGGTGACCAATGGCATGGTGGTTCCCAATTATTCCAGGCCCGACGATTGGGAGCGCTTCAATGCACTTGGCGTATCGCAATACGGCCAGATGACTGCCGGATCGTACATGTACATTGGTCCACAAGGCATTGTGCACGGTACCACAATAACGGTTTTAAACGCGGGTCGCAAGATAGAGCAGCATGGCGAAGGCCTTGCCGGGAAACTCTTTGTTACATCCGGTCTGGGCGGAATGTCGGGCGCTCAGCCAAAAGCTGCCGTTATTGCCGGAGCCATCGGTGTTATTGCCGAAATAAATCCCAAAGCAGTTCATACGCGCCATTCCCAGGGTTGGGTGGACGAAGTATTTACCGGTCTTGATGCACTAATTGACCGCATTCGCAAAGCAAAGCAACACAAAGAGGTCGTTTCACTTGCCTACCAGGGGAATATTGTTGATTTATGGGAAAGACTCACCGAAGAAAATTTTCCTGTTGAACTGGGTTCAGATCAAACCTCATTGCATAATCCCTGGGCCGGGGGATATTATCCGGCAGGTGTGGCTTTTGAAGATGCAAAGCAGATGATGGTGCACGATCCGGAGCAATTCCGGGACAAAGTTCGCGAATCGCTTCGCCGGCAGGTTGCAGCAATTAACAAACTTACAGCAAGGGGAATGTATTTCTTCGATTATGGGAACGCATTTCTGCTCGAAGCGGGTAGGGCAGGAGCTGATATCTTCCGCACCGATGGCTTGTTCAGGTATCCTTCCTATGTTCAGGATATTATGGGTCCTGTATGTTTCGATTATGGATTTGGCCCTTTTCGCTGGGTTTGTGCCTCGGGTAATCCTGCCGATCTGGATATCTCGGATAAGCTTGCAATGAAAGTGTTGGAAGAAATGTTGGCCACATCTCCAAAGGAAATTTCTTTACAGATGCAGGATAATATCCACTGGATTCGTGAAGCCAAGCAAAACAAACTGGTGGTTGGTTCTCAGGCCCGCATTCTATACGCCGATTGTGAAGGACGCACCCGCATTGCAGAAGCTTTTAATCAGGCTATCGCAAGAGGAGAGATATCTGCTCCAATTGTTATTGGTCGCGATCATCACGATGTTTCAGGTACGGATTCGCCATACCGCGAAACTTCAAATATATACGATGGCTCACAATTTACGGCCGATATGGCTGTGCAAAACGTGATTGGTGATTCTTTTCGTGGCGCTACCTGGGTTTCGCTGCACAACGGTGGCGGTGTTGGCTGGGGCGAAGTCATTAATGGTGGCTTCGGTATGCTGCTCGATGGCTCTGCAGATGCTGAACGACGCTTAAAATCCATGCTCCACTGGGATGTGAACAATGGAATAGCCAGGCGCAGCTGGGCCCGCAACGAAGGAGCGACTTTTGCCATTAAACGTGCCATGGCTTCCGAACCAAATCTTAAAGTTACGTTGCCAAACCTGGTTGACGATCAACTCCTGCAAAACCTTTAAACAATAAAGTTAAAGTTACCCGGAAACGGGTGATCAGGCTTAACCTGATTAATTCCTTAAGTATAAACCTCAATCAAGACAAAAGATAAAAGGTTAAAGATAAAAGGTTCAAAATATTATGAAAAAATAAAATCAACTTAATAAAAAAATATTGAAAGTGGTTTACAAATGTCTGACTTTTATCTTTTTACTTTTGTCTTTTATCTTCTGCATGAATAATTCAGGTTAAGCTATTTCCCCCGGTTTGATTCGGGTATTACAGTCCAAATTCCCTTTTTATCTTTTCCACATAATCTATCTTCTCCCAGCCGAAGAATTCCACTTCCTTGTAATAATGATCCTGTCCGTTAGATTTTTCCATTCGGGTAGTGCCGTTTTTAAAGTATACTTCCACTTCTTCCGTATAGTAATCGCGACCGAAATGACCGTAGGAAGCCGTGCGTTCAAAGATAGGATTCTTCAATCCAAAACGTTGTACAATTGCATATGGACGCATATCGAAAATATTGCTGACTTTCAGTGCAATCTCACTGTCAGTCAGTTTTTTGCCACTTGCATCTTTCACCTTCACCGAACGGTTCGTATTGATGTATAAGCCAACTGGTTCGGCAATGCCAATGGCATAAGCAACCTGAACCAATACTTCGTCGGCAATACCTGCAGCAACAAGGTTTTTGGCAATATGTCGGGCAGCGTATGCTGCAGAACGGTCCACTTTGGAGGAATCCTTGCCTGAGAAAGCACCGCCACCGTGCGCGCCTTTTCCACCGTATGTATCCACAATGATTTTGCGTCCTGTGAGCCCGGTATCGCCGTGTGGTCCTCCAATCACGAACTTGCCGGTTGGGTTTACATGCAATTTATAGTCATTCTTAAAGAGTTTTTTAATTCTGGGGGGCAGATCTCTTTTTACCCTTGGGATCAACACATGACGGATGTCGTCGGTAATTCTATCCTGCATTGCTTTTTCTGCATTGCTCGCGGCTATTGAGGATTTATCCGATGGCAGAATAAACTCGTCGTGCTGGGTAGAGATCACTATTGTATCAATGCGCACCGGGCGGTTAGCTTCGTCATATTCGATAGTAACCTGCGATTTGGCGTCAGGACGGAGGTATTTCATTTTCTTTCCTTCGCGCCGGATTAATGCAAGTTCCTGCAACAATATGTGCGCAAGCTCGATTGCTATGGGCATAAGGTTATCCATTTCGCGGCTGGCATAACCGAACATCATCCCCTGGTCGCCGGCGCCCTGGTCTTCAGGCTTTTCCCTTACCACGCCCTGGTTAATGTCGTTGGATTGTTCGTGTATGGTAGAGATTACGCCGCATGAATTATTATCGAAACGATATTCAGCTTTTGTATAACCGATGCGTTCGATGGTTTTACGTACTACTTTTTGAATATCCACATACCCGGTAGTGAGCACTTCTCCGCTGCAAACAGTAAGTCCGGTGGTGACAAGAGTTTCGCATGCTACTTTCGATTCGGGGTCCCACCGCAAAAATTCATCCAGCAATGCATCGGAAATCTGATCGGCTACCTTGTCGGGATGCCCTTCCGAAACTGATTCAGATGTAAATAAATATCCCATAATATGAGTTTAAAAAGTTAAGACTTAAACAGGAAAGCAGATGATTGAGGGGAAGGGCAAAAGTATTGCTTTAGCATTTTTTCCCGTGGTTGCAATCAATCAAATTTTTCCACGTTTTTGCAAGGCAAAATTACACATTTATTATTTTGCAGGGAGTAAGCAGAATTATTATTTAGTCAATTGCTGAAATACATCTTCCAGTTTCTGTTCTTCGCGGTGAAGCGAAAGTACCGTTAATCCATGTTCTACTGCAAAATGGAAGATATTTGGGCGAATATCTTCTTCTCCCTTTCCATGGAGTTGCCATACATTACCCGACACATTTACAGCACTGCTGATACCTTTTATCTTCTGCACTGCTACCGTTTCAACCAGCTTGTCGAATTCAGCGATAACAACTACGCCTGTGCGAAATTGAGACAGATGTGCGGTGGAATCGTCGGCTACAATATTCCCCTGGTGAATAATAATGGCCCGGTCGCATATCGCTTCAGCCTCCTGCATAATATGCGTCGATAACATTACAGTCTTTTCTTTTCCAATTGCTTTTATCAGGTTTCGAATTTCAAGAAGTTGGTTAGGGTCCAGTCCTGAAGTAGGTTCGTCAAGAATAAGCACGTCCGGATTGTGGATGAGTGCCTGGGCTAAGCCCAAGCGTTGCCGGTAACCTTTCGAGAGTGTGCCAATAAGTTTGTTTTGTTCGGGGCCGAGACCCGTGAGACTGATCATATCGGTGATCTGTTTTGCACTGTCTTTCCCTAATTTATGAATACCCGCAACAAAGCCCAGGTATTCTTTTACATACATATCCAGATAGAGCGGGTTGTTTTCGGGAAGGTAGCCAATATGCCTCCGAACTTCCATCGCCTGCCCGGTTATATCAAATCCTCCCAAGCTTGCTTCACCCGAAGTTGGTGGAATAAAACAAGTGAGGATCTTCATCAGTGTGGATTTTCCGGCACCGTTAGGACCAAGTAAACCGACAATTTCGCCTTTCGCGATTTGGAAACTTACCTTATTCAGTACAACCTGTTTGCCGTAAATTTTTGTTATTTGCGATACCGTGATCGACATGATGCCTTATTTTTAGCCCATTAGTGCAGCAAATGTAGTAAATATCAGCCAGCGGTTCCTTGCACAATCTAATCAAATAAAGGAAGGAGCCTGAGAATTGAACATTTGTATAATCGATATTATATACCACCGGAGCAGTCACTTCCAGATTAATGAGTATTTTAACTGGGTTTTGCCGAAGAGCACCGTTTGCATATTAGTGTGATTGCCAAAAGATGTAATAGAACGCCTGCACAGAACATTACCCAATCGAAAGCACGCGGAACGAATTGTGAAGGAAGAACGATCATGAATTGGTTCCAGGTGAATTCTCCCGGTGGCAGGGAATGCTTGTAATCACGTACAAATCCGGCAAAATCTTCCATGTAAGCGATAAGTACAAATACAGAGCCGGTTATCAGCAGAATCCATTCCCGGCGTGTAAGCCTTATTATCGGTGTCAAAGTTTTCCGCGCCGAGAGAATCGCAGAGGCTAAGAGGATCATAGTGATCGAGTTAATGAGGGGTGCGATAACAGGTCCAGTCCACATTGCCGGCAGCAGGAAGAGGATATCATTGGTGAGCAGCGATTCTGGCCAGCCAATAAGCAACTTCAGGAAGAGGTAATACGCAATATCCCAGATGCCGAATACAATGAGGAACCAGGCAAAGCGGTGAAGCCGTTCCCTGGCAGCCAACAATCCGATAGTTACCAGCATTATCAGGGTTGCTGCCTCGCGGAAGAGTTCGGTAATGACAAGATCCTGCACCATTTCTTTTAGCGGGAAAGCAAATCCTTCGGGGTAATACAATGCCCTGATATATACAACCACGGCGGATTCAAGGTAGCCCATTGCCAGGGCAAAGAGTACAATCGTGATTGTTTTATTTATTGGCTTCATTGGCTTCTCTGGAATTTGTTCTTTTACAAAGATAGCAATGGTTGCTTATTTAGGATTAACTTACCTGGCAGGATATCGGAATAACTTTTGCCAGGCATTTTTCCGGGAAACTTTATTTGTAAGCTTAATCGTAATGGTATTGAATAGAATATGGGTGGAGATGGTGAGCGAAATATTGAAAAGGTGTAAAATAATCTTCAATAAATCCTTCAAAAAGAATTAATTTTGCCGCCCTTAAGGAGCACTTATTGCTTTCTTCCCGATTATCAACAAATTATTGTTGGTAAATTTGTTGAAATTCAAATATAATTTTACCTTTGCACCCCTTTTTATAAGGAGAAGGCTCATTGGAATTCTGAAATATATCAAAGCGATGAATACATTAAGTTATAGGACATTAACGCCAACAAAAGAAACAATCCACAAGGAATGGGTTCTTGTTGATGCCGAAAACGAAATTTTAGGTAGGTTGGCTACTAAAGTTGCCAGAATACTGAGAGGCAAACTTAAAACCAATTACACCCCGCATCTGGATTGTGGTGATAATGTAATTGTAATAAATGCTGCCAAAGTGCGGCTTACCGGAAAAAAAATGACTGACAAAGTTTATGTCAGGCATACCGGTTATCCTGGCGGGCAACGCTTCGCTACGCCAAAAGAGTTGTTGACATTGCGACCAAATGCTGTTGTTGAAGAAGCAGTACGCGGCATGTTACCTAAAAACCGTTTGGGTGCCGAACTATTCAGGAACCTGAAAGTATTCTCTGGTGCAGAGCATACACACGAAGCACAGCAACCTAAAGTCATTAATCTCACATCAATAAAATAAACATGGAAGTTTTGAATGCTCTTGGCAGGAGAAAAACAGCTGTAGCCCGTATTTATTTGAAAGACGGCAACGGAACCATCCTGGTGAACGGGAGGGATTACAAGGAATATTTTCCTACCGGTATTCTGCAATATGTTGTGCGCCAGCCCCTGGAAATAGCGAATTCACTGGAGATTTATGATATTAAAGTAAACCTTGCCGGCGGTGGTATCACCGGGCAGGCAGAAGCTTTACGTCTTGCAATTTCACGTGCACTTTGCGAAATCAATCCTGAATTTCGTCCGCCACTCAAAGCAAAAGGTCTCATGAGAAGGGATCCAAGAATGGTTGAAAGAAAAAAACCAGGACAGAAGAAGGCCCGCAAGCGCTTCCAGTTCAGTAAGCGTTAAACTATACCGTGAAGGTAGTTTAGTATCTAAATTGCCAAGACTTCTGCTTTTGGGCGGGACTACTTGGCAATTGGTTTTAACAGAATGTAAACTAATAAAAGCAAGAACCAATGGCACGTACAAATTTTGACGAATTACTGAATGCCGGTGTTCATTTCGGCCACCTCAGGAGAAAATGGAATCCAAACATGGCTCCTTATATCTTTATGGAGCGCAATGGCATTCACATTATCGACCTTTACAAAACCATTGCCAAGATAGACGAAGCAGCGTCGGCAGTGAAACAAATAGCCAAATCGGGGAAAAAAATCCTTTTTGTAGCTACCAAAAAGCAAGCTAAAGAATTAGTGGCCGAACTGGTAAAACCTGTTGGAATGCCATATGTAACTGAGCGCTGGCCTGGTGGTATGCTCACCAACTTTGCAACTATACGTAAAGCTGTGAAGAAAATGTCATCGATAGATAAATTGATGACCAGTCCTAGTTTTACAAATATTTCAAAAAGGGAGCGTCTTCAGATTACACGCGAGAGAGCTAAACTTGAGAAGAACCTTGGTAGTATTGCCGACCTAAGCCGTCTTCCGGCAGCTATCTTTATCGTTGATATTCTGAAAGAACACATTGCAGTGGCAGAAGCCCGCAAACTGAATATCCCGACTTTCGCAATTGTTGATACAAATTCGGATCCTAACCTGGTGGATTTTGCTATACCGGCTAACGACGACGCTTCAAAATCTATTTCAATCATTGTTTCCAGAATTGTTGAAGCTATTGAAGAAGGCCTGAACGAACGCAAACTTGATCGCGACAAACGCAGTTTGGATGACGAACGCGACGAAGATGGCAACCTGGTCTCCAGAGCGATGGATACAGACGAATTTGAAGAAGAAGAAGTACCTCCATTAGGTAAAGATGGTAAAGTAATTACTAAACTTAAGCCTGAAGATGGTGTTGAAGAACGGTCGAAACGCCCACGAAAGGTTGTGGCAAAAAAAACAGCACTTCGCAAACCAGGCCCCAAAAAATAACATTAAATATTTATCAGAATTATGGCAAATATTACTGCTGCTGAGGTAAACAGACTCAGGCAACAAACAGGCGCCGGAATGATGGATTGTAAAAGAGCTCTCGTTGAAGCAGACGGAGACTTTGAAAATGCTATCGATATCCTGCGTAAAAAAGGACAGAAACTTGCATTGAAACGTGCCGAGAAAAATGCTAATGAAGGTATTGTTCTGGCACGTACTACTGATGATAGGACCTTTGGGATACTTTTCATGCTCAATTGCGAAACGGATTTTGTAGCTAAAAATCAGGAGTTTATTGATTTTGCGCAGAATGTAGTGGCATTGGCGCTTGAAGTAAAACCACGTTCGTTGGACGAATTGTCAGCTCTCACTATCAATGGCCGCACTGTGGCTGAAGGTGTTACGGATCTGATTGGTAAAACCGGTGAAAAAATGGAGTTGTCGCATTACGAATTTATTGCGACCGATAAGGTATATGCTTACAACCACCAGGGAAACCGGTTGGCTACCCTTCTCGGGTTTAATGGTTCGAGTTATGCCGGCTTAGATCAGATTGGCCACGAAATAGCCATGCAGATTGCAGCGATGAATCCGATTGCTATTGACAAGGGAGATGTTTCGAAAGAAATGATCGATCGTGAGATTGAAGTTGGTAAAGAGCAGGCACGGGAAGAAGGTAAACCTGAAGAAATGCTCGGGAAAATAGCGCTTGGCAAACTCAATAAATTCTATAAAGAGAATACACTGCTCAATCAGGAATTTATCCGCGACAGTAGTGTTACTGTAAGTGAGTACCTTGTAAAAGCTGATAAGGATATTAAAGTGATAGCTTTCAAGCGTTTGATGTTAGGTGCATAATACGCTTACCTACAAAAAAAATTCCGCTTTGTAAGGCGGAATTTTTTTTGCAAACCAGTGCGTCAGAACTGGTTTTGATACGAGTACTACGAGCTAAGAAGTTCTTTAATGATATTTGAAATAAGCTTATTTTCAGCTTTCCCGGCAAGCGTCTTCGAAGCAATTGCCATCACTTTTCCCATATCTTTAATAGTGGTAGCCTCTACCGAAGCAATTACATCTTTTATCGCGCTGCGCAATTCCTTTTCCGAAATCTGCTGAGGCAGGTATTTTTCGATAATCGAAATCTGAAAAAGCTCCACATCGGCCAGATCTTGCCTGTTTTGGGTTGTATATATTTCAGCTGCTACTTTCCGCTGTTTTATAAGTTTAGCTAAAAGCTGTACTTCTACTTCATCGGGTATCTCCAGACTTGTAATATCTTTCCCAGTTTTTTCCAGCAACAAAGCTGCTTTGATAGCCCTCAAAGCCTCCAGCTTTTCTTTATCCCTTTCAAGCATAGCCCTTTTCAGGTCGTCATTTATCAATTTTTCAAGCTCCATGGGCACCAATCTTCAAAAAAGTTAATCTACATTATCATGCAGAAATGAGTTGTTCTGACGCACTTCTACATTGTCGTTGCCATCCTTGGTAAGGGTATACCGCGAAACTTCGGTGTCCGATGAAGGCAGGAAGTCGCTTAACTCAACATTGCGACGGAGGTAAGCTGGTTGTTTTTCAAGATGCTGAAGACCTTCAGGCGTGCGCACCATTTCACTGAATTCCCTCAGTTTTTTAATCCGGTCGCTGGACCCGGTCATCGGTCTTTCGGGATTTTCGGATGATTGATGTTTTACTTCCGGAGTTATCTCAAATGATATCGGCATATTAACAGCCTGAGCCTCCTCTATATGCGGTATTGTAGTAGGCATACCCGGAGCTTTAGGGTCGTTGGAATAATTTTCGGCTGTAATAGGAGATATTTCAAATTCGAAAATGAGTGATTGTTCCTGTGATTCTTCTGGTGTAGTTTCTTGTAAAACAGGCTGAGAAGAATGGTCATCGGCAAATCTGTCGATAAGCTGAATATCATTCAGCTCTATAGTTGGTTCTTTTTTAACTTCAGGTTCAGCAACTTCAGGTAATTTTTCGTTATGTAATGGGTGAACAATCTTGTTTTGTTCTCTCTCAGCTTTTAATTTGATCGATGCCGAATCAAATCCTGTAGCAACAACGGTGATGGCAATCTTATTACCAAGAGATTCGTCGGTGCCGTTACCCCAGATAATTTCAGCTGTAGAACCAGCCTCAGTTTGAATATAATCGGTTATTTCCATTACTTCATCGAGCGAAATTTCTTCTTCACCACTCATGATGTAGAGGAGAATATTCTCAGCTCCATTTACATTGTTATCGTCGAGCAAAGGAGAACGCATAGCGCATTGCACTGCTTCCAGGGCTCGGTTTTCGCCTTCGGCCACACCTGTGCCCATGATTGCTTTCCCGCTGTTTTTCATCACCATGCGTACGTCTTCAAAATCAACATTGATATAACCAGGTACGGTGATAATTTCAGCAATTCCTTTAGCGGCAATAGTTAATATATCGTCTGCCATGCTGAAAGCAGCAGAAATTTTGAGATCGCCTTCGAGTTCGCGCAACTTGTCATTACAAATGACAAGCAGGGTATCAACGTATTTTTTTAATTCGTTAATTCCATCCTGGGCTTGCTGTGCACGTTTGCGCCCTTCGAAGAGGAAGGGAATGGTGACGATACCAACAGTAAGTATCCCCAAATCTCTGGCTACACTGGCAATTACAGGTGCCGCCCCGGTGCCGGTGCCGCCGCCCATTCCTGCCGTTATGAAAACCATGGAAGTATTTACTTCGAGAAGCTTCCTTATCTCATCTATTTTCTCGACAGCTGCTTCCTTACCTACGGAAGGAACAGAGCCAGCGCCTAACCCTTTAAGGCCAAGTTGAATTTTATTTGGGACTGGACTTTTGTCGAGCGCCTGTGAATCGGTGTTGCAAACAATAAAGTCAACTCCTTTAATTCCTTGCTGGTACATGTGGTTTACGGCATTGCTGCCACCGCCGCCTACGCCAATTACTTTGATGATAGATGATTGATTTTTGGGAAGTTCGAACTTGAGCATATCAGACATATTTAATTCTCCTAAGGTAAGCGATTAATACAGAAATGATTTATACCCTGCACGGATTTTGTTAACAATTATAATGTTAATTATTAACTAGTCAATATCGTCGGTATCCAGCAGTTTTTTGATCTTATCGAAGAAAGAAATCTTTGGTTGGAAACCTTCTTTCTTCTTAATGGGTTTTTCCGTCTCATCGTGTTGATCACTTTTATGATCCTTTTCCCGCATTTTTGCAAATTTTGCTAGGCCGATAATTACCAGGCCAATACCTGTGGCATACATCGGGCTCGCCATTTCGGCCGGAACGTCTTTTGCAAGGTGCTCATTTGGATATCCAATGCGCGTGTCCATGCCGGTCTTAAACATTGTAAGTTGCACCAGATGCTTTAGTTGTGCGCCTCCTCCGGTGAGTACGATGCCGGCAATAAGTTTTTTCTCGAGACCCGACTTTTGAATTTCGAAATATATATTCTCGATGATTTCCTCCATGCGCGCCTGTATGATGCTGGAAAGGTTCTTGAGTGTTATTTCCTTTGGTGGCCTGCCCCTGAGACCTGGAATAGCTACTACCTCGGTATCGCGATTTTCACTCGAAAGTGCTGAACCGAATTTAACCTTCAGTTCCTCGGCATGTTTTTTAACAATATTGCAGCCTTCTTTCACATCCTCCGTAATGATTTCGCCTCCAAATGGAATTACAGAAGTATGTCTTACGATCCCATCCTTAAATATGGCGATATCAGTGGTGCCGCCGCCGATATCAACTAATACTACGCCGGCCTCTTTTTCTTCTTCGCTCAATACAGCTTCTGCTGATGCCAATGGTTCCAGCAGCAGCGATTCAACCTGGAGACCTGACTTCCTGACACATTTGTAAATATTTTTAGCCGCTACAGTTTGTCCAAGGATGATATGAAAATCAGCCTCCAGCTTGCTGCCCGGCATTCCTTTTGGGCTTGTCGTGCAAGTTTCACCATCTACCGAGTATTCCTGGGGTATTACATCAATAATCTCTTCGCCGGGATTCATCGCGATTTTGTACATGTTCTCTGTCAGTTTCTCGATATCCTCCTGGGTGATTTCATCATCACTTACATTGCGGATAATATTGCCTTTGTGCTGTATGCTTTTTATGTGCAAGCCAGCAATACCCACGTGAACAGAAACAATTTTGACATTGGAGCGTTGGGTGGCTTCCTGCACCGCAACCTGGATTGATTGAACTGTATTTTCAATGTTGGATACAACACCCCGTTTCACCCCAATAGACTCGGTTTTGCCGGATCCCAGTATCTCGATTTTGCCAAGTTCATTGCGTTTGCCTACGATTACGGCAATTTTGGTTGTCCCAATATCAAGACCTACAACTATTTCATTACTTTTCATAAGACATTATTTTATACAAATGATTTGATTTTCGTATTTAAGGTTTATAACCCGGTAAGTGTCCCAGCCAGTCCAGGATACACCTTGTGTATAGAATGCTTTTAATTTTTCAAACTTTTCGGCTGTATGCGTTGTATCGCCAAAGATAATAAGGTGATCGCCAAATGCAGGCGTAATTTCGATTTCATTTTCGCTATTTAAGTATAATTGGCTCACCTGTGCCATAAGAAAAGAATCTGCCATTACTTGCTGAACAATATGAAAAGCTCTGTAAAGATTCAGGTGACTTTGAAGGGTATCAGCCTTCCGGGCTTTGATATCTGTCAGCCTTGCTTTACCTGAATAGGGGAAGGTGATATTGCCATTGACGATGATAGTGCGTGCAGGAAAATCGAAAATAGCAGGCATCAGGGCACCTTCATCATCGGCATAATATTGCTGCCCAAGGCGGGTTATGATGCGCATAAGAGGTTTGCGCTGCACTAATCTGGCGGTTAAGCGGCCTTCGATCGTGAGGAATACATCCGCCTTTGCAATGCAGGGTATAGTCCGGATATGCCTTCCGATGGTTTCGATGTTGATATCGGACAACGTTTGCTTTAGTGGATTTCCGCAGTGTTCATTCACCTTTGCTCTTACCATCCAAGGTGTTATCAGATGGTCGCTGCCCTGGTAATCAATGGTTATGTCGAAGCCGGTGCATGGAGCTTCGTTCTGCCGTACCGCCGAAAAGCCCAGTAAAAATTCTACCCCCGTGAGGAGTGCAATCCACAATACCACAAGGAGCACTTTTTTAAGCATGGCTTTCATGTTTTAAAGGTAAGAACATTTGCTCAATCCTGCTTACCAAAAGGTCGATATCGCCGGCGCCCATCGTAAGCAGTACATCCGGACGATTTAGCCCGAGCCATTCGGGAACAGCAGCTGCACGTAACAGGCATTTGTTTTTCAGATTTATCTTTTTGAGTAGCCAGGCAGAAGTTATTCCGGAAATAGGAAGTTCCCGTGCAGGATAGATATCCAGTAAAATTACTTCATCAAGCATCTCGAGACCACGGGCGAATTCATCAGCAAAATCGCGCGTACGGCTATAAAGATGTGGTTGGAAGATACCCGTAAGACGCCTGCCGGCAAACATGCGTCTGGCGGAAGAAATGCAGGCCTTCAATTCCTCCGGATGATGAGCGTAATCGTCGATGTAGGCAAGTCCAGCTTCATTGATGCGAATGTCGAACCTACGCATCACGCCCTTGAACTGAGGGAGGCTGAGCCTGATAGCTTCCTTGCCGACACCGCTAAGGAGTGCTGCCGCTATGGCCGCAACAGAATTTTCGACATTGTAATATCCATGGAGGCCTAAAGTAATATCAGTTATGATCCCTGAAGGATGATGCAAATTGAAGGTATAATGATCCTGAATAAGACGCAGATTCTGAGCAGAAAAGTCTGCTTTACATTCGATGCCATAAGTAAAAAGTTTCCTTGAAGGGTCAGAAAAAGCAAAGGCTGAGACCAGGCTGTGATGAATGATCAGGTTGCCGCCGGTTAATACCTGTGAAGCAAACTGCCGGAAGGATTCCCTGAGGTTTTCAGCATTTCCATAAATATCGAGGTGGTCGGCATCCATGGATGTAATAATGGCCGTTTGCGGGTGAAGATGAAGGAATGAACGGTCAAATTCGTCTGCTTCCACTACAAGATATGGGCTGGTTTCGTTAAAGAGCAGGTTGCTTCCATAGTTTTTGGATATTCCACCCAGGAATGCACTGCAGCCCACATCCGATTGAGAGAGCAAATGCGTTGCCATGGTGGTGATGGTTGTTTTTCCATGTGTTCCGGCTACCGCAATGGTACGATACTCAGAACTGATAAGGCCAAGAACTTCTGCTCTTTTTAACAGGGGCGTTCCCTGCTTGCTAAAGTATTGGAATTCTGAATGTCCCGCGGGAACTGCCGGCGTATATACAACCAGGTCGACAGCAGGCGGAATCAGGCTAACATCTTCCGTGTAATGAATCTTCATTCCTTCGGACTGCAGTTGATTTGTTAAGTTTGTCAGTGTTTTGTCGTAGCCATGAACTTCGGCACCTTTCAACATAAAATACCTGGCCAGGGCGCTCATGCCGATGCCGCCGATGCCCAGGAAGTATATTTTATGTATTGTGGCCAGGTTCATGGAGAAAGTGGAATTAAGTGTTTTTATGCTGAGTCGGTTTTAAACACCCGATAATTTCATCTGCAATGCGGTCGGCAGCTTCAGGAAAAGCCAGTTGTATGATGTTAGAAGACAATTGCTGCTGTAAGAGTGCATCGTTAGCAAGCATTATGATACGCTTTCCAAGTGCTTCGCGTGCTTCGCCATCACGAACAAGCAGAGCGGCATTTTTTTCTACCAACGCCAGGGCATTTTTTGTCTGATGATCTTCTGCGACATTGGGCGAAGGGACGAGGATAGCTGGCTTCCTCACCAGGCATAACTCTGAAATGGCAATAGCGCCTGCCCTTGAAACGATGATATCTGCAGCTGCATAAGCCATGTCCATACGGGTGATAAAAGCAAAAGTGCGGATACTCCCGGTTGCGTTCGTTTCCACTGCTTCCGTTGCTTTTTCTGCGAAAGCATTTCCGGTTTGCCAAATTACCTGCAGGCCGTTTTTTATCAGCATATCCAGGCTCAGCATGATGCTCTCGTTGATCGTTCGTGCGCCAAGACTTCCGCCAATAACGAGTAAGGTAGGGGTATTCGCCTGGAGGCCAAAAAAGCTGACTGCTTCGGCACGCTTAGCATCCAGAGCAGAGATATCCCGTCTCACAGGATTTCCGGTGATTACAATACGTTCTGCCGGGAAATATTTTTCCATGCCTTCGTATGCCACGCAAATCTTTTTAACACCGGGTGCCAGGACTTTGTTCGTAATCCCCGGATATGAATTCTGTTCCTGTATGATGGTTGGTATTTTCATTGAAATGGCGGCCCTCAGTGTTGGTCCACTCGCGTATCCACCAACGCCAATAACGGCATCAGGCCTGAATATGCGGATAATGTTTTTTGCCTTGATGTATGCGGAAATCACCTTAATCGGGAAGAGTAGGTTTTGTGTTGTAATCCGTCTTTGTAACCCACTTATCCATAACCCGGTTATTTGGTAGCCCGCGGCCGGAACTTTCTCCATTTCCATGCGGCCTTTGGCGCCTACGAAAAGGATCTGCGCCTGCGGCAACTTCCTTTTCAGCGCGTCAGCAATGGCAATGGCCGGGAATATATGCCCGCCGGTCCCACCTCCGCTTATGATAAATTTCGGGTCAGGCTTCATTTACAGTTTCTTTTATACCTTCGGGTTCTTCTGAATTTTCTTCCTGATCGCGGCTTACGCTTAATATTATACCAATTCCAACGCTGGTGAACCAAATGGATGATCCTCCCATGCTGATCAGGGGCAAGGTCTGACCGGTTACAGGCGCAAGCTTTACGGCAACAGCCATATTAATCATGGCCTGGAAAACCAGGCTGCATGTTATGCCAATGGCCAGAAATGCCCCGTAAGCCCGGGGCGCTTTTGCCGCGATACGCATTCCCCTGTAAAGCAGGATGAGGTAGAGAAATACCACAATAATGCCTCCAATAAGCCCGTATTCTTCAATAATTATGGCATAAATAAAATCGGAATAGGGGTGAGGCAGAAAATTCTTTTGAGTGCTGTTGCCGGGCAGCTTTCCAAATACACCACCATTGGCCACTGCGATCAGTGCCTGTTTTACCTGGTAATCCTTATCATCGATTTTATCAGGATTGCTATCCTTACTCAAAAAATTTTCGATACGATGTTTCCATGTAGCCACCCGGCTGCTCGTTTTCGGAAATAAATAGATGACGGATATAAAAAGTGCCAGGCCTATAAATCCTGCTGCTACCGTTAACATAATGTAGCGGAAATGAACTCTTCCAATAAACATCAATACCACACTTGTAAGGAAAAGTAACAATGCGGTCGAAAGATTGGCCGGCATAATCAGTCCTGTTATCACAATAATCGGAACGATGACCGGCACAAACGCCTTCATAAAATCACGCCTGTTTTCCTGGTGTTTGGCCAGCTGGCGCGCGAGGAACATGATTAAAGCCAGTTTGGCAAAGTCGGAAGGCTGAAATGTGACATTGAAACCCGGAAGTGTATACCACCGCGATGCTTCGTTGGTTGATGTCCCGAATACCAATGTATACAGCAGTAATGGAACGGCAACAAAAATGGCGAGATAGGAAAGATTCGCGTAATAAGTGTATTTAACACGATGCGACAGGTACATCAGGAAGATGCCGAATAAAAGGATGCTGCAGTGCTTTAGGATGTAATACTCCGTATTTCCCTGTTTGAAACGATAGGCTAGAGTACCGGTTGAACTATAGACCGCCAGTATCGAAAATAGCGATAGCAAAAGGACTACGGTCCAGATAACTTTGTCGCCTTTGATCGATGATAATATTTTGGTCATATTTATCTGTATTAGTATTCAATGCAGCCGTTCAACAGTGTCTTTCAGAGGCTTCTTACAGCCTTTTTAAATTGCATGCCGCGTTCTTCATAATTCTCGAAACGGTCGAAACTGGCGCAGGAAGGAGAAAGCAACACGACGTCGCCATCCGAACCAAGTGAATAAGCAATTGCTGCCGCTTCTGCTGCAGATTCTGCTTCCACGATTGTATCTACAAGCTTTGAAAAACTCTGAAAGATGCGGCGGTTATCTACGCCCAGACAAACAATGGCTTTGACTTTACTCCTCACAAGTTCGAAAAGCTTACTGTAATCGTTGCCTTTATCTTTACCTCCGGCGATCCATATTACTGGTTTGCTCAGTGTTTCCAGGGCATACCATGTGGAATTGATATTTGTAGCCTTAGAATCATTGATAAACTCAATGCCATGGATGTTGACCACAAACTCCAGCCTATGCGGCACATTCTGGAAGTCGCTCAGGCATTGTTTGATGGTCTCTTTCCTGATTTCGACCAATTTACCAGCTATGCCGGCAGCCATGCTGTTGTATAGGTTGTGGTTGCCTTGCAGTGCCAATTCTTCAAGTGTCATGTGCATTGTGTCGGTATTATTTTAATCATTTTTAAGCTTACCTGATTTTTAGCGTAATAATCGTAAACACGGCCAGCATAATGCCAACAATAAAAAAGCGTAATACTATCTTCGGTTCTGCGTATCCACGTTTCTGAAAATGATGGTGTAATGGCGACATCAGAAATATGCGCCGTCCTTCTCCATATTTACGCCGGCTATATTTGAAATAAGCAACTTGCAGCACTACCGACAGATTTTCGACCAGGAATATACCGCACAATATCGGGATCAGAAGTTCCTTGCGGATCATTATCGCAAAAACAGCAATTACACCACCCAAAGTCAGGCTGCCGGTATCGCCCATAAATACCTGGGCCGGGTAGGAGTTGTACCAGAGGAATCCGATACAGGCTCCCACAAAAGCACTCACATATATTGACAACTCGCCGGTATTCGGTATATACATTATATTAAGGTAATCGGCAAAAACGATGTTGCCCGATACCCAGGCCAGGATACCTAATGTAACTCCAATGATAGCAGATGTGCCGGTGGCAAGACCATCCATGCCATCAGTCAGATTAGCTCCATTGGAAACGGCAGTAATGATGAGAATTACAATGGGGATAAAAATAAGATAAGCCCATTTCCGGTAACCATTGCCCAGGAATGCGAGTAGAACGGAATAGTCGAATTCGTTGTTCTTAACAAACGGAATTGTCGTTTTTGTTGAATGTGTTGGCTTTCTCGAGAATTTAACAATATGGCTGCTCGAGCGTTCAAATGCGGATATTTCTGTGGTAGTCCGGATTTTAGCTTCGGGCAGTTTTTCGCGGATAACCACCGCCTGGTTGAAGTACAAAGTGATGCCAACGACTATCCCGATAACAATCTGCCCCATTATCTTAAATTTTCCGGCAAGCCCTTCCTTGTCCTTGCGGAAGACCTTGATGTAATCGTCGAGAAATCCGATAAATCCAAGCCATAATGTTGCGAACAGGATGAGTAGGATATAAATATTAGTCAGTTTAGCAAAAAGCAGGGTCGGAATGAGGATTGCTCCCAATATGATAAGGCCACCCATGGTTGGTGTTCCAGCCTTTTCATTCTGACCTTCCAGTCCCAGGTCGCGGATCGTTTCACCGATTTGTTTCTTTTTTAGGTAATTGATCAGACTTTTACCGAAAAGCAGTGAAATAGTAAGCGATGTAATGGCAGCAAGCGCAGCCCGGAAGGAGAGATACTGAAACAATCCGGCTCCGGGGAAATTGTAGGTGGTATTTAAATAATCGAACAGGTAATACAGCATTGTTTTTCGTTTTACTGAAATTGAAAATGACTATGCCTTCTCCATGTCAGGCTTGATTCATCAGGATGTTATTAAGCACTTGTTTGTCGTCGAAGGGATGTTTCACACCTTTAATCTCCTGGTATTTTTCATGTCCTTTGCCTGCCACCAGCAAAATATCGCCGGGATGAGCGAGGGCACAGGCAGTTCGGATAGCTTCCAGCCTATTGGTAATGGACAATACTTTTTTTTTATCGGCAATGCTTAGCCCGGCTTGCATCTGGTTAATAATCTCTTCCGGATCTTCCGATCGCGGATTGTCGGATGTTAGAATGACCCGGTCACTCTTTTCCGCTGCAATCCTTGCCATTACAGGGCGTTTGGAAGTGTCGCGGTCGCCACCGGCACCTACAACGGTTATGATTTTCGCATCTCCGCTGCGTATCTCTGCAAGCGTATCCAGCACATTTAATAAAGCATCAGGCGTATGTGCATAGTCAACTATAGCTATGATGCCGGAAGGGGACCGTAAAGTTTCGAAGCGACCTTCAGCCGGTTCAAGCCTGCTGATTATGGTAAGCACTTCCAAGGGTTCTTCGCCCATTAAAATGGCAGCAGCGTAAATTGCCAGGAGATTGTAAGCATTGAATGAGCCCACAAGCCGGCACCAGACTTCATTTCCATCAATATCCAACTGCAGTCCTTCGAATTGGTTTTCGATGATCCTGCACTTGAAATCGGCCATGGTGCGAAGGCTGTAAACTTTCTTCAGCGCCTTGGTATTCTGAAGCATTACGCTTCCATTGCGGTCGTCGGCGTTGGAAAGCGCAAATGCTGTGGCTGGCAATTCGTCGAAAAACTGCTTCTTTGCCTTTAGATAAGCGTCAAAAGTTTTGTGAAAATCGAGATGTTCGTGTGTGAGGTTTGTAAATATCCCGCCGCTGAAAGTGAGACCGGCAATGCGATTTTGCACAACAGCATGAGAACTCACTTCTATGAAGCAATAGGTGCAGCCACAGTCGACCATCCTGCGCAAAAGGGCATTTAGCTCAATAGCATCCGGCGTAGTATGTGTGGCAGGAATAATTTCATTGTCAATCAGGTTTCTGACTGTGGAGAGTAATCCTGCATGATAGCCCAACCCGCGGAAGAGTTTATGAAGCAGGGTTGCAATAGTCGTTTTTCCATTTGTGCCTGTAACGCCCACTAATTTCAAACCGGCAGAAGGATTATTGTAAAAGTTAGCAGCAATTACTCCAAGAGACTGGCTGCTATCGCTCACCTTTACATAGGTTATGCCTGGTGCCATGTACTCAGGCATTTCTTCGCATATTATTGCTTGTGCACCATCGGCTACTGCAGATGATATGAAAAGATGCCCATCGGAGCTATTGCCTTTGATGGCAACAAAAAGATTGCCAGGTGATACTTTGCGCGAGTCGAGGGTGATACCGGTAATTTCAACATCGGTAGTTCCTGCCACTTTTATCAGCCCTGCTTTATACAATAAGTCCTTGAGTATATGCACACTTACAATTGTTGAGATTGGATATCAAGATCGAGAACAATGAGGCTTCCCGGAATGGCTTTGCTGCCGGCTTGTACCGATTGCTGCTTTACAAATCCCCTTCCTTTAATTTTCACTTTCATGCCGTTTTTTTCAAGCATGTACATGGCATCTCTTGCACAGAGGCCTTTAACATCCGGAACTAACCCGGCTGCAGGTTCCAGACTTTCGAGTACTACAGTTGCACCATCCAAAGTTGGTTTGGCCCAGCCATTATAGCTCATTGTTGGTGTAACAGGCTGATTTATGGTATGGTAAAGTTGTTCCAGATCATTACGATAACCCGGCATTAAAGGAGGAGTCGTTATGGTCTTTAATGTATCCTGCCATTTAAGTCCCATTTGGAGGTCGGTGGCATATACTTTATCTGAGATTTCTTTAAAAACAGGTGCTGCAATGGCTCCTCCGTAATAGTCGCCATTGGTAGGATTGTTAATAACCACAATGCAGGAGTATCTGGGGTTTTCAGCCGGGAAATATCCAACAAAGGATCCCATGTAATTTGATTTATTGTAACCGGCGTTGTCGTTGGCCACCTTGCTTGTTCCGGTTTTACCGGCAATGCGGTAGACGTTATTTTTCAGGGATCTGCCTGTCCCGTGTTCCACAACACCTTCCAGTAGTTTCCTGGCCATACCGATGGCTTCAGGTGAAGCAATGGCCGGATTAATGACCTGCACTTTAA
>Ga0315290_10000628_pt1 | contig 23186 bp, 16 predicted proteins | sample YL17G12_0_MG_FD_203627 | JGI IMG/M metagenome (GOLD analysis project Ga0315290, IMG submission 203627) | Sediment microbial communities from Yellowstone Lake, YNP, Wyoming, USA - YL17G12_0 | ecosystem: Environmental > Aquatic > Freshwater > Lake > Sediment | place: USA: Wyoming | collected... | reverse complement strand
CCCCGCCACGAAGCGCATTTGGATTGGAACGCTGCTCGGCGTCAGTTGGACAATCAACGGAAGTTCGTGGGGACAAATCTCAGACCTTGCTGCCTATCGTGTGTGGTCGATCGAAAGCGACTGGACGGGAAAGTTATGGATATCGCATCCGGAGCCGACAGGGTCCGCCACGGGCTTGTATCGATACGATTCTCTCGGCACGCGGCAACTGAATCACTGGGACGACACAAATGGTCTGGCTGATAAACTGGTCCGAAGGATCTGCATCGACAACAAAACAGGGAGTGTCTGGTGCGCGACCGGGTCTGCCATGATGGTTCTGAACGGCGTTCTGCCAGCGAAGCCTGTGACCGCTGTGGGGGATGACCTTGGTAGTGCAACGTCATTCAGAGTCTCGCAAAACTATCCAAACCCGTTCAATCCGGAAACAACAATAGAGTACGCTCTCGACAAACCTCAGCAAATCAGGCTGACGATCTTCAATCTGAATGGTCAAGTGGTTCGAACGCTTGAAAACGGCGTTAGGACCGCAGGGAATCACGCTGTCCGCTGGGACGGGAGAGATGAACGTGGGAAGCCAGTGAGCAGTGGAACATATTTCTATCAACTTCGGACTGAGCTCGGTCGCGAAGTGTCAAGGAAAACTCTGCTTCTTAGGTAATCGTTCATGCTTTGACGAAGAGAGCCGATGATCGCAATTCAATGCAGGGTGCAGCGCAGACTATTCTTGATTCAATGCTGCCTTGTATGGTCGGTCCACGCGCAGAATCTCGACTCTCTCGTTTCCCGGAGTCTTGATTTCTCCCGCCAGCAATTGACCAGGACTGTCGCTGAACTCCTAAACTCAGCTGCCTTCGGAGACTCTATCTACCCGCGCAGCACATTTCGGGTGGATGGTCGCTGGAAGCCTATGCCAGAGGGGCATTGGGCGAGCGGCTTCCTGCCAGGTTGCCTCTGGCTCATGTATGAATGGACCTCTGACACCGTATGGAAAGGTTGGGCCGAGCGATGGACAGCTGGCGTGCTAAAGGAACAGCACAGAACAAAGGACCACGAAGCGGGATTCATCATCCCATCGAGCGTCGGGAAGGGATATCGTTTGACTGGCGATACGGCGTACCGCAACGTCCTCCTTCAAGCTGCGCGGTCACTAGCGACGCGGTATCGCACAAGCGTGGGCTGCATACGCTCCTGGGACAATTATCACTTCCCCGTCATCATCGACGGGATGAATGCTCTGCAACTGCTGTGGTGGGCGTCAAAAAACGGAGGAGATTCCATCTTCCGTGATCTGGCGATCAGCCACTCTCTGAAGACGATGGCAAACAATGTTCGTCCTGATGGCAGCTGCTACCAGATTGTAGACTATGATTCTACCTCCGGGGCAGTCCTTGATCGAACCAACAAGCAGGGGTACACGAAATCGTCGGCATGGTCCCGCGGGCAAGCGTGGGCCATCTACGGTTTCACAGCCGCCTATCGGGAGACCGGGGACGAGCGTTTTTCGCAGACGGCGCGAATTGTTGCGGACTATTTCATCAACAAACTTCCGTTTGACTACGTCCCTTATTGGGATTTCCAGGCGCCAAACATACCAAATGAAGAAAAGGACGTTTCGGCGGCGGCTATCGCCGCATCGGGACTGCTCGAATTGAGTACGATCGTCTTCGGGAACGAAGCCAGGGAAAAATATCGGAACGCTGCTCAGCATATTCTTGCTTCGCTCTGTTCTTCCGCCTACCTGGCAGCTGGGACAAACAGCAGAGGTATTCTACTCCATGGAGTGGGCAACAGAATGAACCAGGATCGAGATGATGGAGAGGTTGATGTTTCGCTGATCTACGCTGACTACTTCTTCATCGAGGCAATGCTTCAGTACAAAAAGATCGCTGCCCCTACTGTGGCCGTCGATGCTTCTCTGAGCGTCCCAAGTACAATCCATCTTTTTCAGAATTATCCAAATCCGTTCAACGGCAAGACAGTTGTGTCGTATGAAGTGCCTGGGAACGGTGAGGTTGATCTGTCAATCTACAGTCTGCTCGGCAAGAAGGTGAAAACCCTTGTAGACCGACTCCAGGTGAGCGGCAGACACACGGTGACCTGGGATGGCAGCGATGAGTCAGGTAGTCCGGTTGCGAGCGGCGCTTATTACTGCCGGCTGAGAACAGACAAGTCAGTTGTTATGAAGCGAATGCTGTTGATCAAATGAACCGGAAGAAGCAATCACCTTAGCCAGCTTCTCAAAAGTGATAATCTGCTTTAGAACATTAGAACAGAAGATCTGGAGGGATCGAGGGACCTCGCGGTTGGTTGCTTTTCACTCAGTCTCGTATAGCTTTCCTGTATGTGTTGAAAAACCGTTGGGTCGGTATGACCCCAAAAACCAGAACGTGACGTAACAGATCCGCTTCGGACAGAAAAAATCACAGAAGAACAACACGGACTATGCTCCACACAAATCTTGGTCGGTCAGGTCTCAAAATCAGTCGCCTGTGCCTCGGAACGATGAACTTTGGCTGGCACGCAACCGAGAAGGAAGCTTTTCGCATCATGGACGCGGCCCTTGACGCTGGCATCAACCTCTTTGACACTGCCAACTCTTACGGAGGCACAAAGGAGCAACGAGGCTTGACCGAGGAACTGATCGGGCAGTGGTTCGCAAAAGGCAAAAGTAGGAGAGAAAGAGTTGTGCTTGCAACAAAAGTGTATGGAACCATGCCTGACTCACACGACGGTCCAAACGCTCCTGCTGGATTGTCAGCTTTCAAGATCCGGCGGCATGTGGAAGCTTCGTTGCGTCGCCTGCGGACTGATCATATCGAGTTGTATCAGATGCATCATGTTGATGAGCGAGTGACTTGGAGCGAGTTGTGGGAGACCTTTGCTGCGCTGATTCAGCAGGGCAAGATCATTTATGTCGGTTCGAGTAATTTTGCAGCCTGGCATCTTGTTCAGGCACAGGAAGCAGCCAAATGCCGCGGTCTGTTCGGCTTGGCTTCAGAGCAACACAAGTACAATTTGATGTGCCGGCTGCCGGAACTGGAAGTGCTTCCAGCAGCAAACTCGCTCGGCCTGGCACTCCTTGCCTACAGTCCTCTTCAAGGAGGGTTGCTCGGAACTCCCACGCCGAAAAAAGCTACCGGCGTCCGGAGACTCCATGAGGTGAGTCAAAAAGATGCTGAGGATTCCAGTGTACGGTTAACGTCCTATTCGACATTCTGCAAAGAGCTCGGTGAAGGAGAATCAACAGTTGCCCTGGCGTGGCTGCTCGCCAATCCGCGTGTGGCGGCTCCAATCATCGGGCCACGGACGTTTGAGCAATTTCAGAGTTCGCTACGCGCGCTGGAAACCAAGCTGGACGAATCAGCGCTGACAAAGTTGGATGAGATCTTTCCTGGCCCCGGGGGTGCTGCCCCGAAAGCGTACGCGTGGTAGCGTAGACTGTGAACTCATTTCTTCGGAAGGAATACTGTGGCCGATCAAGAAAAGGATAGTTCGATCTGGGGATATGTCTACAGGAGCGGCGGTGGGAGAATGAGCGAGGATCCGGCACCTGAGATGACTGCCATGCGAGACGAATTCATCCCGCTCAAAGGCATCCACGCTTTCGACAAGGCTCACACAGTGATGCTGATTGAGCAGGGAATTATTCCAAAAGAAGATGGATGCAAGATTCTGCAAGCGTTGTCGGAGATGGAGGGACAAGGATTTGAATCGGTGCGCGAAAAGACGGGGGGCGGCGGACATTCAGGTGAAGCCTACTTGATAGAGAAGCTTGGCATGGAGATTGGCGGGCAACTCCATACCGGTCGAAGTTCCGCCGATCTGATTGGTGTCGCTGTCCGGATGGAAGAGAGAAAGCGCATCCTGGAAATCCTGGACGTCATTACTTCCTTGCGTCAAACGCTTCTCCAGTTGGCCTCGGTGCATCTTGAAACGGTTCTGCCGGCCTACACCCACTTTCAACAGGCACAGCCGATTACGTTCGCTCACTATCTTTTGTCTTGGGTCAACGGCTGCGGTAGGGATTTTGACCGTTTTCTGGAACTCTATGGACGAATCAACGCCAGCCCTGCTGGCGCAGCTATTGTCTCCGGATCAGCGTTCCCGGTGAACAGAGAGAGGGTTGCCGAGCTGCTCGGATTTGACTCCGTACTCCAGAACACGCGTGATGCAATATTCGGCTATGACCCTCACCTGGAGCTTTTTTCGAAACTCGCGATCTTGAACAACAGTCTAGCGCGCTTCTGCTCAGATCTGTATATCTGGTGCAGCTCCGAGTTCGCAATGATCGAGCTCAAAGATCGGTTTTGTGGAACGAGCAGCATCAATCCTGGCAAGAAGAATCCGCAGGCATTGGAGCAAATCTTCAGCTTGGCAGCTTCGACAACGGGGGCGATGAACGCAGCCTTTTCGGTCGATCGCATGCCATCGGATGCGTGGGAAATCCAGTGGCGGATTTGGTCTCAAGAGCTTTGGCCTGTGCTGGACAAGACAATGAAAGGTCTTACGCTCGTAAACAATGTGGTTGCGAGTCTTGAAGTCAAAACTAAGAGAATGGGGGAAGTAGCACGATCCGGGTGGATCTGCGCTTCTGATCTGGCAGTGCTCCTTGTCCGAGCAGAGAAAATGCCGTGGCGCGTGGCACATCATATCGTGGCTCAAATGGTGCGAACCTGTGAAGAGAGGGGAATAGGCTCGAAAGGGGTCACCGTAGATATCTTGAACGCGGCAGCCTCGGCGCTCATTGGGAGAAACCTGTCACTCGAACAGGAGATGATTGATCGTGCTCTCGACCCGCTGCAGTGTGTGATGGCACGTCAAATGACGGGGGGACCGGCGCCGCAAGCGGTCAAAAGACAAATCGAACAATGCGTGTCCGACTCTCGCGAGCAGGCAACAAAGATCAATCGAATGAGACAATCTCTCGCAAGAGCGGAACGCAACCTCGAGGATGCAATCCAAGCTTTTCTACACCAACCACGTGGTGAGGCGTGAAGCCTATGAAGCCGATCGAGAATATGACCTTGGAGGAAAAGGCTGGTCAGCTGTATGTCATCGGATTCAACGGAACGAGGATGAATGACTACCTCCGGGAACTCATCATGGAGTGGAAAATTGGCGGCCTCGTGTTCAGTATCCGAAACGTCGAGAATCCGATCCAGGTGAGTGAGCTGATCCAGGAGATGCAGGAGCTCGCCGTCAGCAACAATGGTGTTCCTCTGATCGTCACGATCAACCAGGAGGGGGGCGACCGCACCTGCTTTCTCGAATCGTTGTCAAGGAATCCAGGCAGCATGGCGATCGGCGCGACGCACACGCCTGAGTGGGCACACAAGGTCGCCAGCCTTGTGGGCGCCGAGCTCAAGGCGCTTGGCTTCAATATGCTGTATATGCCTGTCCTGGATCTCGCCGGCCTGGTCGACAATTCAGTTTTGAGCATTCGCTCATTCGGCTCGGATCCTCAACTCGTTGCGGAAATGGCTGAGTGCTACATTAGAGGGCTGACTGAAGCAGGAATTGCGTCCACGGCCAAGCATTTCCCTGGCGCTGGCGGCTCAGCGGTGGATGCACATTTTGACTTGCCGCACATTCAGAAAATAATGGAAGAACTTGATCAAGTCGATCTAGTGCCGTTCAAGCGAGCGATCAAGGCGGGGGTGGCCGCGCTCATGACTTCGCACGTGAGCTATCCTCCTATTGACAACGACGCTATCGGCACATTCTCGACGGTGATCAATACCGAAATCGCCCGCCAGCAGTTGGGATTTGAGGGTGTGATCACGACGGATGCCTTCGGCATGAAAGGACTGACAAACTATTTCTCGCCTGAAGAGTCAGCGGTCAAAGCCATTCTTGCAGGTGCGGACATGATTCTCAAGCGTCACGGCCGTGAAGCGAACTTCTCTAACCTGAAGGCTCTAAGACATGCGCTTCAAGACGGCCGGATCAGTCAGGAGCGGGTCGACGTTTCGCTCAGGAGAATCTTTGCGCTAAAACAGAAGTATTGCATCGGAGGCCGGACCGCAATTTCCACGGTGATGTGGAACAAGGTCCATGTCCAGTCGCTGGAAACGATGGGTGAAGATTCTGTCACTTTGGTGCGTAACGAGGAACGCCTATTACCTTTGAGACTGAGCCAGCAGACGAAAACATTACTCATCATGCCCAATCTTCTTTCCAACGCTTCCCTTGATGGGATGATGGGGGACAACGCCGGCTATATCATACGCGGAATCCTGAGCGACAAGTACAGCTGTTCAACAGACGGTTTTGACATCGTCCACTATGGCCTGGATCCTTATCCCGAAGAAATTGCCAACGTTGTGGAGGAAGCCGGAAACTATGACCTGCTGATTCTCGGCAGCCATCGTTCGAATATCCGGCCACGACAAGCAGAACTAGTGAGAAAGCTGTTCGAGCTTGGCCGACGAGTCATCTGGATTGCTCTCAATACGCCGTTTGATTTGCTCGACTATCCGACCGCCAAGACGTACATCTGCACGTACGGTGAACGTTTGCCGCAACTGAAAGCACTCTGTCGCGTGATCGCTGGTGAAATCTCTCCTAAAGGGAAACTCCCAGTGGCGATCCCCGGGCTTCATGGTTTTGGCAGCGGGATAACTTCATGGAACTAACGGTGAAATGAAATGACGGAACGCGCTCAAGCGGTCGAGGCCGGGAACGATCTTTACTTTCTTGAGTCTGCTGGGGTCAGCAGCGAGATCGGCCTGAAATATGGTGAAGCGTTTCGGTCTCAACTTGGGGAGGCGGTCGGACGCACAAACGCTGCTCTCGCTGGCCGATACGAGGCCGCTCAAGTTGAGCAAGCTGCAAAACTCATGGGCGAATCATTCAGCAGGAATTTCCCCTATCTCTGGGACGAGCTAGAAGCGATCGGGGCGGGGGGTGGAATACTACCGGCCGATCTGCAACGCCACGTCTTTTCAGCCGGAATCGGCAAGTTCCCTGAAGACGATGGGTGTACCGATGTGATCTTCCCTCGAAGTGAGAAGGGGCCTCTCCTTGGGAAGACTCATGATGCAACGTCTCCAGGGCCCGGTACAGCGGTCGTGCGTCTCATACGGCATACATCGATGGGCACAGTCCTTTGTGTCACCCGGATCGATGGACTTTCGACGATGACAGGAATGAACGAGAAGGGACTGGCAATCGGTGAGGCGTCCATCCACTTCCATTCAGTCAACAAGACGGGAACAATCAGGAATCTTCTCCTTCGTCCGGTTCTGCACGAATGCAGCGACGTCTATGAGGCCGTCGAGTTCTTGGCTGCGCACCCACCACTCAGCGCGGGATTTCATTTTGCAATGGTAGATGCCTCCGGAAATGCCGCAATTGTCGAGCGGTCACCGACCGATCAGAACGTGAGATGGAGCAAGGGCGAGGCGATCTTCTGTACAAACCACGCCGCGACCCCCTCGGTTCGCGCGTTGGAAAAGAGTCGCGGTCCCGAGGGGGATCGGAACAGCGACGCCAGGTACGAGAACCTGAAGAAGCTGACGGGCGGCACAGGCTTTGAGTTCACCCTTGATTCGATGAAAGAGATTTTGAGATTTCACGGCGCGACTGGCGGCATTTGCCAACACGGGGATCCCGAGTACAAACGTGAACAGCAACTTTTCTATCCGCTCTTTACGCAGCGTGCGTTCATCAATATCGTGAAGTCCGGGATGCTCCTCGTCGCAAACGGCAATCCGTGTCACACTGACTACTTGGAGTTCTTTCTAAACGCCCGGCGAGGCCCATTCAAATGATCCCTCCCGAAGATAGCAAATATGTTCTTGTCCTCAATGGCGCTGCAGCTTCTTGTATCGTTGTGCCCAAAGAAGCAACGAAGGGAGAGCTCGACGCTGCCGAAGAGCTGCAGCGGTATGTCGAGAAGATAACGGGAGCTCGACTTCCAATCCTAACCTCTTTGGATGATTCTGCCACATTCTCCATCCTGATCGGACGTGCAAGTGCACGATCCGGTTTGACTTTCCCTGATCTGGACCGAGAAAGCTACATCATTCGAACAAACGGCAAAGCCCTTTTTATCCATGGAGCGGACGACGATGGTGTGTTCTTTGCTGTGTGTACTTTTCTGGAGCGATATTGTGATGTTCGCTGGTTCTGGCCCGGCGAGCTGGGAGAGGTCGTTCCTCAAAGGTCTACGCTCGTGATTCCGGGCATCGACGTCCAAGAGACCCCTGCCTTCAAGTGGCGAAATCGTGGTCCAGGTGGCCCGTTGTGGGGCGGCAAGGATCGAATCTCCAAAATGCGCGAACTGGGGGTCACGGAGAAACACATCGAAGAGGTGCAATTGTGGGAAAGGAGAAACAAGCTTGGAGGGATGAAGGTCTGGGGAGGACACGAGTGGGGCAATATTGTGCCGCCGGCGAAGTACGGGAAAAAGCATCCAGGATATTTTGCTTTGATTGATGGGCGGCGCGATCGCGATTTTGAAGGCTTCGACGGCAAACATGGTGCCCAGCTATGTACAACAAATCCTGATTTGATAGCAATATTCAGCGCCTACGTCGATGACTTCTTTGCGAAACACCCTGACTATGATGCTCTCCACATCACTCCTAACGATGGGGGTCGGTTTTGTGAATGTGAGCGGTGTCGCGCTCTCGATTCTGGAAAACGTCTGGAGAAGAATCCGGCAAGGCCGGTGATTACGGATCGCATCTTTACCTTTGCAAGCGCCGTCGCCTCCGAAGTGGCAAAAAGGCACCCGGACAAACATCTGATGAATATGGCGTACTCCTGGTACATAGATCCACCAGAGAGAGTCAAGATCAATGATCTCGTCATTCCTCAATACTGCTTATGGAGTTGCTATCTTCATGACAACAAAGAAAAGAAGAAGAGGCACTATCTGACGGCCAAGGGCTGGAGCCAGGCGGCGAAGAGTGTTGCCATCTACGAGTACTTCATCAACGGTTCCTGGCCGGATCTGCCGCGCATCGTTTACGCGAAGATCGCAGAATCGCTGCGGTACCTGCACTCCATTGGCATTAGGATGTATCAAGCTCAGGCGGGCGATGGGTTTGCAGTGAATGGGCTGAACTACTACATCGCATCGAAGCTCTGGTGGAATGTGGATGTGGACGTGGAAGCCCTGATTACTGAGTACTACGACAAGGCCTTTGGTGCAGGTGGCCAGTCAGTGAGGAGGTTTCATCAGCGGCTCCAGAGAGCCTGGCAACAGGCAGTGGAAGCAGGTGGGGATCCCTCGTGTTCTTCTTTTGCGACTTCGAGTGTCCACCGGCTCTATCCGCTCGAATTACTACATGAGTGCGAAGATGACCTTCGCCGCGCCGGATCTGTGGTTGCGGATGACGCCATCCGGAGGAGGATCGACTTTCTGGAGAAAGGGCTTAGATACGTGATCCTTACCATCAAAGCAGTGACCCTTACCAAAGAACTCGAGAGTTTGGGCGTCGCAATTTCTTCGGATACGATCAGTGACGAGGAGGAGGTCGTTCGGCTTGATCGCCGACCTGAAGAAGATCTGGAGCAAGGCGGCTCCGTTGGAGAATTGACCAGGTCTTCGCTTCGGGCGTGGGAAGAACGGGACAAGTACGTGGAGACACTGAAGGACGACTTCGTGATCTCCTATTTCTGGATCAAATACAATGACACAAACCGAAAGTTCAATCCTATAGATCGGTTAACGCAGCTCAGCACCAGTCTTCCGAGATGAAACCTCTGCGTAGACATACGATCGTCTTTGGTGTAGTTGTATCGATAGCGGTCTTGCTGGTGAGTAGTTATCTGATCGCCTGTTCAGAAAGCGATAGCCAGATGAATCGCAGGTTGCTTTCGTACGAACAGCTCTCGACAGCAAAAGAATCCCCGATGCTTACGGAGCTCGTGCAGGCCGGAAAGCTTCCCCCACTCGAAGAACGCATACCACAAGAGCCGCTCCTTGTGAAGCCAATTGAGAGTGTGGGTGTCCACGGCGGAGAGTGGAACTTCGATGTCACGACTCGCCGGGACATCAACCTTGTTTATCACATTGCTACTCCTTCGTTCTTCCGATGGGCAAAAGACGGGTACCATTTCGAGCCGTACCTTTGTAAGGGCTATCATCTCTCGAAGGATGGCCGCGTCTGGACGATCTATCTGAGGAAAGGGGTGCGATGGTCTGATGGTTACCCATTTACGACAGAAGACGTCCGGTTCTGGTATGAGGACGATGCTTTGAACAAGGATTTAAATCCGTTGCCGAAGGAAGAGCTTCTCATCGACAACCGGCTCGGAAAGATCGAGATCGTCGACGACTATACCTTCCGTGTTGTCTTTCCGATCTCCTTCAAGTCTTTCTATCAAAAGATGACGTCCATTGTTCTGTTCTACGTTCCGAGCCATTACATGAAGCGGTTTCACATCAAGTATGCGAAGCAGGAAGAACTCGACCAGCGGCTACGAGAAGCCGGCGTCAAGAAGTGGAGTGAGCTCTACAAGAGGATGGAGCGTTGGTACCTCGGATATCTCGATCCCAATATTCCATCTTTGCGCCCCTGGCTTCTCACCAACAAGACCGTATCACCCAATACGTATGAGTTTGTGCGCAATCCGTACTATTGGGCCGTCGACACAGTGGGAAAGCAGCTGCCGTACATCGATCGAATCATTGTGCACGTGACATCGAACGAGCAGGTGTTGGCTATGAAGACGATCGCAGGGGATTTTGATTTCCAATGGGGGAGGCTGGAATTTCGGGACTATCCTCTGTTGAAAGAAAATGAATCGAGGCGTGGCTATCAGCTTCTCAGGTGGCCTCAGGACAGAGGTTCCGACATAGCGCTGTATATCAACTACAACTGTACTCATCCGGCGATGGGCCCGTTGCTGCGAGATCGTCGGTTCCGTGCCGCATTGTCGCTGGCTATCAACCGTGATGAACTCAACCTCCTTTTCTATAAGAGCGTCGGAACTCCGCGTCAAGCCACGGCTGCAGAATCAACGCCGTTCTACGTTCCTGAGTACGCCCGCGCATATGCCCAGTTCGATGTACAGAGCGCGAACACGTTGCTCGACAGCATGGGGCTGACAAGAAGGAACAAGGATGGTTTCCGACTGGATCGGGAAGGGAATCCGATTCACCTTCTGATTGAGTCTGTGACGGCGGGAAACACCCTTGATATCCTGCAGGTGGCAGCAGAATACTGGCAGGCAATCGGCCTCAAGGCTGAGGTCAGGGTCGTCGAAGGTTCGCTGATGACAGAGAGGACCCGATCTGGTGAAGTGATGATCCAGGCAAGACCGATGGGGTCGTTTGCGCCTCCCGTTCCGGATTTTGGTGCGAACTACGTCGCACCCCTCTTTGGATTATGGAAGCACAGCTCCGGCAAAAGAGGAGAGGAGCCGACCGCGGAGTTTAAGAAGCTGACGCTGTTGGACGACGAGCGCGAGAATTGCAGCGCCGAAGAAGAGGTGGAAGTGTTCAAGAAGATCTACAAGCTCTATGCTGAAAACATATGGATGATCGGACTTGTCGGCGAGGTCCCGGCGCTGTTGGCGAAGAAGAACTACTTCATGAATGTCCCAGACAAATGCCTGTACTCTTACGCCCGGGGACGAAGGCTGGGATTAGTCCTGGCAGAGCAATTCTGGATTGATCCCTTGAAGAGAAATCGCTAGTAACAGGGCGGCGGGGAGATTGCGCCCATGAAGCAGTCTTTGCGATAGAATTCGTATGAGCGACTCAAGAAAAAAGGCAGTTGTACGGAGGCTCTGGGAGTTGACGCTCGGTCAGAGATGGGTTCTTCTTGTGGCCTGCATATTGGCCACCATCAAAGGCCTCAGCGGACTGGTGCTCGCTGCGGTGAGCCGGTGGTTGCTGAACAGCTACAGTGAGTTCTCCACCGAGAGTCTGACAATCATCTACGTCTCGATCTTCGCGTCCCTGGCCCCCCTTGCGATTATCTTCTACTATCGCACGTACCTGCCGGTGTCGATCTCGAGCGTCATGATCAAGCGAATGAGGCATCAGCTCTTTCAACACCTGCAACGCCTCAGCGCTGACTTCTATTCTCTGCACAAAACAGGTGATATCGTCTCTCGCATGACAAACGATATCTCTGTCGCTCAATCATTGTTCAGCACAGGGCTCATCAACAGTTGCTTCGATGCTTTCGCGATTGTGGCATCATTGGGCTACTTGATCCTGACGTATCCAATCGAGATATCCCTGCCGCTCGTGGGCATCTGTTTTCTTTATGCGGCCTCGGTGAGATTCTTCCTTCCGAAAGTAAGAGGGATTACTCAACTGGTCCAGGAAGAGCTTGGGAAACTGGCTGGCGACGTTTCAGAGAAAGTTGTTGGAATGAAGGTGCTTCAGTCCTTCACGCAAGAGGAGAGGGCAAGTGAAGGGATCGGTGAGCGCCTGGAATCGCATTATGTGGAATCAATGAAGATGGCGAGAGTCCAGGCTGTGTTTTCAACCGTGAACCAGGTTCTTCCTGAGTTGGCCAGAATCCTTGTGGTGGTACTCGGAATCTTCCTCGTGATGTCATCGCGTATGAGCGTGGGGGATGTCGCAGGTCTGCTGCTCGTTCTTGCGCAGTTCCTCTTTCCACTCCATCGATCTGCAGAGACCACAATGCAGATTGGAGCGGGCGTGGGTGCGCTGGACAGGGTCTTTGATTTCTTTGACGCCCAGCCAGCCGTGAAGGAGCCAAAAGACGCAGTCGGGCTGGACAAAGTACGGGGTACAATCGAGTTTCGCAGTGTGTCGTTTCACTACCCTCGTTATGAAGAAGGTTTCTATCTAGATCGTGTCTCGCTCTCTATTCCTGCAGGATCCAAAGTTGCCTTCGTCGGGCCTTCCGGTGCGGGAAAGAGCACGTTGATGGACCTGCTCTCGAGATTCTATGATCCAATTGAGGGAGCTATTCTGGTTGATGGTGTCGATATCAAGAACGTCGCGTTGAAAGAGTTACGATCGAACATCGGCATCGTGATGCAGGAGACAATCATGTTTTCCGGAACGATTGCTGAAAATATCAGGATCGGTAGACCGGATGCCACGGACGATGAGGTCGTGACCGCCCTGAAACACGCCTATGCCTGGGAGTTTGTTGAAAAGATGAACGAGGGAATCAATAGCATCGTCAGCGAGCGAGGGATGACGCTCTCCGGTGGACAACGGCAGCGTCTGGCCATCGCTCGGATATTTCTTAAGGATCCGCGGATTGTGGTCCTCGACGAAGCGACCAGCGCATTGGATGCCGAATCAGAGTCCTACGTGCAGCAGGCTCTCAGGAGCCTCATGAAGGACAGAACAACGCTCATCATAGCGCACAGATTGTCCACGATCAGGGATGTGGATCACATCTTCGTTGTAGAGAATGGCGGCATTGTCGAGGAGGGAAGTGTGACTGATCTCCTTGAGATCGGCGGTATCTTCAAGAGGCTCTATGAACGACAGGGCTTTCTCGGATTGGAAGGGACACCGACCAACCTGGTCAATTGACAACAAGAACGGCAGGGAACAATCCCTCCCTTCGCCGTCCACAAAGAAGGAGTGACCCCAAAGACGTGTTTTGGACGACGTTCACAAGGAAAGAAGGATTGCTCAGCGACCAGGTCTATTGCGCCGCAATGGATAGGAAGGGCCATCTGTGGTTTGGATGCAAGAATCCAAATGGCGCCATGAGATTTGATGGGTCGAGATGGGAGAACTTCACGGCACAAATGTGCGGGATTGGACCAGGTCACGTATGGGATATTGCTGTCGATTGGGCTGGCTGTCTCTGGTTTGGCACTGCCGGTGGTGGTCTTTCGCGCTATGACGGATCAGCGTGGAAGACCTTCACGAAAGCGGGCGGCCTGGCAGGTGATCACGTCTACGCGGTCAAAGAGGATTTGCAGGGGAGGATTTGGTGTGGTTGTGCGCCGAAGCCAGATACGCTCGTTCAGGAAGGCGGTGTGAGCGTGTTCGATGGAAAGCATTTCGAGAACTTCACAAGTGACCGCGTTCAGGGGCATCATATTGGCGGTGGAAACAGCGGTTTGTGTGACAATCGCGTTTACTCGATCGTCTTTGACGCCCAAGGACGGACGTGGTTTGGAACGAAGGGTGGAGGGATTTGCCGATACGACGGAAACAACTGGATGACATTCGACAAGACAACTGGCCTTCCTGTCAATGAGGTAGGCGACGGAGCAGCCGCTCTCGATCGTGAAGGAAAGGTCTGGTTTGGGCTCAGGGGTGGTGGGGCGTGCAGATTTGATGGCGACGCGGTGAAGATCTTTACGATGGAAGATGGACTCGCGGGCAATTTCGTCTACGCAATTCAACCGGGCCCAGACCACAGGTTGTGGCTGGGCTGTTCTCCCGATCCTGAACAGGTCAAGCGGGAGGGAGGAGTGAGTGTCTATGATGGCCGGTCGTTCCTGAATTACACGAGTGACAATGTCGGCGGAAAGCACCTTGGTGGCGGGAACAGTTCCCTGGCCGACAACCGGGTCTACGCGATCATGTTTGACGGGGATGGGAATGCGTGGTTTGGGACCAAGGGAGGGGGAGTCAGTCGATTCGCCCGCGAGGCAATCAGGACCCCGAGTTGAACTGAAAGAGATTGGTGTGTCGGCACATGTCTTACTGAGTATTCTCATGAGTCTTGTTCATCAGCAGGTCGCTGGGCAAACCCAGAGCGACTCATTGTCTGTGGTATGGGATCTTGACCGAATGGACCAAATCGGCGGATGTACCACGACGAAGCTTGGGCAGCCGGTCTTGATAGAAACGCCGCTCGGACGGGGCATTTTGTTCGACGGTATTGATGATGGGCTCCTTGTCCAGGCCAATCCGATCGGCGACGCAATCGCCTTCACGGTCGAAGTGGTGTTTAGGCCGGATTTCTCCGATCCGCCGAATTCCGAGCAGCGGTTTCTCCACATCCAGAATCCGGACGATGACAACCGCCGAATTCTGATCGAGCTCAGGCATACCGCAGATCAGCGATGGTTTCTCGATACGTTCATCAAATCCGATTCGTCGAGATGCACCCTGTACGCCGAAACATTTCAACATCCGGTCGGAGAATGGTTCCACGCCGCCCTTGTGTACGAAAACGGAACCATGCGGCATTATGTCGATGGAAGAGAGGAGCTCTCCGGTCCGTTGAACTACGTACCGATTGAGAAAGGTTTCACGTCCATTGGCGTGCGTATGAATCGGAGGTCATGGTTCAGAGGAGCCATACGGACGATCAGAATGACGCGCCGCGCGCTGACGCCTGCGGAGTTTCTTGCTCTACCGATCGGCATTCGCCGAGCGGAGTGACACACTCGGGCTCCGGCCTGACGCTTTCTGTCGGAGGAAACGGATCGAGTATCGCTTTGATACTGTGTGGAAGCCTTCCAGCAAATACTGAACCGGGCCTATTCTCTTACATGAGCGCAAAGGTGCAGAAGTGAAATCATTCTGGCTCTACAACTCCTTGCGTGGCTACAGGCCGATTAAACTTGTCGTGCTCTTCTTGTCCCTTTCCGTGTGGCTCTGGTGGGATCTTTCCCAGGCTAAAGGCACGATGACGACGGCTTTCAAATCGTTTTTTCTGAGCCGGGACATCGATGGGAAGACTTCCACTCCCACAGTCGTGGGGATTGTCAGGTCGGATGATCGGCTGTTGGGGAATCCCGTCGATGTGAATGATCCCAGTATCTCCTATGCAACCATTGAGCAGATGGTGCGGCGTGCAATAGACCTTGTGGGTGGCTTGCGAGGAATCGTGAAGAGTGGAAACACTGTGCTGATCAAGCCAAACATTGTCGAATACGATCCCAGCGGTTGCGGTGAGGTCACAGATGTGCGCGTGGTAAAGGCATTGGTGAAGATAGTCGACGAGATAGACCATGGGAAAATTCATATCGTCGTGGGCGAGGGTTCCCCAAGACCTTTTACAGCCTTCGAGAAGGCGACAGGCTCCAAATTCACTCCGTGGGTACAGCTGTTCGACGTCCCCGGATATCAGGTCCTAAAGGCGGAGATGGTAGCTGCAGGTGTTGATCTCAGACTCTCTAACCTCAATGGCAATTCAGACACAAATCCATGGAGTGAACTCGCGCTCGTCGATGTCCCGGGAGGCGGCTATGCGCAGCCGCAGGCTGGCAAATACTATCTCCACCAGGATGTCCGAAATGCCGATGTTTTCATCTCTGTCCCGGTCATGAAGATTCATGAGCCGGGGATTACAGTGGCCATGAAGAATCAGATTGGCATTGCGCCAAGTTCCTTGTATGGATTCAGCAAATCGTCTGGAGTCGCGCAGGATAATTATCGGCATAAGCTGACTCATAACAGCACAGCCCCCTACAACTGGACCGATAAGGAAATTGTGGACCTCTGCAAGCTTGCCAAAATCAAATTCGTTGTAGTTGACGCCATCGCATGTTTGGAGGAGCACAAAGATGCCATCTGGGGCTTGAACGGCACTGTCACAAACCTTGTTAGGATGAACACGGTCATTGCGGGCGTGGACCCAGTCGCCGTCGATCATGTGTGTTCCCGGCTTATGGGTTTAAACCCAGATGATATTGAACACATCACGTTGGGCGAGCGAGCTGGCCTGGGTACGAATGACCCCGCCCTCATCAGCATCGTCGGCGCCAGTATCGAAGCGACAAAGAAGAGGTTCAAGAAGAATCGCCAACCAAGTGCCGAATTCGGGCAGAGCAACCGGGACTGGCTCTTGAACGGACCCTTCCCCATCGGCAGCATCAGCAATCCGATCGACCAGGAGTTCATCCCGAATGAAGCTTCTGTCGCGCCTTCTGTCGGAATCGCCAATTGGAGCCAAAGCACGTACTTCATCAATGACAGGATCAATCTGAGAGACTACTACCAGCTGGGGGCTTCTGCTCAAGTTGTGTCCTATGCGCTATCCTACTTCAATGCTCCGGCAGACCAGCAAGCCGAACTCTGGGTTGGGTCCGACGAGGCGCTCAAAATCTATATCAATGGCAACCTCGCGTACACGTACTATGGCACACGGACATTGCCTAACGAGCTGTACTACAGTGAGATCAAGAAAGTGAGCATCAAGAGGGGACTCAACAGACTTCTCGTGAAGTCTCTGCAGAAAAGTGGCAGCTATGATTTCAGCCTCAATATCTGCGAAGTGGAAAGCGATGCATCGTACAAGGGCAACAGAATCTGGGGATTGAAGTTCACCACTGATGCGGGTGCGGCCACAGGCATACGCGCTGACCAGGAGGCGTTCGCGACGGAATTCGAGCTGCAGGATGGTTACCCTAATCCGTTCAACGGTTCAATCAGAATCCCGTATAAAGCGCCGAAAGATCAAGAGATTGCTCTTGACGTCTATAACACCCTCGGGCAAAAGGTGAAGTCGCTCTTTGATGCGAGGATGGGAGTACATTCCACGCGATCAGTAACGTGGGATGCAACGAACGAACGAGGACACGTCGTCGCCTCGGGACCTTATCTTGTTGTATTGCTGCACGACGGGAATCCCTTGGCTACCAAGCGGATTGTCTTCCTCAAGTAGAGTGGACGTACGTGAAATTCTATTTTCCAGAAAGGACTGACGGATGCAAATCGGCGTCTACAAAGTGAATATTACTCCCCCGATCTTCACCTGCTCCAATGGTGGATTCTATGACGATCCGATGGACTTCCATAGGGGAGTTCACGATGAGCTCTATGCCAGAGCAGTTGTGCTCAGAGATGGTGAACGAAGTGCGGCAATTGTCTCCGCGGATCTCATCAATCTGCTGAAACCCTCCGTCTTGACCATCAAAGAGATGATCAAGAAACACAGTGCGATTCCCCCTGAAAACATAATCCTCCATGCTACTCATCAACATTCAGGCCCCTTCTCGTACAGGCACAGGAAGGGGATTCGGAATGACGCCTACTGGACGGTCGTCGAACAGCAGATTGCCGGTGCTGTGTTCATGGCGCAGTCAGCGATGCTTGACGTTCTGGTTGGTGCAGGGGCGAACACTCTCGACTACTCTTTGAACCGCCGCGTATTGCAGGATGATGGCAAAGTCCTCTATCTCTCGAAACATCCGGGACTTCAGCCAAATCAAGCTGTCGACAATCAGGTCGGAGTTGTCTCGTTCCGAAAGCTGGATAAGAGACCGCTGGTCACGTTGATTAACTATTCGTGTCATCCGATTACTGTGGGTTTTGTTCCGCGCCTGATCTCTGCCGACTTTCCCGGAGCCGCCGTGAGGAATGTCGAGAAGCGCCTTTTCGGTACTGTGATCTATACAAACGGCGCATGCGGCGATGTCCATCCCAAGAAACACTGCGAGGGATTCGAAGCGATGGAGGACTTCGGGCAGGCGCTTGCTGACAAAATATTGGAGACTGTATCTTTTCTCGAGGTGAGCAAGGGCAACGCGTTGCGTGTTGCTTGTGAATCGGTTGCGCTCGAGCTGCTGCCTGAGAAAATGGACGAGAATGAGGAGATTCGGCAATTCAGGAAAGGGACCACATTCGAGTTTGAGATCACGGCAGTAGCTTTCAATGACATTGTGTTTGTCGGGATTCCCTGCGAGTACTTTGCCGAGTTCCAACTGCAGATCAAACGGCAGTCACCGTTTAAACACACATATCTTCTGACGACCAGCAATGGGTACGCAAGTTATGTACCGACAGCCGCAGCCTACGATCAGGGCGGCTACGAAGTGGGATCCACGAAGTTTCAGCGTGGATCAGGCGAGATCATTCGAGACAAAATCCTTGAGATTCTGACCAAGCTTATCGCGGGAGGATAAGGATGCAGGATTCATCACGATTGCTCGAGATAAGAAATCTCAAAGTGAACTTCTTCCTCGACGAAGGAACGGTGGAAGCAGTTCGAGGCATCAACCTGGAGATTCATCGCAATCGGACCGTCGGGCTGGTCGGAGAAAGCGGATGCGGCAAGAGCGTCTTGTCGCAAGCCATCCTGCGCATCGTTCCCGATCCCGGAAAGATCGTTGACGGACAAATACTATTCTGGCGGAATGGCAACGAGCCGGTTGATCTCGCAAGGCTGGATCAGAAGGGGAGGGAAATTCGGAGCATCAGGGGAAAGGAGATTGCCATAATCTTCCAGGAGCCTATGACAGCCCTGAGCCCTCTGTATACAATCGGCAATCAAATCACTGAGGCAATTGTCTTGCATCAAGGCGTGGCGAAGAAGGAGGCACGCAAACTGGCCGTGGAGATGCTCTCGAAGGTTGGCATACCTAACCCGCACGTTCGTATCGACCAATACCCATTCGAACTTTCAGGCGGGCTGCGCCAGAGAGCCGTCATTGCGATGGCCCTTGTCTGTAACCCGACGTTGCTGATTGCCGATGAACCGACAACGGCTCTCGATGTGACAATCCAGGCTCAGATTCTGAAACTGTTCCAGGATCTGCAGAAAGAGTTCGACATGTCAGTTCTCTTTATTACGCACGATCTGTCCGTTATCTCCGAGATCGCAGACGAGGTGGTGGTCATGTATCTCGGACGATGCGTTGAGATGGGAGCAACGAAAGAGATCTTCGCTAGTCCACTCCACCCCTACACCCAGGGACTACTGCAATCGGTTCACAAATTGGGAAGAGGGAGTGACGAACGGCTGGTGCCGATCAAGGGGACGATGCCGGATCCGTTTGAAAAGATTGAGGGGTGTCCTTTCTACCCGCGCTGTCCTGTCGGCGACGCAAAGAAATGCCTGGAGGCACCCCCGTCGCTGAAAACCATCTCAGATCAGCACGCAGTTGCATGCTACATAGTTGATCAACAGAATGCTTAGTCATGCAGGCCAATAACATCTTACTGCAAGTAAAGAACCTCAAGAAGCACTTTCCGATCAAGAAAGGATTGCTGCGGAAAGTCAGCGGCTCTATTAGAGCGGTTGACGATGTCACCTTTGCCATTCCAAAGGGCGAAACGCTTGCCTTGGTCGGGGAGAGTGGCTGCGGGAAAACTACGACCGCTCGGCTTATTCTGCGCGCGGTGCGACCGACAGCAGGAGAAGTCGTTTTTCATCTGCCGAGCGGTGACGTGAGCATACACAACCTGCCAGAGAGAGAATTGAGAGCTTTTCGAAAGCATATGCAGCTCATTTTTCAGGATCCATTTTCCTCGCTGAATCCCAGAATGACAATTCTTGAAACAATCGGTGAGCCGCTGCTCGTCAATCGGATTGCCTCTGGCAAGCAGCTTGAGGATCGGGTCTGTGAACTCATGGAGCTGGTCAATCTCAACAGCAAGTATCTGCGAAGATACCCGCACGCGTTTTCCGGAGGGCAACGACAGCGCATAGGTATCGCACGGGCGCTTGCGCTCAATCCTGAGCTCATTGTCGCCGATGAACCTGTCTCGGCTCTCGATGTGTCCGTCCAGGCGCAGATCTTGAATCTCCTCAAGGATTTGCAGCAAAGGCTCAATCTGACGTACCTGTTTATATCTCATGACCTCGCCGTCGTTGAATTCATTTCGACGAGAGTTGCCGTCATGTACGTCGGGCAAATCGTTGAACTGGCGGCAACGAGGAACCTCCTTGAGCGCCCGAGGCATCCATACACGGAAGCGCTCCTCGCCGCGGTGCCTCGCATTGGTGAGAGGGGAACCAGGAAGAAGTTCTATCTGGGCGGCGAAGTGGCTGATCCAGCTAATCCCCCCGCTGGCTGTTATTTTCACCCGCGCTGCCAATATGCAGAAGAGGTTTGCAGGACCCAAGCGGCACCACTGAGGGAAATCCAGCCTGGCCATTGCGTCAGATGTCATCTGGCCGAAAAGCTCACATTGGAGGGAGTCTAGAACGATGATCAGCTATATCATCCGACGAATTCTCTACATGATTCCGACCCTCATCATCATTTCGATGGTCACATTCTTTATTATCCAGCTTCCCCCGGGCGACTACCTCACAACGAAGATTGCTCAGCTCGAAGCCCAGGACGAGTTGGTCAACCGGGATTTGATCGACGCGCTGCGTGAAGAATACGGCCTCGACAAACCTCTCTACGTGCAATACGCGAAATGGATGTGGAACGTGCTCCAGGGAGATTTTGGGTACTCCTGGGAATGGAACAAGCCAGTTGTCGATGTGATTGGAGAGCAGATCCTCCTGACTGCAGTAGTTTCACTCGCAAGTTTGCTCTTGGTCTATCTCATAGCGATTCCAATTGGGATCTATTCTGCGACGCACCAGTATTCTGCCGGTGATCATGCTCTGACGTTCCTCGGCTTTCTGGGATTGACGACTCCGAACTTCCTGCTGGCAATCGTACTGCTGTACGCCGGTTATGCATTCTTCGACAAGAGTTTCATTGGGCTATTCTCTCCTGAGTTCGAAAATGCCCCGTGGAGCTTCGCCAAAGTTCTGGATATGCTGACGCATATGTGGATTCCGGTAATCGTTATCAGCGTCTCCTCCGTGGCGGGATACATTCGAGTGATGCGGGCTAATCTTCTCGATGAGCTGAAGAAGCAATATGTCGTGACAGCCCGAGCGAAGGGCTTGTCGGAAAGAAGGCTGCTTCTGAAATACCCAGTCCGCATGGCGATCAATCCCATGATCAGTGGACTGAGCGTTCTGCTTCCGCATTTGGTTTCGGGCGCGACAATCACAGCCGTCGTTCTGAGCTTGCCCACAACGGGTCCTATGCTGCTGGGCGCCTTGCGGAGTCAGGACGTCTACCTGTCTGGTGCGTTCATTCTCCTTTTGAGCACGCTCACTGTGATAAGCACGCTCTTGTCCGATCTGCTCTTGGCTTGGGTTGATCCGAGGATACGATTCGAATAATCAGGCAGCCGCTCATGAGATTTCTTCATCGTACAACATCGACAGTTCCGGAAAAGGAAAAGTACTTTGTAGCGAAGCCGCATGAGCTCATGTGGTGGAAGTACAAGAAGCACAAGCTGGCGGTTGTGGCACTGAGCGTCATCGTGCTTATGTACCTCCTCGCTGCACTGGCCGAGCCTCTTGCTCCCTACAATCCCGAAGTGCGGCACCTTCGGCATCTCTATGCGCCCCCGCAGGGAATTCACTTCTGGTATGATGGTAGCTACCACTTGTGGCCGGCTGTCTGCAAGCTCAAGTTCCAGATCGACCCGGAGACACTCAGGGAAATCTACTACGAGGATCCTTCGGAATTCTACTCCGTCAGGTTGTTTCACCGCGGTGAGCGCTACCGCATGTGGGGTTTGTTCGAAACTGACATTCATGTGCTTGGCACCGACTCTGGCGGAACCATCTTTCTGTTCGGAACCGACGGCATGGGGCGTGATCTGCTGTCCCGCACCATCTACGGCTCAAGAGTATCGTTGTCAATTGGATTCATAGGGGTGTTTATGAGCTTCCTGCTGGGGATCATCCTGGGGGGCATCTCAGGCTATTTTGGCGGTGTGCCTGATCTCATCATTCAACGGATCATCGAGGTGCTTCGATCGATCCCCAGTATTCCATTGTGGATGGGATTGAGTGCGGCGCTGCCAATGACATGGTCCCCCTTGAAAGTGTACTTCGGGATCACGCTCATTCTCTCTTTTCTGGGCTGGACAGGTACCGCGCGTGCCGTTCGCGGAAAACTTCTGGCCCTCCGAGAAGAGGATTTCGCAATGGCGGCGTATCTTGCCGGCGCTAGCAATGCCCGCATTATCCGAAAGCACCTTCTCCCCTCGTTCCTGAGCCACATAATCGTATCGATAACGCTCCACATTCCGGGAATGATACTGGGTGAAACAGCACTCAGTTATCTCGGACTCGGTTTGCGTCCCCCTATTATCAGCTGGGGAGTATTGTTGAAAGAATGCCAGAACATCCAGGATGTCGCATTTCATCCGTGGCTGCTCCTCCCTGTGCTTTTTCTCATGTTCATCATTCTCTCCTTCAATTTCATGGGTGATGGTTTGAGGGATGCAGCAGATCCGTATGCTTCACGAGTGGCTTGACAAATTCTTGAACAAGTGGTGAACACCAAAGGCAGGTCGGAATGAACAAGCTAAAGATCGGTTTTATCGGAACCGGAAGTTTCGCACGCAGAGCCCACTATCCTTCTCTTGCACGAATTGAACAAGCGCAGTTGGTAGCTGTCTGCGGGCGATCGCGCATCGAGCGGGTGAACGAAATAGCTGAGCAATTCAACGTGAAGCATCGCTATCTGGACTATCACAAAATGCTGGCGGAAGTGGAGATGGATGCTGTCTT
>Ga0315290_10000624_pt1 | contig 23283 bp, 21 predicted proteins | sample YL17G12_0_MG_FD_203627 | JGI IMG/M metagenome (GOLD analysis project Ga0315290, IMG submission 203627) | Sediment microbial communities from Yellowstone Lake, YNP, Wyoming, USA - YL17G12_0 | ecosystem: Environmental > Aquatic > Freshwater > Lake > Sediment | place: USA: Wyoming | collected... | reverse complement strand
TGTGGCGGCGGCACTTCCCCGGCGTGTACCTCTCCTTCACCTCGCCGATCTACCACCAGGAGCGGCTCCTGGTGCCGCAGGCCGGCATCGAGCGGTCGCGCCTGCGGTGCCTCGACGCCGCCACCGGCCGGCTGCTCTGGGAGGCCCCGTTCACGGGCTCGCCGAGCTGGAGCCGGCAGGCCCCGCCCACGCTCTGGAAGAACCTCGCCATCTACTCCTTCGGCTCCGGCAAGTACGCCGCGCAGGGGAGCGGCCGGGCGTTCATCTTCAAGGGAACGCCCCAGCCCGCCCCCGACGGCGCCGAGATCATGAGCTGGATCTACACCCACGACAATCCCTTCTACCCGAAGGACAACAAGCCGCTGGTGCGGGCGTGGGACCTGGCCACCGGGCGCGAGGCCTGGGGCCTCGATTTCTCCGACCTCGGCAGCGGCGGGAACGACTCGGGCCTGTGCCTCCTGGGCGATACCCTCTACTACTCGACCTTCTTCGGCTACGCCGCCCGGCGCGGAGACCAGGCGGGCCCCAACGGCGTCACCGCGGCGATCGATCCGGCCTCGGGCAAGGTCCTGTGGAAGACCACGCGGCATTTCGTGACCGCCGGGTGTACGATCTCCGGACGCGACGGGCGCCTCTACCTCGGCGGCTTCAACCGGCCCGACGAGAAGACCAAGACCCGACACGTCGACTGCCTCGACGCCCGCGACGGCTCGCTCGTCTGGCGCTCCGAGCCGCTGGCCACGGCCGTCAACGTGGTCTCCGTGGGCGGGAAATTCCTCATGGCCTACGCCACGGGGGGAGACGCCTCCCTGCTGGATCGGAACACCGGAAAGATCGTCTCCCGGTTCAACCTCGGCTATGCCTGCACCCGGTTCAGCCTCTCCGAGCCCTATGCCCTGGGCTGCAACCTGGACCTGATCGACCTGGACGCCGGCGGGAAGCTGGTCTCCACGGGCCCGGCCGTGGACAGCCGCGAATGCCTCGGCGCGGTGGTCTCCAACGGGCGGATCTTCTACACGTCCCAGGCGACCGGACTCCAGGTCTCGGCCGTGTACGGCGAGGAATCGGCTGCGTCGGAATCGCCCGTCGGCCCGTAGGGTGGGACGAAGTCCCACCAACGAAGCTTCTCTACTTTTCGGCGGCGATGGCGAACAGGTGGTTCTGCGTGGCCACGTAGAGCACGTTTCCGGCCGCGGCAGCGGTGCCGTAGATGGGGTTGCCCATGGCGTTCTTGGCCAGGACGTTGAGCTTGGGGGAAAGCGCGAAGACCAGCACGTCGCCGTCCTGGTTGCCCAGGTAGACGCGGCCGTCGGCCAGGAGGGGCGAGCCCCAGATGGCCGAGAGCATGTCGTGGACCCAGTGGACCCGCCCGGTCCGGGCGTCCAGGCAGTGGACCAGCCCGGAGTAGTCGCCCAGGACCAGCAGCCCGTCGTGGATGGCCGGCATGCCCAGGCTTCGGTGCATGACGTTCTGGAAGTCGTTGCTGCCGGCCGGCTTGGCCGAGGGATTTTTGGCGGCCGGGCCCTTCTCGGCGTCCGCCTTGGCCGGCCCCGCGCCCCGGCCGCGATAGTGCCAGACCGCCGCGGAGTTCGGGTTGGGGCGGACCTGCTCGCCGGCGTCCTTGTCGACGGCCTGGCGGCGCCGCGGGCCGACGGGCCGCCCCTGGCGGTCCACGACCAGCTCGGCGCTCAGGTCGGCGCCGGCGTCGCCGCGGCGCGTGGGGTCGATGCACCACAGATCGCCCTGGCCCTCGCCGGCCTCGGGGTCCTGGCCCGTGGCCACGTACACCTTCCCCTCCCAGATAACCGGCGCCGAGACGATCGTGTTGCGCTGGCCCGAGCCCGCCCCCTCCCAAACCGACTCCTTGGGATTGCAGTCGAACTTCCACAGCAGCTTGGGCTTGCCGGAGCCGGAGGGCCGGGCCTCGAAGGCGTACAGCCAGCCGTCGCCGCCGGGGAAGATGGCCTGGGGCACGCCGCCCAAGACGGCGAAGGCCGGCGAGGCCCACTGGCCATCGAGGAGGTTCTCGCCCGGCGAGGCGTCGGACCAGACGAGTTTCCCGGTGTGCTTGTCCAGGGCGAGGAAGCTGGGGGCCTGCGGGGCGGGGAGCTTGTCGTCCAGGTCGCGGCCGTTGCCGGTCATGACCAGCAGCAGGTCGCCCGCCGCGGTGACCGAGCAACTGCACATGTAGCGCTGCACGCTCCCGAGCCGGGCCATCATGTCGAACGACCAGACCACGTCGGACTCGCCGGGCCCCGTGGCCCGCTCGGCCTGAAACGGCCCGTCGTTCTCGCCGTCGGCAAAGCCCTCGGTGTCGAGGCAGACGACTTCCCCGCGGTTGGTGACGATCCAAAGCCGATTCCCCTCGACCAGAGGCGTCGAGCAGAGGCCGACGTGGGGCCAGTCGACGTTCTTGCCCGTCTTGAGCTTCTCGACCGAGTGCTGCCAGAGGAACCGGCCGTCGCTCCGCCGGAAGGCCAGCAGGCATCCGAGGTCGACGGAGGCGGGATACCGGGCCACGTAGCCGGCGGCGTTGTTGGTGGCACAGAACACCTTGTCGCCGGCGGCCACGGGGCTGCCGTAGCACTCGCTGCCCAGCTTGGCGACCCAGCGGATGTTCTTGGCCGGCTGGCCGTCCTTCTTGCCGGGCCTGGGCTCGAGGTCGCCTGCGTGCCACTCGGCGGGCAGCCCGCGCGCGTCGGAGACGTTGTTTCGCGCCGCAGACCCCCCCCATTGATTCCCCTGGCCCGGCGGCGCAGCACTTGAGCCGGGCTCCTGCCCGGCGCCCCAAGCCCAGCACGGTGCAATCCAAAGCGCGACGATCATCCAGCAGGGTCGGAGCATGCCAGTCGGTCTCCTCGGCAGAACACGGGGAAGGGAGGGTTGTTTGTCGTTCGGCAGCGTGGTCGGGTCACGCGGGCCGCTACACGAGGACTTCGTCGGCCGGGTCGAACTTGGGGAAGACGACGTTGAGGATCAGCATCCGGCCGATGGCCCGGTGGACCACGCCCGGCGGGATGACGACGCACAGCCCGGCCCGGACGGGGAGCAGGTCCCCGTCGAGCTCGAGTTGGGCGTCGGGCTCGCACTCCAGGACGTAGTACGCCTCGGTCAGCCGGCGGTGGAAGTGCGGTTTGGCATCGCGGGCGATCTCGGTGCGGTGGATCGTCCCGGGGAAGGCCGCGGCGTCGGCCAGCGCCCGGCGGGAGACGCCGCACGGGCAGGCGACGTCGGGCACCTGGTCGAAATCGACAACGACGTACCGCTTCGCAGTCTGGCCCATAGCCGAGCATTGTACCACGCCCCCCTCCGACAGGCGACCGGCGAAGTGCTGATTTGGCAGTGGGGCGAGGTTCCGGGAAGTCGAACGGGGCATGGGATTGGCGAAGGTGGGGGGGAGTTTGACGATTGCCTGGAGGTTGCCTTGGGTTGCAGCGGTCCGTGGAGCCGACAAAGGCAGCCCAGTTTCGCTCGTCTGTTTGGCAGGCAATGTTTGCGCCACGGTTGCAGTAAACCTTTGGCCGAAAACTACTTCCATGCACTCAAGGGCACTTTGCAGGGGAGCCGATACCGAATCTGGCTTCTGAAGCAAGCCACGGCCAAGCCGTGACCCACTCGGGGCCGCGCCAGGCAACCGGGCAGTGTTTCGAGTCATGGAATGGCTCGACGGTCCTGGCGGATCGAACCCAGCGAACTGCGGGAGCCGACCCACCTTCCCCGGCGCGCAACGGCAAATCCATCGGAAGTCGGTTCTAACCCATGGGAGAACCCACCCACGAGAGGAGCAATCCATCGCATTTCGGCCGCGTGCGGTGCTCCGGTTTGCGGTTGATCGATCGGGATGCGAACCACCCCAGTTCAAGTAAAGGAGAGTTTGCCCAATGAAAGGCAAGATGGTTGTTGGAGCGCTCCTGGTGAGCGTGATCCTGGCGAGCCAGGGGTTCGGATTCGACCTCAGGGATCGCCTCTCGGGCCTGAACTGCGGGGGCTGCGGTACCTGTAAGGCGTGTGCCGCGCCCGCCCCCTGCGGGCCCGCAGTAAAAGCCTGTGCACCTGAGCCCGCCTGCGGTCAAGCCGCATGCAACCCCTGCGCGAAGCGCTGCGACCTGTTCAAGGGTTTGCGGGACATGTTCGCCTGCCATCGCTGTGGCAAGGTGAACTGCGCGTGCGAGCCGGCCTGTGCGAAGCCGGCGTGCGTCAAGCCGTGCGACCCGGTCTGTGCGAAGCCGGCGTGCGTCAAGCCGTGCGACCCGGTCTGTGCGAAGCCGGCGTGCGTCAAGCCGTGCGATCCGGTCTGTGCGAAGCCGGCCTGTGTGAAGCCGTGCGATCCGGTCTGCGCGAAGCCGGCCTGCGACAAGCCGTGCCGGGCTCCGCGCTGCCGTCCGGCTTGCCCGAAGCCCTGCGCCAAGCCCGCTTGTGCCAAGCCGGCTTGTGAGAAGGACGCTTGCCCGGACGGATGCCGTTGCGGGCGGCACCTGGGCCACGGCCTGGTCATCAATGCCCTGAACAAGCTGTTGACGTGCGAGAAGAAGTGCACAGACGGCTGCGGGACGGGCTGCGGGACGGGCTGTGCGGTCGGGTGCGGCGGCGCGCCGGCCGCTCCGGCGGCCCCGGCGGCGGCTCCCGCCCCGCCGGCCAAGCCGGCCAGCGAGGAAGCGGCTCCCCTGCCCATCGCCCCGACGGTTGATCCCTCGGCCTCCCTGATGCGGCCGCGGACGATCTATCAGGCGAGCAGGATCGTTGCCCAGAACTAAGTCCCTGTCGTTCTAGACAGGAAATGGAAACGCCGGCCCGCCCGGGGACATTCCCCGGGCGGGCCTTTTTCTTGACCCGCGGCGCGAGCGTGCGCGTGGCCACTCCTCGCGCAGCCGGCCTCGCTCCAACTCCTCCTTGCAGATGGCTCTGGGATCATCAGGGGGGCCTCTTCAAGACGAGGCTCCCAACTGCCATAATCGAGCTATGCCAAGACGAACTGCCGTGCTGTGGATGAGCCTGCTGGTGTTGGGCTGCTCGGCCGGGGGCCCCGCGGAGCCGAGCGCCGTTGCCGACCCGGCGTCGAACGCCGCCGCGACGGCGGACACGCCGACCGGTCAGGGGCAGGACGATGAAACGGCCCGCGGTTTGCTCCACTTCGTCCCGGCCAGCCAGATCGCCAGGCCCGGCGAGAAACCGCCCTACGGCCTCCCCCTGGCGATTCAAATCGACGTCCCGGAGGTCCCGGAGCACATCCGCAAGCCCTCGGGCGGTGCGAAGTAGCCGCCCGCGTTTCTCGGCGGCTCGGCGGCAGTGGCTTGAAATCCGCAAGAAGTCTCCGCAGCGCGGCTCGCAGCCCTGAGAGACGAGTCAGGTGCTCGATCGCCCCGGCCGATTGTGCCGGATTTCGAACGTGCTATAATATGCTGCTCTTTGTCACTCCATTGCGTGGATGGCTTGACCATAGCCGAACCACGCTCGATCTGCGCGCGAAAGGGAATTACCGTCCATGAACAGAACAACAAGACGCACTCTCGCAGCCTTCACCGCCGCCCTGCTCCTGGCTCCGACGTCCGCGCTAAAGGCCGCCGAGATGCGGGGACCGGTCAAAGTATTCATTCTGGCCGGACAGTCGAACATGGAGGGGCAAGCCGTGGCCGACCTCGACGGGAAGGACTACAACGACGGCAAGGGTACGCTCGTGCAGTTGATGCGAGACCCCGCGAAGGCGCCGCTGCTTGGGCATCTCAGGGACGGCCAGGGCCGTTGGACCGTGCGCGACGACGTGTGGGTGCGATACCAGCGCGAGCACGGGCCGTTGCTGCGCGGTCCGCTGACGATGGGATTCTCCGTCTATGGCGACGCGCATCACTTCGGCCCCGAGCTGCAGTTTGGCTGGGTCCTCGGCAAGTACTTCACCAACCAGGTCCTGCTCATCAAGACCGCGTGGGGCGGCAAGAGCCTGTACAAGGACTTTCGCCCGCCGAGCTCCGGCGGCCAGGTGGGGCCTTACTACACGAAGATGATCGCCGAGGTGCGCGAAGCGCTGGCGAGCCTGAAGACGGATTTCCCCGGCTACGACGGCGCCGGCTGCGAGCTGGCCGGCTTCGTCTGGTATCACGGCTGGAACGACGGCTGCGAGCCGAACTCCGCCGTGCCGCAGTACGAAACCAACCTGGTGAACCTCATCAAGGACGTGCGCCGGGAACTCAACGCGCCGAACCTGCCGGTCGTCATCGGCGAGCTGACCGGCCCGTGGGTGCAGGCCCCGGACGAGTGGGCCACCCTGCGCAAGGCCCAGGCCGCGGCAGCGGCACGTCCCGAGTTCAAAGGCAGCGTGCTTTTCGTCGAGACGCACGATTTCGTTCGCAAGCCCGAAGATTCGCCGAATCCCGGCCACGGCCATCATGAGTTCGGCAACGCGGAGACGTATTTCCTCGTCGGCGACGCGCTCGGCAAGGGAATGATCAAGCTCCTTGCAGCCAATCCGTCGCCAGGCAGCGGAAGGGGTAAGGAGACTCCGAGGACGACGTTGCCGGATTCGCAACTCGGCGTCGTCACCGCACGTTCCGGCGGCCTGCACGGATACATCGGCTTCGGCCACGAGCGTCATCCTCCGAAATCGGCTTACAGCGCGGGCATGGGCTTCTACGCCGCGGTCTGGCCGCTCGTCGATCAGCCGCTGGCCGATTTCCAAATCGGCCTGCCCAGCTCGTGGATCACGCCGGACAATTCCGACAACAAGGACAAGCCGCTGGCGCCGGAGGGGACGCTGGCCCGGAGGTGGCGGGAGCGAGGTCCCACGTTCAGCAGCGTCTTCCAGACCGTGGAGGGCGGGCTGGGTTACTGGGCGGGCAACCACTTCCGATACGGCCCGCCGAAATTCAGCATGAACGCCACGCCGCAATGCTACGACTACGAGGTGGGCTCGCCGGGATGGTCCTTCTTCTACAGCAATGAAGCGCTGCCGGACAACCGCCTGGGCATCGCTCAACTGAGCAACCGTCTGCTGATTCCTCCGGATGCGCTGCCGTTTAAGGGAAATCCGAACGGCGAGTTCCTGGGCTACACGTGGATGGCCCTGCCGTTTACGGAGCCCACCACGGGCGACCCGCCCACCGGCGACCAGAGCTGGACCTGCTTCCTCAGCGCGGCCAACTTCAAGGGGCCGATCGCCTACTACATCCCGGAAACCTGGAGCAAGATCGGCAAGCTGTTCAACTATCCTTTCATCTACGGCCGCGGACTCGACGCGCGCCCGGGCAACATGGGCGGCGGCGCCATGGAAATCAACACGGTGCCGCGTTTCGACGGCAAGGACGCGAAGGGAACGGTCTACTCGAAGCTCCCGAAGCTGCAGTTCCCGGTGGATGCCGAAGGGCGGGCGCTGCTGGTGCAGGACGTCACCTACTACTCGAAGGCGGCCCTTTACGACTCCTTCCATGCCTGGCGTCGTGGCGGCCCCGCCTGCTCGGGACGGTTTGATGCGAAGGGCTATTGGAAGCCCAAGCTGAACACCCGAACCACCCGGTACGACCAGGGCGGCAAGAAGATCACCGGCGTGGAGCGCGTCTTCGACACCCGGATCTTCGAGGGCAACGTCTGGGGCCTTCAGTGGCTCGCCGCCGACGTCAGCCCGAAAGGCATCTTCCCGCAATACTGCAAGCACGTCGGAGACCAGCGCGTCGCGGTGGCAGCGGCGGACGTGCCGGCGGAAACCGGGCTTCTGACGCAGGAGTTCAAGCTGGCAAAGCCGGGCAAGCCCTACACGTCGCCGGCCAGCGGCGCCTGGAGCCGGCCCGGCCCGAAGCTGGGACCGTTCACGGCCAGGCTCGCCGACGGTTCCGTGGTGACGTACTCGTGGTACCGCTTTGTCGATCAACCGTCGTTCCGGCAGTATTCGTGGAACGACGAGAAGAAGGCCAAGTTGCAGGCGCTGGTGGAGAAGCTTCATGCGACGTGGCCGGTGGACCGCGACTACATGCCCCCGCCCACGCGCGGGACGCTGGTTGCGCTCGATCCGGGCCTGCTCGTCACGCCGCCCGACGGCCTGGGCGTGGGCTACGTGCCCATCGTGACGCGCCAAGCGGCACCATGATGACTCCGTTGGGCCAGACGAACAACCTCAGCTACAACAGCGTGGGGACCATCGTGCAGATCACGCCGCGGGTCGGCCCGGAGGGGGTGGTGTGGATGGACATCAGCGTGGAGAGCTCGGGGCACGGGCCGCGCGAGGAAGGCGTGGTGATCGCCGCTCCCAAGGAGGGGGAGCCGACCCGGGCGGCGGCGATCGAGACGCTCATGGCCAAGGCCACGGTGAGCATTCCGGCCGGGCAGACGGCCGTCCTGGCCGAGGGGACCCCCAAGCCGAAATCCCCCAAGCAGCGCCCGGTGCTCGTCACCCCGCACGTGCTGCCGATGCGCGGGCCGTAGTGTCCCCCTCGGCGGGCAAGGGGACTGCGGAAAACGCCTTACATCGATCCTCGACTTCACGGCGTCTTGCCGGGCAAACGGCCAGCCCCGACTTGGCGCAGGGGGCGCCGCCCGGCTAGAATCACGGAAGTGGAAATCACGATACAGGGTAAGCTATCTGGAATGACAATGAAGAAGAAACTGCGCTGGATACTTGCGTGCGTCTTGCTTGCTGTGGTTCTTGCGGTTGTTGCATGCTCTATCTGGACGCGTCGAGCAATCGATGTTTCATCACATGTCGTGTCAACGTCCACTCCACTAAGCCTTGCCCAAGCGCGTCAGAAGAATTGCCCCATTGATCTGCCCAATGGCGCAGACAATGTTTGCTTTGCCGCCTACTCGGAATGGCTTGCCTTTGAGGTATACGTTAAGTTCGATGCGCCTCTGGATATTTGTAAGTGCCACGCTATCCAACTTCTCAAGAAACACAACGAGAAAGTCCCTGATCGGGCAGTTCCCCTAGAACTACGCATTCTCAAGGCACCATTGTACCCAATCAAGCCAGGGCCTCCTCTAAACATTAGGTGGTTTGACTTGGATGCTATCAAGCATGGATTCTTTGCTGGAGGTGAAGGACCGAACAGTGGTGCACATCAGCCATTCATTTGGATAGATTCCGACGGAAATACCTTCTACTATCTATGCACCGATTAATGAGGACAGGTAACAAATCGCTCCACCCGACGATCCTACGGGGCACGCGGGTCGCGTGCTTCTCCACGGGTGAGGCAACCCGCGCGCCACTTCGGCTCGCGGGTGAGCTCGATCGTTCGCTGGCGTCCCGCCAAGTCATCCCTTCTCCCGAATGTGTCATTAGACCGCCCTTAAGCCAAGCGTCCAACGGTGCGCGTCGCAACGCCGTGGCCGTCGTCGTTCTGGCGGCCCCCCTAGCGTATGGGACTGGGATCATTCGGGGGGCCTCTTCAAGACGAGGCCCCCAAGTGCCAAAATCGAGCTCTGCCAAGACGAACTGCCGTGCTGTGGATGAGCCTGCTGGTGTCGGGCTGCTCGGCCTGGGTCCCCGGGGAGCCGAAAGCCGTTGCCGACCCGGCGTCGAACGGCGCCGCGACAGCGGACGCGGGGGCCGCTCCGGGGGGCAGGACATGTCCTTCCGCAGTTCGCTGAGGTAGAATTTCCAAGGAGGAAGACGCGATGAGCATTCAACTTACCCCTCAGCAGTTGCAGGCCCTGGATGCTGGTGAAGGGGGACTGCCGCGCCTGGTCGACCCCCGCAACAACGTGTCCTATGTTCTGGTGAGAGAATCCGAGTACGAAACCGTGCGGGACGTCCTGGAAGACGAGCAGCGGCAACGGAGCATCCGCGCGGTGGCGCTACGCAATGCGGTCGGCCGGATGGGTGGCGTGCCATGATTCGGCCCGGCGAAATCTTCATGGCCGACTTCGCGGAGGCCGGGCCGCACCCGGTGATCGTATTGTCCCGGGAGGAGCTGAATCGCGGCCGTTATGCCGTGGTCGTGGTCTGCACGTCAGCTCGATTTGTCGTCCGCAGCCAACTCCCCAATTGCGTGCCGTTCCGCGCCGGCGACTTCGGATTGACGACTGATTGCGTGGCGCAGTGCGAGAACCTGCTGTCCATCGACTTGGCACAAATCGACTTCTCCGCTGGTCCGCTCGGGATATTGGCAAGACGGCGTTTCGGAATGTGATCAAGGCAATCGGCTATGTCATGGATTCGGACTGTGAGCCCGCCTGAGGACGGTCCGAACGAGCGCGTGCACCGGAGTCGCCGGTCCGGGTACAATCGAGTGGATGCGTCATCGGCGGCGACCCGGTGATGCATGTCGTTCGCTGGCGTCCCACCAAGTCATTTCTTTTTCTCGGATGCCTCGAAAAGCGACCCTTAGGCGAAGCGCCCAACGCTGCGCCTGGCAACGCCGTGGCCGTCGTCGTTCTGGCGGCCCCCGCTTCTGTATGGCTCTGGGATCATCAGGGGGGCCCCTTCAAGACCAGGCTCCCCAAGTGCCAAAATCGAGCTCTGCCAAGCCGAACTGCCGTGCTGTGGATGAGCCTGCTGGTGTCGGGCTGCTCGGCCGGGGTCCCCGGGGAGCCGAACGCCGTTGCCGACCCGGCGTCGGAGGCCGCCGCGACAGCGGACACGGGGACCGGTCAGGGGCAGGACGATGGGAAGGCCCGCGGCTTGCTCCAATTCGTCCCGGCCAGCCAGATCGCCAAGCCCGGCGAGAAACCGCCCTACGGCCTCCCCCTGGTGATTCAGCTCGACGTCCCGGAGGTTCCGGAGCACATCCGCAGGCCCTCGGGCCCTGCGAAGTAGCCGCGACGCTCCGTTTCTGTAGGACGGGTTGGCAACCCGTCCTGCGACGGTGGGTGGCACGGGCATCTTGCCCGTGCTTCGGTAGGACGGGTTGGCAACCCGTCCTACAGCGGTGGGAAACGCGGGCTACAGGCGCTGGCGTATCTCGGCCAGGCAGTCTACCTTCCTGACCCGCCACTGCACGAGCGTGTCGCGCTCGCGGATCGTCACCGTGCCGTCGGTCAGGGTCTGACCGTCGACGGTGATGCAGAAGGGAGTGCCCACCTCGTCCTGGCGCCGGTAGCGCCGGCCCACCGCCCCTTTCTCGTCGTAGAAGACGTTCAGATGGGGCTTCAGTTGGGTGTAGATCTCCCGGGCGACCTCCGGCATGCCGTCCTTGCGGACCAGGGGGAAGACGGCGGCCTTGATCGGGGCCAGCCGGGGGTGGAACTTCAGGAACACCCGGGCGGCGGGCACGCCGTTCTCATCGGGCGCCGTGTCCTCCTGGTAGGCCTCGCAGAGGAAGGCCAGGGTCGCCCGATCCGCCCCGGCCGACGGCTCGATGACGTGCGGCACGTACCGCTCCTTCGAGAGGTCGTCGAAGTAGCTCAGGTCCTTGCCGCTGCCGCGGTACTTGGGCTTTCCGCTCTCGTCGGCCTCGACGACCAGGCCGTCGCCTTGGCGCACGAGTTTCCCTTCCATGTGGCTGCGCAGGTCGAAATCGCCCCGATGGGCGATCCCCTCCAGCTCGCCGAAGTCGCCCGGCGCCAAAAACGGGAAGGCGTATTCGATGTCGGCCGTTCCGCAGGAATAGTGGCTCAGCTCCTCCTTGCCGTGCTCGCGCAGCCGGAGGCGCTCTCCGGCCAGCCCCAGCTCGACGTACCACCGGTAGCGCCGGTCGCGCCAGTACTGGTACCACGCGGCCGAGGTCGAGGGATGGCAGAAGAACTCGATCTCCATCTGCTCGAACTCGCGGGAGCGGAAGGTGAAGTTCCGCGGCGTGATCTCGTTGCGGAAGCTCTTGCCGACCTGGGCGATCCCGAAGGGCACCCGCACCCGGCTGCTATCCAGCACGTTCTTGAAGTTGACGAAGATGCCCTGGGCCGTCTCGGGCCGGAGGAAGGCCGCGCTCTCCTCCCCGCCCAGGGCGCCGAGGTACGTCTTGAACATCAGGTTGAACTCGCGGGGCGGCGTGAGCGTGCCGGGCGTCTTGGCGTCCGGGCCGAGGACCTGGGAAAAATCGCTCACGGTGGTGAGCGAGGCCGGCGGGCCGTCCCAGGCCAGCTCGTCGGCGCTCTTGGCGCGGAGATTGAAGTACTTAAGCGCCTTGTGCTCGACGTCCTTGAGTCCCTCGTCCCCCGGCAGCTCGGTGGCCACGAAGACCCGCCGACCCTTGGCCTCGACCCAGCGGCCCTGGACCTGGTCGTGGCGATAGCGACGCTTCGACTCCCGGCAATCGACCATGAAGTCGTGGAACAGGTCGAAGTGGCCCGAGCACTTCCAGATCTGCGGGTGCATGATGATCGTCGCGTCCAGGCCGGTCATCTCGTAGGCGGCCGGCGCCCCCGGGGGAACGACCAGCTCGTTGTGGCCGCTGACCATGTCGCGCCACCAGGCCTCGCGGATGTTCCGCTTCAGCTCCACCCCCAACGGCCCGTAGTCCCAAAAGCCGTTCAGCCCACCGTAGATCTCGCTGGACTGGAAGAGGAATCCTCGCCGTTTGCACAGGGCTACCAGTTGTTCCATTTCCATGGCGACGCACAACCTCCAGGCAACCGGGCTGACGGTGGGGTCAAACATTCCAGTCTACAGCGCAGCGCCGCCAGGGGTCTAGGGGATCTGGGACTACTCCAATGAGGGGGAACGCGGGAGCGGAAGCCGACGGCTTGGGCCCGAAGGCTTAGCCGCAAGCGGCTTAAGGGAGCCGAATGCGGAACGTCTCGAGGTCCAGCTCCGGGACGATGGCGAATCGATCGAGCTGGGCGGCTGCCAGGATGTCTTCCTCCCGGCCGATGGATACTAACTTCTTACCTGCCAAGCTCTTGCGCAATTCATCTGCCAGCCGTTGCGCACTCAGCGGCTCAGCCCCCACCGCCAACGGGACTGGAAAAGACTGGACCCAGTTCTCTCGAGCGACGACCGCCTGGGCATTCAAACGGTACTCCACCCCCCCCTGCTGTAGGGTCCGCGTGACGAAAAGACCAGCACACAGGACGTCATCCCGGGTGATCTCCCCGTTGGAGCCGGCGCACAGCAAGTGGATCTGAGGCTCCCCGGCCAACTGCCTGAGCATGGCCGAGGCGTTCACAAAGCCGCCGATGAGCACCCGGCGCGCCAGGCGGGCCTGATGCAAAGCCCTCGTGCCGTTCGTGGTGGTGAACACCAAGGACATCCCCTCGATAGAGGCACTACCATACTCCTCCGGCGAGTTACCAAGGTCAAAGCCTGGGATCGGCAGTCCGCCACGCTCGCCTCCCAGAAGCGCCTCTCCGTCGGGGAACTCGGCAGCGCGTGCCCGGGCTTCTTCAACTTCCACACAGGGTACGACTTCGATCGCCCCGGCGCCCAGGGCGTAGATGATCGTCGTGGAGGCCCGAAGCACGTCGATCACCACCACGATACCCCCGGCCAACTCCTCCGGAGTCACGACCGAGGGCAAGGCATACACGTTGAGTATCCAATTCATCCATCCACCCTGCCGGGTTGTTTCCGCGAGGCGTTGCCCCCCTCTACAATATGCCATGCCCACGAGCGTGGATAAGTCCCCCAATCGCATCCGGCAGATGTTCGGCCAGATCGCCGGGCGGTACGACCTGTTGAACCGGCTGCTGTCGTTGGGGATCGATCGCTCGTGGCGGCGGCGCACGGTTCGGCTGGTGCCCCCCTCGGCGGCGGGGATGGTGCTGGACGTCTGCACCGGAACGGCCGACTTGGCGTTGGGCTATTGGCGTCGCGGCCGGGGTGCGGTCCGGGTGGTGGGGGCCGACTTCTGCCACCCGATGCTCGCCCTCGGTCGGCGCAAGTGCCAGCGGGCGGGGGCTGGCGACCAGGTCACCCTCGTCGAGGCCGACGCCCAGAACCTCCCCTTCCCCGACGACGCCTTCGAAGTGGTGAGCATCGCCTTCGGGCTGCGCAACCTCCAGGATCCCGACCGCGGCCTGTGCGAAATGGCCCGCGTCTGCCGGCCGGGGGGTCGGGTGGCCGTGCTCGAGTTCTCGCTCCCCCGATCCCGGCCGCTTCGCGCGATCTACGGCTGGTACTTCCGGCGCCTGGTGCCGTGGATCGGTCAGGCCTTGGCCCGGAATCGCCAGGAAGCGTACAATTACCTCCCGGCCAGCGTCGGGGAGTTTCCCCAAGGGGAGGCCCTGGCCGAGCGGATGCGCCAGGCCGGGCTGAGCGACGTCCGCTGCCACCGCTTCACTTTCGGCATCGCCACGCTGTACGTGGGGACCAAATGCAGCGCCACGTCGTCGTCGCCGTGACCGGGGCCAGCGGGATGGTCTACGCCGTCCGGCTCGTAGAGGTCCTCTGCGCGGCCGGCTGCAACGTCCACCTCTCGATCAGCGCCAACGCCGTCGCCGTGCTGAAGCAGGAGCTCGGCCTGACGCTCGACCTGGACCGCTTCAGCCCCGCGATGCTGGGGCTCGGCCCCCAGCCGGGCCCCGTCCGTTACCATCACCACGCCGACTTCATGGCCCCAATCGCCAGCGGCTCGTTCCTGACCGGCGGGATGGTCATCTGCCCCTGCTCGCTGGGCACGCTGAGCGCGATCGTCCACGGCACCACGACGAACCTGATCCACCGCGCGGCCGAGGTCCACCTCAAGGAGCGGCGCAAGCTGATCCTCGTCCCTCGGGAAACGCCGCTCTCGCTGATCCAGTTGGACAACCTCCGCCGGGCCGCCGAGGCCGGCGCAGTGATCCTCCCCGCCATGCCCGCCTTCTACCACGGGGCCAGGACGATCCAGGACCTGGTCGACTTCGTGGTCGCCCGGATTTGCGACCAGTTGGGCGTGCCGAATGAGTTGATCCGGCGGTGGGGGACCGAGCCGACGCCATGAAACCTCCGCTCGCTCCTCGGGCCCTGCTGCTTTGCCTCCGGCACCTGCTGGAGCTGATCCGCTTCAGCCACACGCTCTTTGCCCTGCCGTTTGCCCTGTTGGCCGCAGGGATGGCCTGGAAGGCGAACCTGCAAAGCGATCCGCCGATTCCGTTTCGCTGGCAGGACGCGGCGGGGATCGTGCTGTGCATGGTCTTTGCCCGCAGCGCGGCGATGGCGTTCAATCGGCTGGCCGACCGGCGGCTCGACGCGCTGAACCCGCGAACCGCCTCGCGCCACCTGCCGGCCGGAACGCTCGGCGCGGCCGGCGTGGCGGCGTTCACGGTGGTTTGCTCGCTGGGGTTCGTGTCGGGGACGCTTCTGTTTTTGCCCTACAATGGGATTCCGCTGTACGCCTCGCTCCCGGTGCTGGCGTTTCTGTTTGCCTACAGCTTCACCAAGCGGTGGACGGTGCTTTCACACTTCTGGCTGGGCACGGCCCTGGCCTTAGCCCCGCTGGCGGCCTGGGTGGCGCTGCGGGCCGAGGTGGCCTGGGCGCCGGTGGTGCTGGGCGGGGCGGTGGTCCTCTGGGTGGCGGGCTTCGACGTGATCTACGCCTGCCAGGACGTCGCGTTCGACGCCCGCATGCGGCTGTTCAGCATCCCCGCCCGCCGGGGCGTGCGCCCGGCCTTGCGCTTGGCTGCGCTGTGCCACTTCGGCATGGTCGTGCTGTTGGCGATCCTCCCGCTGGTCTACGCCCCGTTTGCCGCGATCTGGCTCGCCGGCGTCGCCGCGATCGCGCTGCTGTTGGCCTACGAGCACCGGCTGGTCCGGCCCGACGACCTGACCCGGGTCAACCGGGCGTTCTTCCACGTCAACGCCGTGGTGAGCGTGGGGCTGTTTGTCGTCGGATGGATTGACCTGGTCCTATGAACGGGAAACCCCCAACGCCGCTTGCGGCTTAGCAACCCCCGGCCTTCAGTCATGTCCCAATCGATCCACTCTCCCACGCTCGAATCCCTCCGCGACAAGGTCCTCTCCGGCGAGCGATTGTCGCCCGCCGACGGGGAATTCCTCTTCCGGTCGGAGGTCGACTTGCACTGGCTGGGCCGACTGGCCGACCTGGTCCGGCGGCGCAAGAACGGCAACGTGGCCTACTACAATCTCAACGCGCACCTGAACCCCACGAACGTCTGCGCGTTTCGCTGCCCGTTGTGCGCCTACAGCCGCGACGCCGCCGACCCGACGGCCTACGTCATGAGCCGCGAGGAGATCCTCCGTCGCGGCCAGGAGGCCGTCGAGAGCGGCTCGACCGAGCTACACGTCGTCGGCGGCGTCCACCCGGACAAGGATCTTGAGTGGTACCTGGAGATCCTGCGGTCCCTGCACGAGGCCTTCCCCCGCCTCCATCTCAAGGCCTGGACGGCGGTGGAGATCGCCTGGCTCGCCGAGCGCACGGGCCTGTCGATCCGCTCGGTGCTGGAGCGCATGATGGAGGCCGGCCTGGGGAGCCTGCCCGGCGGCGGGGCGGAGGTCTTCGATCCCGAGGTCCGCCGCCGGATCGCGCCCAAGAAGGCCGACGCGGCGACCTGGCTCGAGGTCCACCGCACTGCCCACCGGCTCGGCCTGCGCTCCAACGCCACGATGCTCTACGGCCACCTCGAGACACCGGCCCAGCGCGTCGACCACCTCGTGCGCCTGCGCGAGCTGCAGGACGAGACCGGCGGATTCCAGGCGTTCATCCCCTTGGCGTTCCATCCCGAGGGGACCGCGCTGGCCCCGCTCGTGCCCCACGGGCCCACCGGCCTGGACGACCTCCGCATCATGTCCGTCAGCCGGCTGATGCTCGACAACTTCGACCACCTCAAGGCCTACTGGATTTCGCTGGGCGTGGGCACGGCCCAGATTGCGCTGGCCTACGGGGCGGACGACCTGGACGGCACGGTCCGGTACGAGTCGATCCATCACGAGGCCGGCTCGACGGCCCCGCAGTCGCTCTCCGTCGAGGAGCTCCGCGCGCTCATCCTCGAGGCCGGGCGCGAGCCCGTCGAGCGCGACACCCTCTACCGCCGCGTCCGCCGAAACGGGACCGCGTGGAGAATCGATGCGCAAAGGCTGCCTAGCTCCTGATCGTCAGTGCTCGGCTAGCGTTCACCTCGGTGGGGTGCTATGCTTTGTTGCGAATACTCTCGTGCATACGGCCTTCCAGGCATGAGTCAACCAAGCGATGAGCAAGAAGCAGTCCCAAGGGAAAGGTAAACGGCGCCCAGCGGAAGTTCCCGGCTTGCCGGACACCAGTGCGTGGCAGCCGAGACGCAACGTGAAGACCACGCTTTCGCAAGCCTTCCTGGCTAGGTGCAAGCACATTGAGCAGGTCATCGACCTTCGAGCACGTCAGGAACAGGATACCAGCATCGATACCTTCGATTCAGGTTGGACATTGGAGGACGTGTTCCGGGATGAACTCCGAAAGCTCTTGCCGAATAGGTATGGAGTGCATACGGGCGTCCTAAGTGACCGAGTGGGGAGGACGGCCGGCCACTGTGATGTACTGATCTCGAATGACCTGTGGTTTCCTATCCTCAAAGCTGGTGCTGGCCAGACCTCACGAGATTTGTACTTCCCTGTCGAATCTGTATACGCTGTTCTCGAGGTGAAACAAACGCTCGGCTACCAGACACTGGATCAGGCTGCCCGTAAACTCGTATGCTGCCACAGACTCCACCGTCCCCTCACGAACCGCACTCGTGTCACGGAGAACTACGAACTCGATGCATGCCCCCACGGATCGAGGAATCCACTCTATTCGGCAATCTTGGCGGCTAGGCTCGACGAAGGAGTGCGATTCGAGGACTTGATCAGTCGCTTCTTCGATATCTGTAAGACGCTGAAAAGAAGAGAAGTCGTACGGGCGGTGTGCGTTTTGAACAGCGGCGCGGTGACCTGGTGTTCCTGTACTGAGGATGGCACACTTGGCTGGGCTGGCTTCATGGAAGAGGACCTGGGCCTGCCGATTGTTCCTGCGTACCATCCTTATGAGAACTATGGTTCGGCCATGTACCCGTTCATAGTCGATCTAATGGCACATCTCTATCATTCCGTTTTGGCAGCCGAGGACGTTCCGGCCCTCTATGGCCCACAAGAGTTGAAGTGCTCCGTGCCCAAGCAGCCGGAGATTCGGCTTCAGCCAGATACAGATCCGTGGGGCCGGCCTGAGTTGCCGGGGGAATAGGAATCCAGGCCGTAGGGTCCTCTGCGAGCACCGTTTGATGCTTTGAACGGGAGGACGAGGGCGCCTCCGACCTCAGACAATGCTGCTACGACTGCTTGGGCGTTCCGTACAGATAGTGATCGTGCTGGCCGGCCAGGTCGGAAGGTGCACCGGGCAGATCGGCCGCGAACCGGAGCAAGTCGACAAATCCGCCCCCAGGGGCCTCCACCGACTCGATCTCCACGCGGAGCCGCTGGCCTGCCGGAAGACTGATCGGCTCGTCCGGGACGATCACCTTGCCGTCAAAATGGGCCGAAATCGACCTGGTCATGGTCCTCACCCCATTCGAGATTCGCCCTCAATCACCCCTCCACAAGTATCTCTATTATGCGACAACCGCGGGGAATGTCAACGCACCGGTAGCTGTTCACGGCACGACCTTGCACGCGATGTCCCGAGCGAACGCCGGGACCTCCACGCGGAGCACGCCGGCGGTGGGTGAGCCGGTGGTCTGCTGGAGGACCTTGCCTTCGTGCGTGTCCCACCAGTGGATCTTGTACGTGCCGGGGGTGAGGCCCTGGATCTCCAGGATCGCGCCTTGGATCGTCTCGGGCGTCGCCTTCTCGACCACGAGGTTCCACCAGGTGGCCTGGGGGTTGAACAGCCAGACGTAGGCCCGATCGGCTCCCTGGAGCCCGACGGGCCGGACGTTGGCCTTTGAGACCGTGGCGGAAAGGTCTCTCAGCCCGGCCGTGGTGAAGGGGACGTCGGCCAAAAAAGCCGCCAGGGGCTTGTAATGGCGGTAGGCGTCCTGCTGGTCGAGCTGCTCCCACCACCAGAACTGGGCCGTGCCGGCCGCCCCGCTCAGGCCCGAGGCCCAGAGGATGTTGTGGAAGTGGACCAGCTCCTGGTCCTTCTTCATGTAGGGGCTGAGCATCCAGTTGTTCTCGGCCAGCCCGAACTCGGCAAGAAGCACCGGCTTATTGGGCGGGGTGTTCTTCCGGACGAACCGGGTTTGCTGGAGAACGACCGCCACTTCGTCCTTGAAGCCTTCCTTCGACTCGGGACGCAGGTAGTGGTGCGGCTGGGCGACGTCCAGCTCGGGGTGGCGCCAGTCCTTGGGGGAAGGGCCCCAGGCACTGGTCGCGCGGAGATGCCGGGCCGCGTCGATCTCATGGAAGTACCGGCCCAGCTCGGCGTAGAAGGGATCGGTGGGCAGGCCCGGGTCCTGCTCGTTGAAGTACTCCCACGCCGCCACGCTCGTGGCGTAGCCCCAGCGGGCCACGACGTAGCGGATGAGCTTCCGGGCGTCGCCGACCGCCTGGCGATACTCCGGGCTCTTGGGGTCCTTGAGGGAATCCATGTAGAGGTTTCGCGTGATGAAGCACAACTGGAGGTAGAGGCCCGAGCGGTCGGCGGCCTCGACCAGCCGGTCGACGACGTAGCAGTCGATCGGGTGGTAATAGCCGCGCACGGGCCGGTTGACGTCGGCCTCGCCCAAGAGCTCCGGCCCGCCGGCCGCCTCCGTAAGCGACAGCCCGTCGAGCCAGGCCGAGCCGTCACCCTCCCGGCGCAGGGTGATCCGCTCGAGCCACAACTGCTCGGGCCCGGTGGTGAAGTCCCGGGCGAACGGGGTCCAATCGCTCCCCTGGCCGGCGAGCACCACGTCGCCCAGGCCGGCGGCCGGGGCGGACAGCCGGACCTTGGCCCCGCCCTCGGTGCGGATCTTGCCCGAGAGGACGTATCGGGTCGCAGGCCGGACCGCCAGGGGATGGCAGGGCATGGCGCCCAAGGCCCGGCCGCCTTCGCCGGGGATCTTCAGGCATTTCCGTGCCCGGGGGTCGGACTCTTGGCCGGGCAGCGGCACGATGGGCGGCTTGGGCTCCCAGCCGCGTCCCCAGGCGCTCTTGTGGGCCTCGATGGCGGTGGCCCAATCTTCGCAGCAGACCCAGATCCGCAGGAAGTTCGCCCCGTTGGCAGCCAGCTTGGGGAAGGTCTCCTCGGCCTTGGCGAGGTTGAAGTACTGCGACTCGCCGATGAAGGCCAGGTTCTCGCCGATGAGGAACAAGGGCTGACCGTTGTCGAGCTCGAGGAACCGCGGGTCGCGCTTGCTGAGGCGGACGAACCCCTTGCGATCCGACGGCACGGCCTCGAACCGAACCGGCTTGGACTGGCGCGTGCCGCGGCGGTCGCGGCAGGCGGCCAGGGCCGAGTACCGGCCGATCTCCATGGGCGCGAACCGGGTTTTCCACGCCGGCGGGCCGGCCGGATAGAGCCAGTCGGCCTTCTTGCCTCCCCGGGGAATCTCTCTCCGCTGGTAGTCCTGGCAGAAGAAGGCCGGCACGGTCAGGATCGCACCCCCGGGGGTGTTTACCCGCAGGCTGACGTCGACCTCCTCCGGATCGAAGGGGTTGCGGTAGTCGCCTTCGAGCGGAACAACGGAGAGCTCGATCTTCTCGAACCGTCCGGCCTTCTGTTTCGAGACCTCCAGGCCGATCTCCTGCGCCGGGGCCAATCGGACGGCGAGAAGGAGGATGGCCAGAAGCGTGGTGACGGACAGCCATTGACGGCTCGTGGCTCGCATGGCGGGTCCTCCGGGTAGGGGTGCTCGGCCGACAGCTATCGGCGGTCAGCGGGCTGTAGGGTGGGACGAAGTCCCACCGGAATCTCCCGACACCGTTCACGCCAAGGTGGGACTTCGTCCCACCCTACGGTTGCCTCGATCGAGCCGCCGGCCGGCTCAGTCGCGCACACTGGGCTTGTCGGGGCCGGGGAAGTCGTCGGGGAGCTTCTGGGTCACCTTGCCGGTGGCGGCCCATTCGGCGCCCCGCTGGAACGTGACGATGAACGAGACCGCCTTGAGCTGGTCGGGGGTGTGCCCCAGGGCGTTCTGGAACACCCGGCCCTTGCCGTACCGGATCGTCATCAACAGCGGCTCGTGCTCGTCGGAGCCCCCCTTCGACTTCGGGGCGAAGGCCGTGGCCAGCACCCGCATGTTCGTGCCCGGGCCACGGAGCCAGCCGTAGAGCTCGTCCGACGGGTGCATGAACTTCTCGGGCAGGCCCTGGGTGATCGGGTGCTTCGCGTTGCGCACGATCAACTGGAACTCCTGGGAGGGCCCGTGTCCGCCGCCCGGGCCGGGGATGGCCTGCTTGACGATCTTGCCGTCCTTCCAGCGGAAGTACGGGCCGTCCTCCGGGGTGCGGCCCCAGCCCACGCCGATCATCTCGGTGTACTCCTTCCACTTGGGGAACGCGGCGCAGGCAAAGTGAAAGACCACCACGCCCCCGCCGCCCTTGACGTAGTCGAGGAAGGCATCTTGGGTTTCCTTGGACCAGTCGTCGCCCTGGTAGTTCAGCACGACGACCTTGTAGTCGGCGAAATTCGGCTTGAAGCCGCTCATGTCTTTGCCCCGCGGCGGGGAGGTCGCCACGTCGACCTCGAACAGTCCGGTCTCTTCCAACTGCTTCTTGAGCACGGGCGTGGTGGCCTTCCAGTTGTGCCCGTTCTGCCCGTCGACGATCAGGGCCTTGTTCGGCGCCGCGGCGATCGCCACGGCCGCCATCAGCACCCATAGCCCCAACGCCACAAACCAGGATCTCCGCGTCATCGTTCTTTCCTCCACTGCAAGGGTTCTCGAAGCAACGCACCCCCTCCCCCTGGGAGAGGGCCGGCTCCACGGGGGGCTGGCAACGCGGCCACCAGTCTAGCATGCCCGGCCGGCCGAGGGAAGAAGCGTACTTGAGGCCAGGGACACTCGATGGAACCCGTACTGCGTTGCGTGGGTTGGGTGGCGCCCGTAACTCGTGCCCCGTACGCTTGTTCGGGATGAGCCCTTTTTCTTTGAGAACCTTGACCTGGATCAAGGACCGTTTCCGCCGCATGGACGACAATAGGGATAGCGGCGGACAGCTCCGCCGCCAGGAGGCGCCAGTAATGAGTCGGACGATGGCCAGCCAGTCGCGACGGACCCAGGGCGAGAAGCGGACGATCCGGGCGATGATCGCGATCTACTGCCGCGGGTACGGGCATCGGCGCGACCCTGTCTGCCCGGTCTGTCCGGAGTGCCAGGAGCTAATGGACTACGCCCTTGCCCGGCTGGATCGCTGCCCGTTCGGGCCCGAGAAGACCACCTGCGCCAAGTGCCCGGTCCACTGCTACAAGCCGGCGATGCGCCAGCGCGTGCGCGAGGTGATGCGCTACGCCGGCCCGAGAATGATGGTACGCCATCCGGTGCTCGCCGTGCTGCACACGCTCGACGGGCTGGTGCGGAAACCGAAGTCGCTTCCCAAGAAAGGCAAGCCGGGCGGATGAAGGCACGCCGGACCGCCCAGCCTTGGAGGACCCATCATGGCCAAGAGAAAGATCGTGCGGATTGACGCGTCGAAGTGCGACGGCTGCGGGATGTGCGTGCCGTCGTGTGCCGAGGGGGCGATTCAGATCGTCGACGGCAAGGCCCGGCTGGTGGCCGACGTGTACTGCGACGGGCTGGGCGCCTGCCTCGGCGAGTGCCCGCAGGGGGCCATCGCCATCGTCGATCGGGAGGCGGAACCGTTCGACGAGGCGGCCGCGGTGCGCCACGTCGCGGCCCTGGGGCACGGGAAGCTCCCCGCCGCGGGTCCGGCCCACGGGGCGGGCGCATGCCCCGGGTCGACGGTGCGGGATTTCGGGCTCAACGTCGTCTCCCGACCCGCCACCGAGGCATCCTCCTTCCGGCCGGCCCCAAGCGGCCAAGGCACTGCCCCGCAGCAGCCCTCCGCCCTGGGGCACTGGCCCATCCAACTCCACCTGGTCCCCCCCCAGGCGCCGTTCCTGCGGGACGCCGACCTGCTCCTCGTGGCCGACTGCGTCCCGTTTGCGCTGGCCGATTTCCACGGCCGGTTCCTTCGCGGCCGGCCGGTGGTCGTGGGCTGCCCAAAGCTCGACGACGCGGAAGCCTACGTGGCCAAGCTCGTGGCCATCCTCACGTTGTCGTCGATCCGCAGCCTGACCGTGGTGCACATGGAAGTGCCCTGTTGCACGGGCCTGGTGCGGATCGCCCGGGCGGCGCTGGCGGCCAGCAAGGCGGACGTCCCGCTGGAAGACGTCACGATCTCGATCCGCGGGAAGGTGCTGGAGCCCCGCCCGGCCGGACGCTGAGTCCGCCGCGCCGGTTCCACTGCCGGCAGGACGTACTAATACTACTGCGCGGGGTCATGGCCATTTACAGCGGATGAGGTCTTTCAGGTAAATGCCCATTCTTCGCAGTTTCTTGCGTGTTCATTTGATGTGGCACTTGCGTGCCGCAGCGTTGCGTTGTTGCCAATGCTGGATGGTC
>Ga0315290_10000622_pt1 | contig 23319 bp, 23 predicted proteins | sample YL17G12_0_MG_FD_203627 | JGI IMG/M metagenome (GOLD analysis project Ga0315290, IMG submission 203627) | Sediment microbial communities from Yellowstone Lake, YNP, Wyoming, USA - YL17G12_0 | ecosystem: Environmental > Aquatic > Freshwater > Lake > Sediment | place: USA: Wyoming | collected... | reverse complement strand
TAACCACTGACCCGAATTCTGTGACCGCCAGCGATACCTTCTGCTTGAACTGTCACCCTGGTGTTTCTACACATTCAAATAAGAACTGGGGTACGGCTGTTGAACCACAATTCGAAATACGCTGCATCCAATGCCACGATCCGCACGGCAATTCCAATTTATTTGCTGTGAACACTGGAATCATTACAAATCTTAGCGCCAACATCGCGGTGAGTCCGGTTACCTTCACCTCACTGACTGGAGCGAACTCATTCGATGACGGCACCAGCACAAACCGCCTGTGTGTTGTTTGCCACACGGCGACCACCCACCACTCAGGCGGAGCTAATCATTACGATTCGGCAGCCTTCACTTACACATTGGACCATACCGGTCAAAGCTGCGTGGCCTGCCATCCTCACAACGCGGACACCAACGCCGCCACATTGGACGGTTTCATGCCGGTCCGCAATACCAACCCGTGATCGTTACGACCTTCAGACTGATGACAAAAAAACCTTCTGTATTCTCCCTCATCATGGGTTTAATGTTTGACCTGATGATCGACCTGAGTCTGATCTTCCTGGGCCTTGCTCTCTATTTTCAATTCTTTGTGTATCAAGTATTCCCTGTGACCATCAGCCCTGCATTGACCGAGCCGGTCGGCGGTCCTACTACCGCTGCATACATCCTGTGCGGCGTTCCGTTTGTCATCGGGCTGATCAGTTTGGTGCGCAGCGTGACCCGCTTCTTTCGAAAATTGCGGGCCCGCTGACTCGCTGCGACCTGCAGAGTTTTACGCCTTGTGAAATATTGAGCCATGCGCTCGATGGTGGCTTGGCTCATAAGTTGTGGTATAACCGGAAATCGTGGAGATATAAAGATAGTTGCTGGGCAGATTTATGAAAATAATTGACCGTATATTTTCCAAGAATGTCGTTACCGTTCTTATCATTGTAGTCATCCTTCTTCTTGTAGCTGTCCTGGCAGTTAACGCCTACCTTTTTATTAATTCCCCGATAAAAGAGTCACTCATTTCGGATCTGTTCCCCACGAAGACGCTGAACCTCAAGCAGCTGGTGACACGCGCTGCACTGACGGCCGAGGCGAATGCCACGCCGACTCCCGAACCCACCATCACCACCATGTATTTCACGCCGCGGGTTGCCGTAGAGACTTCCACCTCGGAACTGCAACTTCCCACCCTGGCAGTACCCACCTCTGTTCCTCCGACACCGATACCGACTCAGGCGGCACCGACTGCGGTCACGCTCAAAGCCACTCAAACGGCCACTGCGGTGAAGGCTCCAGTCAACGGAGATATGGCCTGTATCCCCACAAATCCATCACAGACCGGCAAGGTGCTGGATGTGGTAGACGGGAACACGCTCAAGGTGATGATCGACGGCCTGACGTACACCGTCCGCTATATCGGGGTGGCTGTCCCGTCCGGCCCGGCTTATGCCAATGCGGCTGCCTTTGAAAACGGCAAACTGGTCTTTACCAAGGTCGTGACCTTGATCCCGGATGCGACCAACAAGGACGCCTCCGGCCGGCTGCTGAGGTATGTCACGTTGGGCAATGCTTTTGTCAACAATGAGATGATCGCGAAGGGATGGGGTTCGGCGGTCGATTCACCTCCCAATTCCGCCTGCACGCAGACCTTCAGTACCGCTGAACAGGCTGCCCGCGCCGCCAAGCTCGGTCAGTGGAAGTCCACCCCATAAGTAGAATCAAAAACTGGCCAAAGAAACGGCCAGTTTTTTTACTTCCCATTTTTCTATTATTAAAAACGCGGTTTACTGGTTAGCTTCTTATTGTGGTTCTGTTCGGCTGTATAATACTCAAGAGATAGCAACCAGGAGGCAATTATGGAAATTAAACTGAATTCAGTGATGAAACCGCTGGGTATTTTGGCTGCCGCCGGTATTGTATTTATGGCGATCAAGTTTGTTGGTTTCATTGTCGGCCCATTGGTCCTGGCCATTCTTTTTGTGGCAGTTCTGCGCCCCATGTATTCGGCCATGATAAGAAAGCGGTTTCCCAGAGGAATCGCAGTTTTGCTGACCGTTATTGTTTTCATCCTGATTATTGCCTTTGTCGGTTGGGTGTTTGCCCTGGCCATCACCCAAACTATCTCCATCGCCCAGCAATATGCCCCGGATATCACAGCGAAGTTTACTGACCTGAATGCGACCCTTGGTAATTTGCCTTCCTATGCCTCCGGGCTGAGCGGACTGTTGAAATCCTTTGACCCCTCGGTCATTTCCGGCTTTCTGACCGGCTTTATCAAGGTTCTGTCCGATTTCATCGGCAGTATTGTGATTATCTTTTTCCTGTTCGTATTCACGCTGACGGGCGGCCCCGTGGTGATGAAAAACATGCGGGAAAAATTCGGGGACAGCCATCAATTGACGCGCAAAACCAGATTATTCATGGACAATCTGGCGCGGTATTTCATCCTGCGCACACTGGTCAACGCGATCACCGGAGTGGGCATTGCCCTGGTGTGCCTGCTGATGGGCATCCCCAATGCCCTCCTTTGGGGCCTGCTTACCTTTGTATTGAGCTATATCCCCTACATCGGAATGTTCATCGCCTGCGTACCACCCGGCCTGATCGCTTTTGCAACCGGGGGCGTGACCGAGTTGGCCATCTTTGTGGTCTTTTGTATTGTGATTAACGGGCTGGCCGAGCAGGTGGTTTCGCCGATCGTCACCGGGCGAGGTCTCTCCATCTCACCGATGTTAATCTTCGTATCCTTTATTTTCTGGGGCTGGTACCTTGGTTCCGTGGGATACATTGTCGCAGTTCCGATGACCTTGATGGTTCTGTTGTTCATGAACAGCTTTGAGGAGACTGCGGGTATCGCCGGCCTCTTCAGCGACATCCCGGAACCGGAAGCATAATTACTTCACCCGTATAATTGATAAATCCCGCCACTGATACAGTGACGGGATTTGTTTTTCCTTATTGATGAACCTTAGCGAGCTGATAGGTTAGTCTTAGCCGGATTCTTTCTCAGCCCATTTCGATATACCGGCTTCATCAAAAACGGGACCAGCACATCCGCATTGAAGTAGACCCCGGCAGAAAGTTGGGATGAAGGTTGAGTCCCTTGTGGCACCGGTTTGGTGTCTGCCAGCGTCACGTCAGCCAGCGCGAAACCCTCGCCTTCCGCCTGCGTGCGTTCGGCGATGACAGCACCCTCCGCATTGAAAACTTTGCAGCTGGGAATCATGTCGCAGGATAACTGCATTCGATCGGCTTGAGAGCGATATCTTGCCAGGCGAGGCGCAATGATTGAAAAACCCCACACAAGCGGTGCCGGCCTCGGGATACTTGATTGGAAGTGCCCCGAGCCGCTCGTGTTGACAATTGGCACGCCCAGCCAGGCGGTTTGCCAGCTGATCATATCCCCAAATACGTGCCTGCCGGCATCTTTCATCGAGGCTATTGCGGGTCCAAAATCATCCAGGGTGAACTCGCTGCCGTCTGGAAAGCGATAAGTGGGATTCCCGCCATCGGGCGGGCAGCTGGCCATTACCAGCATATCCACTTTTCCCGCATATTGTTTCCACAATTTGGGATGAGCGGCATCCCAACACAGCATCATCCCCAGATCGCCCAGTTCCGTATGGGCGACTGTAATTCCGTGCCGTTCACGGAAATAGCCGCGCTCCCACGCCCAGGGATAATTCTTGTCGTATCGCCATGACATTCCTGAAGGATCGAATAATAGAAGAGCATTATATATCCCGTCCTGTTCCCGGAGCATGAGTGACCCCGCGAGATGGATGCCCAACCGCCCGGCAGTCTTTTTCATCCAGGCAGCGGTTATGCCGTCGATCGGTTCGGACAGTTGATAATTGGCATCCGTGTAGGTGTAACCGGTATTGAAAAGCTCCGGCAGGACCACCAGCTGGGCGCCTGCCTGCGCAGCCTCGACGACCCAGCGTTCCGCCCGTGCCAAACGCTCAATGGTCGGCGCCGGGTATATATCCATCTGCACTACGGCTGTTTTGATTATCTTAGGCATTGGATTCGCGATTTTTGATCGGCAGTCTTTGTTTATCGGGCTCAGCCCTTTTGAGACCTTCTGCGGCGAGGTCTGGAGCGGTCGAAATCCTGCATCTCTACGGGCAGGATTTTCCCGTTAGCCGGATGGGGCACTGATGCTCATTGACTCTGAGCGATCATTTGTAATAAGGCTTGTGCAGCCTCTTCCGGCCCTTTGCGTTCCATCCCGGTTATTCCCAGGCGTGTCCGCATCTGTCCAACAAAGAGTTTGCGCTTGAAGAACGCCTCAAAATACTGTTTCGCAAGCCCATCGTGCAAGGTCTTGTATTGAATCGCCCCAAATACGTTAACAAAATAGGTATGGACAAGGCCTGTATCCGTAGTGGTGCCTTTACTCATTGCGGTCCCTTCACGAAAAACGTGCAGGGCAGTTTCGGATGTTTCAAACCGTTCAATAATGGGGTGGTCCTCGTCGATTTCCTCGTAGTTGTTGGCGTACAGCACCATGTCCACAGGAAAACCTTTGATCACATTTTCGTAGGTGGTCACCGGAAGCACGATGCGGGCATTCACCTGGTTTGGATTCATGATAATCGCACGATCGAGCTGGCCGAATGCATAGCCTGGCTGTAAATCATCCAGCCTGACGAACGCTCCTATTTCCGTCCCATAACCGGCCACACTACCAGTTGAATCAATTTCCAAAGACCCCATGTCATCGGCAATAATGGTCATCTCCTCGATCTGATCTTCCCCGATGTTCCGAAATGCTTCGAGCGTTTCAGATTTTCCGGCTCCTGTATCGCCAATGATGAGAACTGTCAGGGCACGATTGCCATGCGTAACGATCCTGACCAGAGCACCATGAAAAGGCATCCTCCCCATTTTCATCACTTTGATGTTGTGGAGAGTTAGTATCATCTTTTTCAGATACCCAAAATATCCGAATTGATCCTTGTTGGGGCAGGCGGCTGATAATAAACCATGCTGCAGGTCGTCATGGAACACGGTCGGCATGGGTGCAAGGTCGTCCAGCGCTGCTCCTGGTACTCCAAAAAGGAAGACCGCGTCGATCGGACGGTTCAAAAATTCATCATCAGCCAATTCAAAGAGATTGCATAACGACAAGCCCATTTCATAGAACTTCTCGTGGACATAGACCAGAATCAAGAGCGGCCCGACCTTGGCGGGGTAGCACAGCCACTCGTTGGGAACCACCTCGACGCACTCTATCGGATTCTGGTCGATGCGTTCAAACTTCCCTGTCCGTTTATTCATGGGTGGATTGATCAACAGCGGCGGATACATCAATATTTGCCGGATGACTGGGATGTCCCGCAGTTTTTGATAACTGCCTTCAGGCAGGGCAACGTCCTTAGGCAGGGCAATGACCGCCATTTCCGCGCCGGCATGGATCTGCCTGTAAATATTGGGATGCTGGCCCGATATATTTTCCTGTATATCCCGGTAGGTTGATCGCACCAAATGCGCCAGGGTTTCGACGGTCGAATTAAAGGTCCGGTATGGGCGTTGGTCAAAACGATTATCTGTCGAATCGCAGATGATAAATCGTTCGAATTCCCTCCAATAATTGTATAAACTCTCCACGAACTCATAGAGCAGCGTTGCATTGACTACGAATTGATCGCTTCCTTCGATTAATTTTGTGACCGTATCAATATTCATTTTGCCAAGCACCTGGAATACCTGGACAAGAAGGTGAACATCGGCATCCTGGATTTCGTCAGGCTGAGTCCCGAATAACTGAAGGAGGGGCGACCGTCTCCGTTTTAATTCGTTGACGAACCGTCTGGTGATTTCATAGAACAGGTCGCTGGATAGCAGTTCGTCGGCGTTCTCGCAGACCCTGTCTCGTAAGCGAATGATGATCTTTTTATTGACAAATGTGAATGTATCGGGGAGCATGATGTTATTCCAAAGTTCTAAGGATGGGATTGGACAGTATTATATTATTTATTAGGGAGTTTTGAACATTTTGCCGGTACGAGTATTATTTACCGGGATGGTCTGTCGCTGGTTCAAACAGCCCTTCTCCACTTGAAATGCCGGTGTATCTCTGACGAATAGGCGCTGCCCAGTTCGTTTCCGTCTGACTCCAGCCAGTCGGAGAAACGCGTCGTCCCGTTGGATGCCTGTTCCGAAGTCAATAACTCGTCCATGAGTCCCCGCAGTTCGTCACGGGTCAGGATGACGTCGCCCAGCGCCAGCCCGATGATCTTCCCAAGCCAAATCCCAAGGGATGGCGGGATGTGCACCAGCCTCGCACCGGGTTTGATCTTTGCCGTTATGAGCTTAACCAGGCCTTCGAAGCTGAACGTCTCAGGACCGATCGCATCCAAAGTAATGTTCCCGGGTTCCCCGGCTGAAGCGACGGCGATGCGCGCCAGGTCTTCCACGAAAACAGGTTGCACCTTGTATTGACCCGAGCCAAAAATTGGGAATACAGGAAATTTGCGGATCAGCCAGGCGATGTTGTTGACGAGAATGTCTTCCTTGCCGAAGACCAGCGTCGGTCTGACGATGCTGTACGGCACGCCTGAGTCGATCAGCGCCTGCTCCTGCTGAGCCTTCCCACGGTAGTAAGGCAGGTCTGACTCTAGGGATGCCTGTGTCACGCTGATGTGGACGATTCTCCCGACGCCAGCTTCTTTAGCGCACTTGAAAAGCATGGCTGTATTCTGCACGGCCTGATCGAAGGTCGCGCCGCCGTAATTAAAGCGTATCCAGTAGGTATTGTAGAGCGTGGATGCGCCGCGCAGGCTGGTGGTGAGCTGATCCGGCTTATCGAAGTTATAGGGGAAGGCCTGCACCGCGCTGCCGAAGGGATTCGGCTTGTCGGGATGAGTCGTAATGGTCCTGACCGCCTCGCCCTGTTCGAGCAGGTGACGGGTAATATACTTTCCAATGTAGCCGAAGGCGCCTGTAACTACGTTCATGTGTTAGTGTACTCCTGTGCTTGCCGAATGCGTTTGTCGTGTGTCTCTGCCCGGATTTTGCCTCTAGTTTAAAATTTTCTCAACTATACAGGCTTTTTCCCCTCAACACAAGCACATTCATGTGACGGTATAATCGAGACATGATCCTTGTCACAGGTGGGACCGGTTTCGTGGGGCGCGCGCTGATCCGTCAATTGGTGTCCGCCGGGCACCAGGTGCGCATCCTTATCCGCCCTTCCCCGACCACGCCCAACCTGCCGCGCGGGGTATCGCTCGAAGTAGCGGTGGCTGCCTTGAATGATGAGCGCAGCCTGCGTGCCGCCATGCGCGGCGTGGACGTGGTCTTCCACCTGGCCGGGTCGGAACACCAGGGCGCGCGCGCCGATCTGTTCAACACCGACATCAAGGGCACTGAGACACTTGCCCGTGCTGCCGCTGAACAGGGCATCCAGCGCCTGTTCTACATTAGCCACCTCGGCGCCGACCGCGCCTCGGCCTTCCCGTTGTTCAAAGCCAAGGGAATCGCCGAGGAGTACATCCGCCGCAGCGGCGTGCCGTACTCCATCTTCCGCGCGGCGATCCTGTACGGGCCGGAGGACCACTTCATGTCGGGGCTGGCACGGTTGGTCGGCTTGAGTCCGGTCATCTTTTTCCCCAGCCGCAGCGACACCCTGCTCCAGCCATTATGGGTCGAAGATCTGGTCACAAGCATGGTCTGGTCGCTGGACAACGAGGCCACCATCGGTCAAACTTATGAAATCGGAGGAGGTGAATTTTTCACCGTCCGGGAGGTGATGGATACTGTGATGAAAACCATTCGAAAACGCCGCATACTTCTTCCGCTTTCGATGCCCTACCTGCGCGGGATGACCGTGGCCTTCGAGTCGTGGTTCCCGGGATTCCCCACGTCGGTATTCTGGCTGGACTACATCTCTGTCAACCGCACCTGCCCGGTGGACAGCATCCCGCGCCAGTTCGGCTTCCTGCCTGCCCGTTTCACTTACCGCCTCGACTATCTCAAATCGGTGGACTGGGGACGCCAGGTCCGCCAGACGCTTATGGACCGCCGCCATGCCTGAAACCAAACCCGATTGGACCATCCGTATTCTTGAAAAGCCCGAAGAAATGCTCGAGGTCGAGGCGCTGCAGCGCGTCGTCTGGAAGGAGAGCGAGACTGACATCCTGCCCGCGCACATATTCCTGGCGGCCGCTCACAACGGGGGGCTGGTCATTGGCGCCTATGCCGGCGGCGAGCTGGTCGGGGTAGTGTTCGGCTTTCCCGGCCTCGAATTTGTCGCCGACGGGCCGATCGCCAAGCATCATTCGCACATCCTGGCCGTGCACCCCGATTGGCGTGACAAGGGCGTGGGTTATGCGCTCAAGCGTGCCCAGTGGCAGGTTGTCCGCAAGCAGGGACTGAATCACATCACCTGGACCTACGACCCGTTGCTCAGCCGCAATGCCAACTTGAACATCGCCCGCCTCGGCGCGGTCTGCAACACCTACATCAAGGAATATTACGGGGAGATGCGCGACGGGCTGAATCTTGGCCTGCCCTCCGATCGCTTCCAGGTGGACTGGTGGGTCAATACCAAGCGCGCTGAGCGCCGGCTGAGCAAACGTCCACGCCGCCCTCTGACTTTGACGGATTATGAAAAAGCCGGTATCAAGCTGCTCTACGAATCGCCACTGAATAAATCCGGCATTCCCATGCCCGCCGACAGCTTCGACGCGCCCACCGAGCCGCTCGGGCTGGCGGAGATTCCCCCCGATTTCATGAAGCTTAAGGATGCAGATATGAGCCTGGCGCGCGACTGGCGTTATTTCTCGCGCGAAGTGTTCACGCTGTCGTTCTCCACCGGTTACCTCGTGACCGATTTTATTTTTGATACCACCGGCTCCCGCGCGCGCAGTTTTTACGTCCTGGCGCATGGCGAGAGTACTCTTGAAGGATAAGGAATCCAATGACCCTGCATCCCCTTTCCGGCGTATACGCCGCCGCCCTGTCACCGCTCAAAGCGGATTATTCCCTCGACCTCGACTCGGTTCCTGTTTATCTGGATTTCCTCGCCAAGCGCGGCTGCCACGGCGCCCTGCTGCTGGGGACGACCGGTGAGGGTCCCTCCTTCTCCCCGGCCGAGCGTCTTGACCTATTCCATGCCGCGCTCAAAGTACGCGAATCCCACCCAGGCTTCAGACTGTTGGCTGGCACCGGGACCCCTTCCCTCACCGAAACCGCTGACTTGAACCGCGCCGCCTTCGAGCTGGGCTTCGACGGGGTGGTATGCCTGCCTCCGTTTTACTACCGTAAGGCCACCGACGAGGGTCTGTTCGCCTGGTTCGAGGCGGTCATCACCCGCTCCGTTCCCGCCGATAAATTTCTACTTGGCTATCATATCCCCAGCATGGCGGGCATCGGTTTCTCCGTGCCGCTGCTTACACGTTTGAAGGATGCCTTCCCGGTGCAGTTCGCCGGCATCAAAGATTCCTCGCACGATGCCGAGCTGGCGCACAGCCTCGGCGACCTGTTCGGGGATGAGTTGCTGGTGTTGAATGGCACGGACTCATACGTACAGCTTGCGATGGAGAACCACGCGGGCGGGTGCATCACCGCTCCCGCCAATTTGATCTCACCCGGTCTGCGCGCAGTCTATGACGCCTTTACCCAGGGTTGGGATGCGAATGAAGCGCAAAAGAAGGTTACCGAGCAGCGCCAAATCCTCGAGAAGTACCCGCCTTTCCCACCGACGCTCAAGGCGCTGGTCAGCAAGCTGCACGGATTGCCGCGCTGGGCGGTCCGCCCGCCGCTTGACCCGATGACCGATGCCGCCCTCGAGAGCGCCCTGGCTGAACTGACCGCTGCGGGTTATGCCTGAGATCCGCCCCGAGCTATCTTCCGACGCGGACGGCATCCGCACCCTGAACCGGCAGGCTTTTGAAGGCGAAGCCGAAGCGAAGCTGGTGGACCTGCTGCGCGAACGCGGGCGGAACATTGTTTCCTTAATCGCAATTGAAGATGGGCTGGTGGTCGGGCAGGTATTGTTCACCGAGGTAACCGTCACGCCCGTCTCGCCGTATCAAGGTGTGGGATTGGCACCGTTAGCGGTGCTGCCTGCTTTTCAGAAAAAAGGTATCGGCACAGAACTAGGCCATAAGGGGCTCGCGCTTTGCCGCGATCTCGGATATGACTTTTCGGTGGTGCTGGGTCATCCGGATTACTATCCTCGCTTCGGGTTCAAAAAAGCCAGCGATTTTGGCCTCGGCAATGATTACAACACGGACGAGGCCTTCATGGCGCTCGAGTTCAAGCCCGGCGTGCTGGGCAGCTTCAGCGGCTTGGTACAGTATGTGCCCGAATTTAATGAAACGGACCCTTAATTCCCATGTCTCTTGAAAAAGCAGCCTGGCGTTTAATCATTACCACTCCCTCGCAAGGAGCGTGGAACATGGCTGTGGACGAGTCCCTACTGGAACACGTCGGGCGTGGTGAGTCATTGCCCACCCTGCGGTTGTATGACTGGGAGCCGGCCTGCCTTTCGCTGGGATATGCCCAGCACTATGCGGATGTGGATACCATGCGCCTTAAAAATCATGGCTGGGAAGTTGTCCGCCGCGCGACCGGCGGGCGTGCCATCCTGCACACGGATGAGTTGACCTACTCCATCACTGCTCCGTCCGATGAGCCGCGCGTCGCGGGGACGGTGCTCGAATCCTACAATCGGCTGGCGCAGGCGTTGCTGGCGGCGGTCAAGTCGCTGGGTTTAAATGTGGAGATGAAGCAACATCAGCCGGGCGGCCTCACGACGCCAGCGGTGCAGGACTCTAGCGGGCAAGGTCCCGTTTGCTTCGAGGTGCCGTCGGCGTATGAGATCACAGTGGAAGGAAAGAAGTTGATCGGCTCCGCGCAGGCCCGCCGCAAGGAATGTGTTCTGCAGCATGGGACTCTGCCGCTGGCTGGCGACCTCGGACGCATCACCCAGGCACTGGTCTTCCCCGATGAGTCGGCCCGGATTGCCGCTGTGGAGAAGTTGCTATCCCGCGCCACGACGGTCGAGTCGGTGCTGGGAAAAACAATCGAGTGGAAAACTGCCGCGCAGGCTTTTGTCCATGGGTTTGAGTCGGAGTTGAATCTTGTCTTCGAGCGTGGGGCATTGTCTGCTGCCGAGAAAACTCGCGCTGAGACCTTGATGCAAGAAAAGTATGCTCACGCCTCGTGGACCGAGCGGGTATAACTCCCAGTGTAGGAATGAATCAAGGTGGCAGTCATCTCTAAGATGACTGCCACCTTGTGTTCTCTAGTAGACCATTTCACAGCGGGGGGCCAATCTCTACTCGCTATGAACTAACACTTTTCGTCTGCTTCCTGCACACCGGGCAGGGACACAGTGCGCGCAGGAAATGCCAATTGTAGATGCCATAATCGTGCCCGTCCTCCCAGACGGGGGTGATGCCGTACGAACCGGTCTGGCGAATGTTCGTGAGGTGCGTGCGCGGGCTGTCCTCCAGTTCCACATTGAACACCTCAGGGTCAGGATCCGAGGACATCTTTTCATGCCCGCCGCGGCACTGCGCGCACGGGCAGGCGGCGCGTAAGAGCGAAAAGGGATAATGGCTGGTGTGCCCGTCCGCCCAGAGGATGGTCATTTCCATCGCCTCGCGGTTCGCAGTAATGCTGGTCGCGCGTTCTTCCATGCTGCCTCGTTTCGAAATCCTAATCAGTGGGTGGAGCAACGACGGTCAGGTAATCCGATGCCGCCCAGCCGGTGCGGCTGATATCATAGGGCGCCTCGAGGTACCACCAGGTCCGGTCGTCGGCCTGGATCGGCCCATCCTTCACCTTGAAGACTTCCGAATCGTTTCCAAGGAAAAGCAGTTCGCTTTGTAGCCCGGGTTCCTTCCTCAGCCGCAGTCCCTGGGCTTCAGTGCCGGTGATCATCACATACCCGCCGACGGCGATCGTATTGGGCAGGGCGGTGGCGGTCGGCACCGGCAGCAGGGATACGGTGGCGGTCGGGGGGATAAGCGGCGTGGAAGTGGGTCCCGGAATGAGGGTCACCTCCGCCGCCGACAGCGGGGCTGCCGGCGGGCGTGAGAACCAGACCCATGCAAATGATGCCAGGATCAGCAATCCGGCTAGGGCAAAGGAACCAGCGACGACTTTTTTGTTGAGAAAGAATTGTTTCATCCAGGAACAGTCCGTGATACAGATTGGGTTAGGGCAGCAGGAAGAATGCCAGCGCAAAGATGGTATACACTGCCAGCAGCCCTGCGCCTTCCAGCCAGGTGGATTCGCCGTCCGCGGAGACCAGCGAGGCGATGATCACCCCGATCAACAGGGCGATCAACTCAAACTGGTTGAAGATGAGCTGCAACGGGTTGCCCATCGCCAGGCTGATGAAGACCAGCAGGGGTGCCACGAACAGCGCGATCTGCAGACTTGATGAGACGGCGATCTCCACGCTGAGATCCATCTTGTTTCGGGCAGCGAATTGGACAGCGACGATATGTTCGGCGACATTGCCGATGATCGGGATCAGAATGATGCCCAGAAAGAATTCGGAAATATTGTAATCGGCGACCACTGCCTCCACCGAGCCGACCAGTACTTCGGAAAGGAACACGATGGCAAGCGTAGCCGCAACGAGGATCAGGACAGATGTGCGCACCGACCAGCGCGGCCGGGAATTTTCAGGAGTGTTATGCGTGATAGGACTGTCCGGGGAGCGCGCAGCATCCAGCAAGCCCAGCCCGTAGAGCACGATCATCACGATTGCTACGCCGATGCTCAGCGCCTCCACCGGGACGCTGTTGTCCGGGCCGATGGAATGGCTGAACGTGGAAGGCACCAGCATGGCGACGACTGCCAGCAGGAGCAGCACCGCGTTGCGCCCGGCGGAACGCCGGTCGAAGGTCTGGATGCCGTGCTTGACACCGCCCACCACCATCGATAAACCCATCACCAGCAGCAGGTTGCCGAGGATGGATCCAGTGATGGAGGCCTTCACCAACTCCAGCAGCCCTGCCTGGATGGCGGTAATGGTGATGATCAGTTCGGCGGCATTGCCCAGCGTGGCATTGAGCAGCGCTCCTACCCGAGGGCTGGTATACCCCGCCAGAGCTTCCGTCGCTTCGCCGATGTACGCCGCCAGCGGGACCACGCCCACCGCTGCGATGATGAAGATCGCCAGCGGATTCCAGTGCAGGGTTTCTGCCGCCAGCGCCAACGGCACGAAGACCAGCAGCAAGGATATCGGTTTTGATCTAATGATTTTTAGGAGTTCTTTCATGAGCTTACCCGGATGTGGGTGAATTGTTCCCTGCGTCTTTTTGGTTTTCCTTCAGCATGAACTTAGACCGCTCAGGAATGATCAATGGCAGTGCTCGCGGCAGGACTTCGATCTCCAACTGGTTGGTTGCGGGGACCGGATCGCCGTCCATTTGCAGGAAGAGCGGGCTGGAGGATTCCACACGCAACTGGCGAAAGCTGATCCGCTGGATGCTCTTGCTCGACACATGCTGCTGTGTGGCAACTTCCAGCGCGTGCCGCACCGTTTCCTCCATGGTCGAACCGGGGAACAGCCACAGATCCATCAGTCCGTCGTCGAGGTAGGTATCGGGGGAGAGGGTCACCAGTCCGCCGATGTATTTGTGAATGTTGCTAACCACCGCCATTAGAAACTGACCGCTGATCTCCTGCCCGTCCACCCAGAATTGCAGTTCCTGGCCTTTCCAGGTGGTGGCATTGATTACTGCCTGGGCGGCATAGATGGGCACAGTGAAGAACTTGTCCACGCGCAGGCGTGGCTCAATCTGGCCGATTGTGACCGCATCCAACCCCATCCCCGACCACATCAGGAAATGCTTGTCGTTGCAGCGCCCCACGTCCACCATGTGGATGGGTGAATGCGCCAGCAGGCGAATATTTTCATCGAGCGCCCACAGGCGGTTCCACGCGAAAGGCTGCAGGCCGATTTCCATACCGAAGACGTTCATCGTGCCGGCAGGGAGGATGCCGAGGGCGGTCTCCGAGCCGACCAGGCCGGATGCGACCTGCCCGACCGTCCCGTCGCCACCAACGGCAAAAACGGCATCCAGCTGCCCGGCGGCCTGTTGGGCGCGTTCTGTAGCTTGTGCGCCACTTTGAGTGGCCTCCACGGTCACTTCCCAGCCCAGGTGGGCGAGAACCTTTGCTGCGTTATGCACAAACGGACTGACGGGTATTCGTCCCGCGGAGGGATTGTAAAGCACCAGCGCTTTCATACGCGCGAATTATAACCTACCACCCTGGCATGTTCTTTACGTTGGCTGTTGCCTACCGACTCCACTGGAATCAGCCTATCCTGCCAGCATGATATAATGCCGTAAGGATGCATTCATGACCAACCCAGCCACCCTCCTCAACAACCGCTATCAGCTTATTGAAAGCCTTGGCATCGGCGGCATGGCGGAAGTTTACCGCGCTCGTGACCTGTCGCTTGAGCGGTATGTTGCCATCAAGATCCTGCGCGATGAGCATTCCTCCGAACCTGAATTTCAGGAGCGCTTCCGGCAGGAGGCGAAGGCAGCGGCTAACCTGTCCCACCCCAATATCGTTACAGTGCATGATTTTGGCTTTGACAAAGGCCAACTATTCATTGTGATGGAATATGTGCCGGGCAAGATGCTCAAGGAGATGATCACAGCGCTCGGGCGCATCCCGCCGGAAGAAGCCATCCCGTTGATGGTGCAGGCCTGCGCCGGGATCGGGTATGCCCACCGGGCCGGTCTCGTGCATTGCGATGTCAAACCGCACAATATGCTGGTCACCCCCGATATGCGCCTCAAGGTGGGGGACTTCGGCATCGCCCGCGCCCTTGCCAGCATCCATCCGGATGAGCATTCCGAAGTGGTGTGGGGTTCGCCTCTGTACTTTTCCCCCGAACAAGCGGCAGGTTTGGCACCTACGCCGGCTTCTGATGTTTACTCGCTGGGCGTTGTCCTTTACGAAATGTTGGTTGGAAAAACGCCGTTCATCGCCACGCGTCCCGAGATCCTGGCGGAGATGCACCGTGAGTTGATTCCCCGCCCGCTGCGTGATTACAACCCGGCTATTTCTCCTGCGCTGGAACAGATCGTCCTGAAAACGCTCTCCAAGGAACCGTCCGCCCGTTATCGCACCGCGGACCAGCTTGGACGTGTATTGCTGAACTTCGGCAACACACTGGCGGCGCCCGCACTGCAACTTACCCCGGAGGCATCTCCCTCAACCTACCCTGGCGCTGCGGCGACGATGCAGTCGACGCCGCCCGGCACTTCAAAGCCTGTTTCGCGTCCGGTTTCGCCGTCCAAGCCAAATACGATGAATTACCGCACTGCCGACAAAGTATCCGTGGAATTCTCCGGCGAGGCGGTTGAATCCGACCTGAATATTGACTGGATGGCGGTGCTGCTCGGACTGGTTGCCATGACGGCTGTGCTGGGCCTTCTGCCATACTGGGTCTATATCATTCAACTTTACAATCGCTGATTCGCAATTCCATGTCTGCAAAAACCATTCTCGCCCCCTCCATCCTGTCTGTCGATTTTCTCAATTTGGGCCAGGAACTCGCCGCCTGTCAATCCGCCGGCGCGGACTGGATTCACGTTGATATCATGGATGGCGCTTTCGTCCCCAATATCACGGTTGGTCCGTTGATCGTAGAAGCCTGCCGGCGGGGTACGAAACTCCCATTGGATGTTCACCTGATGATCGAGCAGCCGGAGCGCCACATCGAATCATTCGTCAAGGCTGGCGCTGACCGGCTCACCGTTCACGTGGAGGCTTGCCCGAATCTCCGCAGCACGCTGCAGTTCGTCCAGTCGCTGGGAGTAAAAGCGGGCGTCACGCTCAAACCATCCACACCGGCAGCCATGCTGCAGCCGGTTCTCTCCTTGGTGGACCTAGTGCTGGTGATGACGGTCAACCCTGGGTTCGGCGGGCAGAAGTTCATCCCTGAGATGTTCCCGAAGGTGGCTGAACTTCGCCGCATGCTGGACGATATCGGTTCTTCCGCCTGGCTGGAAGTGGACGGCGGCGTTTCGGAGCAGACCATCCCCGGCTTGAAGGCAGCCGGTGCAAATGTGTTCGTATCAGGTACCGCAGTGTTCCAACATCCACAGGGAACAGCTGCCGGCGTTCGAGCGTTGCTGGCTGTCCTTGTCTAAAACTTGTTGTGTCTTGGAGATTTAAAACAAAAAGTCACGGCGCTGAGCCGTGACTTTTTTATTGGATAACATTCCCCTACGGGGTTTTTACCATAGTGCGAATGCACTTAGTGCACAGGGTCTTTTGAACCTTGCGTCCGCCCTGCATCACGGTAACCTTCTGCAGGTTTGCGTGAAAGGGGCGATTGGTCGCCCGCAGAGAGAAGGAGCGGTTGTGACCGAAGGTGGTGGTTTTCCCACAATGAGCGCACTTAGCCATGTTTCACAATCCTTTCTTGCGATAATTCCAAAGCTGTCCGGAACAGACAGGCGCAGTATTCTAACACGGGTCGTACTGAAATGCAAGGCAAGTTCTTCAGCTATTCTCTCCCAATATCCAGGGTGGATTGAGTGACTTATCTCCACATTAGGGGTTAAAATAGAAGGGTAAAATATCATCCAACCCTTACAGGGTGAATTCAGTGTCCACCAAGAGGACTTACTATGGGCGAAGAGACGACTACACTAGGCAGTATCCACATTTCACCGAATGCCGTTGCCACCATTGCATATTATGCTGCACTGCAATCCTATGGGGTGGTGGGGCTGGCTTCGCGCAATTTTGCCGAAGGACTGGCGCAATCCATCACCCGCGACCCTACGCGCGGTGTGCTGGTGCATTATGACGAGGACAACCTGGATATCGATGTGTTCGTGATCATTGAATTTGGCACACGGGTGGCATCTGTGGCGCACAGCGTGGCCAGCTCCGTGCATTACCAGGTTGAGAAGACAGTCGGTTTGAAAGTGAGCTCGGTGAACGTGCACGTTCAGGGCCTGAGGGTGAGCAGTCCTGATTAAGTTCATTAATCGATACTGAACGCAGGAGAGTTTATTGATATGTCCATGGACCCAAGAGACCTTGAAGCCCGTCAGCGCCAGCACTTCCACAGCACGAAAATCGACGGCCAGGATCTAAAACAATTGGTCGAGGCCGGTCTGACCTGGTTGAAAACGAACCAGCAGACGGTCAACGCGCTGAATGTGTTTCCCGTGCCTGATGGTGATACGGGCACCAACATGATGCTCACCATGACCTCCGCCTGGAATGAAGTGTCCAATTCCGGGATCACTCACGTTGGTCAAATGGCAGCCGCTGTGGCACAGGGTGCGCTGATGGGTGCACGTGGCAACTCGGGCGTAATCCTTTCCCAGTTGTGGCGCGGATTTTCACGCGAGCTGCATAACAAGGAATTCCTCGACGCTGAGACCCTGGTGGTTGCCTTCCGCGAATCGAAGGAAACCGCCTACAAGGGCGTCGTCCGACCGGTGGAGGGCACGATCCTGACAGTATCCAAGGATATTGCCATTGCTGCGGAGGAAGCCATCAAGGAGACCCAGGATCCCGTTGAACTCCTGCGCCGCTGTGTGGCCGCGGCGGATGCTTCTGTGCAGCGCACACCCGACCTTCTGCCGGTGTTGAAACAAGCTGGTGTGGTCGATTCCGGCGGGAAGGGATTATTCTTTATTCTTGAAGGTATGCTCCGCTTCCTGGATGGACAGTCGCTCGAGTCGCCGCTGATCAGTGTTCAACCGTTATCTGCAATGAATTTGGAAAATGCCCTGGAAGATGTGGAAGAAGGCCAGGATTACGAAGTGGTGGTGGATTTCCGGCCAAAGGGCACGCTTGATCTCAAGTCCTTCTACAGCAGCCTTGAAGAGATGGGCACTTCTATTCAGATGGGCGAAGGGGAAGGCATGTACCGCATGCACATCCATGTGCCCTTGGACAAACGATATGAGCCCATCGATTATGTCATGGATATCGGTACCATCACCAAAGTTGCCATGGAAAATTTGATGGCTCAGTTGGACGACATCGAGCACAATGCAAAAGGCTCCAAGGTTGAATTAGCCAGCATTGAACCTGGCCAGATTGCGGTAGTGGCGGTTTCGCCTGGGTTTGGACTTTCTCGCATCTTTGCCAGCCTGGGAGTGGCGGCCATTGTCGAGGGCGGGCAGACCATGAATCCATCCACCAAGGATATCCTGGACTCGTTTGAGAGTCTTCCCACCCACAAGGTCATCATCCTTCCTAATAACAAGAACATCATCTTTGCCGCTGAACAGGCCAAGGAAGTTACGGTCAAGGATGTGGAGATCGTGGCGAGCCGCACCATTCCGCAGGGGATGGCGGCCTTGCTGCACCTCAACCCGGACGGTGACCTAAAAACCATCGCCGAGAAGATGCGCAAAGCGGCTGCATCGGTAAAGACCGGCGAGGTGACCATCGCTACCCGCTCCGTCGAGATTGATGGTGTGAACGTGAAAGAGGGACAGGTCATTGGTCTGCTCGATGGACAGCTATCTGTCTCGGTGGATAACATTGAAGACGCCTGTCTTGGGCTGCTTGAAAAAGCGTCTGCTTCTGATTATGAACTCATCACTCTCTTCTATGGGGGCGATCTCTCGCACGCCGAGGCGAACCGCATTGCAGACCAAATCCGCAATGCATACCCTTCCCTGGAAATTGAGATCCAGGAAGGCGGGCAGCCGCATTACCAATTCATCATGTCCATTGAATAACGACAGAGCGGTGGTTGAATTCAACTACCACCCCCATTTAAACTGCCGGCTGCCTCTTGCAGTCAGGTTAATGAATTAATCACAGAGCGTATGGAAAACGTCTGTATCCTCACGGACTCCTCAGCCACATTCAGCCGTTCAACCTTCACGGGTCATGACCGTGTTAAGGTTATGTCTTTCAACTTACGGTCCATCCCTTCACCCAGCCTGGTTCCGCCCGCGGTGGATGAGTTTATTCAGGAATTTACATCTTTGGGCCGCAACTATGATCACATCCTGGTCGTGACGATGTCCGGTGGGCTCAATCCGATCGCATCTGTTGCTGCTGAGGCGAGCCTTCAGTTTGGCGGGAGAACATCTGTGACTGTTGTGGATTCGTTGAACACAGGCGCGGGACTGGGCTTGCTGGTTGAATTGGCGGGACAGGCTGCGGCATCCGGACAATCCTCCCAGGAAATCGAACGAATACTACGTGCGTCTATTCCGCATATTTACACCTTGTTTTGCATCCCGGGGCTCACACATTTGGCTTCAGTAGGATACCTCAGCCAGGCCCAGGCTATCGTCGGCGAAATGCTTGGCCTTTTCCCGATCTTTATGCTCGAAGAAGGTCACCTCAGCCCGCTCGAAAAGGTGCGTACGCAGAGACACCTGATCGAGTCGTTCCAGGAATTCGTGGAAGAGTTTGAATCGCCGCGGAATATCGTTTTATTGAAAGGCTCGCAGAATCATCTGCGCACCAGACCTTTGCGGCAATATGTGAGTGAGATGTTTCCTGAGACGCCATTCAGCGAACACACGCTGAATGCGCCATTGACCACCATGCTGGGTCCCCAGACGATCGGGTTGACTGTGATGGAACTGGATTAGGAGCCGGCAGGATGAAATTTGGTTTTGTCACTGATTCTACCTCGGACCTGACACAGGATATGATTGATCGGCATGGCATTCAGGTTGTCCCGGCGATCGTAGTCATCGATGGCAAGGGGTATGAGGATGGTAGCGGGTTGACCCGTGAGGAGTTCTACACCGCTCTTCCAACGATGAAAATTCCCCCGACTACCGCAGCTCCCGCTCCAGCCGAATTCGGTGAGCGGTATGAGAAATTACTTTCAAGTGGATGCGAGCATATCCTGTCGTTCCACCCACCACTGGCGTTGACCAGCATCGGCACTTCTGCGCAGACCGCCGCGGATAATTTCAATGGCCGCGTCTCCGTCATCGATTCGGGCCAGTTGTCGCTGGGCATCGGTTTCCAGGTGCTGGCTGCTGCCGAAGCTGCAGTGAAAGGAGCGGCTGGGCTCGAGGAAATCCTGGCGGCGATAAAAAGCACACGCATGCGTTTGAAAGTGATTGCTGTTCTGGATACCATGTTATACATCAAGCGCAGCGGGCGTGTCCATTGGGCGAAGGCGGCCATTGGCGGGTTGTTCAACCTTAAGCCAATCGTTGAACTCACCGAGGGCAAGGTGGAAAGCCTGGGCGCGGCGCGTACCACGCACCAGGGGCATCAGCGCGTTCTCGAGATGCTGCAGGAAATGGGTAAGCTCGAGCGACTGGTCATTCTCCATACCAATGCTGAACATCGCGCCCGCCAGCTTCTGATGGACCTGAAAAGCGACCTGGTGGACGTGCCCCTGGTCAATGTGACAACCGTCATCGGCACGCATGTCGGTCCCAATGGATTGGGGTTTGTGGCAGTCAAAGCTGCTTAGTTCGTGACGGCTCCCCACGCCTGCCAGTGCTGACCTGCGCCAGCAGGATACGGCGCTATTTTGGTAAAATTCACTCTGGGGGATGAACAAGACCACCCTTTTTGGCTTAGTAAACCAGGTCGAATGACAAGGCAATGGTAAAATAACCTTATGCAGCCATCGTTGGAAAAACTTAAAAAGTATTTTGCTCTAGAACGTGAAAAGGAATTCAAGGACCAGGCCATTATTGGGGGCCTGGGTAGAATTCTCGAATCCTGGCCCTCCGAAGCCCGCAGCGAAGGTGTTTCCGAGGAGATCATTGCGGCGGTTTCCTCCCGCTTGCGCGATTATCATTCACTTACTCCACAAGGACGCGCTGATTCACTTAAAGGATTGTGGCGGCGGATAGAATCCCTGGAGAGTGCTCCCGCCCCCGAGTCCGTTCACACACTAGTGAGTGAGCCTACTCCAGTAGAAAGCGGAGAAACCGCTTCGACTGGGTCTGTACCTTCGCCGGCTCTCTCACAACCTGTAGCGAAGATCCCCCCCGTCAGACATGATCGACCGGTTCCGCCCCGCGCTCCAGCGTCAAAACCTGCGCTCTCCGACTCTGTTCCGGGTGCGAAGGTATCCGGCACGCCTGCTGCGCTTAATGCCAGCCTGACCGTGCTCTCCGGTGTGGGACCACGGCACGCCACCACGCTGGAAAAACTTGGCCTGCATACGCTGGGAGATATGCTGTACTTCTTCCCACGCCGTTATGACGATTATAGCCAGATGAAGCCCATCAATCGACTGTGGTATGGCGATCAGGTGACCGTGATCGGAATGGTGCAATCCATATCGAGCCGGCCCGTGCGCGGCGGTAAGATGCATATTGCTGAACTTATTCTTTCGGATGGAACCGGAGCACTGCGCATTACTTTTTTCAACAATCCCTGGATCACGAACCGCATCAAGGAAGGTATGTCCATTTCCGTCTCTGGGCAGGTCGAGCAATACCTCGGCCGGCTGGTCATGAACAATCCAGAGTGGGAACCGATAGAAGTGGAAAGCCTGAGCACAAACCGCATCGTGCCTGTCTATCCACTGACCGCGGATATTACCCAGAAATGGTTGCGCAAACAGATGAACCAGGTGGTGACCTTTTGGGCGCCGCGAGTGGCTGACCCGCTGCCTCAGTCGGTCAAGGAATCGGCTCAGCTAAAGGATTTGGGCGAAGCATTGCTCCAGGCGCACTTTCCTGATTCGCAGGAACAGTTGAAAGCGGCACGGGAGCGCCTGGCTTTCGATGAAATTTTTTATCTGCAGATGGGTGTCCAACGCCAAAAGCGGGACTGGCAGTCCGCTTCAGCGCGAGTCTTCGAGGTGGATGATGCCTGGCTCGAGGCGCGGACCGCAGCCCTGCCTTTTGAATTGACCGGCGCGCAGAAAAAGGTGATCGGGCACATGCGCGATGATCTGAAAGCCGGCAAACCGATGAACCGACTGCTCCAAGGAGACGTGGGATCCGGTAAGACCATCGTGGCGACGCTGGCGATAGCTTTCGTTAATCATTCCGGAGCGCAGGCGGCCATCATGGCGCCGACATCCATCCTTGCCGAACAGCATTATCGAAGCCTTCAGATTTTACTCACGAACGAGTCGGGCGGGAATGGTTACCTGCGTCCTGAACAGGTACGTCTGCTGGTCGGTGATACGCCTGCTACCGAACGCGGAGAGATCCTTGCCGGGCTGGGTAGCGGCGACGTGCAGGTGCTGGTCGGCACCCACGCATTGATCGAGGAACCGGTCCAGTTCAAGGACCTTCAGTTAACGGTGATTGACGAGCAGCACCGGTTTGGTGTGGAACAGCGCGCCGCCCTGCGGAGCAAAGGTGAAAGTCCGCACCTGCTGGTCATGACGGCCACGCCCATCCCGCGCTCTCTGGCGCTGACGCTCTATGGTGATCTGGATTTGTCGGTAATGGACGAGATGCCGGCCGGTCGCGTACCAGTGTCCACGTATGTGCTTACGCCTCAAGAAACGGAACGTGCCTACAGTCTGATCCGTGCGCAGGTGGCGAGCGGTCGCCAGGTGTTCATTGTTTACCCGTTGATTGAGGAAAGCGAGAAATCCGAGCAAAAGGCTGCCGTGGAAGAACATGCCCGATTGCAGAAGGAGATATTCCCCCCTCTTCGGCTTGCCCTGCTCCACGGGCGCATGAAGCCCGACGAGAAGGATACCGTGATGGCGCAATTCCGTGATGGGTTGTACGACATCCTCGTCTCGACTACGGTCATCGAGGTGGGCGTGGATGTACCCAACGCCACGGTGATGCTGATCGAAGGCGCAAATCGGTTTGGGCTGGCCCAGCTCCACCAGCTGCGGGGCCGGGTCGGGCGCGGCGGAGGCGAGTCATTCTGCCTGCTCATACCCGACCACGAAGATGCGGTCGAGAACGAGCGACTGCAGGCCATGCTCCAGACCACGGACGGTTTCGTGCTCGCGGAACTCGACCTCAAACAGCGCGGCCCTGGTGAATTTCTCGGCACCCGCCAGGCCGGGTACGCCTCAACGCTGAAAATGGCGACTCTCTCAGATGTAGCGCTCATTGAGAAGGCCCGCGACCAGGCCCAGCAGTTGTTCAGCGCTGACCCTGAATTGAAAGCCCCTGAACATGCTCTGCTCAACGAAGCTGTCCAACGATTTTGGGGCGGCGGTAAGGGTGATGTCAGCTAGTTTGTTATCCAGGTTTGGATTGTCTGAAATCAGGAGATAAGTCTTGGTTAGAGCCATGTTTCCCGGAACGTTCGACCCCGTTCATTATGGGCATATCGATATCGCCAGACGTGCTGCGAAATTGTTCGACGAAGTCTATATTGCAGTGTATGATAAGCCGCTGAAATCCTTGCTCTTTTCACCGGAGGAACGAATTTCCC
>Ga0315290_10000620_pt1 | contig 23353 bp, 29 predicted proteins | sample YL17G12_0_MG_FD_203627 | JGI IMG/M metagenome (GOLD analysis project Ga0315290, IMG submission 203627) | Sediment microbial communities from Yellowstone Lake, YNP, Wyoming, USA - YL17G12_0 | ecosystem: Environmental > Aquatic > Freshwater > Lake > Sediment | place: USA: Wyoming | collected... | reverse complement strand
CCGTCACGCTTTCCAGCCAGGTCAGCCGCTTTCCCGCCCGGATCGACGTCTTCGAGGTCAATCCCGACGACCGCTGGCCGGAGTACGACCGCCACGGAGCCGTGCGGTTCATGCGGCGCCTGGCCGGATGCCAGTACGGCTACGCAAGCCTTGTCGGCGCCGCGATTGTCCATCTGCCCGTCGTCCGCTGGCTGATCTCCCCCAGCCTCGACGACTCGAGCATCGATCGGCGTCCGCCGTTTTGCAGCCAGGCCTGTGCCGCGGCCGATCGCCTCGGCGGCGGCGTCGACCCGGTGCCGCACCTGGCCGACCACTTCACCGAGCCGGCCGACCTGGCCCGCAGTCCCTTCTACCGATACCGGTTCACCTTGATCCCATGAAACCATCCCCTGCTTCCCGGCTGCGAATCGCCGCGAGCACGCTGGCGCTGGCTGCCTGCGCCTGCCTGCTTTTCGGCGCGGCGGCGCTGGGGGCGCCGTGTGCGGGCCCGACGTGCCGGCCGACGCTGGCCCCGCACGCGGCGCTGGCCCCGCACGCGGCGGTGGTCCGCATCGTCAATGCCCTGCCCGGCGGCACCACCTGCTACGGCTCGGGAACGCTGGTGGGAAAAGAGGGGGCCCGCGGACTGGTGGTCACCTGCGGGCACTTGTTCCGCCAGGGGGCGGGGACCGTCACCGTGGCCTTCCCGGGCGGAAGGCAATCGAGCGCGGCGGTCCTGGCGGTCGACCCCACTTGGGACCTGGCGGCCCTGGAGATCGGCGAGCCGCTGGTGGCACCGGCGGTGATCGCCGAGGACTCGCCCCGGCCGGGCGAGGCCCTGCAAAGCTGCGGCTTCGGCCCGGACGGACGCTACCTGTGCAACCAGGGACGCGCCTTGGGCTACGTGAGGACCGCTGCCAGCCCCGGCCACGAGACCCTGGAGCTCTCCGGCGCGGCGCGGGAAGGGGACTCCGGCGGACCGGTGTTCAACTCGCGGGGCGAGCTGGTGGCCGTGGTCTGGGGGACCGACGGGCGGACCGTCGAGGGGACCTACTGCGGGCGGATCCGCAAGTTCCTCGCCGGACTTCTCGGCCGCGGCGGGCCGCCGAAGCCCCAGGAGCCCGGCCCCTCCGGCCCCCAGCCCCCGGCCAACCCGCGCACCCCGATCCTCGGCGATCGTCTCGAAGAGTTCCGCCGCCGGCTGAGCGACCAGGAGCGCGCGGCCGGCGATCGGATAGACAAGATCGAGAAGGCGGTCGGACTGTTCGCCGGGCTCAAAGAGCGGCTCGAGAAGGCGGAGTCGGCGGCGGGCCCGGAGAACCTGCGGGCCATCGCCCGGGAAGTGGCCACCGGCCTGATCGCCCAGGCCACCCCGGGACTCTGGGAGAAGCTTCTCCCGGCGGCCCTGGCGGCCCTGGGATGGACCGGTCCGCCGTCGGTGGCCTTGATCCTCGGCTTGCGCGTGCTGACCGCCCTGGTGAAGCGCCGGGCCGCGAAGCGCACGACGTCGTCCGGCCGGGCGGGGGCCGGCCAGTCGCCCCGCCGGCCAAACACGACTAGCCCGCTCAACGACGACTACGCCGGGCAGCTCGCCGGGGTGTACGCCCTGTCGGGCCGCAGCCCGCTGGCCGACGCCACCCTCGGCCGCGAGTACGACGAAGAACTCCGCCGCGCGGAGGAGTCCGGCGACGGCGCGTTGGCCCGATGGGCGCGGGCCCTGCGCGAGCGGGTGGGGAGGAGGTTCTTCCGCATCCACGGGGAAGCCCCCATGCCGGCCGAGCCGACTCCGTCCGAGCGCCCAGGACAACCATAACGCAATGGGGACAGGCACCTCGCTCCGCTCGGAGCCAGCCCCCAGCGCTACAACCGACCATCCATCAAGTAAGGAGGTTTCCATCATGGCACTTCCCGGACGCGACACGTTCGAAGACGCCATCACGCGCTTCCGCAACCGATCGATCCACACCTACGTCGGGCACTGCCTGCTGTTCCGCGGGCAGATCCTCCAGAACGCCGAATTCGGCACGCAGAGCGGCTGGGACTCGGCGACCAACGAGCTGTTGAAGGAGCACCTGCTGCGCCAGGACTATCTCCGCCGCAAGATCACCCACAATCCCCAGAAGGTCGACATCAAGACCCTGGAGGAGCGGGCCCGCGACCTGAAGATCACGCTGCCCGACGAGATCAACCAGCAGAGCCCGCTGGGGGAGGAGGTGGCGCGTCCGGCGGGCCGGGAGTTCGATCTGCCCTACCGGCTGGACGGCTCCGACCCGAACGTCCCCCTGCTCCACACCGTCGACCTGCGGAACGTCGACTCGCGGATGTTCGTCACCGCGCTGGACCAGCACATCGTCGAGGCGACGCGCCTGGACAGCCGCTTCGCCACCTACCGGATCACGCCGCGGGAGTCGCTGATGCTCTACGCGTCGCTGGTCGAGATGTTCGACATGTGCGTCTCGTTCGGCGGCGACTCGAACCGCGTCTCGATCCCCAACGGCGTGCGGCCCTCGGAGGAGCCGCGCGGGGCGACGGCCAGCGCCAATCGGGAGCGGCCGGTCCCGCTGGTCCCCGCAGGGCCGCAAGCCGGGCCGACGCCTGCTTCCGGCGGGTGAAAGGAGCTGCCATGACAATCAATGAATGGATCACGCTGCTGGGCTTAGTGACGTCGGTGGTCCTCACGGTGACGCCGTGGATGTTCGCCGTGCACGCGCGGCTGGCCGTCGTCGCCAGCCAGATCGAGCAGTTGTGCGGGAAGCTGGAAAAGGTCTCCACGGCGCACGAAGAGCGGCTGGCCATGTGCATCGCGCACCAGTCGCGCCTGGAGAGCATGGAAGTGAGGATCGCCGACCTGACCGAAAGGATGAGGGAACTCCTGTGAAAATTCGCGATCGGATCAAGGAATTGCGGCGGGTCCCTGCCGCGCAATTGCGGCCCCACCCGAGGAATTGGCGCAGACACCCCAAGGCCCAGCAGGACGCGATGCGCGGCGTGCTGGCGGAGATCGGGTACGCCGACGCCCTGCTGGTTCGGGAGCTGCCCGACGGCTCGCTCGAATTGATCGACGGCCACCTCCGCGCGGAGACGACCCCGGACGTGGAGGTCCCCGTGCTGGTGGTCGATCTCGACGACCGGGAGGCGGCCAAGCTCCTGGCCCTGCACGATCCGCTGGCCGGCCTGGGCGAGGCGGACCAGGACGTGCTGGCCGACCTGCTGGCGGAGGTGGAGACCGAGAGCGAGGCAGTCCAGGCCGTGCTGGACGACCTGCTGGCCCAGTCGGAGCCGGCGGCCGATGCCGGCCCCGACGACGTGCCCCCGGAGGTCGATATTCCCGAGGCATTCCAGGTCGTGATCGAGTGCCGCGACGAGGCGCACCAGAAGGAGCTTTTCGAGCGGCTGACGGGAGAAGGACTGAGTTGCCGCCTGTTGACGCTGTAGCGGCAGGGGACAGTAGCCGCCGGCGGAAGCCGGCGCAGATTGGGGATTGGGCCCGGGGCTGCAGCCAAATGAATGCAAAATGAAGAATGCAAAGTGCAAAGTGCAAAATGAGTCGCGTCAGGACGTCACCCCTTAACGGCACAGTGTGCCAACGACTGTACTTGATGCGCGCAAGACGCGCGCCTGCTGCGCAGGAAGACCCCAATAGCAATCCCTAATCCCCAATCCCTAATCCCTTCTCTCCCCATGCCCACCCTCGAAGTCACCGTCAGTTGCCCGGTGTTCGATTCGTTCCGCGTCCAGCAGGTGGCCGGCATGTTCGACGTGCCTTTGGCCCAGCGGGCCGTGGAGCATTTCCGCGTCGAGCTGCCGGAGCTGGGGGACCAATGGCGGATCGGCCTGATCGTCGGCCCCTCGGGGAGCGGAAAGAGCACGATCGCCGGGCGGCTGTTCGGCGACCAGCTCTATCGCGGTCACGACTGGCCGCCGGACCGGGCGGTCATCGACTGCCTGGGCGATCGGCCGATCAAGGAACTCACCGCCCTGTTCACCGTGGTCGGGTTCAGCTCGCCCCCAAGCTGGGTCAAGCCCTATCGCGTGCTCAGCACCGGCGAGCAGTTCCGCTGCGATCTCGCCCGGGCCCTCACCAGGGCGGGTGGCACTGGCTGCTTGTCAGCCAGTGGCGCGGGTGGCACTGGCTGCTCGCCAGCCAGTGGGGATGGCGACACGGACTGCTCGCCAGCCAGTGGGGATGGCACTGGCTGCTCGCCAGCCCGTGGGGGCCAGTGGCCCGTGGTGGCCTTCGACGAATTCACCAGCGTGGTCGATCGGAACGTGGCCCGGGTGGCGTCGGCGGCCATTGCCAAGGGGATCCACCAGGGCCGGATACCTTGCCGCCTCGTGGCGGTCACCTGCCACTACGACGTGACCGAGTGGCTCCAGCCGGATTGGGTGATCGACATGGCCTCTTCGACGTTCACGCGGAGGTGTCTTCAGCGACCGCGCATCGACCTTGAGATCTTTCGTTGCCGGAGTCGTGCGTGGCAAATGTTTGCGCGCCATCACTATCTGAGCGGCTCGCTGGCCCCGACGGCCCGGTGTTTCCTGGCCGTGTGGGAGGGGGCGCCGGTGGCGTTCTGCGCCACGCTCCCCACGATCGGCCGGAAGAACCACTGGCGGATCAGCCGGATCGTCACGTTGCCCGACTACCAGGGAATCGGCATCGGCACGGCGGTGGCCGAGACCGTGGCCCAACTCCACCGGGAGGAGGGCAAGCGCGTGAACCTGACGGCCAGCCATCCGGCGGTGATTGCCCACTGCCGGCGGTCGCCGCAGTGGCGCACCGTGAGCGTGAAGAAGACCGGGTCGCACCATACGCGGCGGTTCATTGCGAACTACCGCGGATCGGCCGGCCGGGCCGTGGTCTCGTTCGAGTACGTCGGCGCGGCAAGCGGGGTTTGAGGTGAGGACATGCTGCATGACGCAAGGACAAAAGCGGCCGGCACTGGACGAGATCAAGAAGCGGGAGATCCTCGCGATATTGAGCGTGGGGTGCAGCCGGCGCATGGCCGCCCGCTACGTGGGCTGCTCGCCGAGCACGATTCCCAGAACGGCCCTGCGCGATCCCGAGTTCGCCGAGCGGCTCAGCCGCGCCACGCTGGGGGCACAGGTCGGGTACCTGAAGAACATCCAGAAGGCGGCGAAGAAGGAGCAGTACTGGCGTGCGGCCGCCTGGGCGCTGGAGCGGCTCAACCCCGAGGAGTTCGCCCCCCGCGACCCGGATACCGTCACCATCGTGCGGATCAAGGAGATGATGGCCCAGTTGGCCCAACTGGTCGTCGAGGACCTCCCCAACCCCGAGCACCGGAAGCACATCATCGCGGGCGTGAACGCCATGCTCGCGGAACTGGACGCCGAGTCCAAGGAAAACGGTGGCAGCAATGAAAAACGGCCTGGCGATGCTTGAGAACGGCTCGGCTTCGCGGTGGCTCGGGGAGGTGCTCCGGGCGTTCCGCGACGAGCTGGTCCGGCGGCACCGGCGGGCGCGACGCACGTGGCGTGGCCGCGGCGGGCTGGGTCTGATCGAGTGGGGCCAGAAGTACCTGCCCGGCCATTTCACCCGGGCCCCCTCGATCATGCACCGCTGGCTCGCCCAGCGGCTCGACGGAATGGCGCGCCGCCGGGGCACGAAACTCAACGTGCTCGGCCCGCGCGGCGCCGCCAAGTCGACCGTCGGCACGCTGGCGTATCCCCTGCGCGAGGCCCTCGAAGGACGCCATCGCTACATCTGGATCGTCTCCGACACCAGGCCGCAGGCCCATGCCCACCTGGAGAACCTCAAGGCGGAGCTCGTCGACAATCCCCTGCTGGCCGCGGACTACCCGGACGCCGTCGGGCGGGGCCCGACCTGGCGGAGCGGGGCGATCGAGCTGCGCAACGGCGTGGCCATCGAGGCCTTCGGCACCGGGCAGCGGATCCGCGGCCGGCGCCACCGCGCCCATCGGCCCACGCTCATCGTCTGCGACGACTTGCAGAACGACGGGCACATGCAGTCGGCGCTCCAGCGGGAGCGGTCGCGGACCTGGTTCCACGGCACGCTGCTGAAGGCCGGCACGCCGCAGACCAGCGTAGTCAACCTGGCCACGGCGCTGCACCGCGAGGCCCTGGCCATGGAGCTGGCCCGCACCCCCGGGTGGGAATCGCGGACCTTCAGGGCCATCCGCCGCTGGCCGAACCAGATGGTCCTCTGGGAGCAATGGGAGTCGCTCTACGCCGACGTGGAAGACCCCAACGCCACGACAAACGCCGGGCGATTCTACGAGGAGCATCGGGCGGACATGGACGCGGGGGCGATCGTCCTCTGGCCGGAGGTGGAAGACCTCTACACGCTGATGTCGATGCGGGCCGAGAGCGGCCGCAGCGCCTTCGAGCGGGAAAAGCAGAACTCGCCGATCCGCCCCGACCTCTGCGAATGGCCCGAATCGTACTTCGACGAGACCATCTGGTTCGACGCCTGGCCGGAGCACCTGGCCGTGAAGACGCTGGCGCTCGACCCGAGCAAGGGGAGCGACGCACGGCGGGGCGACTACTCGGCGTTCATCCGGCTGGGGGTGGACCGGCGCGGGATCCTCTACGCGGAGGCCGACCTCGCCCGGCGCCCCAGCCCGCAGATCGTCGCCGATGGAGTCGAGCACTTCCGCCAGTTCCAGCCCGACGCCTTCGGGGTCGAGGCGAACCAGTTCCAGGAGCTGTTGGGCGGGGCGTTCGAGGCCGAGTTTCAGAAACAGGGCCTGCTGGGCGTGCGGCCGTGGCTGGTCGACAACCAGGTCAACAAGCAGGTGCGGATCCGCCGGCTGGGACCGTACCTCGCCTCGCGGCGATTGAGACTGAAGAACGACTCCCCTTCGACCAGCCTGCTGCTGGATCAGCTCAAGGTCTTCCCGGCCGGGGACCACGACGACGGCCCCGACGCCCTGGAAATGGCCATCCGCCTGGCCGCCGAGCTGCTGGGCCGCGGCGCCGGCGACGGGCTGGGGGACCGATTGCCGCTGGACTGCTAAGCCGCAAGCGGCTTGGTTGAAGAAACCCGCGAAACACAAGAACAGGAGAACCCGCCATGGAGAATCATGACAAACGGAAACGCTCGGACCCGCTGGCCCGCCTCGAGAGGGGGCTGCTGGAGGCGTTCGACGATCTGTGGGACAACTTCGTCGATCCGGCCGACGCGTTGTACGACGTCGACGGCTCGCGCTGGGCGCCCGTCGGCGGCGAGGCGGCCTTCGGCTCGGGCGCGGGCGTGCCGTTCTCCGGCGAGCCGCAGCTTAGCGAGATCCGCGACCAGTGCCGAGCCTTGGCCTTGCACAACGAGTTCGCCATCAACGGGCACGAGAACCGCGTGAGCTACGTGGTCGGCAGCGGGCACGCGTACCGGGTCTCGGCCCGGGAAAACCCCGAACCGCTCGGCCCGCTCGTCCGCGACGTGCAGGCCGTGCTGGACGCTTTCCTCCGGACCAACCAGTGGCACAGGCGGCAGCAGGAGATCGTGCGCCGCTGCGACCGGGACGGCGAGGTGTTCCTGCGGCTGTTCGTCGGGCCGGAGGGGGCCGTGCGGGTCCGCTTCGTCGAGCCCTCCCAGGTGTCCACCCCCACGAAGCTCTCCGGCGACCCCGCGGCGAGCTTCGGCATCCAGACCGATCCCGGCGACGTCGAGACGGTGCTGGGCTACTACGTCGACGGCCACTGGGTCGACGCCTCGGCCATCCAGCACCGCAAGGCGAACGTCGACTGCAACGTCAAGCGGGGCCTGCCGCTGTTCTATCCCGTGCGCAAGAACCTCCGCCGGGCCGAAAAGCTGTTGCGCAACATGAGCGTGGTGGCGGGAATCCAATCGGCGATCGCCATCATCCGCAAGCACGCCTCGGGCAGCCGGGGCTCGGTGCAGCAGTTCGTCCAGGACCAGGCCGAGGCGAGCGTGACCGGGCGCACCACCGGCCGGACCAGTCACTTCCAGCGGTACGCGCCCGGCACGATCCTCGACGCCTTCGCCGGGCTGGACTACGAGTTTCCCGCGGCGGCGGTCGACGCCAGCCGCTACGTGGTGGTGCTCCAGGCGGAGCTGCGGGCGATCGCGGCCCGGCTGGTCATGCCCGAGTTCATGCTCACCAGCGACGCCTCGAACGCCAACTACGCCTCGACGATGGTCGCGGAAGGCCCGGCGGTGAAGATGTTCCAGCGCCTCCAGCAGGAGATGATCGAGGACGACCTGGAGGTCATGCGGCGGGTGACGGCCGCCGCGGTCGACGCCGGCCGCCTGCCCCGCGAGGCCCTCGGCACCGTGGAAATCCAGGCCGTGCCGCCGTCGCTGGCGGTCCGCGACCGTTTCAAGGAGGCCCACGCCGACGAGATCCTCCTGCGCAACGGGGTGATGTCGGTGCAAACCATGGCCCTGCGCCACGGCCTGGACCCCGACCGGGAACAGCGGCTGATCGACCAGCGCCCGGCCGAGGCAAAGGGGGTGGCCAAAAAATCGCCTTGAACAGCCGCCAGGGATTTCGTAAGGTGGCCGTTGATGATGACGCTCAGCGAAACGCCCACGAATCAGAAGAAGCTGGCCCAGCTCCAGCGGGCCTTGACCGAGTTGTGCGCCGAGGTCCTCCGGCGGGGATTCCACGGAGCGGCCGGCGTGAAGCTGAGCGTCCAGGACGGCACCATCCAGTCCATCCGCTGCCGCGTGGAGCGGATCGAGCGGTGAGAAACGCGGGGGCTGGCATAAGGTGCAAAGGCAACGCAATCCAGAGAGGTGCGGTGGATCGGGCGGTTTGCGATACTACTAGTTAGTATACCCTAATCGCTAGTCCCCAATCCCTCATCCCAGGGTATTCGAAGGGCCTGCTCCGAGCAGGTATCGAGCGAAGCCCGGCGGGACCGAAGCGGTTCCCGGCGGGCTTTTGGCGTTCTTGCGAGAAGGAAACACGGTCATGAACGAGATGCTCCAGGAACTGGTCGACTCGCGTGGGGTGAGCGTGCGGGTCGATGCGCGGCAGGGGGTGATTCGGGGCGTGAAGATCCTCGGCCTCGAGTCGCGCAACGGCCGCAGCTACCGGCCGGAGGCGCTCTCCCAGGCCGCCCCGCTGTACGAGGGGGCCAAGGTCAACGTGAATCACCCCAAAGGGACCCCCAATGCACCCCGGGATTACCAGGATCGGATCGGGGTGATCCGCAACGTCGCCGTGCGCCCCGAGGGGCTCTTTGGCGATTTCCAGTTCAATCCCAAGCACGCCCTGGCGGAGCAACTGGTCTGGGACGCCGAGCACGCCCCGGAAAACGTGGGATTCTCTCACAACGTGGAGGCGCGGACCGGCCGGAGCGGCGATCGGGTGGTGGTCGAGGCGATTTTGCGGGTCCAGAGCGTGGACCTGGTTGCCGACCCGGCCACGACCCGCGGGCTGTTCGAATCGGTCGCCAACCTCGCCGGAGCCGCTCCTCCCCCGGCAAACGAGCCGGCGCCGCCGGTTTCCCTGGCTGAGCTTTCGATCGAGGACCTCAAGCGGCGTCGCCCCGATCTGGTCGAGGCGATCGTCCAGGAGCAGGCGGAGGCCCTCGCCGCGCTGAGGACGGAGGTCGATCGAATGCGCGCGGCCGAGGCGCTTCGCCGCAAGGAGCTTCGTGCCCGGCAACTGCTCGACGAGTACGGACTTCCCGATCCCGACAACGCCGACGGCCGTGCGAGATCGCTGGTGAGCCCCTGGTTTGTCGAGTCGCTGCTGGCGGCGCCCGACGACGAGGCGATGCGGGCGATTGTGGAAGACCGGGCGAGGCTGGCGCATCTTGCCGGCGATTGGGGGCCGGCAGCCCCTCGGGGCACCGGCCGCCCGCTCTCGCGCGATCAGTGCGCCCTGGACGGCCCGACGCCGGCCGACGCCAAGGCCTTCGTGGAAGCGATCACCTAAGCCTTTGAAAGGAGAACCCGAACGTGAGCGACAAGATGCGTTGGAGGTACGGCGACACGAATCCCGTGGTCGCCGCGGTCGATGCCGCAACGGTCATCGAGATCGGCGACCTCATCTACCTGGACGCGGACGACGCCAAGCCGGCGTCGGCGCAGGCCAACCAGGGCAGCAAGGCGCTGAACCAGGAGCGGTTCGTCGACAAGTTCCTGGGGGTGGCGATGCAGCGGAGCCGCGCCGGCGACAGCACGCCGATCCGCGCCGCCACGACCGGCGTGTTCGAGTTCGACTGCCCGAGCGGCACGTTCGAGCTCGGCGACCTGATCGGCCCGGACGCCAACGCCGGCAACACCGGGCTCGTGAACCAGCAGGTCTGCAAGGTGACGGCGAGCAAGCTGGCGATCGGCCGGGTGGCGAAGCGCCTGCCGCAGGCGGGTACGAGCGTGCTGGTCGACGTCCGCTCCTCGATCATGACCGGCGGCGTCGAGGGCTCCAGCCCCAGCGGATAGCTGAAAGCTGAAAGCTGAAAGCTGAAAGCGGAAAGCGGAAAGCGGAAAGCGGAAAGCGGAAAGCATTCCAAACCATCTTCGATCCTTTTCCTATCAGGAGGAATACTCTCGTGGCAACGATCAAGTATCGAGAACTCCGCCGCCGCTACCAGTCGGACGGCCCGGCCGGCACGGTCAAGCATCTGTCGGAGGCCCTGGGCCAGGGGCACCTGCGGCCGGAGGATTTCAGTCTCCGCGACCTGGCCGAGGGGCTGGTGCCCGACGGTCACGAGTGGGTCCGCCTGTTGGACCCCCGCAGCTCCGGCGGCGTTTCCGTGCTCGAGGCCGGCGAGGCGGTCGACCTGACGGCCTTTCTCAACGTCACCGGCCAGGTGATCTACTCCAAGATCCTCCAGGCGTATGCCCAGGAGGCGTTCGTCGTCTCGAAGCTGGTCGACACGGTTCCCACGCGGCTGGACGGGGAGAAGATTCCGGGCATCGGCCGCATCCGCGACGAGGTGACCGAGGTCGCCCCGGGAATGCCCTACCATCACGTGGGGTTCGGCGAGGACTACATCGAGACCCCTTCGACCACGAAGCACGGCCTGATCGTGCCCGTCACCCGCGAGGCCATCTTCTTCGACCGCACGAACCTGGTCCTCAGCCGGGCCGCCGAGGTGGGCGAAGTCCTCGGCCTGAACAAGGAGAAGCGGCTGGTCGACCTGGTGATCGGCGTGACCAACAACTACCGCTGGAAGGGCACGGCGTACAACACCTACTACGCCACGGGCGACAGCGGGGCCTGGGTCAACGTTTTGGCCGGCAATGAGCTGGTCGACTGGACCGACGTCGACGCCGCGGAGCAGCTTTTTGCCGACATCCTCGATCCGAACACCGCCGAGCCCGTGCTGGTGCGGCCCAACGCCGTGCTGGTCACTCCGGCCTACCGCCACGCGGCGGCCCGGGTGTTCAACGCCGCCGAGATCCAGTACTCCGCCACCGGCGCCCCGACGACCACCGTCTCCCGCAATCCGCTGAGCAACTACCGCCTGGCCGACAGCCGGCTGGTCTATCGCCGGATCGTGGCCTCGGGCGTTGCCGCCGACGCGGCCAAGAAGTGGTGGTTCGTCGGCGATTTCCAGAAGGCCTTCGCCTACATGGAGAACTGGCCGATCACCGTGACCCAGTCTCCCGCCAACAGCGAGGCCGACTTCAACCAGGACATCGTCGTCCGCTTCAAGGCCAGCGAGCGGGGCGCGGCGGCGGCGATCAATCCCCGCTGCGTCGTCAAGTGCACCGGGTAGTCGAGGAAAGCGAGAACGGAGTCCATCCATGGCGGCGATTCTCGACCGATCTCGGGTCTGCGACGGCTTCGACGTCCGCTGCCGGCTGGCGGACGGCTCGGTGCGGGTCTTCCATTTCGCCGAAGAGCCGGCCGACGTCCAGGCCGCGGCCGACCAGGTCGAAGCCGCCCTGATGGCCGCCCCGAGCGAGCCGCCTTTCACGCCGCCGGAGGGACCCTGACGTGGCTACCAAGACCACCGCACAATCGGGCAACTGGTCGAACACGGCCACGTGGGGCGGCTCGCTCCCGGCCGACGGCGATGCCGTGGTCGTCGCCGCCGGACATACGCTGACCTTCAACGTCGACTTGTCCGCGTGGACCACGGGCGTGGCTGGCCTGACCATCACGTCGGCCGCCGGGACTCCCGGCAAGCTCCAGTGCACCACCGCCAACGGGACCTACGTCCTGCCGATCAAGACCGGCACCAAGATCCAGGGCACCAATGCCGCGGTCAAGGGCCAGCTCTACGCCGGATCGGCCGGCACCCCGCTCCCCAACGGGGCGAAGTTTACGATCAAGCTCCTCGGGACCACCAGCGGCGGGGCCCAGATCGACCGGACCTACCTCGACGTGCAGCTCTACTGTACCCAGCCGACCACCAGGTGGGTCAAGCTCACCGCGGACAAGGCGGCGGGGCAGACGGTCCTCTCGGTCGATACCGACGTGACCGGCGACCTCTGGGCCGCCGGGGACATCGTCGCCTTGTGCGACGTCGACAAGGGCGTGGACTACCAGCGGACGACGATCGCCGCGGGCGGGATCACTTCCACCACGATCACCGTGAACGACGCCCTGGATTCCGCAAACGTCGCGGGGGCCTTTCTCGTACGCGTCACCCGCAACATCGAGATCACCGCCGAGGGCTCGCAGGTGGCGGTGACCGGGCCGTCGAGCGGAGCCGTCGGCAGTTGCGTCTTCAACTGCACACTGCGCCAGACGGGCACCCAGCAGGGCTACGGCATCATCTACGGTTACGGCGACACACTGGGGGGCGTCATCAACGGGTTCTCTTCGGGCATCAGCGGGCGTGAAGGCTGCGACGTCTCCGGATGTGTCGTGGGCAACACGACCGGAATCTCGGCCAGCTACGCCACCAACATGGGGTTCACCGTCAGCGGACTCATTGCGGGCTCCACGACGGGCATCGCATCCTTCCTTGGAGGCTCATTCAGTGGAATCGTGGCCGGTTGCACGAGCGGCCTCCTGTATGGCGTCGGAGCGTCCCTCGGCGGCCAGGTGATTGGATGCGCCAAGGGGGTTGACGATTGTGGGGCATGCGACGTCGTTGGCAGCATCACGGGCTGCACCTGGGGGATCAACTACGGGACAGGGACGATCAAGCAGGGGGCGGTCCTCGGCGGCACCGGCGCCAACGCCAACTCCAACTCCGACCTGGCCCTCTTCAACGGATACTGGGAAGGATATGGCGCGGGCCTGCGATCGACCGTGCAAGTCGGCGACTACCTGAAGACCAACCCCTACGCAATCGCCTCGGCCGTTCTCTACGACGTGGCCGATGCCTCGGGCGTTTCGCAGCTTGGCCGGATGAAGTGGTGGAACTGCGGCGGCTATGGGGCGAGCGAGGACTGGGTCTTGGGCACCCATGGCACTCCGCCCGTCCCGCTCAACTACGTCCACAAGCACACTTTTGAGGCGGGCGGGTACGATAACTTCGTCGAGGTGCCGATCTGGGGTGAGAAGGACGCCCTGCTCACCGTGAAGGTCTACCTCCGCAAGCAGCAGAACGGCATGACCGTCACGCCCTACGCCAGGCTGATCAACCCGAACAAGCCGTGGGGCGATGCCCAGGAGGCCCTCGTGACGGCGACCATGGCCGACGACACCAACTGGCAGACCCTCACGCTGAGCCTTGTCCCGGGCCATGACCGGCAATTGTGGTTGCGGGCCGGCGGGCGCAACGGATCGGGAACGATGTACTGGAACTTCGACGTCCACGCGGGGTGCCGCCGCCGGCCCGCCGCACGCCTGGGGGGAGTCTGAAGGCAGGGATTAGGGATTAGGGATTGGGGATTAGGGATTAGGGATCAGCCACGAACGAGCGATTCAGAAGGAACGCGCTTATGCTGTTTAAGAACGTGGCCGGCCAGAGAGCCGTCGTTTACGCCTACGACATCTTCGCCGATGCGCCCAAGACCGGCGACGCGGCGAACGTCACGGCCAGCATATCGAAGGACGGCGCCGCGGGAGCCCCGTCCAATGCGGTCCATCCGGGCGAGATCGGCGGCGGGCTGTACGCCTTCGAGCTGACCCAGGCCGAGACCAACTGCGATCTGTTCGCGCTCTATGCGACCAGCAGCACGTCCGGCGTGCGGATCGATCCGGTGGTGGCCTACACCCAGGCCGGGGCGGTGCCCAAGGCCACGGCCGGGACCAGCGGCGGCCTGCCCACCGTCAACGCGAACAACCAGGTGGCCGGGGTGGCCGGCGACGTCTACGGGCGCGTGCTGGGGGGGACGTCCACGACGCTGTTGGGCATCGGCGTGAAGGCCGTCGACCAGGACGGTGATCCGCCGGCGAAATCGGCCGACCTGGCCGCCGTCAAAACCCAGACCGACAAGCTGAGCTTCGCCGGCTTCGGCCCCTACGACGTCCGCGCCACGCTGGACGGCGAGACCGTGGCCCTGGCCGCCGCCGAGCGCAACGCCCTGGCCGACGCCATCCTGGTGCGCGACGTGGTCCACGTCGAGGCCGCCGCCGGCGATCACTCGCTGTGCTACGTCGTGCTTGCGCTGAGCGAGTCGAACACCGTCGATCACGCCGGACTGTTGACCGTCTACAAGACCGACGGCGCGAGCGAGTTCGTGCGAAAGAGCCTCCGCACCAGCCCGGCCGCCGACGCAATTACGGGAATTAGCTAAGCAATGATCGCCGGTTTTCGAGATCTCCTGGCGTGGCTTTTCGGCTGGAAGGCGGTGGGAATCGTGTTTCCGCCGCCGGCGGGCCAGGTCGTGACCCTCGGCCAGCGGGCCGGACAGATCGACGTCGCCACGGCGGCCGCGGCCCACGTCGACACCCCAGGCTCCCTCACGGGACAGATCCATGGCTGAAGCACAAGACGTCCACGGCACGGTGTTCAAGAACGGATCGGCCACGCTCCTGGCGCGGGTCGTCGGCGCCACGGGGGTGGTGATCAGCCGGGCGGACCTCGCCGCCGTGAAGTACAGCGTATTCCTCCTGGACGACCGCGACCCCGACGGCCAGACGCCGGTCGACGGACACACGGGCGTCGCCTTGACCGTGGCCGGCGTCCTGTTCGACACGCTCCAGCGAGACGCCCTCTGGACCCGCGATACAGACGGCTACAACTTCAAGCACGTGTTGGACGTCTCGGCCCACCAGGCGTTTACCATCGCCGGGAGGGCCTACCGCGTGGTGTACGAGCTGACTCCCGCGAGCGGCCAGCCGATCCTCGTCCGATTCCGCGTCCACGCGATCTGAGAGGAAACCGACCCATGCCCAGCGACCTGGAACAACTCCGCTCGATCAAGAGCCAGACCCTGGCGCTGATCGCCGAGCTGACGGCCCATCCCAAGCCGGCCTACGAGCTGGAAGGGCAGAGCGTCTCGTGGAGCGAGTACCTCGGCCGGCTCCAGGCGACGGTGGACTGGTGCGAGGCGAAGCTCGCCGGGGAAGAGCCGTTTGAGATCCAATCTCAGGGGATCACCTGATGTTCGACCCCAGCGACGATTTTGCCCAGGTGGCCGACGGCCTGGTCGCGGTGACCTTGCTGCGGCAGGGGAGTTCGGCCCCGGCCGTGGTGGCCCATGCCCTGCGCCAGGCGACCCGGATCCACGCAGGCGAGGGCTCCTCGGTGCCCGAGGCGGGCGCCGACGCCGTCTGGCACCTGCCGGTCGGCGAGCTGGCCGACCCGCCGCAGCCGGGCGACGCGATCCTCGAGGCCGCCGGCCGGCGCTGGACCGTGCTGAGCGTCCGGCACACGGGCCTCGGCGGGCGGTGGCGGTGCCTGGCCCGCGACCTCGCGGCGGCCTACGGACTGGACGCCTACGTGGACGTCGAGAAGGCCACGTACGCCAAGGGGCCGGACGGGGCTGACGTGCCCACGTGGAATCCGTGGCGAACCGGCCTGCCGGCGCGGATCCGGCCCGTCGAGGCGGCCGTGACCGACGAGAATCAACGACATCGCACCGCCGCCCGGTTCGCGGTGCTCGTGGCCGGCGGGCTTGAGGTCGACCACACGCACCGCGTCAAGGGTCCCGACGGGGCGATCTACACGGTCCTGGCGTGTCGCAAGCCGTTGCCGGCCGGTGCGCTCACCGAGATCGAGGTGATGAAAGCGAGCTGAACATGTCAAGCCGAGCAGGAAGAACCACCCCATGAAGCTGGAGCAGGCCATTCATCAGCGCTGGGCCGCGGCCGGGGCATTGAGCGCGCTCTTGCCGGCCGAGAAGCTCAGCACGGGCTTCTCCCGGGAGAGCGGGACTCCTTACGCCGTCCTGGTCCGCCGCTCGGGCAGGAACTTGTTCCGCACCAACGCCGGCGACGCCTTGGACGAAATCGCCCTGGCCATCCACGTCTGGCACCACGACCACGACGCCGGCCGAACGATCGTCGAAGCGGTGCGGGCCGTCTTCGATTCCAGCGCGTTCGATCTGCCCGACGGGCCGCGGGTCGTGCACATGCGGAGGGCCGGCGAGGCCGCCGCCCAGCACGACGGCGGAACCTGGCAGTTCACTATCGAGTTTCTCGTTCAAGTTTACCTTCCTTCAGGAGAATGAAGCATGGCGACCGAGTTACACAGTTCCGTCAACGTGGACCTGGGCTGGACCTGGCGGCACCTCAGCGGCGGCCACGTCATCGTCGACAGCAACCGCCTGCAATTCGGCAGGAACCTGCACCAGGGAGCGGACGCCGACAAGGCCAACCGCATCTGGCACGCCGTCGACCAGTCGCTGGGCACCGGCCAGTCGATCACCCTCTACCTCAACGCGCTGGCCATGGAAGTGTTCGACGACCTGATCACCACGGCGTTCGGAGCCGTCAAGGCGATCATGATCGTCAACAAGAACACGGCGGGGGAAGGCAGCTTGCTGGTCGGCGGCGCCGGAACCCAGGAATGGTGTGCGCCGTTCGGAATGATCGGCGACACGGTCCGGGTGATGTCCGGCAGCCCCTTGCTGCTGGCCAACATGCGCGACGGGTGGAAAGTCGAGGCCGGCTGCGAGGCCCTCAAGATCACCGCGGTCGGCGGCGACGTCACCTTCGACGTCGCCATCGTCGGACTCGACTACGACGACGATGAGAACGATAGCAGCAGCTTGGATTGGTCCGGGGACAACGAGTAAGGAGATTCGCACCATGCCGATCCTCAGCGGGAAGGATGGCACCGTCCGGCTGGCTCGGGGAGAGCTGCTCCGGGTGACCGGCTGGCGCGTCGAGAAGACCAGCGCCAACAGGTCCTACGCGGCCAACGACACCGGGGGAGCGCGCCGGCGCGTCCGCGGCGTGAAGGACTGCACCGGCCGGCTGGAGATCAAGGCCGACGACTCCTCCCCCTTGCCGCTGTGCGAAGGCGACTGCGTCGCGCTGGAGCTGCACGCCGACGGCTCGGGCGAGAACTACTACGAGCTGGCCGCCATCGTCGACCGGGTCGGCCTGGCGGTGGACGTCGGCTGGGGAGCACCGATCGGCTACATGGTTGCCTTTTCCGGCAACGGGCCGATCACTCCCCACGGCGCGTTGCGCTCCGAGTGATCCTCCCAAGCCGCTTGCGGCGTAGCACGCCGCTTGCGGCTTAGCACGTTCCTCGAGGTACCCCCATGCCCGTCCCCTTCAAAGAGCTCGGTGGCTCTCCGGTCGAGCTGTACGGCCCTGACGGCTTCCAGGCCCGGCGGGAGTTCCTTATCGCCTGGCAGGACCGGGACGCCTTCGCCGTGGAGTTGCTCGGCGCGGCTGCGGCGCATGGGGCTTCCGCCTGGGTCCACTATCCGGGTAAGTCGTCGGTCTTCGCCGCCACGCTGCGCTACGAGCCGTTCGATCCCGACAACCCCGATCCCAAGGTGCTCGCCAGCCTCACCGACGGCCTGAACGGCTACTCCAGCTCGTTCGCGAAGGCGACGGTGGAGTACCGGACGATCAGCCCCCGCGACCGCAGCGACGGCCCGGAAAACGAGATCGGCACCCACCTGACGTACCGGATGGTCCACGGCGTCGATCTCTGCCAGATAACGCCGGGGGGTTGGAGGTGGGTCGACCAGCCGTCGATTCCCGCGCCGGACGACGTGCCGCTGGTCAAGACGGTCCCCTGGACCGACCATCTTCTGACCTGGCACCAGGTCATCCAGCCCCCCTGGGGCGCGATCCGGGAGCTCCAGGGCAAGCTGAACGCCGCCGAGTTCCTCGGCGCCCCCCGGGGGACCGTCCTGTTCCTCGGCGCCGAGGCCAGCAAGCTGTTCCGCAGCGGCTTCAGCGCGGAGGAGTCGAGCTTCTGCTGGCAGATCCACTACGTGTTTCGCGAGCGGGCCGTCAAGCAGGGCGGCCGCTCGTTTGGCTGGAACCACGCCTACCGCGCCGATCCGCCCGGCTGGGCCGAGCTGACCAACGGCACCGATCGCTTGTACGACCTGGCCGATTTCTCCACCTTGTTTCAATCCGCACCATGAGCACGGCACCTTGTTCCTTTTCGGCCGAGCCCCGGCTGTTCTTCGTCGGCTATCCCGCCAACGTGGGAGGGGCGAACACCGAGGCATGGCACACGCTGAAGCTTTGGCGGCGCTTCGGCGCGGAGGTTACCCTCCTTCCCACGTCGCCGCCGTCGGAGGCGTGGCGGGCCCGCGTCGCGACAAGCGGCTGCCGGACCATCGACGCAAGCCCCGACCAGTGGGCTGACGTGCCCGGCCTGCCCGGCGGCCTGGTGATCTCTTTCTGCAACCGGGAATTCCTTCGCGAGGCGGACCGGTTCCGGGACCTCGGGTGCCGGATCGTCTGGGTGGGCTGCATGAACTGGCTCTTTGACGAGGAGCGGAACCACTACCTTCGCCGCGGCCCCTTCGACGCCTACGTCTTTCAGAGCGAGTTCCAGCGGTCGGAGCTCGTCGGGCAACTGGAGAAGTTCGGCGTCAAGCCTTCTCAGTGCCATCGCATTCCCGGGGCCTTCTCTTGGGAGGACTTTCCGTTCCGGCCGCTGGCGCACCCGAGGTCCTCGCCGCTGGTCGTCGGCCGCATCAGCCGCGCCGCCGTCGACAAGTTCTCCGCCCACACCTGGCCGATCTACCGGCGGATTCCCCATCCGATCCAAGCCCGGGTGATGGCCTGGGACCCCAAGGTCGCGCGCAAGCTGGGCCCTCCGCCGCCGTGGGCCCAATGCCTGCCGGCCAACGCCGAGCCGGCCGTGCAGTTCCTCGGCAGCCTGCACTGCATGCTCCAGGTCAACGGCGGTGCGAAGGAGAACTGGCCCCGGTCCGGGCTGGAGGCCATGGCCTGCGGCGTGGCCATCGTGGCCGAGAACCGGTGGGGATGGCGGGAGATGATCCGCCACGGCCGGACCGGCTACCTCGCCGACAGCGAAGACGAGCTGGCCTACTACGCGGCCCGCCTGGCCTACGACGAGGACCACCGCCTGGAAATCGCCGAGAGCGCCCGCAGGGCCCTCGAAGAAGAGCTGGCCCCTCCGGAGAGGATCTGGGAGGGCTGGAAGCGGCTGTTCGGCGAAGTGTTGCGATAGCAGCGAGGAACGCATGAACTGGGCCATCACCATCCTCACGAGTCCCCGGCCCCACGGGCCGACCCTCTCGCGCACGCTGGACAGCCTGGCCCTGGCGGGCTGGCCCGTCGCCACGGTGTACAACGACGTCGCCCGCGCCGGCCAGTTCCGTGCCTGGATGGACGCCCTGGCCGGCGCCGTCCGGCGGTGTCCCGACGCCGACGTGTATTTCATGCTCGAAGACGACGTCGTGTTCTGCCGCGGGCTGCGCGCGTACCTCGAGCGGACCCTCTGGCCGGAGGCCCCGGAGCAAGTCGCCCTCTGCTCGCCCTACTGTCCGGCGCCCTACCGCAGCGCGGCGCGCGGGTGGCACCTCGAGCACCGGGGACTCTACTTGGTCTCGGCGCTGTCGTGGGCGATCCCCCCGCAGGCGGCGCGGGCCGTGCTGGCCGACCTGCACCCCCTGCTCGAGACGACCGGCCCCTTGCGCGGCAGCGACTACCTGGTCGGCCAATGGGCCGCGAGCACGGGGCGCCAGGTCTGGTTCCACGGGCCGAGCCTGGGCCAGCACATCGGCATGGGGAATTCCGCCGTCGGCGACGGCCTGCAAACGCCCATGCGAACCGCTGCCGACTTCATTGGCGAGGAAGCCTGCCCATGAAGGCCCACCCATGAAGATCGCCGCCGTCTGCTGCACCTACCTCCGCCCGAACGAGCTGGGCCAGATGCTCCGCTGCTTCGAGCGCCAGGACTATCCCGACCGGGAGATGGTCATTCTGGACGACGCGGGCCAGTACGAAGACGCCCACGGGGACCGCTGGCGACTGATCTCGGCGTCCGCGCGATTTGCCTCGTTGGGCGAGAAGCGCAACGCGGCGGCCGAGCTGGTCTCGCCGGACGTCGACGCCTTGGCCGTCTGGGACGACGACGACCTGTACTTGCCCTGGGCCCTGTCGGCTTCGGTGGCCGCGTTGCGTCGAGCCCCGTGGTCGCGGCCCTCGCTGGTGTTGCACCCGGCCCCCGACGGATCGCTGCGGCAGCATCTGACCGGCGGTCTGTTTCACGGCGGCTGGGCCTACCTTCGCAGCGTCTTCCGGCAGTGCGGCGGCTACCCCGCGCACAACAACGGCGAAGACCGGCTCCTGGCCGACCGTTTCGCCCGCGCCCACGTTGCCCAGGCCGACCCGATCCGGCTCCGTTTCCCGCCGTTTTACGTCTACCGGTGGGCCGGCCTCTGGCACCTCTCCGGCATGGGTCCCCGGGGATACCAGGCCCTGGGGGCCCGCTGTCCGGAAAGGGTTTCCCTGGTCCCCTCCGATCCGCCCGGCCTCGACCTGGACAACCCCCGAATCCTGCCGGGCATTCACCGGCGACTATTCTAAGTGGCATCACAAGGGAGTCAGGTTTCCAGGGTGGCATGCTCTCACGACGCGAAGCGTCGGGTGAGCATGGGTGCTGCCCAACCAAGGAGGTTTCGCCATGCACCGTGTCCGACTGATCCGCGAGATCCACGCACTCAGCGGCAAGGGGCCCGGCAACGGACAATGGGCACTCCAGCGGGCACTGCGGCGCAGGATCGCCGGCGGGCTGGACTGGCTGTCGATCGGCGGGATGCCCTCCCGCGCGGAGCTCCCCTGGTTCTGGTGCTGGGAAGACCGCACCATGGCGGTCCGTTGGGCCATCCGGGGGCGGCCGTTCGTGCAAGGCCCCAACACCCTGTTCCTTCGGAGCAGCCGGCCGAGAATCGACCGCCTGGAGCGCATGCTGCTCGATTCGCCCCATTGCCCGCTGGTCTTCACCGAGTCGGAGTGGTACCGGGACCTGATCCTGCGGCACCGTGGGCCGAAGAGCCGGGCCGAGATCGTGCTCTGGCCCTACCCGATCGACCCGCGACCGCCCGGGCCGGCCCACCCGGCCGAGCACGACCTGCTCCTCTACGTCAAGAACGGCGAGTTTGCCGACCTGCCCGACCAGCTCCTGGCCCGCTACCCGAAAAGCCGAGTCGTGCACTACGGCCACTACGTCCGCGAGGACCTCTGGGAGATCGCCCGCCACGCGCGATGCTGCTGCTACCTGGCCGACGACGACCGCGGCCCCCTGGCGCTGGCCGAAATCCTCCTGTGCGGCTGCCCCACGATCGGGCTGCCGACCGGGGCCCCGTTCGTCCGGGACGGGCAGACCGGGTTCCTGCTCGCCGATCGCACGCCCGCACACTGGCTCGAGGCCGTCGACCGCTGTTTCACCCTGGACCGCCGCGACGTGGCCGCGCGGGCCGACGCCCAGTTCGACACCCACCGGATCGTCGACACGGTTCTCGGTGCCCTGGACGCCGCGCGCCGCGTTACGGCGGCTGGGTGACCACCTTCTGGTACATCACCTCCAGGATGCCGCGGACCAGCTCGGCCTGGTCGCTCTCCAGAAGCAGGGCGAGCTTCTCGTGCAGCGCGCGGTTGCAGTTCATCGCCTCGGCGGCAGAAATCGCCCCTTCCGCGGTCAGCGGCCCCCCCGTGCCGAACCGGCTGTGGAGCTCGTCGAAGTCGGCCTGCACCCAGCCCTCGAACAGCTCCGGCCGGCCTTCGACGACCTCCGCAACCACCGGATTCGTCTGTTGATCGAAACAGCGATACACCAGCCGCGCCGGGTCGACGAACAGCTCGTCCGCCGAGACCCCCAGCCCCCGGGCCAGGCGGTGCAGGGTTCGGGGATGCGCACGTTTCGTCCCGTCGAGAATCCCCTTGACGGTTCGCAAGTCCAGCCCCGATCGGGAGACCACCTCGTCGATCGTCAGCCCCATCTGGGTCATCAGACGTCGGAGGTTGTCCCGGGTGAAATTCGGCATGGCAAGCACCCTCGTTCACGTTGCCTTGCGGAGGAACCAGAAAAAAGGCCGAGGCCACCCTTGACGGAATGATATACATGTGTATACTGTCTGCCGCCCCCCGCGTCAAGTGGAGATGGCCGGTTTCAGTGACCACCATTGGGGGGCATGCGACACACAGACCGGGGTTCCCATGGGTCAACGCGGCAAGCGGTTGCTCGATGGCCACGAGCCTGCCACCCGCTACCGGGTGTGGATAGCCGCCTACCACGACTGGCAGCCGGCGGGCGGCCAAGACGTGCCGCCACAGGCGGTCGCCCTGGAGCCGGCCGAGGAAGGGACCATGTCCGCCCGTCAGGCACGAAGGTACGTGGCGGCCTTCAATCGGGTGGCCTTGGGCCAGGGACGCCGGCTTTGGGCAATCGCCCTGCCGGTGGCCGTCCGCTACGAGGGGGATCCCCAATCAGGTCAGGTGCTCCAGTCTCTCGGGGTCATGAAAGACGAGATGGCAATCTGGAAGTGCCGCGGTACAAGTTAGGGATGCTGCCCGGCCCGACAATGCGCGACTCACATTTCGAATGTTTGTCGGCACAGGTGCGCGACCGCGCACTCATAAGCCCTTCCGGCGTGCCCCTTTTGACCGAGTGCTATGGTGACACATCGGCACGAATGCACGCTCTGGTTTGCCGAGCCGAAATGGATCGCTGGAACGGGAAACTCATCGTCCACCGGTTCCTTCGTTGCTGGTGGGTAGGCTTGTGGGAATTGTAACGGTTATGCCGCGATTCCTGCTCGCCCGCGCGATAGTCGCTTGCAGATAGCCGCGCCTTTGGGGCAATGTGGAGACTCTTGATAATGTAATGTTGAACATTCTTCAGGAAATGTGTCCATCCGAACCTTGGAGGCGAAACGCCTCGGAGATTGCCAAAGTTCCGCCGCCTATTGTCTGCGCGCTGTAGCTGCGCGGAGTTTCCACCCGCAGCAAGACCGCGAGAGGCCCGATATTGTCGAAAGTCATACTGGAATGCGTACCCTAGTACTACTGCGCAGGGTCATGGCCATTTACAGCGGATGAGGTCTTTCAGGTAAATGCCCATTCTTCGCAGTTTCTTGCGTGTTCATTTGATGTGGCACTTGCGTGCCGCAGCGTTGCGTTGTTGC
>Ga0315290_10000619_pt1 | contig 23363 bp, 21 predicted proteins | sample YL17G12_0_MG_FD_203627 | JGI IMG/M metagenome (GOLD analysis project Ga0315290, IMG submission 203627) | Sediment microbial communities from Yellowstone Lake, YNP, Wyoming, USA - YL17G12_0 | ecosystem: Environmental > Aquatic > Freshwater > Lake > Sediment | place: USA: Wyoming | collected... | reverse complement strand
CGGCCTGGGGGCCGCGGTCGACTGGCTGGAGGGGCTCGACCGCGAGGGTGCGGAGGCCCACGAGCGCGACCTGCTCGCCTATGCCACCGGGAGGCTCCAGGAGATTCCCGGCCTGCGCATCATCGGGACCGCGCCGGGCAAGGTCGCCGTGATCTCCTTCGTCCTCACGGGCGTCCACCCCCATGACGTCGGCACCATCCTCGACCGCGAGGGGGTCGCCGTTCGCGCCGGCCACCACTGCGCCCAGCCGCTCATGGAGCGCTTCGGCGTTCCCGCCACCGTCCGCGCCTCCTTCGCGCTCTACAACACCCGCGAGGACGTGGATCAGCTCGTGCGCGGCCTGCACCGCGTCCGGGAGATGTTTCCATGAGTGAATTGACCGACCTCTACCAGGAGGTCATCCTGGACCACGGGCGCAAGCCGCGGAACTTCCGCGCGATGGCGGACGCGACCGCCACGGCCGAGGGGCTGAACCCGCTCTGCGGCGACCACTACCACGTCTTTCTCAAGATGGACGGCGACCGGATCGAGGACGTCTCCTTCCAGGGAAACGGCTGCGCCATCTCCAAGGCCTCGGCCTCGCTCATGAGCGCGGCGCTCAAGGGCAAGAGCAAGGCGGACGCCGAGGACCTCTTCCAGCGCTTCCACAAGATGGTGGTGGAGGGGGACGGCTCCCAGGCCGACGGCCTGGGCAAGCTCGCGGTCCTGAAGGGCGTGGCCGATTTTCCCACCCGGGTGAAGTGCGCCAGCCTGGCCTGGCACGCCATGCACTCGGCCCTGCACGGCGACTCCCAGCCGGCCACGACGGAGTGAGGCAATGGAACGTCGCGAACCGGTCTCGCTGAAACGTGCGGTCGAGGTCACGCTCGTGCCCTCCGGGGAGAAGCACCTCCTTCCCGAGGGAGCGCTGGTGATGCCCCAGCAGGAGCTGGGCGGCCACTTCACGATCATGCTCGACCGCGGCGGGCTGGCCCGCCTCGCCAACGAGGACGCCGACGCCCTCGGCCCCACCTACGCGGAGCGGGCCCTCAAGGTGGCCGAGGCGGAGAAGGAGCGGCTGGCGGCCGCCAGCGGGCAGCCCTTCGATGAACAGGGGGTCTGGGACGCGCTCAAGAAGGTCTTCGACCCGGAGATCCCGGCCTCGATCGTCGACCTGGGGCTGGTCTACGAGCTCATTCACGGGGAGCGCCCGGACGGCGGCCGGAAGGTCACCATCCGGATGACGCTCACCGCGCCCGGCTGCGGCGTCGCGCCCATGATCCTCGACGACGTGCGGGAGCGGGTGGCCAAGGTCCCCGGCGTGGCCGAGGTGGACGTGGACCTCGTGTTCGACCCGCCCTGGACGCCGGACAAGATGAGCGACGCGGCCCGGCTGCAGCTCGGCTTCTGGTAGTTCCCCTAGACCGGGGCCGCTGCAGCCTCGTCGAAGGAACTGGCCGGCGGCAAGAGGACGTGCACCGAGGTGCCGCGCCCCTCCTCGCTGGCCACGTCGATCCGCCCCCCGAGCCCGGTGACGATGCCGCGGCAGACCGAGAGGCCGAGCCCGGTGCCGCCCCCCACCGGACGAGTGGTGAAGAAGGGCTCGAAGACGCGCTGGCGCGCCGATTCCGGGATGCCCGTTCCGGAGTCGATCACGTCGATCGAGGCCCAGCCCTGCGCGTCGGTCCCGGAGGCGACGCGAACGGTGTGGGTCGCGGAGGCGCCGAGGGGAATGGACTGCGAGGCGTTCAGGAGCAGGTGGAGCATCACCTGGCCGATCTGCCCCTGGCCGGCGAGGACCAGGGGGCAGGGATCGAGATGGAGGTCGAGCTGGGCGCGGTGGACGATCTCGGACTTGGCGAGGTTCAGGGCCGTGCGGATCTCGTCGACCGGGTTCACCTCGATCTGCCGGCCGTCCGGGGGGCGGGTCACGAACCTCAGGTCGCGCACGATGTCGCGCACTCGCCGGGCGCCGACGGCGGCCTCGGCCGCGGCGGTCTCGGCCTCCTCGACGTCGGGATGAAGGCCGCGCATCTGGGCGAGCGTCGCCTCGACGAAGGCCAGGTTGGACGTGACGTAGGTGAGGGGGTTGTTGATCTCGTGGGCCACGCCCGAAGCCAGCGTTCCCACCGCGGCCAGCCGCTGGTCCTCCTCGGCGCGCCTGCGATCGGAGAGGTCGCGGGCCGACCAGGCCAGGAACTCGGCGCCGTCGAAGGAGACGAAGGCCAGGTTCACCTCGGCGGGCCGCCGCCGCCCCTCGGCATCGAGGAGCGTGGTCTCGTAGCGGGTGGTGCCGCGGGCGCGGACGTCCGACCACCGGCCTTGCCAGGTGGACTCGGCCAGGACCGGGTCGGAGAGGCCGATCCGCGTTGCCACGAGATCCGGGACGCTCCGGCCGAGAAGGCGCCCCGCGGCCTCGCTGGCGAGGACGATGGTTCCGGCCGCGTCGGCGATGAGAAAGCCCTCGCCCCCCTGGTCGAGCGCGTAGCGCGCCAGCTGCAACTTCCTCTCGCTGCGTTCCCGGGCGGCCACCTCGGTGGCGAGCACCAGGCTCGTGGCGATGGCGAGGGCGAGGTAGACCTGCACCGAAGTGGAGTCGGGCGCGAGCGCGGCGGTGCCGCCCAGCCAGGAGGCCCAGAACGTGGCCCATGCAGCCGCCACGGCGAGCACCGCGCTGGCCGCGGTGACGCCGCGCGACCCGAATCGCAGCGCCGCCCAGACGACGACGGGCAGGACGAGGTGCTCCTGGACGAGGACGCCGTTGCGCGCCTCGTGGAAGACCACCCAGGTGACGCCGAGCGCGCTGGCGAGCAGCGCCGCGAATTCCACGGGGCGCTGCCGGACCGGGTTCCGCTCGGCGGAGTCGGGCGTCCCCCACGCGAGCAGAAGGGGCGTCACGACCAGGATGCCGAGCGCGTCGCCGGTCCACCAGTCCAGCCATGCCGCCCCGAACGGCACCTGTTTCGAGAACCAGGCCGCGGCGCCGGCCAGCAAGGCGGGAATCACGGGCGCGAGGACGGCGCCGATGACGATCACGGCGAGGACGTCTCGCATCCGCCACATCCGCGGGCGGCCGCGGACGACGGCGCGGATCAGGAGGGCGGCGAGGACGGCCTCGATGAGGTCGGCGATCCCGTTGGAGCCCGCGAGCAGAGGCCTGCGACCGACGATCCAGGACACGACCAATCCGGCGACTGCAGCCGAGACGACGAAGCCGGGCCAGCGGCGGCGCTCCGTGATGAGCAGGACGCCCAGGTAGAGTCCGGCCGCTGGCCAGAAGGTGGAGTACTCGCTGACCTGGTTGGTGAGCCAGTCGGCCCCGGTGGCGAGGGCGACATAGGCGACGCCGAACGCGAGCCAGTCGGCCCACGGACTCCGGGTGGACCCGGCTCGTTCGACGGTGGCTTCCACCACGATCATCGAGCCTAGACCAGGGAAACCCCGGAAGCGAGAAGGGCGGCCCATGTGGAGCACCCGCCCAGGGCGGCAGGCTTCCGTGATCGCAGCTACCCGACCCGAAAGACGGTTTGAATCGCCCGCCCGCTGAGGTGGCGGGCCCCGATCGGGTCTCCCGCGTTGCCGGGAGTTTCGTCCTCGACGCCTGTCCTAGAATCGAGTTTCCTCAGGAAGGGGATCCCATGACGTCGAAGCTCCTGCTCTGTGCAACGCTGCTGCTGCTCGCCTTCTCCACCAGCGCCCAGCTCGGGGACCTCCTCGACCGCGCGCAGCAGAAGACGCAGCAGGCCGCGGAGGAAGCCGCCGAAGCCGCCGCCCGGAAGGCCGCCGAGGCGCCCGACGCGCAGGAGGTCGAACCGGCGCCCGAGCCCGCTGCCTCCCCCGCTCCCGCGAAGGGCAAGGCGGCGCCCCGGAGCGCGGCGCCGGCGGAGGCGGCCCCCGCGCCAGCGGCCGCTCCCCCCGCCGGAGAGGTCTACGGCAACCGCTTCGACTTCGTCCCCGGCGACCGGGTTCTCGTCTTCGACGACTTCTCCGACACCGACGTGGGCGAGTACCCGGCCAAGTGGACCGTGAAGGACAGCGGCGGAGGAAACCCGGTGGAGGTGGTGGCGGTGGGGGGCCGCCGCTTCCTCAAGTCCCGCTTCATGAAGGAGAATCAGGCCTCCTCTCTCCACTGGCTTCGCTACGCCGTGAAGGGCGACATGCCGAAGAACTTCACCGTGGAGTTCGATGCCGACATCGCCGGTCCTCTGGCCTTCGTCTTCACGAACGCGAAGGGCTGGGGCGGCCAGGAGGTCCTCCTCAACGGCTTCACCGAGGGGAATCTTCAGACCACGAACATGACGGGCGTGCTCCCGGCGACGAGCGGGATCCAGCACGTGGCCATCTCGGTGAGCGGCACCCAGGTGAAGGTCTACGTGGGCGGGGAGCGGGTGGCTGCCGATCCCGACGGCGTGGAGCGCCCCATCACGCGGCTCGGGGTGTACTTCCACGAGCCCTTCGCGGCCGGCGACCATCAGATGTTCACCAACCTCCGCATCGCCGAGGGCGGCAAGCCCGCCAAGCAGATGCTGGCGGGCGAGGGGCGCATCGTCACCCATGGCATCCTGTTCGACACCGGCTCGGACGTGATCCGCCCGGAGTCGGGGCCCACGCTGCGCGCCATCCTGGCGCTCCTGCAGGAGGACCCGTCCCTCCGCTTCTCCGTGGAGGGGCACACCGACAACCAGGGCGGACCCAAGGTGAATGGCCCGCTCTCGGAGCGGCGCGCCGCCGCGGTGAAGGCCTGGCTGGGGAAGCAGGGGGTGAGCGCAAGCCGCCTCACCTCGAAGGGGCTCGGTCAGACCAGGCCCATCGACACGAATGACACCGCGGAGGGGCGCGCCAACAACCGGCGCGTGGAGTTCGTGAAGGTCTCGTGAAGGGTCCTCCATACGGCAACGCCATGCGGTGACTCCAGCCCTGGCCAGGCCGACCCGATCTTCACGCCGGACGACTTGCCCGGAGCCTTCGCGGGCCGCGGTGAGCAGGTAGCGCCCGAAGTCGAGCGGACGGAGCGTGAAACTTCCCTCGGCGTCGGAGGTCGTCTGGGCCGCCACCGCGTCGTCCGTCGAACCGGGCCTCCCCCGCGCGAGTTGACGGGCCAGGCCGAGCGCCCCCTCGACCGGCTCACCTCCGCTCGTCACCCGGCCGGCGATGGCGGCGAGCGGCTCCGGCGCCCCGGCCTTTCCGAGCCTCACCGCCACGCGCCGGCTCGCGCGCGCCGAGAAATCGATGGTGGCCCGGCCCGAACGGGTTGACCCGGCGCCCCTTCGGTGGTAATCCGCTAATCCGGATATACGAATGGACACCGCCACCGCACGACCCGCCGGACTGTTCGGCTGGATGGAGGGACTCGCCGACCCGACCCGGCTCCGGCTCCTCCACGTCCTCGAGCGGCACGAGCTCGGGGTGGCGGAGCTCTGCGAGGTGCTCCAGCAGCCCCAGTCCACGGTGAGCCGCCACCTCAAGATCCTCTCGTCACAGGGCTGGGTCGAGGTCCGCCGACAGGGCCCGAACCGCATCTACCGGATGTCGGAGCGTGCCGACCCGGCCGCCCGGCGGCTCTGGAAGCTCGCCCGCGACGAGAGCGAGCGCTGGGCCACGCTCCAGCACGACCAGCTCCGCCTCGACCGGCGGCTTCGCGAGCGGCGCAGCGGCGCCGAGGACTTCTTCGCGGGTGCGGCCGGCACCTGGGACCGGCTGCGGGCCGAGTGGTACGGGACCCGGTTCGGGGCCTCGGCGCTCCTGGCCCTCCTTCCCCCGGACTGGACGGTGGCCGACCTGGGCTGCGGCACCGGCTCGCTCGCCGCCGCGCTCGCGCCGGAGGTGGCGCGCGTCATCGGCGTGGACCGGTCGGCCCACATGCTTCGCTCGGCCCGCCGCCGCACCGCCAGGCTCGGAAACGTGGAGCTGCGCCACGGGGCCCTGGAAGCACTGCCGCTCGACGACGCCTCCTGCGACGCCGCGTTGCTCGTGCTCTCTCTCGGCTGGGTCGCCGACCCGCCGCGCGCCCTCGCCGAGGCTGCACGCGTGGTCCGCCCCGGGGGGCGTCTCGCACTGGTGGACGCGGTGCTCCACGACGACGAGGACTTCCGCCGCCGGGCCGGCCAGGTCTGGCCGGGATTCGAACCCGCCCGCGTCGCCGAGATGCTCGCCGCCGCCGGCTGGGCCGCCGTCACCTGCCGCCCCCTTCCCCCCGAGCCCGCCGCCCGAGGCCCCGCACTGCTGCTCGCCCGTGCGCGCCGCCCCTGACCCCGTTACGCCAATCCCACCACCGCAGAAGGAAGGCACGACCGATGGCCAAGACCGCCCGCAAGCTCCGCATCGCCCCGCCGTTCGAGTACGCCGTGAAGGACCTCTCGCTTGCCAGCTGGGGCCGCAAGGAGATCGAGCTCGCCGAGAAGGAGATGCCGGGACTCATGTCGGTGCGGCGCGAGTACGCCAGGAAGAGGCCGCTCCGCGCCCAGCGCATCACCGGCTCGCTCCACATGACCATCCAGACCGCGGTGCTCATCGAGACCCTCGTCGACCTCGGCGCCGACGTTCGCTGGGCCTCCTGCAACATCTTCTCGACCCAGGACCACGCCGCCGCGGCGGTGGTGGCCGGGCGGGGCGGGACGGCCGAGGCCCCCCGGGGCGTGCCGGTCTTCGCCTGGAAGGGCGAGACGCTCGAGGAGTACTGGGAGTGCACCGAGCGGGCGCTCGACTTCGGCGGCGGCAAGGGTCCGACCCAGATCGTCGACGACGGCGGCGACGCCACGATGCTCATCCACAAGGGGGTCGAGTTCGAGGCGGCAGGCAAGGTGCCCGCGCCGGCCACCGCCGACTCGGAGGAGTTCGCGGTCGTGCTCGCGCTGCTCGGCCGGGAGCTGAAGAAGGACCGGAAGCGCTGGACCGCGGTTGCCGCCGAGATGCGCGGGGTCACCGAGGAGACCACCACCGGCGTTCACCGTCTGTACGAGATGGAGAAGGCCGGCACGCTGCTCTTCCCGGCCATCAACGTGAACGACAGCGTGACCAAGTCGAAGTTCGACAACCTCTACGGCTGCCGCCACTCGCTCATCGACGGGCTCAACCGCGCCACCGACGTGATGCTGGCCGGGAAGATGGCGGTGGTCTGCGGCTACGGGGACGTGGGCAAGGGCTGCGCCCAGGCCTTGAAGGGGCAGGGGTCCCGCGTGGTGGTCACCGAGATCGACCCCATCTGCGCGCTCCAGGCGGCCATGGAGGGCTACCAGGTGCTCCGCCTCGAGGACGTCCTTTCCCGGGCCGACCTCTTCGTCACCACCACCGGCAACGTGGACGTCATCACCGTCGAGCACATGAAGAAGATGAAGGACGGCGCCATCATCGGGAACATCGGCCACTTCGACAACGAGATCGACATGGCCGGCCTGAAGAGGTCGCCGGGTGTGGTTCGCACCAACATCAAGCCCCAGTTCGACAAGTGGACCTTCCCGGACGGCCACTCGGTGCTGGTGCTCGCCGAGGGGCGGCTCCTCAACCTGGGCTGCGCCACCGGCCACCCCAGCTTCGTCATGTCGAACAGCTTCACCAACCAGACCCTCGCCCAGATCGAGCTGGCCGAGCGCGCCGGCAAGTACGAGAAGAAGGTCTACACGCTCCCCAAGCACCTCGACGAGAAGGTGGCGCGGCTCCACCTCGACCAGATCGGGGTCAGGCTCACCAGGCTCACTCCCAAGCAGTCCGCCTACCTTGGGGTCTCGCCGAAGGGGCCCTTCAAGGCCGATACTTACCGGTACTAGGAGGCCCCCATGGCCGAAGAACGCATCCCCGGACCGCCCCCGTCGGAACTCGCCCCCGGGGCCTTCGAGTTGCTCGCCACCGGCAAGGCCGGGGTGCTCTCGACGCTGTCGGCGCGGAAGCCGGGCTGGCCACTCGGCTCGCTCGTCTCCTACGCGCTCGACGGGGTCGGGCGCCCCATCTTCCTGTTCACGGAGCTGGCCCAGCACACGCGCAACCTCCGGGCCGACGCGCGCGCGTCCCTCTTCGTCCAGGAGGCCGGGGCGCGCAACCCCCAGGCGTCGGGTCGTCTCGCCCTGCTGGGCACGCTCACGCTGGTGCCGGGGGGCGAGATGTCGGAGGCCCGCGACCGCTACGTGGCCGTGCACCCGGAGGGGAAGTCCTTCGCCGAGCTGGGGGACTTCCTCTTCTGGCACATGAACGTGGAGGACGTGCACGTGGTCGGGGGCTTCGCCAGCGCCGGGTGGATGTCCTGGCAGGAGTTCCGGGAGAACGCCACGGGAAAGTGACGGAGGAGGCGCGACGGGCCGTCCTGGGGTAGAAAGTTCCTCCATGGCCGACAAGACCGACCGCGCCCTCGATCACTACCGGCAGCACGCCCCGTCCTACCTCGAGGATCTCAAGGCCCTCGTCCGCATCCCCAGCGTCTCCTTCGACGGATTTCCGCCCGAGCCGGTTCGCCGGAGCGCCGAGGCCACCGCCGAGCTTCTCCGCCGCCGCGGCTTCCCGCGGGTCGAGGTGCTCGAGGTCCCGGGCGCGCACCCCTACGTCTTCGCCGAGCACGTGGTCGACCCGAAGGCGCCGACCGTGCTCCTCTACGCCCACCACGACGTCCAGCCCGCCGGGGACGAGGAGCTCTGGACCTCGCCCCCGTTCCAGCCCACCGAGCGCGACGGCCGCCTCTTCGGGCGCGGCGCCGCCGACGACAAGGCCGGCATCCTCGTCCACGCCGCCGCGGTCGATTCCTGGATCCGGGGGGCGGGCGGGCTGCCGCTCAACCTCAAGGTGGTGGTGGAAGGGGAGGAGGAGACCGGCTCCGACCACCTCTCCGCCTTCATCCGGACCTATCGCGACCGGCTCTCGGCCGATGCCGTGGTGCTCACCGACACCTCCAACGTCGACGCCGGCGTGCCGTCGGTGACCATCGCCCTGCGCGGTCTCGTCGTCGCCGAGGTGGAGGTCCGGACCCTCGAGCAGAGCCTCCACTCGGGGATGTGGGGCGGCCCCATCCCGGACCCGGTGCTGGCCCTCGCCAAGATGCTCGCCCCGCTGGTGGACGCGGACGGGCGCATCGCCATCCCGGGCATCTACGACAAGGTGAGGCCGCTCTCCGACGCCGAGCGCCGCTCCATCGAGCTGCTCCCGGTGTCGCCACAGGACTTCCGCCGCCAGGCCGGCCTGCGTCCCGGCGTCGAGCTCCTCGGCAAGGGCCACCCTCTCGAGACCAACTGGTGGCAGCCATCCCTCACGGTGAATGCCATCCAGGCCTCCAGCAAGAAGGACGCCCGCAACATCGTGAACGACGTGGCCTGGGCCCGGGTGGGGATCCGGCTGGTCCCGGACATGGACCCGGCCGACGTCGCCCGCCGGCTCGAGGAGGCGCTCCGGAAGGCCGCGCCCTGGGGCGTAGAGGTGAAGATCCAGCTGCAGAGCCACGGCCCGGCCTGGAAGACCGACGTCTCCCACCCGGCCTTCGCGGCGGCCTTCCGGGCGCTCGAGAGGGGCTACGGCCGCGAGCCCCTGGCCATCGGCTGCGGCGGTTCCATCGGTTTCGTGGAGCCCTTCGTGGAGGCGCTCGGCGGGGTGCCGGCGCTGCTCATCGGCGTGGAGGATCCGAAGTCGAACGCACACTCCGAGAACGAGAGCCTGAACCTGGCCGACTTCCAGGCCGCGGTGCGCAGCGCCATTGCCCTCTACGGCGAGCTGGCGCAGGCCCTTCGTAGGTAGCGAGGAGATCGATGGCAGGGACGAAGAACTCCGAGGGTCAGGGGCAGGAGGCGCGGGCGCTGGAGCGAGCCCGCGACCTGCCGAGCATCCGCACCGCGCCCGACGTGGACGCGCTGCGCCGCGCCTTCGCCGACCACCTGCAGTTCTCGATCGGCAAGGACGAGCACTCGGCCACGGCGCTCGATCGCTACCAGGCCGTCGCCGACTCGGTGCGCGACCGGATGATGCGTCACTGGTTGCAGACGCAGCAGACCTACTACCGGAGCGACGCCAAGCGGATCTACTACCTCTCTCTCGAGTTCCTGATGGGGAAGGCGCTCGAGAACAACCTCATCAACCTCGGCCTCCTCGACAACATGAAGGCGGCCCTGGGAAGCCTGGGGCTCGACCTCGCCGACCTGCTCGCGCAGGAGACGGACGCCGGGCTGGGCAACGGGGGCCTGGGGCGGCTGGCCGCCTGCTTCCTCGACTCCATGGCCACGCTGGCGCTTCCGGCCTACGGGTACGGCATCCGCTACGAGTACGGCATCTTCGACCAGGAGATCCGCGACGGCTGGCAGGTGGAGCGCCCGGAGGAGTGGCTGCGCTTCGGCAATCCCTGGGAGATCGCCCGATCCGAGAACCAGGTGCCGGTGGCCTTCTACGGCCGCACCGAGCGCGGCGCCGGGCCCGATGGGCGGGACCGGGTTCGCTGGGTGGACACCCGCCGCGTGCTGGGGATGGCCTACGACACCCCCATCGCCGGCTTCCGGAATCGCACCGTCAACACGCTCCGGCTCTGGCGCGCCCGCTCGCCGGCGGAGTTCGACCTGGCCGACTTCAACGCCGGGGACTACCTGGCCTCGGTGGAGGACAAGAACTCCTCGGAGAACATCTCCAAGGTGCTCTACCCGAACGATCTCACCGTGATGGGCAAGGAGCTGCGGCTGCAGCAGCAGTACTTCTTCGTGGCCTGCTCGCTCCACGACATCGTCACCCGCCACCTCAAGATCCACCCGTCTTTCGACAACTTCCCCGACAAGGTGGCCATCCAGCTCAACGACACCCATCCGGCCATCGCGATCGTCGAGCTCCTGCGCGTGCTCCTCGACGAGCACGGGATGGCGTGGTCGAAGGCCTGGGACATCGGGCAGGCGGTCTTCGGCTACACCAACCACACGCTGCTCCCGGAGGCCCTGGAGAAGTGGACCGTGGAGCTGCTAGGGCGCGTGCTGCCGCGCCACCTGGAGATCATCTACGAGGTGAACGACCGCTTCCTCGAGAAGGTCCGAGGCGACGCCCGCTTCGACCGGGACGCGGTGGAGCACATGTCCCTCATCGAGGAGGGCACGCCCAAGCAGGTGCGCATGGCCAACCTGGCGGTGGTGGGCTCCCACTCGGTGAACGGGGTGGCCGCGCTCCACACCGAGTTGCTCCAGAAGGAGCTCCTCCACGACTTCTTCCGGCTCTGGCCCGAGAAGTTCAACAACAAGACCAACGGCGTCACCCCGCGACGCTGGATCATGCAGGCCAACCCCGAGCTGGCCTCCACGCTGAACGAGGTGGTCGGGCCGGGCTGGATCACCGACGCCAGCGAGCTGGAACGGCTCGAGCTGGTGGCGGACGACGCCGGGTTCCGTCGCCGCTTCCGGGAGATCAAGCGGGAGAACAAGGAGCGGCTGGCCGAGATCATCCTTCGCGAGAACGGCCTGGAGGTGGACACCTCGTCGATCTTCGACGTCCAGGTGAAGCGGATCCACGAGTACAAGCGGCAACTGCTCGACGTCCTCTTCATCGTCCACCAGTACCTCAGGATGAAGGCCGATCCGTCCTTCCGCCCGGTGCCGCGAACCTGGATCTTCGCCGGCAAGGCGGCGCCCGGGTACGTGATGGCCAAGTGGATCATCAAGCTCGTGAACTCGGTGGCCGCGGTGGTGAACGGCGACCCGGCCGTGCGCAGCCACATGAAGGTGGTCTTCCTCCGCAACTACCGGGTCTCGCTCGCCGAGCGGATCTTCCCGGCCGCCGATCTCTCCGAGCAGATCTCCACCGCCGGCAAGGAGGCCTCGGGCACCGGCAACATGAAGTTCACCATGAACGGCGCGCTCACCATCGGGACCCTCGACGGGGCCAACGTGGAGATCCGGGAGGCCGTGGGTCCGGAGAACTTCTTCCTCTTCGGCCTCACCGTGCCCGAGGTCCGGGAACTGAAGCGGGCCGGCTACAACCCATGGGACTGGTACCGCGGCAACCCCGACCTCCGGGCGGTGGTCGACGCCATCTCGGGCGGCACCTTCTCGCCGGAGGAACCGCGCCTCTTCCAGCCCGTCGTCGATTCGCTGCTGAACGGGGGCGACACCTACCTCGTGATGGCCGACTTCGCGGCCTACGTGGCGGCCCAGGAGCGGGTCTCCCGGACCTGGCTCGACTACGAGCGCTGGACGCGCATGGCCATCCTGAACGTGGCCCGCTCCGGCCGGTTCTCGTCGGACCGCACCATCCGGGAGTACGCCGAGGGGATCTGGAAGGTGGGGCCCATCCCCATCGAGTAGCCAGGGGCCAGCGCGCTACCGCCGCCGGGGCGTCCAGCCGAAGCGGGCCAGCGAGACGCGCCCCTGCTCGTCGATCTCCACGCCCTCCTGCTCCAGGAGGGCGCGCTGCACGGCCGAGCCCATCGGGTCGAGGATCGAGACGGCGGCCAGGCCGCGGGGCCGGACGCCGAGGACCCGCTGCCAGGGGACGAGGTGGCGCGTGCCGCGGAGAGCGGCGAGCGCGTACCCCACCTGCCGGGCCGCTCGCGGCGTCCCGGCCAGCAGCGCCACCTGGCCATAGGTCGCCACCCGGCCGCGCGGGATGCGCGCAACCACGCGGTAGTAGGCCCTCCACCCCACCGGGGGCTCGCTCCGAGGCGTCATCCCGGCCGGGACGGTCCGGTTTCGCTTTACAACCATCCCCCCGACATTACGCTTGCCGGATGAACCGTGCACGAGTCCCCCTGGCAGTCCTCGCCGCTGCAGCGCTCGCTGGCTGCGGCATCCAGTCGATCCCCCAGGCCAACAACGCCGTCGCCGCCGGATGGGCGGAGGTGGAGAACCAGTACCAGCGCCGCGCCGATCTCGTCCCGAACCTGGTCGAGACGGTCAAGGGCTATGCCACCCACGAGAAGGAGACGCTCGAGGGCGTCATGGCCGCGCGTGCCCAGGCCACCCAGGTGAAGCTCACGGTCGACCAGCTGACGCCCGAGAACATGAAGAAGTTCGAGCAGGCGCAGACCGGCCTGACCGCGGCGCTCGGCAAGCTGCTGGCGGTCTCCGAGGCCTACCCGAACTTGAAGGCCAACGAGAACTTCCGCGACCTTCAAGTGCAGCTGGAGGGAACCGAGAATCGCATCTCGGTGGCGCGCCGCCGATACATCCAGGTGGTGCAGGACTTCAACAACGTCATCACCGTGCCGCCCACCAGCTTCACGAACAGTCTCTTCTACCACCACGCGCCGAAGGCCCAGTTCGCCGCGACCACGCCCGGCGCCGCAGAGGCGCCCAAGGTGAAGTTCTAGGGGGCGCCCGGTGACCCGCGGCCCGGCGGCCGCCATCGCCATCGTCCTGCTCGCCGCGGCGCTCCCTGCCGCGGCCGAGATCGCCGTGCCGCGTCTGACCGGGCCGGTGGTGGACGAGGCCGGCGTCCTCGACGGGGGCTGGAAGACGCGGCTCTCCGACCTGGCCCGCGCCGCGCGGGCGCAGAACGGCGGGGCCGGCCCGCAACTCCAGTACCTGCTCGTGAAGACGCTCGACGGCGAGCCCATCGAGAACTACTCGATGCGGGTCGCCGAGGCCTGGAAGCTCGGGACCAAGGGCAAGGACGACGGGGTGCTGGTGGTGGTCGCCGTGAAGGACCGAAAGGTCCGCATCGAGGTCGGCGGCGGGCTCGAGGGCGGCCTCACCGACGCCCAGTCCGGGCGCATCATCCGCAGCGCCATCGTCCCGGCCTTTCGCGAGGGGCGCTACGGGGAAGGGCTGCACGCGGCGGGACAGCAGATCCTGGGGGCGCTCGGCGCGCTGCCGCAGGGGATGCCGCAGGCGCCGCGGCGGCAGGTGCAAAAGGAGTTTCCCGTCCCCATCGTCGGCGCGCTGCTCGGCTTGCTCTTCTCGCTCGGCGCGCCGGTCCTCTTCCTCCTCATCGTCGCCTTCGTCATCGTGCGGGCGCTCCTTGGAGCAGGGCGCCGCGGCCCGCGCGGCCCCTGGGGCGGAGGTGGCTTCTCCGGCGGCGGGTTCTCCGGCGGAGGAGGCGGCTGGAGCGGCGGCGGTGGTGGATTCAGCGGCGGTGGTGCCTCGGGGAGCTGGTAGGAGTCAACCATGTCCCTTGATCGCGAGTTCCCCGTGGAAGCCCAGGAGCGCATCGCCGCGGCGGTCCGCCAGGCCGAGAGCCGCAGCACCGGGCAGGTCGTCCCGGTGGTCGTGGAGCGCTCCGAGCCCTACGAGGAGGCCCGCTGGATTGCCGCGGTCGTCGCGGCGGCGCTCGTCACCGGCCTCGTGGAACTCCTGCGCTGGGAGCCCACCATCGCCGAGCTCTTCGCCCTCCAGATCCTGGGCGGCGTGCTGGGCTGGTTGGCCGGGCGCCTGGCCCCGGTCGAGCGGCTCCTCGCCGGGAAGCGCCACCAGGAACGGGCGGTCGATGCCCGCGCCGAGCAGGCCTTCTTCGAGCATGGCCTGCACCAGACCCGGGACGGCACCGGCGTGCTGATCTTCGCATCGCTGCGCGAGCGCCGGGCCGTCGTCATCGGCGACCGGGGCATCGACGAGCGCGTCGGCGACGACGAGTGGAAGCGAGCCGTCGAGGCGCTGGTCGAGGGCATGCGGCGCGGTTCGCCTGGCGACGGATTCGTGGCGGCGATCGCCATCGCGGGAGCCCGCCTGGAAGAGCACTTCCCGCGCCGGGCCGGCGAGCTGGCCCCGAACGAGCTCCCGGACGTGTTGAAGCGCGACGACTGACGCGCGCGGCCGGAGCGAGGAGACTTCCAGCGAAGGGAAGTGAAGCTGGAGGTGGTTCACCTTCGCCCGGTCCAGCCCCTCGGCTGCGGCGAGCCGGACCAGGGCCGGGAGCTCGGCGAGGGCCCGGACGGAAGCGCGCCCCAGGAGATCTTCACGTCCGACGATCCCGGGCAGAGGATTCGCCACGGCGAGGGGAGCCCCCCCTTCGTACTCGGGGAACGGTTGACAAACCCATCCGCCGGAACGGATAAACGGTCATGCCCCCAAGGTCGCAAGGCACCTCGCGGCGCCCCCGCGCGCGCACTCGCGGGGCCCGCATCCCCGGACACGAGCGGGCCCACCCCGCCGCCAGCAACGACCTCACCCCGGTGCTGGGGGCCAACCTGCGGCGCCTGCGTATGCGGCGGGGCCTCTCCCTCGAGAAGCTCTCCAAGCTCTCCGGCGTCTCCCGGGCCATGCTGGGCCAGATCGAGCTGGGCCAGAGTGCGCCGACGGTGAATGTGCTGTGGAAGATCAGCACGGCGCTGGAGGTCCCCTTCAGCGCCCTCATCACCAGCCGCCCCACCGCGTCCTTCCACGTCCTGCGGGCCGACCAGGCCAAGCGGCTGGCCTCCTCCGACGGAAGCTTCGTGTCCCGCGCCCTGTTCCCCTTCGACGAGCCGCGGCGGGTCGAGTTCTACGAGCTGCGTCTCGCGCCGGGCGGCATGGAGCGCGCCGACGCCCACCCGCCCGGCACCGTGGAGAATCTGGTGGTGAATCGCGGCACGATCGAGATCGAGTCGGGCGGCGGCGTCCACGCCCTCTCGCCGGGGGACGCGGTGGTCTTCGAGGCCGACGCGCCCCACTCGTACAGGAATGCCGGGGACGTCGAGGCGATCATGTACCTGGTCATGACCTACGCCGACTCGGTGGGGTAGCCGGTGGGACGACCGACGCACGAGCTCCTCGTCGAGCGGGGCGTGGTGTCACCCGAGGCGGTCGTCCGCGCCGAGGCCACCTCCGCCCGCAGCGGCACCAAGCTTTGCAGCAACCTGCTCGCGGCGGGGGAGGCGACCGAAGGGGCGCTGGTGGCCATCCTCTCGGAGCGGCACGGATGGCCCGGCGTCGACCTGTCGCGCTCCGAGATCTCCGCCGAGGCGCTCCGGCACGTGCCGACGGCGGTGGCGTTCGCCGACGGGATCCTTCCCCTCTCGACCGAGGGTGGGAGGCTGCACCTCGCCCTCTCCGACCCGGACGGCGCGGAACGGGCGATCGCCGAGGTCCGGTTCGTGACCGGCATGGAGGTCTCCCCGTACATGGCGGTCGCGGGTGCGCTCCAGAAGGCCATCGGAGAGGCCTACGAGGGGCTCGAGCACGGGGAGCCCGCCTGGCGGGGCGCCGACGCCTCCCCCGGCTGCGGGATCGCGGTCGCCAATCCGGGCGAGCGGATGCTCCCGGAGGGGGACGAGATCATCATCGTGCTCGACGATGAGGTCGAGACCGGGACCGACAGGGACGAGACGCTCTCCGTGCCGTTGGCGATTCCGGTGGCGTCGGGGCCCATCGCCATCCAGCCGGCGCCCGGCGAGTCGACGCGAAGGATCCTGGTGGTCGACGACGAGCCAGAGATCCGCACCCTGCTGGAACGGACGCTCACCGCCCATGGCTTCGAGGTGGACACGGCGCCCGACGGCGAGGAGGCCCTCGCCCGCGTCGCGGCGCGCCCGCCGGCGCTGGTGCTGCTCGACGCGATGCTTCCCCGCATCCACGGCTTCGAGGTGGCTCGCCGGCTTCGCGCCGACCCGCGCACGCGCGAGGTGCCGGTGGTCATGATGACCGCGATCTACCGGGGGTGGCGCTTCGCCCACGATGCCCGCGAGGCTTACGGCGCCGAGGACTACATCGAGAAGCCCTTCCGGCTCGACGACCTGGTCAGGCGCGTCGAGGCGGTGCTCGAGGCCACCGCCACCCGTGGCCCGGCCAAGCCCTCCGGAGGGGATCTCATGCTCCGGCGGGGCAAGGAGCTCCTCCTGGCCGGCCGGCTCGAGGCCGCGGTCGCGGCGCTGGGCGAGTCCATCTCCGCAGATCCGTTCTCGGCCGAGGCCCACCACCAGCTCGCCCGGGCCCTCCGTGCACAGGGCGAGCACTTCCGCGCCATGACCTCCTTCGAGCGTGCGGTGGAGCTGCGGGCCGACTTCTTCCCCGCGCTGCGCAGCCTGGCCGCGCTCTACGCGGAGAAGGGTTTCCGCCGCAAGGCCGTTGAGACGCTGGAGCGCGCGATGACCGCCGCGCCCGATACGGTGGCCCGCGACGCCGTGCGCGCCAACCTCCTCGAGCTGCTCGAAGCCTGAGCAGGTTCCTGCCTCGAGGCTCCGCACCCTCCGGTCTTTCCGACCGACCGGCTGCCGGGGATCCGTTCACCTGCGCCTGTTCGCGCACCGTGGCACGCCCGGTGCATCCGAGCCTCCCGTCGGGCGTGCTGGCGCAGGCTCGGTGCGCAGGCAGAGACGGTCAACTCGATCCCAGGGAGAACCCGATGGCAGCCGAACCCACGCTGAGCGAGCTCGCGAAGAACCTCGCTGAAACCCAGACCGCCCTCAACATCGTCTGGACGATGGTGGCGGGCTTCCTCGTCATGTTCATGCAGGCCGGCTTCGCGCTGGTGGAGACGGGGCTCACCCGCTCCAAGAACGCCGCGCACACCATGGGCATGAACTTCCTCGTCTACGCCATAGGCATCATCGGCTTCTACTTCGTGGGCTTCGGCCTGCAGATGGGCGGCGTGGGCTCGGCCTTCGGCGAGACCACGCTCACGAAGGAGTTCGCGGTCGAGATCTTCGGCAAGCCCTTCGGCCTCTTCGGCATGAGCGGCTTCGGGCTGCCGTTCGCCATGTTCACGCCGGCCATCGCCGCGACCTTCCTCTTCCAGATGGTCTTCATGGACACCACCTGTACGATTCCCACCGGCGCGGCAGCCGAGCGCTGGAAGATCTCGAGCTTCGTCCTCTTCAGCTTCGTCATCTCGACGATCATCTACCCCATCTACGCCAACTGGGTCTGGGGCGGCGGCTGGCTCTCGGCGATGGGCACCAACTTCGGCCTGGGGCACGGCCACGTGGATTTCGCCGGCAGCTCGGTCGTGCACATGACGGGAGGCGTGATGGCGCTCGTGCTCGCCAAGATGATCGGCCCGCGCATCGGCAAGTACGGCCCAGACGGCCGCGTGAACCCGATCGCCCCGCAGAGCATTCCGCAGGTCATGATCGGCACCTTCATCCTGGCCTTCGGCTGGTTCGGCTTCAACGCCGGCTCGACCCTCTCCGGCATGGATACCCGGCTTGCCGTGGTGGCCGTGAACACCATGCTTGCCAGCGCCACCGGCGCCTTCTCCGCCTACCTCTACGTGAAGATCAAGTACGGCAAGGCCGACCCGTCCTGGCTCGCGAACGGCATGCTGGCCGGTCTCGTCGCCATCACCGCGCCATGCGCCTTCGTCTCCTCCTGGGCGGCCATGCTGATCGGGGCCATCGCCGGCATCCTGGTCATCCTGGCCGCGACCTTCATCGACTCGAAGCTCAAGATCGACGACCCGGTGGGCGCAATCGCCGTCCACGGCGTGAACGGCGCCTTCGGCGTGCTCGCCACCGGCATCTTCGCGAACGGCGTCTACGGCCAGGGGCTGAACGGCGTGGCGTACGGCGTCACCGGGTTGCTCTACGGGGACACGGGCCAGTTCTGGGCGTCGATCATCGGCATGATCGCCAACGTGCTCTGGGTCGCGCCTGTGGCCGCGCTCGCCTTTTTCATCATCGACAAGGTCGTGGGCAATCGCGTCCTGGCCGAGGACGAGGTGAACGGGCTCGACCTCTCCGAGATGGGCGTCCACGGATACTCGGCCGACCCCGGTCCGGGCACGGGCATCACGCCGCACGCGTACAGCGCCACGACGACCTCCGCGACGGTCGCGACCGTAGTGGGACGGTAGCGACTCCGTCGAGGACAGAGGGGCGCCGGCGGATCCGAGCCCGCCGGCGCCCTTCGCCGTTTCCGGTGTAGGATCGACGCCGGAGACCCTCGTGGACCCCTACGAACCGCTCCTCTCGCTCGGTCTGGCGGTCGTCGCCGGCCTGCTCGTCGGTCTGGAGCGGGAGCAGTCGGCGCCGGCCGATCGCTTCGAGTCGTTCCTGGGGGGCGCGAGGACCTATCCACTCGTGGCCCTCGCCGGCGCGCTCGCCGCGCTCCTCGGGCGGCACTTCGGGGCTTCGGTGGTGGTCGTCGCCTTCGCGTCCGTGGTGGCCTTCCTGATCGTTGCCTACGTCGACGTGGTCCGCCGGGGGGCGGACCGCGGGATCACCTCCGAGGCCGCCTTCCTCGTCACCTTCCTCCTCGGCGCCCTCGCCGTGTCCCCGGACGTCATCCCGCAGGTGGGCCGGCGGGTCTTCACCGTGCTCTCCACCGCGGTGGTCGTGACCGCGCTCCTCTCCTCGAAACCCCTCGTGCAGCCCCTCATGCGCCGCGTCTCCCGCGAGGACGTGGTGAGCGTGCTCAAGTTCCTCATCGTCGCGCTGGTGCTCGTGCCCTGGCTGCCCGACAGGAACTTCGGCCCCCTCGGTGCGCTCAACCTCCGGGTCATCGGCTGGATGATGCTGCTCGTCGCCGGGGTCGGCTTCGTGGGGTACGCGGCGACCCGGATGCTCGGTCCGAAGCGCGGCCTCGCCATCACGGGATTCGTGGGCGGGCTGGTCTCCTCCACCGCGGTGACGCTCGCCATGTCCTCACGGTCCAAGGGGGACAAGGGCATGGAGCGTCCGGCGGCGCTGGCGGTGGTGCTCGCCTCGTCGATCGTCTTCGTCCGGGTCCTCGCGGTGATCGCCTTCGTGAGCCTCCCGCTGGCGTCGACGCTGGTGGTGCCGATGCTCGGCATGGCCGCCGTGGGCTTCGGCGCCTGCGCGTTCCTGTACCGCCACGCGGCCCGACAAGGAGAGGCCGAGCCGCTTCAATTGAGGAATCCGGTCAGCCTCTCGTCGGCTTTCGAGTTCGCGCTCCTCTTCGCCGCCGTGCTGGCCGGCTCCAAGGCGGCGAGCCACTACCTCGGCTCGGCGGGCGTCTATGCGGCCGCGCTCCTGGCCGGCAGCGCCGACATGGACGCCATCGCCCTCTCCATGGCCGAGATGGCCGGGGGCCAGGTGACCCTGCCGGAGGCGGCCACGGCGGTGGTGCTCGCCGGGGCCACCAACACCCTCGTGAAGGGCGGCATGGCGCTGGCCCTGGGCAGCTGGGGATACGCCCGGATCGTGGTGGCGTCGTTCGCCGCCATCCTGGCGGCCGGAGGGCTCTCGCTCCTCGCAGTATGGAGGTAGGTTGCCGTGCCATACGGCGAGCCCTTCACCACCGCGCTCCTGCTCACCACCGGCGGAGTCCTGCTCGCCGCGAGCGTCCTCTTCTCGGGCGCGACGAGGCGGCTGGGGATGCCAGTGGGGCTGGTCTTCGTCGCCATCGGGATGCTGGCCGGCCGCGAGGGGCTGGGCATCGCCTTCGACGACTACGCCTTTGCCTGGCGGCTCGGAATCGTTGCGCTGGCTCTCATCCTCTTCGACGGCGGTCTCAACACGCCGCTCGTGTCCTTCCGGGTAGCGCTGGCGCCAGCCGCCGTGCTGGCCACGGCCGGCGTGCTCGCAACCGCCGGCCTGGTGGGGGCCTTCGCGCATCTCCTCGGGCTGCCCTGGCAGCAGGCGCTGCTCCTCGGCGCGGTGGTCTCCTCCACCGACGCCGCGGCGGTCTTCTCGATCCTGCGGACGAGCGGCATCCAGCTCAAGCGGCGGGTGGGCGCGACGCTGGAGCTCGAATCGGGCCTGAACGACCCCATGGCGGTCATCCTGACCGAGGCGCTCACCTCGCAGCTCGTGTCGGGGCGCCCGCTGGGATGGGGCGCCGCACTCGACGTGCTGCTCAAGCTCGGGGTGGGCGCCGTGGCCGGACTCGCCATCGGCTGGGGAGGCCGATGGGTGCTGGGGCGGATCCGGCTCCCGGTCGGCGGCCTCTACCCGGTGCTGACCACCGCCATCGCGCTGCTCGCCTTCGGGGTCCCGGAGCTGATCCACGGGAGCGGTTTCCTCTCCGTGTACCTGGCGGCGGTGCTCATCGGCAACGGGCCGCTGCCCTTCAAGGGGGGCGTGCTGCGGGCCCACGACGCCGGCGCCTGGTTCCTTCAAGTCTCGATGTTCCTCGTGCTCGGACTGCTGGGAAAGCCCTCGAGCCTGCTCGCGAGCGGCCTCATGGGGCTCGCACTGGGGTTCTTCCTGCTCGTGGCCAGGCCGGTGGTCGTGATCCCGATACTCGCGGCCTTCCGGTTTCGATGGCCGGAGCGGCTCTACGTGGGATGGGTGGGGCTGCGGGGCGCGGTGCCCATCATCCTCGCCATGGTGCCGGTGCTGGCCCGGGTGCCGGGGGCGGAGACCATCTGGAACGCGGTCTTCTTCATCGTGCTGGTGAACATCACCGTGCTGGGATTCACCGTCCGGCGTGGGGCGCGCCGGCTGGATCTTCAGACGTCCCGGCCTCCCCCGCCGCACGGGCTCATCGAGATCTCCTCCAGCCGGCCGCTCGACGCCGAGATCGAGGTCTTCTACGTGGACCCGGTCTCCGCGGTGGCGGGCTCGACGCTCGCCGATCTGCCGCCGTTCCCGGCCGGGTCGGCCGTCATCATGGTATTGCGCGGCGGCGACCTCCACCCAGCCCGCGGCCTCACCGTCCTCGAGCCCGGGGACCACGTCTACGTGCTCACCCGCCCCGAGGATCGGGGGTTCGTGCACCTGCTCTTCGGCGATGCTGGCGAGGCGTGAGGCGCCCGGTGGCCCCGTCGATTAGGGTGGGATGCTTACCAGGAGGAACGATGAAGCTCTATTACGTGCCGAAGACGCGGGCCTCGCGCCCACGCTGGGTCCTCGAGGAGTTGGGCGTGCCCTACGACCTCGTCCGGCTCGACCCGGCCAGGGCCGAGACGCGAAGCGCCGAGCACCTGGAACGCCACCCGCTGGGGCACGTGCCGGTGCTGGAGGACCGCGGCCAGGCGATCTTCGAGTCGGGGGCCATCTGTCTGCACCTCGCCGACCTCTTCCCCGAGAAGAGGCTCCTGCCGCCCCTGGGCTCGGTGGAGCGAGGGCTCGCCTACCAGTGGGTGCTCTTCTCAATGACCGAGATGGAGCCGCCCCTCATCGGCCTCTCGACCGAGGCCAGGAAGCCAGAGGCCGAGCGGGACGCGGCCGCGGCGGCCCAGGCCCGGGACCGGTTCCGAAAGGCGGCCGACGTGCTGGAGGTGGCCCTCCGGAACCGCCAGTTTCTCCTCGGCGATGGCTTCGGCGTCGCAGACGTCATGGTCGGCGGGACGCTGGCCTGGGCGAAGGGATTCAAGCTCCTGGACGGGCTTCCCTCGGTGGAGGCCTACCTGGCGCGACTGCGCGAGCGGCCGGCGTGGCAGCGGGCAACGGCCGACTGAGGCAAGTGCCCGGGTCGCGGCGCTACGCCGTCGTCGTGACGCCGCCAGCCGGGACCGTGGAAGCTAGACCGCTGGTGAACCGGTCCATCCAGTCGTCGCCGTAGACCTGGCGCGCGGCGAGCATGTTGTGGAATTTGCATGTCAGCCTGCTGTTATCGACCGTCGATGGGCCGCCCCTTCCGCGCGGGACGATGTGATCGATCTCGAGGCGCAGGGTCGAACCGCAGATGCCTCCGGAATCGAGCGGCCACGTGCACTGTCGTTCGTCGCGGGACCACACTTCCCGCCGCACCGCGGCGGGGATGTGGCCTGACTTCGTCGGGCGGGAGACCTTCCGTGGCGCCTTGACGGCGCCCCGGCGTATTGGCCTGCTGGGCGAGGAGTAGGTCGAGCGCCGCCTCGATGACCTTTTCGGCCGAGGCGCCGGGCTGCGCGTGCCCCTGACCCTTTCGCGCGGCGTCCAGTTTCTCGATGAACTGCCTCGACACCGTCATGTGAAGGCGCTGGAGATCGGGGGTGAGGGGTACGAAGGACGCTCGTGGTTCCGCCGGCGCAGGCGCCGGCGGTGCATGAGGAGGCGTTTCAGGTGAAACGGTGGCGCGCGAGGCACCTCCGTCACCACCTTCGTGACCACTTCCCGCCTCGGAACCACCGCCGCCGGGCAGATCTCCACCGCCTTCGCCTCCTGCTTCGACAGGTAGAAGAACCTCGGCAGGACGTCTGTGCTGTTCTCCGGCGTGATGACCCGGGCCAGCGCCACCAGGAAGTCGGCCATGGCGCCCTGTTCGCAGCGGAGGAGAACAGCGAGACGTCGGGACGATTCGCGTGCTTGGTTCATGCACGAAGCATCTCCCGTGATTTTCGGCCCTCGCCAGAAGCGCGCAATGGCTCTCTGGCGCGTCTTCGCGCGGACCTACTTCGAGCCTCGCCAGAAACCCGCGGCGCTCAACAGCGGCCGCCTGGCGCATCGGGAGGGGCCTTCACTGCGCGACCTCTTCGCGGAACGTGACACCGAGAGATTCCCCGTCAAGCCCATTCGACAGCCCATTCGACAGCATACCCATCTGCCCGACGGCCGTTCCGCGGACCTTCGCGTTCGCGACGGAACGCACGAGCGCCGGACCTTTCATGGCCACGATGTTCCTCCCGGGGACGGAAGTGGGCGCTCGCGAAGCCGCTCGGCGCGGGCCAGCCACAGGGCCACCCCCACGCCGGCGAGTCCGATCGGCACCGCG
>Ga0315290_10000611_pt1 | contig 23458 bp, 23 predicted proteins | sample YL17G12_0_MG_FD_203627 | JGI IMG/M metagenome (GOLD analysis project Ga0315290, IMG submission 203627) | Sediment microbial communities from Yellowstone Lake, YNP, Wyoming, USA - YL17G12_0 | ecosystem: Environmental > Aquatic > Freshwater > Lake > Sediment | place: USA: Wyoming | collected... | reverse complement strand
CCGAGGGCGGGCGTCGGACGCCGAGCTTCGGGGCGAGCTACGGCACGACGGAAGAGGACGGCAAGGCGCTGCCGGCCTTTCCGCCGACGATGGTGCTCAACGACTACATCGCCGGCTACCTGGGTGCCTCCGGCATCATTGCGGCGCTTCGCCGCCGCGCGAAGGAAGGCGGCAGCTACCACGTGCGCATCAGCCTGACGCGCGCGGCGATGTGGTATCAGGGCCTCGGGCGTTTCGCCAGTACGGATTTCGTGCCGGGTCCGGATCAGGTCATGGTGCCGCCGGAGACCATCACGCGACAGACGCCCTATGGCGAGATTCATCGGCTCGCGCCGCAGGTCAAGTTGTCGAAGACGCCGGGCCGCTGGCGCGATCCGCTGGTGGCCGTGCGCGGTGGCGACCGGCCCCTCTGGCAGGTTTGAGCGCAATCATGGGCGCGTTCCCGATCCGCATGCACGGCATGCGCGCCGTACTGTTGATCGGTTCATTGTTTCTGGGATCGGCGCAAGCGCTCGCCGCCGAGCCGGCGGCCGTGCCCGCCGCGTCAGCCAGCGACACCGCGGCACCGAGTGAATCCGCCAAACCAAGGTTTCCGAATCTGCTCGACAGCACACTGACGCCTGGCGGTGAGCTCGAAGAAGAAGAAGCTCCTAAGAGCAGTTTTTTCCGGCGCCCGACGGAACTCGAACCGTGGTTCGACTGGAAGAGGCAGTTCCGGAAGGATTACGGGCTCGCCATCGGCGGCTCGATGATGGTGCTGTGGCAGAACTACTCGAGCAGCCGCATCGGCCAGTACAACGCGGTAGGCGGCAAGTTCACGCTCAATTTGTCCTACGACCTGCTGAACCGGAGCGCACCCAACGCGCTGTCGTTCGACATGGCCGTAGAGCAACGAGGTCCGCTGGGGACCGACCTGCCACCGTTGCAGGCGGGCTTCGGGGCGGGCTCGCTCATTCCGACGGCGGCGACGTACGGAAAGTTCGACATGGGCATCACGCAGGCGTACATCCGGCAGAGCCTGGACGACAACCGCTTTCAGTACACGATCGGGAAGATATTTGCGCCGAACTACGTCGACGCTTACCCGTTCTTCGACGACAACCGGCAGTTCCTGAGCCAGGCCTTCTCGACCAGTCCCACCATCGCGTCGCCGCTGCGGGGATTCGGCGCCGTCGCCGCGGCGTTCCCCACCGACATGGGCCTTTACATCATGCCGGGCGTGTTCACCAACCACAGCAGCGACGTGGGCAGCACGTATCACGACTTCTTTACCGTGAACGAGCGGTTCTACATGCTCGAAGTCGGCTTGAGCGGGCTTGCGGGAAAGGGCGTCCCGATCCAGGGGCGCGGCCCGACGGATGCCAACAACATCCACCTCACCGGCTGGTACCGCGATGCGACGCAGGATACCGGCCAGCCGCGCTCGTACGGTGTCGCCTTCAACGCCAACCAGAAAGTCGGCGACAACATCATGTGGTTCCTGCGCGCCGGCTGGTCGGAAGGCTGGGCCGCCGACCGCGCCGTCGCCGCCGGATTCGGCTGGCGGCCCTCGCAGGCGTTCTCCGACCTCTTCGGTTTCGGTATCGGCTGGACGCATCCGGCCAGTTCATTCCTCGAAAGCCAGTACACGGCGGAAGCCTTCTATCGCTTCCACGTGACACCGAACTTCGCGATCACTCCGGACATTCAGGTGCAATTGCATCCGGCATTGAATCCGGCCGAGAACGCGCTGTGGGTGTTCAGCCTGCGCGCGCGCCTGGTCTTCTGATTTCAACAGCTCGAACCTCAATTGCGAACTCCATGGCATGGGTGCTACCCCAGCTCGCCAGCAGGGCCTTGGCCTCGTCCAAGGGCTGGCGACGGCGCCGCGTGGAGGCGTATCGACAACCAGGCCATTCGGTAGTGTTCGGGGTGCGGCCCGTGGGCGCCTTCGCGGGGAGTTCGAAAAGCGCGAGAACGCTGCTATTGCCGGCATCGAGGAAGATGCGCATGTACGAGTTCGGCTTGTCCATGGAGGACTCCGCGGGTTGATTCTGATGCGCGCCGGCGCTCCAGCGAACGACTGCTCTCGGCGTTCTGAATGGCGGCTTCCCGGACGTTCAAAGGGCGGGTCAGGGTCGACTCCGGCCGACGGTCAGCGGTCAGGCGCACCCGCGCGTGAGCAGCCGTTCGGGAAGGCGGACCGAGAAGGCCTGCCAGACGGCAATGTCATTGCGCCATCATATCTATATGGGTATAATTTGCCATGGCGGCGAAGCCTCCTGCTGAGTTGAAGGCGCTGGCATGGGTCGGCAGCGCAAAGAGGGATTTGCTGGCGTTGCCAGAGGAAGTGATCGATGCCTTCGGGTACGCTCTATATGTCGCGCAGACGGGCAAGAAGCACGAAAAGGCCAAGGCACTACACGGCTTTGGATCTGCGGGCATTCTGGAGATTGTCGAGGACTGGCGAGGGAACGCGTACCGCGCTGTTTATACCGTGCGCTTCTCTGCCGCCGTGTTTGTATTGCACGTCTTTCAGAAGAAGGCCAAGCACGGAATCGCCACTCCGCGGCAGGACCTGGAATTGATCAGGGAACGGTTGAAAGTGGCGGAGCAGATGGCGAAGGAGCTGGCAAGATGAGCAACCCCAAAGTGAAGGGTGTGGAAGTGGAGATGGGCACCGGTAACGTCTACGCCGATCTCGGATTTGCTGACGCCGACGAGATGCTGATCAAGGCCCAGCTCGTGAGCAAGATTGCCGAGATCATCAAACGCAAAGGTCTTACCCAGACTCAGGCCGCGCAGTTGCTGGGGATGCCTCAGCCCAAGCTTTCCAACCTGCTGAGTGGTCGGTTCCGCGGCGTTTCCGAGCGCCGCTTGATGGACTGTCTGGTCAAGCTTGGACGCGACGTACAGATCGTCGTCAAAGCGACGCCACGGTCGCGGAAAGACGGTCGGCTGTCGATCGTCTTCGCCTGAGCGACCGCAAACGCGTTGCCGGATTGGCGGCGTAGGGACGCGCAGCAGCCCGCAAGATCGGCCAACGATTGAATTCCGCCCTTGGCCCGGTCCCGGCGGCACTGGCGCCGCTCTACGCGCGCAGCCCAGACCCACCAACGCAAAGCCCCACGACAATCGCGGGGCTTCGCAGGGTCGCCACATCGCTGCGGCTTCATTTCGTTGCGTCACCGCAACGTATGCCGGGGATCGATCACCGGCGTCGGGGCCGTGCTGTAGTGAATGTCATCTATAGAGTGCCTCCGCGTCGTGATTGCCTGCAACATCGGCGCGACCTCGCGGTTGCAATCCAGGGGGAGCATCCGGTTGCGGGGCATCGTGCCCGCGAAAACCGACACTCACGACTGATACCCTGTCCGCGAGCACCGACCCACCATCTGGATCACCTGCGAGGTCAGACTACGCCGACCCGGAAAGAGTTTCAAGGGTTGCGATGCGGCACGGCGTTGCGCCCTGCGGCCAATGGCGGCGGCAGGGGGTCGGATCCCGTTGGCCATCCTGACCAACAGTCCGCCTGGTAGCGGTCATTGACCATTGGCCGTATGCCGAGGCAATCTGCGCAGCCCTCAGCCGGCGGTGAACTCCCCGCCCAAGTTGGCCGCGAGGTGCTGGCGTTCGCCCAGAAGCCTGACCATCTCGGAACCTTACCAGCCGAGATCGGCCCAACTGGCCCCCAGGAAAGGGTCCGACAAGTCGCGAGCGGTCGCTTTCCGCATCGCGGCATCTTGTTTGCCGCGGTACGCACTCGCCTTGGCCGCGGCATCCTGCGCACTCTGTTGCCCTTCCGGGTGCAGCTGCTGATACGCCTCATATTCCGCCGGGCCGCCGACGTAGATCTGGTTCCCGGACGCATCCGGGTAGATGAAGAACTTCTTGCCAGTGCGCTGCATCGACCTGATTTGACCAGGAGGAAGGCTCCGCACCCAGTCCTGTTGAACCTTTGTCGTCGCGACGAGCGCCTTGAAGCCGAGGTCCAACAGCTGGGCTTCGTCCACGCGCGGCGTGGCCGCGGCGGCACCGCCTGCAACGAACACCGTCACCGCCAATGCCCCGAGTACCTTGAGCAACTTGGCCCGGCGAGAGTTCACGCAACGCTTCATGGGATTCAGTCCTGTCGTTGTTGTCTTGATCTGCATCGGGTCGCCGACGGTGGTTGGCAAGGGAAGCTTACACCGGCCGAGTACGGTCGCTCAATTTCAACTCCGCAGGGGCCAGCGCGCGTCCAAGAAAGGCACGGCAGGCTCTCGGGCCCCGATAAGCGTCGTCTCAGCCTCTCAGTACGCTTGCGGGCAAGCTGGCGAAGTACTTCAATGCAAGCCCTGCCGTGTTCGTGCCCGCGTGAGAACGGTACCCTCCTCAATCCGGCGCGCTTGAACAGAGGTGGCCGGCGGAGAGCGGAGTGGCGAGCGCAGCCATTTCGCAACTTTTCTAGCCTTCGTAGGGCTCGCTTGAGGCTGTGCACCGCTGCTCCTGGAACGTGGCGTGTGTTGCAAGAGCTTGATTGGAAATGGAGCTCTGTTTGGACGGGCGGTCTGAAAATCCTTGTGTCGGCGGTTCAATTTTGCCCTTGGCCACCAGACAAGTCGGTGGCCGGCAGCGACCGGGCTTCCTCGGCCAGCATCCTGCGCAATTCGGTCTTCAGCGTCTTGCCGATGTGGCTTTTCGGCAGGTTCTCCAGAAAGCGATAGAGCTTCGGCCGCTTGTAGCGCGCGATGTTCTCGATGCATAGCGCGTCGAGTTCGGCGGCCGAGACCGCCTGCCCGGGCGCGCACGCGACGAAGGCGACCACCGACTCGCCCCATTCCGTATCTCGCAGCCCGATCACCGACACTTCCGCAACGGCGGGATGGCGCAGCAGTATTTCCTCCACCTCGCGCGGATAGATGTTCGAGCCGCCGCTGATGATCACGTCCTTGCTGCGATCCTTCAGCGTGAGGTAGCCGTCCTCGTCCATGATCCCGATGTCGCCGGTGTGCAGCCATCCGCCGCGCAGCGCTTCGGCGCTGGCCTCGGGATTGTTCCAGTAGCCGGTCATCACGGTGTCGCCGCGCACGATGACTTCGCCGAGTTCGCCGGACGCGACGGTGCGATCGTCGCCATCGACGATGCGCACGTCGACGATGCTCTGCGCGACCCCCACCGAATGGAGGCGCTCCTCGTAGCGTGGCTGGTTGCGCCCGGCGTGGAAGGCGCGGGAAAGGACTGCGATCGCCATCGGCGACTCGCCCTGCCCGTACACCTGCGCGAGCTTCGGCCCGAACACGTGCAATGCCCGCTTCAGGTCCTCGCTGTACATCGGCGCGCCGCCGTAGATGATCGTGCGCATGCGGCCGACGTCGGCCCCGCGCGCCTCGGGGCTTTCGGCCAGCCGCTTCACGATCGTCGGCGCGGCGAAGAAGCTCATCCGGGGGTGATGCTCGATCAGCGCGAAGACCTCGGCGGGCTTGAAGCCTTCGGCCGGTATCACCTGCGCTGCGCCGCCGGCTACATGCGGCAGGATGTAGAAGCCCGAGCCGTGGCACATCGGTCCGATGTGCAGGATGCGGTCGCCGGCGGCCACCGGCTCGAAGTCGATGAAATAGCCTCCCGTCATGGTGAAGATGTTGCGATGGCTCAACTCGGCCCCTTTGGGCCGGCCGGTCGTGCCGCTGGTGTAGAACAGCCACGCGCCATCGGTCGGGCGCCGCTCCACCATCCCGGCCGGCGGAGCGGACGCGAGCCGCGCGTAGTCGGCGTCGCCGACGGGAAGGAGATGCTCGAGCTGCGGGAATTCGGAGCGCAACGGCGCCAGAATCCCGGCCAGGTCCGCGGTCGCAAAGCACAGACGCGCGCCGGAATTCTCCAGGACGAAGGCGAGCTCCTTCGGGTGCAGGCGCGGATTCATCGGCACCGCCATCAGGCCGGCGTGCCAGCAGGCGAACAGAATCTCGACATACTCCGGCGTGTTGCTCATGGCCAGCGCGACGCGGTCGCCCGGCGCCAGCCGGAAGCGGTCTTGCAGGACGCCCGCCAGCCCGGCGACGCGACGCGCGAGCGTCCGATAGTTCGCCACCGGCCTGTCGGCGAGGAAGACCGCGGGCAGGTCCGGAAACACCCGGCCGGCGCGGCGCATGAGGTGGGCGAGATTCAAGGCGTCCGTCTCCGGCGCGCGCGTGCCTGAGGGCTGGGCACCGGCGCCATGCGGCGATGCGTACTCAGCGCAGAGCCGGCGGCTCCCATAGCGTCAACAGCACGATCGAGCCGTACTTCCACAAGTTGCCGTTGCGGCGCTCGACCAGAAAGAACGGGGCGTTTCTGATGTGCCGCTCGTGTCTTCGCCGCTCGACCATTTGCCCTCCCGATGTTTGTCCTGGCCGAAACGATCAAGGTCAGGTCTCCCGCGAACGATTCTGCGGACAGCACCGGCAGTCGTCAAGCGCCACGCCGTTTTCGTTGGTGTAATCTTGGCGTCGTCGCGCCCATGCCGGCGCGCCCGGCGGTCCCCGACCCTGCCCGGCGTTTCCGGGACCGCACCGACCGCAACCTGGGATGGAGGGAAACTTCATGTCGAACCTGACTGATCTCGCGCATGACCCGCGCTACGACGTGACGCGCGAGATTCGCGCTCCGCGCGGCACGCAAAGGACCTGCAAGAGCTGGCTCACCGAGGCCGCGTACCGGATGATCCAGAACAATCTGGATCCGGAGGTCGCCGAAAACCCGAAGCATCTCGTCGTTTACGGCGGCATCGGACGCGCGGCCCGCGACTGGCATTGCTTCGACCGGATTCTCGCGGCACTGAAGGAGCTCGAGGACGACGAATCGCTGCTGATCCAGTCGGGCAAGCCGGTCGGCATCTTCAAGACGCACCCGGATGCGCCGCGCGTGCTGATCGCCAACTCGAACCTGGTTCCGCGCTGGGCCACCTGGGAGCATTTCAACGAGCTCGATCGCAAGGGCCTGTTCATGTACGGCCAGATGACCGCGGGCAGCTGGATCTACATCGGCAGCCAGGGCATCGTCCAGGGGACCTTCGAGACCTTCGCCGAAGCGGGCCGCCAGCACTTCAACGGCAGCTGGGCGGGTCGGTGGATTCTCACGGCGGGCCTGGGCGGCATGGGCGGGGCGCAGCCGCTCGCCGCCACGCTCGCCGGCGCGGTCTCGCTCACCGTCGAATGCCAGCAATCGAGCCTCGACTTTCGCCTGCGGACCCGTTACCTCGACCGGATCGCGACCGATCTCGACGACGCGCTCGCGCTCGTCGCGCACCATTGCGCGCGCAAGGAAGCGGTGTCGATCGGCGTGCTGGGCAACGCCGCCGAGGTGCTGCCGGAGCTGGCGCGGCGGGCCAAGGCCGGCGGGATGAAACCCGATCTCGTCACCGACCAGACGTCGGCGCACGATCTGGTCAATGGCTATCTGCCGATCGGCTGGACCGTCGCGCAATGGAAGGCCGCGCAGCGCGATCACGGCGTGCATTCGCGCCTGACCGAGGAAGCCGCGAAATCCTGCGCGATCCACGTGCAGGCGATGCTCGACTTCCACGCGATGGGCATTCCCGTGGTCGACTACGGCAACAACATCCGCCAGGTCGCGCTCGACCGCGGCGTAAGGAACGCGTTCGATTTCCCGGGCTTCGTGCCGGCCTATATCCGCCCGCTGTTCTGCGAAGGCAAGGGGCCGTTCCGCTGGGTTGCGCTGTCCGGCGACCCGGAGGACATCTACAAGACCGACGCCAAGGTCAAGCAACTGTTCCCGCAGAACACGCACGTGCATCGCTGGCTCGACATGGCGCGCGAGCGCATTGCCTTCCAGGGCCTGCCCGCGCGCATCTGCTGGCTGGGACTGGGCGAGCGCCACCTCGCGGGACTGGCCTTCAACGAGATGGTGCGCACCGGCGAGTTGAAGGCGCCGATCGTGATCGGCCGCGACCATCTCGACACGGGTTCGGTGGCGAGCCCCAACCGCGAGACGGAGAGCATGCGCGACGGCACCGATGCGGTGTCGGACTGGCCCTTGTTGAATGCGCTGCTCAACACCGCGGGCGGCGCCACGTGGGTGTCGATCCACCACGGCGGCGGCGTCGGCATGGGCTATTCGCAGCACGCGGGCGTGGTCATCGTTGCCGACGGCACCGAGGCGGCGGCGAAGCGTCTCGCGCGCGTGCTCTTCAACGACAGCGCCTCCGGCGTGATGCGCCACGCCGATGCCGGGTACGCATCCGCCATTGCCTGCGCGAAGGAAAAGGGCGTGCGCATTCCGGGTCTCGCCTGAGCGCCGCGACGTGATGCGGCGCGGGCGGGCGCTGCTCGCGAGCTGTCCGGGCGTACCAGGCTTGCGCCGATGACCGAGGCCGCGGCAGGCGAGTGGGATGCGTTGTGGATCAACGTCCATCTCGCCACCCTCGACGACGCGTCAGGCTACGGGGAGATCCCGGACGGCGCGCTTGCCACCCGGGACGGTCGCATCGCGTGGCTCGGCCGGCGCTGCGATCTCCCTTCGGGATACTCGGCCCGAGTGGTGGAGGACGGCCACAGAGGGTGGCTGCTCCCGGGCCTGATCGACTGCCACACGCACATCGTCTACGCGGGCAACCGCAGCGACGAATTCGAGGCTCGCCTGCAGGGCGTCAGCTACGAAGCGATCGCCCGCCGGGGCGGCGGCATCGTGTCGACGGTACGGGCCACCCGCGCCGCCACGCCCGACGCATTGCTCGCCGCGAGCCTGCCGCGCGTCGCGAGCCTGCTCGCCGAGGGCGTGACGACGATCGAGATCAAGTCCGGCTATGGGCTCACGCTCGAGGCCGAAGCGAAGATGCTGCGTGTCGCGCGGCAGATCGGCGCGTCGCTGCCGGTGCGCGTGCGCACCACGTTCCTGGGCGCGCACGCGGTGCCGCCGGAATTCGCGGGACGACCGGACGCCTACATCGACGCCGTGTGCGGCGAGATGCTGCCGGCTCTGGCCGCCGAGGGCCTCGTCGACGCGGTCGACGCGTTCTGCGAGAACATCGGCTTCAGCGCGCGGCAGACCGAGCGGGTGTTCTGCGCCGCCCGCGAGCTGGGATTGCCCGTGAAGCTGCACGCCGAGCAGCTCTCCGACCAGGGCGGCGCCGCGCTGGTGGCGGGATATGGCGGCCTGTCGGCGGACCATCTGGAGTATCTTGGTGCTGACGGTATCGCTGCGATGGCTGCCGCGGGGACGGTCGCCGTGCTGTTGCCCGGTGCCTGCTATTTCCTGCGCGAAACGCGGCTGCCGCCGGTGCAGGCGCTGCGCGACGCCGGCGTGCCGTTGGCGGTGGCGACTGACTGCAATCCCGGAACCTCGCCGCTCACCTCGCTGCTCGCCGCGATGAACATGGCGTGCACGCTGTTCCGGCTGACGCCGCTGGAGGCCCTCGCCGGCGCGACGCGCAACGCAGCGCGGGCGCTCGGCATCGCCGACGATGTCGGCAGCCTCGAGCCCGGCAAGGTGGCCGACTTCGCGCTGTGGGACATCGAGCGGCCCGCCGATCTCGCCTATGGCATCGGACAGAATCCGTGCCGCATCGTGGTGAATCAGGGTGTCGCGCGCGATGCCCGCGCCACCGCACAGCCGCGTGCAAAGGATGTGTAGCCCGGATTGAGCCGAGGGCGAAACCCGGGGGGGTTGGGGCAATGGGCACGATGGCCCCGGGATTCGCCTCGGCTCAACCCGGGCTACGCGTCGAGGTCACGCGTCCGGGTCACCCGCCGGGCCCGCGCCGTCCGCCCGAAACGGCTGCAGGAGCATCCGGTCGAGCCGCAGTTCGCACGGGGTACGGAACAGCTCGATGCCGATCGTCATCGCGTCGTGCCCGGCCGCGGGCTGCGCGCGGTAGGTGCCGAACAGGCGGTCCCACCACGGCAGATTGAAGCCGAAGTTGCTGTTGGTCTCGCGCGGGTCGATCGAATGGTGGACGCGATGCATGTCCGGCGTCACGACGGCGAGGCGCAGGATGCGGTCGACGCTCGCCGGCAGGCGCACGTTGCCGTGGTTGAACATCGACGTCGCGTTGAGCACGACCTCGAATGCCAGCACGGCCAGCGCCGGCGCGCCGAGCGCCATGACGACCGCGAACTTGATCAGCATCGACAGCAGGATCTCGACCGGATGGAAGCGCGCGCCGGTGGTCACGTCGAAGTCGAGGTCCGCGTGGTGGAGGCGGTGCAGCCGCCACAAGAGCGGCACCGCGTGGAACAGCCGGTGCTGCAGCCAGATCGCGAGGTCGAGGGCGACGAGCGAAAGCACGAACGCCAACGGGAACGGGACGCCGGCGACGTTGAAAGCGCCCATCCCGCGTGCGGCGGCAAATTCGGCGACGCCAACCGCGGCGGTCGGAAAGAGCACGCGCACGGCGATGCTGTTGAGGAACGTCAGGGCGAGGTTGTTCGTCCAGCGCAGCGCCTTGCTCTGCTGCAGCGGGCGCCGCGTCGCGGCCGCCTCCCACAGCGCCATCGTCGCGAAGACGCCGGCAAAGCAGGCGAGCCGGATCGGGATCTCGTGGCTGAGGAGCGAGGCATCCATGGTTGAACCGCGCCGCAATGATATCGTGCAACATCTTGCCGCGCCGGATGATGATGACCGATCTTGAAGCACGAATCGCCGCGCTGCCCTGCTGGCGCGGCAAGGGGACGCTCGAACGGCTGCGAGGCGGGCTCTCCAACGCGTCGTTTCTCGTCGACGACGGGGGAGGGCGTTTCGTGGCGCGCTACAGCGAAAGGCGCGGACCGCTGAAGTGATCGCCGGCCTTGCAGGTCTGTCCGCGCGCGCCGGCTAGCGCACGGCGTTGAACGCCTGCCAGGACGCAAGCACGCCGTCCTTGAACGTGGCGCGCAGCCGCGTGGATATCGTCGTGTTGGGGCCGATGGCGCGGTCGCTCATCGCCCTCTCGGACACGCTGAATTCCCAGACGTCGGTGCGGCCGTCGACGCGGGTCTTGGACACCGGCTCGCCGTACTTCTCGATGAAGAACTCCTTGTCCGCCTTGCCGATGAGCGGATCGAGCTGCCGGGCGATGAGGCGGGTGTCGTTGGTCGCGCAACCGGCGCCGGCCGCGAGCGCGACCAACAGCGGGACCAGCAGGAAAACGCGGCGAATTTTCTGCACGGGAATCAGACCTCCAGCCATTCCTTGCGCACGGCCTCGTTGGCACGCAGGTCCTGCGGCGTGCCTTCGAACACGATGTGACCGTGACCCATGACGTACAGTCGGTGCGATATCGCGAGCGCAATCGTCAGCTTCTGCTCGATCAGCAGGATCGCGATGCCACGGCGGGAGACATTCTCCAGCAGCTCGCGCACGAGGTCCACCATCTTCGGCGCGAGGCCTTCGGTCGGCTCGTCCACCATGATGAGGTCGGGGTCGCCCATCAGCGTGCGGCAGATGGTCAGCATCTGCTGCTCGCCCCCCGACAGCACGCCGCCCGGCGCGTCGGCCCGCTCGCGCAGGATGGGGAACAGCGCGAACATGTCGTCCTGCGACCAGCGGCCGGCCTGGCGGGTCGATTTCATCCCCAGCACGAGGTTCTCGCGCACCGTGAGGGCGGGAAAGATCGCCCGGTCTTCCGGCACGTAGCCCAGCCCCAGGCGCGCGATCTCGTGGGGCTTCCTGCCGTCGATGCGCTCGCCCTTGAAGCGGATGCTGCCGACCGCCCGGACTTCGCCCATGATCGTCTTGATCGTCGTCGAGCGGCCGGCGCCGTTGCGGCCGAGCAGGCCGACGATCTCGCCCGCGCCGACGGTGAGCGAGATTCCCTGCAGGATGTGGGACTTGCCGTACCAGGCGTGCAGGTCGTCGACCTCAAGCATCGGGCAGCGTCCCGAGGTACGCGGCCTGGACCGCGGCGTTTTCCCGGACGCGGTCCGGGGCGTCGGTGGCGATGATCTCGCCGTAGACGAGCACCGATATCCGGTCCGCGAGGCCGAACACCACGCCCATGTCGTGCTCGACGATCACCAGCGTCTTGCCCTGCGAGACGGTGCGGATCAGCTCGACCGTCGCCTCGGTCTCGCTGCGGCTCATTCCTGCCGTGGGCTCGTCGAGCAGGATCACCTGCGCGTCGCCGGCGATCGTGATGCCGATCTCCAGCGCGCGCTGTTCGGCATAGGTGAGGACACCCGCCAGCGTGTCGCGCCGGGCCGTCATCCTGATCCGCGCCAGGACCTCGTCGGCGCGCTCGCGGGCGTCGTGCAGGCGGTCGATGCTGCGCCAGAAGTTGTACCTGTGGCCCAGCGCCCACAGCGCGCTGCAGCGGATGTTCTCGTAGACGCTCATGCGCGGGAAGATGTTGGTGACCTGGAAGCTGCGGGCCAGGCCGCGCCGGCTGATCCGGTAAGGGGCGCTGCCGCCGACCTCTTCGCCATCGAGGCGGATGGATCCGCGGGTGGGCGCGAAGCGGCCGCTGATGAGGTTGAACAGCGTCGATTTCCCGGCGCCGTTGGGACCGATGATCGCGTGGCGCTCGCCCTTCGCGATCGCGAGCGAGACGCCGCGGATGATCTTCGTCGCGCCGAAGCTCTTGTGGACGTCGGTCAGTTGCAAGGCGGAAGCGCTCGGCAACGGGAGGGTCATGGCGTGCCCCCCGTGCCCGCTTCGTCGGTCGCACGCTGCCAGGCCGCGGTTACGCCGGGCCACGTCCGGCGAAAGGCGAGGAATCCGGCGCCGAGCAGCAGCGCCGCGACGAGCCAGGGCCACGGCGATGCGGCATCCAGGCTGACATGCAGCAGCGTGATGCGGGCGCCGGCCTCGGGCTGCGTGGACAACCGGTAGTTGATCTCCAGCAGCATGATCGCGCCCGCGAGCATCACCACAGCGGGCGCCAGCGCCACGGCGTAGGCGCGCAGCAAGCCGGGAAAGGCAGCGGTCCGCAAGAGCGGGGCGTGCATCATGATCAGGCCGGCGAGCCCGCCCGGCGCGAACAGGACGATGGCCATGAAGAAGAGGCCGAGGTACAGCTGCCAGGCTGCCGTGTAGTCGCTCAGGCTGACCTGCAGCCACGTGATGGTGATGGCGCCCAGGATCGCGCCGATGAAATTGGACACGCCGCCGATATAGACCATCAACAATACGGTGCCGGAGCGCGCGGCGCCCACGGCTTCGGCGGCGACGATCTCGTAGTTGATGGCGTGGAGCCCGCCGGCGAGGCCGGCGAACATCGCCGCGACCGCGAAGGCCGTGAACCGCACGCGCTGGGCGCTGTAGCCGATGAACTCGGCCCGCTCCGGGTTGTCCCGGACGGCATTGCACATCCGCCCGACCGGCGTGCGCATGAAGAAATGCATCAGCGCCGCCGCGACCAGCGCCCAGAAAGCGATGAGGTAATAGACCTGCAGCTGCGAGGTGAAGTCGAGCCCGAACAGGCGCGGGCCGTGGCTGCGGTCGGCCGTGATGCCTTCCTCGCCCCCGGAAAAGCCTTGCAGCATCCGCATCGCCGCGAACACCAGCTCGCCCACACCCAGCGAGATCAGCGCGAACACGACACCCGCGCGTCGCGTGGTGACCGCGCCGAACACGAGGCCGACCGCGAGGCCGCCTGCCGCGCCGGCCAGCGGAACGAACGGCATCGGCAGCGGCAGGCCGCCGTTGATCGCGCGCATCAGGTGGATCGCAGCGTAGGCGCCCAACCCGAAGTAGACGGCGTGACCGAACGACAGCAGGCCGGTCTGTCCCAGCAGGAGATTGTAGGAAAGTGCGAACACCGCGGCGATGCCCATCTGACTCAGCATCGATCGCCCGAAGCTGCTGTCGAGTCCCGGCACGTGCGGGAGGATCAGCAACAGGATGACGGCCGCCGCCCAACTTCGGTAGCGCCGCACGGTGTCCGTCGCGGCGCCGCCGGGCGCGGACGCTGCCGCGGGGGCACCGCTCCGGCGATTCATGTTTCGCGGGTTCCCATGAGGCCTTTCGGGCGCAGGATCAGCATCAGCACGAGCAGCAGATACGGGATGATCGGCGCCGCCTGCGCGACCTTGATCGCGCAGACCTCATAGAACGGCGACGAGCGCGCCAGCGAGACGCCGAGCGTGCGCAGGAGATCGAGCAGCGAATAATCGAGCGCCACGGCGAAGGTCTGGACGATGCCGATCAGCATCGACGCGACCAGCGCCCCGGGTATCGAGCCCAGCCCGCCCACGACGACGACGACGAAGACGATCGGGCCGAGCGCCGCCGCCATGTTCGGCTCGGTCAGGAGTGCGAACCCGCCGATGACGCCGGCCAGCGCGGCCAGCGCGCTGCCCACCGCGAAGACCAGCACGAACACCCGCGGCACGTCGTGTCCCAGCGCGCTCACCATCTGCGGATGCGTCAGCGCCGCCTGGATGACGAGGCCGACGCGCGTGCGCTTGAAGGCGAGATAGAGGAACACGAACATGCCGACCGAAATCGCCATCATCAGCACCTTGTAGAACGGATAGCGGGTGCCGAACAGCACGAACGCCGGGAAATCGATGGTGGCGGGGACGCGGTTTTCGATCGGGTTGCGCCCCCAGACCATGATCACCACTTCGGCGATCAAATAGGCGAGGCCGAACGTGAACAGGATCTCCCCGACATGGCCCTGCCGGTGCACGTGCCGGAGGCCAAAGCGCTCGATCGCGCCGCCGACCGCCCCGACCAGAAGCGGCGCGATGACGAGGGCGGGCCAGAAGCCGATGGTGCGCCCGAGCTGGTACGAGAAATACGCGCCGAGCATGAACATGCTCGCGTGGGCGAAATTGAGCACGCCCATCATGCTCCAGATGAGCGTCAGGCCGGAAGAGAGCATGAACAACAGCAGGCCGTACACCACGCCGTTCAACAGCGAAAACGTGACGAGTTCGAGCACGGCCGGCGCCTCCCCCAGCGCTTGCTACCGACGCTGGCCCGGCACTGCGGGCTGCCGTGCCGCGAGCACGGACTGGCCGTCGCGGCCTGTCGCGTGCGTGCTCAACCCGGGCGCTGCATCTTGCAGGTTGTCGGCAGCGCCGTGTCCTTGCCCTCGATCCTGGCGTTGGTCCGGAAGCCGAACCCCGTCTTCTCGACGTCGTACTTGACGCTGTCCGCCATCGTGGAGACGTACATCGGTTGCAGCACCTGGTGGTTGTCGGCGCGCATTTCGACCTCGCCCACCGTCGCGGTGATCCTGAGTCCTTCGAGCGCGCGCGCGACCTTCACCGGATCGTTGGACCGGGCCTTGGCGGCTGCCGCCGCGAACAGGTCGAACGCCGTCATCAGCCGGTAGTAGCTGAACTCGTCGTCCTTGTCCGGGTAGCGCTTCCTGAAGGCCGCGGCGACGGGATCGAGCTCCGGCGACACGTTGTTGTGCCACTCGCTCACCTGGATCACGCTGCCGACCCCGTCCTTGCCGATCGCGCTCGGCGTGCCCAGCGCGCCGGCGTAGTAGGTGTACCAGCTGACCTTGAGCCCGGCGTCCTTGGCCGCCTTGATCAGCAGCAGCATGTCGTTGCTCCAGTTGCCGGTGATGACGGTGTCGGCGCCCGCGGCCTTGATCTTGGCGACGTACGGCGAGAAGTCCTGCACCTTCTGCAGCGGGTGCAGCTCGTCGCCGACGATCGCGATGTCGGGACGCTTTTCGGCCAGCATCTTCTGCGCCGCCGCCGCGACCGCCTTGCCGAACGAGTAGTCCTGATTGATGAGGTAGACCCGCTTGATCTTCGGGTCCTTGGCGATGACGTTGGTCAGCGCCTGCATCTTCATGTCGACGTCCGCGTCGAAGCGGAAGTGCCAGAAGTTGCACTTTTCGTTGGTCAGCGCCGGATCGATCGCCGCATAGTTGAAGTACAGCACCTCCTTCCCCGGATTGCGCTCGTTGTGCTTCAGCACGGCTTCGGTGATCGCGTGGGCGACGGCGCTGCCGTTGCCCTGGAAGACATAGCGCGCGCCCTCGTCCAGGGCCTTCTTCAGCACGATCAGCGATTCCTGCGGGCTTACCTTGTTGTCGAACGACAACAGCTCGAGCTTCTCGCCGTTGAGGCCGCCGGCCGCGTTGACGCGGTCGATCAGGAAGGTCATGTGCTTCTGGGCGTTGATGCCGGCGCTGGCGGCGCCGCCCGACAGCGGATCGATGTAGGCGATCCTGATGACCGCCGCGGCCGGCGCCGCGAAGGCCATGGCGGCCGCGGCCAGGCAAACCATTTTCAGGACGCGTCGTTGCATGGCTCCTCCACGGGATGATCGACCGGGTTCCGGCGCAGCGCCGCCATTGCGATGGCGGCGGCCGAGGCGATCGGCGACATCATAGCCCCGCGCCGCGCAGGTTGCACCGGAAGGCCTCCCGGTCGCGCAATGGGCCCTCCGCGCGGATCCGGGCATCGGCGGGGGCCCCGGTGTTGCATCGCCGTTGCCTGCCGCGGGGCGTCGCCGGGTTCGGGAAGCACAGGCCGGGGTGCTTTCTGGCATACTCGAAACTTCGGCGCAGGGTGCCCCCGGGCACCCTGCGCAACAACGAGGACACGATTGATGGAAAGGGTGGGCCGCTACCAGATCCGGGCCGGCATCGGCGAGGGCGCGATGGCCAAGGTTTACCGGGCCTACGATCCCGATATCGACCGGGAGCTCGCGATCAAGGTGCTGAAGGCGCAGCTGCGCGGCGATTCGGAATACCACGTCCGGTTCCTGCGCGAGGCCAAGGGCGCGGGCGTGCTGTCGCATCCCAACATCGTCACGGTGTTCGACGTGGGCGACGACAGCGGCCATCCGTACATCGCGATGGAACTGATCGAGGGACCGACGCTCTCCGACTTGGTCGAGGGCAAGAAACCCCTGCCCGTCATGGATGTCATCGAGATCGGCATCCAGCTCGTGCGGGCGCTCGATTACGCGCACAAGAAGGGCATCGTCCACCGCGACGTCAAGCCCGGCAACATCATGATGCTGAAGGACACGGTCACGATCAAGGTCGCCGACTTCGGCATCTGCCGCATCGACAACAGCGAAGCGACGCAGGCCACCCAGGTCGGCAGCGTGCTCGGGACGCCGAACTTCATGTCGCCGGAACAGGTGCTGGGCGAAAAGGTGGATTCCCGCTCCGACCTCTTCTCCGCCGGCGTCGTCCTGTACCAGCTGCTGACCGGGCACCTGCCGTTCGACGGCGAAACGCTGATCAGCGTCGCGTACAAGATCACCAAGACCGAGCCGCCGTCGCTCGACAAGATCCGCCCGGACCTGCCGCTTTCGCTGCGCCGCATCGTCGAGCGCTCGCTCAAGAAGCAGCCGGACAAGCGCTTCCAGACCGGCGAGGAGTTCGCGGTGGCGCTGATCGGCGTGGCCAAGGAGCTGCAGGCCGCCGAGGATAAAACGGGGCGCGCCCGGCGCATCCCGCTCGGCGTGCGCTGGGCCGTGATGATGGCGGCGCTCGTGGCGACGACGATGACCATCACCGCGGCGTTCCTCTACCAGCAGCAGTACGCGGCGATGCTGGACCAGGTCAAGGGCTACGGCGGCTCGCTCGCCAAGTTCATGGCGACGCAGAACGCCGTGCCGCTCCTGTCCGAGGACTGGGCGGCGATCGACGTCTTCATCCAGGAGACGATCAGCCGCCAGGACTTCAACTACATCCTGGTCTCCGACGACAAGGGCGTCATTCGCGGCAGCAACACGATCGAGCAGATCAACGAGAAGTACGCGCCGTTGAATGCCAAGCCGATGTCGTCGCGCGACGAAGGCGTCAAAGTGCAGAGCCACAAGATTGCCGACGGGCGCGAGATCCTCGACTTCGCCGCGCCGATCCTGTTCCAGAGCAAGGAAATCGGCGCGGTCCACCTCGGCATCTACCAGGCGCCGCTGAACGCGGTCGCCAATCTCGTCCTGGTGCTGCTCGGCATCCTCACCGTGGTGACCAGCGCGGCCGGCGCCGTCGGCGTCTACCTGCTGGCGCGGCGCCTCGCCGGGCCGATCCACGTGATGACCAATTCGCTCGCGGAGCTCGCGAAAGGCCGCTACGACTATCGGATCGCGGACACGCGCAAGGATGAATTCGGAGAGCTGTACGCCGCTTTCGACAAGACGGCGGCGGCATTGGAGGCGCGACATGAACCACCCCCGCCACCCGCCGCGGCGGCCTGACCGGTTCGGCTGGCGGCGCGCGGTCGGCGTGCTGGCCGCCGCGCTGATCGTGCAGGGCTGCGCGACACCGCCGCCGGCGGCCGAGCCCGAGCCGCCGCCGCCGCGCGAGACCGTGGTCATCGGCCAGGACAAGGACTTCGCGATCGTCGTCGTCCAACGCGGCGAGGACCTGGCGTCGCTCGCCCAGCACTACCTCGGGGATGCGAAGAAGAGCTGGTGGATCGCTGAATTCAACGGCATCGACAAGGTTCAGGCCGGACAGGAGGTGGTGGTTCCGCTGCGCACCCGCAATCCGTATGGGGTCTACGCCACCGGTTTCCAGACCGTTCCCATCCTCACCTACCACCGGTTCGGGCCCAATCGCAGCGCGATGACGGTGACGGGCCCGGGCTTCGAGGCGCAGATGGACTATCTGGCGCAGAACGGCTACCACGTGATTCCGCTGGCGCAGCTCGCGCGCTTTCTCGACGGCAAGGAGCCGCTGCCGCGCAAGACCATCGCGATCACGATCGACGACGGTTACCGCGCCACCTATCAGATCGCCTACCCGATCCTGAAAAAATACAATTTCCCCGCGACGGTCTACCTGTACAGCGATTTCGCCGGCGCGGCGGACGCGCTGACGTGGCCGCAGATGCAGGAAATGGTGCGCTCGGGCCTGATCGAGATTCAGCCGCACTCGAAGACGCATGCCAACCTCACGGTCAGGCTGCCGGGCGAGAGCGAAGCCAAGTACGCGGAGCGGATTCGCCGCGAAGTCGAGGCGCCGATCGGCGTCATCAAGGAGCGTCTGGCGGCGTCGACCTTCAGCTATGCCTACCCCTACGGCGACGTCAACGATACCGTGGTCGACCTGCTCGGGCGCCAGGGCGTCCAGTACGGCGTCACGGTCACCGCCGGGGGCAACGGCTTCTTCGCGCATCGATACATGCTGCGGCGGACCATGATCTACGGCACCGAGGACCTCGAACAATTCAAAGCGAAGCTCGCGACATTCGCGCGCACCGCCGCCCGATGAGCTCCGCGGTCCGGTTGCTCTGGCGGTCGTTGCCCGCCGGCCTCGCGCTGCTGGCCGGGTGCGCCCAGCTGCCGCCCGCACCCACGGCGGAGCCGGCGGCCGCGCCGCGGCTGTCCCCGCAGGACGAGCGGATCCGCCTTGCGGTCGGCAAACACCAGCAGCTTGCCAATCAGGCGAAACAGGCGGGTGACCTCGCTGCCGCGGCAACCCAGTTTCAGATCCTCACGCTGCTCGCGCCGAACGACGCCACGTTTCGCAACGAGCTTGCCGCAACGCGCGCGGAGATCGGCCGCCGCGTGAAGGAGAATCTCGCCGCCGGCAGCGCCGCGTTGCGCAGCGGCGATGCCGATCGGGCGGCGGATGCCATGCTCAAGGTGCTGGCACTCGACCCCGAAAATGCCGAGGCGGCGAAGGATCTGCGCGAAATCGAAAAGCAGCGCCTGTCCCGGATCCAGGCGGGCCGTGCGGCCAAGGCGGGCGGTGCCGGCGCGGTTGCAAATGGCGCGCCGCGCACGGCGGCGGCACCGCGGACGGCCGCCACCGCTGCGAGCGACGCCTACGATCTCGAGCAGCCGCTCGAGATGTTCAAGGCCGGCGACACTGCGGGCGGCTTGCGCGATCTGAAGTCCTACGTTGATGCCAACCCGAACGACAAGGCCGCGCGCAACCGCATCGGAACCGCTGTCTACGACAAGGGGCGGGAGCAGGAAGACCAGGGCTCGCGCGAGCAGGCGCTGGCGTTCTATGAACAGGCGGTGGCGCTGCGCGGCGAACCGGGGCTCGGATGGACACCGCGAATCCAGGCGCTGAAAAAGACGCTGGGCAACGATTACTTCGACAAGGGCGCGAAGGCCTATCCGGCCAACGCGGCGCAGGCGATCAAGGACTGGGAAACGAGCCTGCGCTACGACCCCCAGAACGCCAAGTCCGCGGCCCGGCTGACGGCCGCGCGGCAGGAGCAGCCCCCACCGAAGAAGTGACGCGCGGCGCGGCCGGTCACTGCTTCGGCGTCGTGCCGAACTTCTCGCTCATCTTCTTCTGCAGTTCGACGGCGCGCCCGCGCTCCAGCTTCGCCTTCTGGTTGTTCGGGTCGAGCTCCAGGATCTGGTCCCACTTCTTGATCGCGAGTTCGAGATTCTGGCGCTGGTATGCCTGCGTGGCCTCGCGGTCGTAGCGGCGGACCAGCGCGACCTTGACGGCATCGCGCTGCAGGATCGCATCCTTGTTCCCGGGCTCGCTGCGCGCTGCCTCGCTGAACGTCGCGTACGCGGCGTCGAGGTTGCCGCTCTTCTGCTGCTCGATGCCTTGTTGCATCAGGCTCGACGCAGCTTTCTTCGGTGGTTCCGCCTCCGCAGCCGGCGCCGGTTCCGGAGCGGCCGGTGCAGCCGCCGGTGCAGCGGCCGGCGCGGCGGTCGCGGCGGCGGGCGCGGCAGGGGGCCGGCCGCCGGCGGTCGCGGGTGGCGTCGCCGGCTGTTTGCCGGGGATCTTGATCACCTGGCCGGCCGACAGCTTGCTGGGATTCGCGATGTCGTTGTACTTGGCGAGAATGTAGAAGCGGAACCGGTCGCCGAGATACGCCTGCGCGATCTTGGACAGCGAGTCGTCGCGCTGCACCGTGTAGCGGAAGAAGGTCGGGCCCAGCTCGGCCTGCGCATCGGCCTTGATCTGGTCGAGCAGCTTGCGCGCAAGGTCGTTCGACGGATCCAAGGCGGTCGCTTTTTCCAGCGTCGCGCGCGCATTGGCCTCGTCACCGTTCTGCAGCATGTCGATCGCCGAGATCGCGAGCCGCTGCGCCTCGGCCTTGGCCTGGGCCGGCGGCAGCTGCGGCTCCGCGGGCGCGGCGGGCTTCGGCGCTTCGACGACCGGCTCGGCCGCCTTCGGGGGCGGGGGGGGCGGAGGGGTTGCGCAGCCGGCAAGAATCGTTACCGCGGCTGCGGCGACGGCGGCCCGGCGCCAGGATACGCGTGAGGAATGAATGTCCATGATCTTTGCGGGGGGGCGTGCGGCCTGGCAGACGATTCGGGCCAGGTGACCGAAAAAGTGCAATTCTGCGCCGAGATTCGGCGGAGTGCCAGCGACGCGCGCGATCGGGCGGGGCGGGCGGCGGGGCGGCCGGTTGTTCACAGCGAGATCGACGTCGCCGTGCTGCCGAGCGGCAACGTGTCCTGCGCACGACCTGCGGGCTCGGTGCACCAGACCGCCAGCGCCGAATAGTTGTCCTGTTCCTTGCCGCCGCGCGCAACGACCTGCTCCTCCATCCGCCGCAGCCAGTTTTCCGCCGTGCCGACCTGCGAGAGGGCGCGCTCCATCTCGCCCTCGTCGATGTATTCCCAGAAGCCGTCCGTGCACAGCAGGAACGCGTCGCCGTCCGCGAGCGCGAAATCCGACCGCGCGACCGCTGGCTCGAAATTCTCCACCTGGCCCAACGCCGCGAACAGCTTGCTGCGCTCCTTCGCCGTGCGCAGGTCCTCTTTCTTCAGGTAGCCGGCGTCCACCATGCTCTGCACGACGCTGTGGTCCTTGGTCTGCGCCACCACCTGATGGCCCCGAAAGCAGTAGAGGCGCGAATCGCCGAGATGCCCCCAGGCCGCGGCGCGGTTGGCCGAATCGACGGCAAGCACCACGGCCGTCGCGCGCATGTTGGCGAGCCGTGACTCGGTTTCCTGATGCTCCATGATCGCCCGGTTGGCCGACGCCAGCGCGGCCTCGATCGCCTGCCCGGAACACCGGGGCTCGTCCTGAAACCACGCGAGTGTCGTTCTGACCGCGAGCTTCGAGGCGACATCGCCGCCGCCCTGCCCGCCCGCGCCGTCGCAGACGACGCAGAAGCAGACGCCGGAGCCGGCCCAGAAGCCGAAGGCGTCTTCGTTCATCGCGCGCCCGCCGGGCTTCGACAGCACCGAGATCTCGAGGCGCATAAAGGGGATCCGCCGCTATTTCCTCGGCGAGGGATCGCCGCGGTTGGCCGGCTTGCCGACGTGCGCCTGGTAGGCGCGCAGGAATTCCTCGCCGAAGAGCGTGTGAAAGTCGCTCTCTGCTTCCTTTGAAATCTGCCCGTAGAGTTGCCCGAACATGTCCCACAGCTTCGCCTTGCGGGTCGTCGGCAGGAGCGAGTTCACCATCGAATGGTCGGACAGCCGCTGCTCGAGCTCGTCCGGATTGAAGCGCGTGAGAATCAGCGCGAGAGCCGAGCGCATGGCGGCCATGAACCCCTGCTGGTGCATGCGCAGGTCCTCGTAGGCGTCGCCGACGGCGCGCAGCGGCGGCATGAACCCGCGCCCGCGCGGAACGAGCAGCTGCGCCAGCGCCGTCTCGACGTTCGGCGAGAACTTCAGCGGGTTGTTGTCCTTCGTCACGATCACCGTCATGTCGGCACGCGCCTGGCGCTTCACGTTGGCGCGGGCGGCAAGCAGGTCGAGCAACGCGCGCGTTGCCTCGTGCAGCAGGCTGCCGAGCTGGTGCATGAGTTCCGGCGTGAGCCCGCCGGGAATTTCCACGTCGCGCAGGCCGGCGCCCGTGAGCAGCGCGCGCAGCAGCTCGTCACGCGTGGCCGCGCCTGCCGTCGAGGCGGGTGCCGCGGCAGGCGTGGGAGACGCAGGGCGCGGCGCAGCTATCGCGGGCTCCACCGGCGGCTCCACCGGCGGCTCCGTTGCGGCCGGTCGCGCGGACGGCGGCTCCGGCGTCGAAAGGACGACGGTCCGGATCCCTTCGCCGAGGGATGCCGGCGCATCGCTCGCCCATGACAGCACCGGCTCCGGCATCGCATCGGTCGTGGCCGCGGGGGTCGCCGACGCGGCAACGGCCACCGGGGGAGCTGCTTGCGCCGGCACGGCTTCGCCCGCGACACGCATCGTGTAGCCAGCGATGCGGATTTCATCGCCGGCGGCGAGCGGCGACTCGTTGCCGTTGCCCAGCGGGTGCCCGTTCACCAGCACCGGCACCACGCTCCCCTGGTCGCGCAGCGTGTAACCGCCATCGCGAAACGACACGGAGGCATGGGTGCGCGAGATCTTGCGGTCGGGGTCGGCGAGGACCAGCGTGTTGTCGGGGGCGCGGCCGATGGTGCCGCCGGTCGCGCCGAAGTCGGCGGCAAGGGGTTGCGGCAGGGCTTGCGCGTTGAGGGCGGTGACGTTGATGGTGATCATGACGTAAGAAAGTTCGGAACAGGTCGGGCGGTCGCGTCCGGTCATGCGAAGGATGTCTTGCGGCGCCGGGGGAGTCAAGAACCACTCGCCGCAGGAAGTGCCTCGCCACCGGCAAGGCGTGCCGCCGAACGTGCCGGTCGCGGCGGTGGTCGCGTCGCCGCCAGCGCAATTCGCCATGCGGCGCCGGCCGCGAAGCGCGCTCCGGAGTTAAGATAGCCCCCGCGCGGCATTCCCGGGG